>ERZ1090879.1289-NODE-1290-length-14048-cov-20.692060_pt1 | contig 14048 bp, 27 predicted proteins | sample MGYA00478472_ERZ1090879 | MGnify/ENA primary metagenome ERZ1090879 (study PRJEB33644, sample SAMEA5815723) | chicken gut metagenome | biome: Chicken; feature: Gastrointestinal Tract; material: Caecum | place: Ireland | collected 2019-01-01 | study: A study of...
GCTCCTGTCGTTCGGTCGTTGCAGGAATAGCAAGGACAATCTATGTATGACATTATTTAATTCCGCCTTTCTCGACAATCTCGATTGCTCGATCTTTTTTAATATATCTTCCAACAGTCATCGGATTATATGAAATCAGTTCTATCTGGCCTCTTAATTCTTCAGCCACCTTTTCTTTGTCGAAAGCCGTCGGCTGAGACAGAATAAAACTTCTAAATGCGATAAGGGCACTTTCCATTCCTCTACATGCTTCTGTAGATACAACTCCATTTTTTTGCTTTTCCATGAGTAAGTTATTATTCTGCTCTTTCAGATAATCAATGACAGCTTTCCTGCTAATTAAATCATTACTCATCTTTCTCTCCTCCATTCTCCCATTCTATTCCTCACTTCATGTGCGAATTGATCAAGACAATGAATTAACGTCATCACTTCTTCTAAATCGTCAAAATCAATTCTCATAATCTCACAGTCCGGTTTATGAGTTGAAGTGTCTTCATATTTTTTTTGTATGGTCTTTCTGGTCTAAATCGCAAAATATGATCCATTCAGTTTGTATGTAACGCAATGCTTCAATTACTCGCATGATAACTACTCCCCATCATAAGGCATAGGAATATCCATCCACGCCACAACCTCACTGTACTCTGGCAATAAAATATCTGTACCGTTCATGTAAAACGCATATCCCGGAGCATAATTTTTTTCCAAATAATGCACTGGATAGCGCAATTCTCTTCTACCTCCGTAACCGTGATTTTTAATTGTTACAATCAGACAACTTCCGACTGGCGGTAATCCGTCTTTTTCTATCGTTTTCCAATCGTTTGAATACATCATTCTTTCACTCCTTCACACAATCTGCTTCCCATTCAGTATCATATACCTGTTATACGTCTCTATCGTCTTTCGCCGGTATCTAGCCGTCATTCATGTGCCTGCGGATAATTTCTTTCGCCCTGTTTAGCCCATAGCAGATATCAACATCTCTCATCTCCGGGTCTTTTCTGCGTTCTTCTATCTCTCTATCTATCTCTTCCAGAATCTTTTCTAATTCCTGCATATTATTCCTCCTTAACTTTTCTTAACTAAAATCATTTCATGGCAAGTCATAGATTAGTCATAGTCAAGTTATAGCCAAACCTGTTTCTTCTTCCACCGTTTTCTTGATATCCTCAAAACTATATCGTCCATCTTCCAGATCTTCTTCTGTTTCGAAAAATTCATCCAGGGACCTTTCCAGCCGCACCGATCCCCAATGGAAACGGTTATGCAGTGCCCATACCGAAATACAGAGTACTTCTGTCAAGAGCGTATCGACTGCTTTCTGCGTTGCTTCTTCTTTTGCTCTATGGAGCTGTGCTTTGTTGAAATTAACAGGCTTTCGGTTTCCGGATTTTCTTCTTTGCGCTCTGTTCATAAACTTCCCCTTTCCACTTTAAGCAAATTTCAGCTGATTCTCACTATCATCAATCTTCATATTTGGCATCCGTTCTCCAGCTTTCAGATACGGACAATTCACCTCTACGAGTTTCTGTGCCATGATCGGCACCACACTGTTCCCAATTCTTGCCACTTGCTTTGCAATCGAATACGGCTTCCAGTTATAATCCCGCTTGATGATATAATCCTCTGGGAATCCCTGCATCAGCTTTAATTCTTCTGGTTTTAACATCCTGAGGAAAATGTCTTTTAAAATGTATTGTTCACCGTCAATATCAATTACTACATTCACCAATCCGAACCGGTCCTTTGTAGTAATCGTCGCAAGTGGTTCTGTTAATTTCTGTCCGGTGCCCGATCCATAGTATTTAATCAGAAATGCAGATATTAATCCGAAATGCCCCGGAGAAGTTGTGATCGTGTGCAACGGTTCGTCACATCCCTGTCCGATGCCGCTCTTGTAAAACTTCGTCACGAACGCCGTCACAAGGCCGTACCGGTTGCTGGTGTCTATCGTCTTGATCGGTTCTGTCAGAAACTGTCCCCGCGAATCTCCCACTTTCGTCTCTCCGTGATATTGGATCAGGAAGGCAACCGCCTCTTTATCTCTCACGATATAAGGAGATGGATTATCAATGATATATTTCCGTATGCCATTTGCAATCCGCTTCATCGTTGCATCTGCCAGTGGCTTTTTACGTCCGAATATGGACTTGCCCAGATCAGACCAGTCTATGTAATCCCCGCACTGCTTCCAACGCGGATCCCGGTCTTTAAAATACGTCGGTTCCGGCCATGCGATCTCGCGTCCATCCCGCCGAAATATCGCATACCATCGCTTCCGTGTTGTTGGTGCTCCATAGTCTGCAGCTACCAGCTCCCGGCAGTCAAATCTATATCCGAGGCTTTTCATTGCTGTTATGAATTTCTTATAATCCTCTCCGCGGCGTTCCTTGATCGGATGACCTTCATTGTCCAGCGGTCCCCACTGTTGTATCTCTTCTACATTTTCCATCAGAATCACATCCGGCAGAATAGCTTTTGCATGTTTATACACTGCCCACGGCAAAATCCTTAAACCTCTTTCTCTCGGTTTTCCTCCTTTTGCTTTGCTGTGACTCGTACAGTCAGGAGAAGCCCACATCAGTGAAACATGCCTGTTTTTGACATATTTCTTCAGGTCAACACGGAAGATATCCTCTGTCAGATGCAGCGTGTCCGGATGATTGGTTTTATGCATCAGAATTGCATCTGGATCGTGATTAATTGCAATATCAACTGGTCTTCCCAGTGCCATTTCTATTCCAACACTTGCTCCGCCACCGCCGGCAAAACAGTCAATTATCAGGTCTTTCATTCTGTTCCTCCATCTGTTTTCTCCTTTCTGCCCGCTGCCAAAGGCAGCAGGCTCATGGCTTATACAATTGTTCCTTATGCGCAAGTTTCTGTGGTATATGAAACTGGTGCGCTCAAAGCGGCCATCCTGGATTCCTGACGGATAATTAAGAATCACTTGAAAAAACAACTATATTTTTGGTTTACTGTTACTGGCAGTCTCCCGATCAGGCCGGCTCTTTGCCTATTCTTCTTTTTCCTCAACGAGGTGATACACCGCCACGCTCCGCTTTGTAAGGCTGTCCCGTCTCTTGCCGACAACCTCGATCTTGCCATCCTGCATGAGTTCCGTCAGCCTCGGCTGTACCTGTTGCCTTGACGGAGACAATACTAAGCCGTGCCGGTACAGCACTGCGCCAATCTCCCTGGCTGTCATATCTCCGTAGGCTAATTGTTCCAGTATCATGCTGTACATTCCCTGCCTGTCCGTCTTTTCGTTGGACTCCCGGCGTGTCTGCCGGGTGATCCGGCTGCTTTTGTAGGCGGTAGGACATCCAAACATGTTCAGCTGCTCCATGGTCACACCTCCCTCATCTGTTTCTCCATGAGCTGTCTTTCCAGCTCGTCAAAGTCATAATCTCTCTGTGTAAAGTTGTGCAGTTTCTCCGGCTCTTTCTTCTTTCCGCCTTCTCTCCGTTCCCAGTTCCTTACTGCTGCCTTCCAGTCCTTCATTTTGTTTTTGCCAACCATCCAGCCTTTTGACTGGTAAAAATCAAGAAATCTCTGTGCGTCCACATTGTTTCCTCTCTCTTGACAATAACTAGAGACTTGCTCGTATGAGGGCGGCACGAATCGTGCCCTACTACACTTCTTTTCATTCTTTACATTCTTTTCATTCTTGTTTGTGTGTTTCAGCGTCGTTTCAGTGTCGTCTTGCTGTCGTTTTAGTGTCGTTTTTTCGGTTTCAGAATCCTGATAAACGCTGTAATTTACTACGTTTATGAGTGTCTTTTTACTGTCGCTTTTTATCTTCGCCATTCCGTCATCTTCAAGCATTTTCAAAAACCGCCGTACTTTGGTGTTGCTCCATCCCCACCTATCGCACAATTTTCGAATGGATGTAACCGTATGACCTCTCTCTATTTCTTGCAATGATCCATCAATCAAAGTTTTTTTGGATGTATGGTTCACAAGTAATAATAGGTCAATCCATGCCTGCCCTTTTGAAAATGGTTTATCTTCCCAAAGCCAGTGGTCTGTCAGGCTCCTGTAAACCTTCATCCATCCAGACAATTAATCACCTTCTTCTATCATTATTTCTATCCTTGGATGTTCTTTATCAACGTGAAAGAAATCATGAAATCCTCGGATATATTTCTGGCTGTCATTCGGAAATACCTGTTTTGCGACCAGGGCATCCAGGATAAACTTTTTGGCAAAGCAAATATTATCAGGATCTCTCCTCCGGTCTTTTTCATACCAGTGAAATGTAAGCGTGACCGGATACCTTATTTCTTTATTTCTCATCCAGTAAGGAATCTGTGAAGCTATCAATTTTTCATTGGTATGCTTCATTTTGGCTCCTTTATAAGACTTAGTCCTGTTTGCTTCTGTATAATCATTCAGGCCATCTAATCTTCCGTGTATAACGATCTTATGTATCACAGCCATGATCTCCCAAACTCCTTCCTGAAGTCTTCCCTGGTGCCTATATATTCTTCCCAGTACTTCTGTGCTGTCTGTTTCAGGTCTGTATCGATATCTCCGTTCTTTGGATCAAAGCGCAAACCGTTCGGATGGTAGTCCGGCCGGAGCGGTACGACAAAGCCATACTTTTCGCTCCGGGAGCGGTTTGCTCCTCCAAAAATGTGATGCCGCTCCACTTTGTGGGAGCCGGTATAGATACAGCAGTCCATATTGTCCGTAAATACACTTTTTAGTTTTTTCATAATTCCTCCAAAAGTTCTGGGTTGTCAAATATGTTTCCAATTATTTTTACGCCGTGATTATCAATTGAACTTTTAGTTACAGGAAAATGTATTGATTTATTTCTTAGTCTAAGACCGTATGTAAATTTTGTATTTACAAATTCTACTTTGTAATTCCCTTTGTATTTTGTTGGCTTGATGGAAATTGGTTCTAAACGTGGATATTCTAATTCTGGATATTTTAAATGAATGTATTGTGCTATATCGTTTTCAAATATCTGATTTCCGTCCTCGTCTTTTATTCCTGTATACTGACAAAGTGTTTCTGAATCAACCTCATATATTTCACTTTCAACGACTTCAAGCGGAAATCCGTCAGAAAAATTTCCATGCTGCTTATTTTTGATTTCAACGATATAATCTCCAACATCTTCTGCGCACATTTCTCCGTTTGCAACTATTGTTGCTCCTGAACTCATTTTTGGAAGTTGACAATAATATCCTTTCACCCACTCACTGTTATCAATACTCTTTGCCTTAAACAATATCTCTCTCATTTATTTCTCCTATAAATTCACATTATATTTTTCTTTTAACAGTTCCTTTTCGTTAGGTGTTGCAATTTCCGAATCTGGTATCCCTGCTTCTCTGCAGCAGGTAATCAGCCCATCAATCAAACGTGACATTTCTTTTGTGTTATAAGTCCGTGATCCCCTTAGTAGCCGATATGTACGATACATAACATCATCATTGCCCATCCGGACCTGAGATGTAGGAGCAAGATGATAATCCGTTGCATTATTTACTTTCTTCTCAGATTCTTCAGTGTCAGGAATTGTCACATATACTGCTTTACCGTCAAATATCTCTGATTGTCCGTATCCTCGTAGCATCATGTTGTGGGCTTCTGGATTGCTCAAACCTACCACATCTGCAAACTTGGTAAGAAGCGTCCAGTAATAAGCATTAGCATCCAAAGATCTCTTTTTCCTGTACTGGACAATGCGGATCCGCAGCTTATCTTTATCTTTGAGCTTGTCATACTCTTTTCGGATATCGCTGTCTATTTCAATCTCCAGCTTTTGATGTCTTGACATCAGATCAATTCCAAGACTCTTAAGCCGTCCTATGCATTCCATCCATCAGCACCCCACTGCTTCATGTATTGAGCGTGCACCCGGATGATCGTTGCGTGCTGATTCTCGTTCAACTCCGAAATATCTTTCAATGCATAAGAATCCAATACCTTTCCGATATCCAGATGCTTCTTATGGCAGAACTCCAATAAGCTTTTCTGTTTTTCTTTGCTGATCTTCTGTTTTCCAACCGGTTCCTGCACTTCCTGGGTTGTCTCCTTGCCGTATCCCCTGGAAAATACTACCTTCTCTGTCCTTTGATTTTTGATCTCGAGTTTTACGATCTTCTTGTCCTTTATCTCCATCCTGCTGACCCGGAAGTTGTCTCTGGTCCCATATTTCCCTCTGTCTTCATATATATTGGCATCACTCGGAGTGATCCAGATGAACGGAGCTGTATAGAGTTCTCTTCCAATACCCAGGTTAAAACATGCCCGCTTGAAAGAGTCCGAAGCCTGTCCCTTCTCCTTCTCTGATCTGGATTCTTTCCCAACGTCCTGTTTGGAGATCCACTCTCCTTTCTCAGCATCGTATAATTCCACGGTACAGAAGAGATTTCCTGCGATCATCTCGTGATGTCTCTTCCATCCCATGATCCCGACTGTCTCATCTAATATGTTCATGTCGCACCGAGCGTCTTTGTACAGTAATAAGCTGCAGCCGGTTGATTTACAGGTTGCCACCCTGCATTCTACTTCGTCCGCTCTAAGGTCTCTAAACTCAATTCCCATTTCCTTCTCCTACTATCCATGCCTGCCGCCAGAATCCTTTCCTCTGGCTGTTTTCTGCTCTGTTTTCTTCTGCATATCTCCGGTATCTATCTGCTCCATACCTTTTAATCCTTGATTTCCGGTCTCTCAAGACCTGTTCTATCAATGCATCCACCTGATCCTGACAAAAATAAAGTCTGGGAAGTCCTCTTTTATTTTCGTATTGATACTCTTTTACAAATGGACCTATGTTATATCTGTATTTCAGGTACCGTTTCCCTGGATGATCACTGATCCGGATAGAGTTACATACTCCAAAATCTAATTTGAGATAGATACTGTCGGTCTTATATGCGTCATATCTCTGCACTGTAAAACCTTCTGCGATCAACCTTCCGCAAAGGTAATCAGCGAGTTCTTTTAGGTTCATAACGCTTCGCCTTCGAGAACCCGACTTGCCCACATGTCTGCAAAGTGCAGGATCAGATACAGTGCCGTTTCCTTCCCCTGGATCTGGTACCGGAAGTTTCCGTATAATCCGTTGTGCCAGAGGATGGCCTGCTGTTCTTCTTCAGTAAGGTCTATGTACTGCTGTGCGATCACAATGGATCGGACCTCATGATCCATGTATAAAAGATCTGGATTTGTCTTGTACGGCTTACTTGTACTCTGCTTTCCGCTCTTTAAGATATTCTCTACATAGTTTTCTTTTCCGTACTGCCCCATCTTGCCGAGATCGTGCAGCAGGCATACGATGGTCAAGCTGTCCTTTAATTCCTTAGGCATGAGTTCTCCCTGAGATAATCCGAGGCTCATGTCTGTTGCGGCATTAAGTACGTTCAGGCTATGTTTTGCAAGCCCGCCTTCTTCTGCAAGGTGATTTCCTCCACTGCATGGAGCGGTAAAGAATCCGCCTTCTTCCATAACCTCGATCAGCTCGTCCATGCCCGGTCTGTTTGCACTCTTTAATAATTTGATGATCGTTTCTTTTGTTTCCATTTATTCTTCCCCCTGTTTTTCTCCGGTGATGATCAACACGTGATCTGGTGTAAGTGTCTCGGCTTTTGCCAGCCGGATGATGGCCTGTAACTGTTCCTTTTGTCTCTGGAGGCCATCATACATATATTTTTCGATTGTGATCATTTTGGTTTCTTCCATTTTCTTTTCTCTCCAATCTGTGCTATAATGTTTACGTGTTGTAATGTTACTTGCCCTTAGGAGCTTCGTCTCCTGGGGCATTTTTGTTTTCCAGAATATACAAGACCTCTGTAAGAGTCTGCATCCGGCTTTCCAGCTCTGCCACTCTTATGACATCAGCGCATGTCTGATATTCTTTCTCCAGTGCAAAGTTACATGCGTCTATTTCTTTTTCGATGTAGGTTTTTACGTCCATCTTTCTCACCCCCTTCCGGTGTTAAAAAGATTGCCGGGGCTGCCACGCAAATCCCAAGCCATAAAGGGTAATCCATCCATACCAGGATTAGTCCTAAGATGGTCAGGATTGATAATTCTATTTTGCTCATCTATGTCCCTCCATCTTTTGTAAAGCCATAACAATTGCCATTGCTATCCTATCCGCATTTTCTTCCGGTGGCGATGCCCCGATAAAGAAGTTTACCCTCTGCGGAATCTGCAAGGCGTTTGACATAATTGCCAGCTGTTCGACCGTGAACTTGCCGGGATCGTCCATCTTTCTTAGAAATGTTCTTTCAGAGATTCCTAATTTTTCTGCCATGTCTTCATCCGTTGCATTCCGCAAGTTCATATATTGAACAATTACACCTTTTACTGCAGAAGTCTTCTTCTTTGTGTCGGAAACTGCCATTCTTCCCATAGTTATCACCTGCCTTTTTGCTTATATTGAATTTTGTCTGTATATCTCCTATACTTTAAATACAGGCACTGCCATGCCGAGTATTATGAAAGGAGATTTTTTATGTCTACTATTCGCGGATTTATACAACGAAGCGGAGTCGTGTTCTCGATTGAAAGAAAAGGAGAATCTTTAAATCCAGAAAAAGGATTAATGAATCGAGAACAAACTACCCAAAAACGCTACGTCGGCTTTCTCCCTGGAACAAAAATTGAAATTGGCGATTGGCTGATTAATCCATCCGGTGATAGATTTTTCGTCTACGATAAAGAAACTGCCACTTTTGCTGGAAAACCAAACCAATTAAAATGTTATGTCCAGACTGAAAACGAACACAAAACTCAGCAAAACAATTCCAGTACAATTTTTAATATCGGTTCAGCTACTGGCTCTGTGATAGGGACCCAATCAGTTGTTAACTTCAATTACAACAACGCTATCCATCAACTCAAAGATCAAGTAGCCGCTACTGACTCTCCAGATAAATCTGAACTCGAAGCGATACTCGCTCTTCTTGAAATGGTTGTGAACGATCAGGTTCCACCGCAAAAGGGAATGTTTTCAAAATTTGCCGATGTGCTTAAACGAAATAGTTGGTTTGCAACTCCTATGATGTCTGCTATTTTTGGATGGCTGACGTCTCAAATTTCGTAACATCAGTCTCGAATACAAGTTTTAAATCAAGCTCTGTAGTTCCGTCTGCGGAGCTTGTAATTTTATAATCCGAAACATGATCGATCACGTTTTCATCAATCACAACTCCGATGACCGAATCTATTTTTTCGATTTTAATGTGGTGCTTTCTCATCCCTATCACTCTCCTTCTTTTTCGGCTAAATGAATATCGTTGGTATTAACCATAAATAAATAGTTTGCATCCACGCCTACGCCTCTTAACGCGTTTATGATAGACGCTATATCTACCGCTCGCATCAAGCGACGTCCATTCAACATATCGCTAAACTCTTGTGGTGAAAATCCTGCTTTTTTTGCCAACGCTGTCTGTTTTAGTCCTTTATCTTTTATGATTTCTCGAACCCTGTTTGCAACGACGCTATTAGATGTCTGAATATCAAGCAACTTGTCTCCTCCTTTCTTTTTTAATAAGTTTCTTGTCAATTATGAATATACAACAAGTTTCTTGTTTTGTCAATAGCATTTTAATAATTTTCTTGTTGATTTGTATTGACACAACAAGAAAACTGAAATACAATATTTGTATAAAAATAATGAAAGTTGGTGATGCAATGAGTGTTGGAAGCAGAATAAAAGAACTGCGAGAGAATAGAGGTCTTTCTAGAGGTGAATTGGCAGATTTATTAAATGTAACCGTCGGCTCTATTTCTAACTATGAAAATGAAGTAAGTTCCCCAAAAGAACCTATACTTTTCAAGATTATGGAGGCTCTCAAATGCGATGCGAATTATCTTTTTCAAGATGCCATCGATATACCATCAATGGAGAATAGCGTATCTATAAACGAATATGAAATTATAAAAAAATATCGTGGTCTAGATAATCACGGAAAAGAAATGGTTGATTTTACTCTTGATAAAGAATATGAAAGATGCGTTGAAGAAAAACATCGTCTAGCGGCATTCGAAGAGTCGCATTTAACACCTGTCGCCGCTCATAACGATGACGAGAGTTATGAACAAGAACAATTAATGCGCGAAGACTTAGATGAATTATAGGAGTGATACAATGAATCGATTTGAAACTCTTTTAAATGAATCAGAGAGCAAAAACCTCTTGATTATAGAAAAAGATTTTAAATCAAATGCAAAGGGGTTATGTAAAGGAAACAAAATTGGTCTAAATGCCAATATTGAAACCACAAAAGAAAAAACTTGCATCTTAGCCGAAGAAGTTGGGCATTATGAAACAACAGTTGGAGATATTCTTAATCAGCGTATTGCTGAAAATAGAAAACAGGAATTGCAAGCCAGAATGTACGCCTACAATAAATTAATTGGATTGCAAGGTATTATAGATTGCTACGAACATGGCTGTAATAATGTACACGAAATGGCCGAATACTTAGAAGTGACCGAACACTTTGTAGTGGATGCATTAGAGGCGTATGAAAAGAAATACGGGATACAAACAAGAGTTGATAATTATGTAATTAGATTTAATCCTAACCTGTCAGTAATTAAAGTTCTATAAATCAAGGAGGAAAAAGTTATGAGAAAAAGGTTTTTAGCACTAGGTTTAGCCACTTTGATGGCTATGTCTATAACAGCATGCGGAAATAGTGATAATTCATCGAGCAGCGGAAATGCAGAAAGCGAAACGAGTGCACAAAAAAAGCAACAGCAAGACTTGCAACTTGTTGAAAGCGGCTATTCTATCTCAGGAAGTGATTCTGATATATATTTGAATTGGGGCGCAACGGTCAAGAATCCGAATGAAGACGATGCTATGGAATTTCCGACTATCACAATTACGGCCAAAGATGCTGATGGAAAAATTATAGCAACAGAAGACCAAACTCTCATGTATATCGCTCCCGGAGATACTGTTTCTTATGGATTTGTCGTAGATTGCAACGGACAGCGGCCTGAAACTGTTGAAATCAAACCAGAATCAGGAGATTTTGTTGATATATCATCTGTTTCTTGTGTTGCATCATCAGAATTAGATGTTTCTAATATATCCGAAATAAAAGGAAGCTATGATGATACTAATTACACCGGAGAAATCGAAAATAAGAGCGATACTGACTTAGATTCTGTTGCAGTGACAATTCTTTGTAAAAAAGATGACAAAATAGTATATGGAACCACAACTTTTGTAGATGATTTAAAATCTGGTGATAAAAAGGCTTTTGAAGTGTCTGAATATAACGTCCCAGAGCACGACTCTTATGAAATTTCTGCACAATCATGGTAAATAAAAGAAAACCGCCCGGCGGCAACTGGACGGAAATCTTAGAAACCTATCAACCTATGTGTGATATAGTTCCTAACCCATATTCAGAATTATATCATACATCCTCAAAAAAATGTAGGGTGTATTTTTTGTACCCTAATTTAAGGAGATGATGATATATGCCAACAGCAAAACGATTACCAAGCGGCTCCTGGCGGTGTCAGGTTTACAGCCATTCCATCATCAAAACTGATAAAAACGGCAATATTATGTACGACAAAGATGGAAAACCTAAAAAGAAGAGAATTTATGAATCTTTCACATCGAATGATACTTCTAAGCGTGGCAAAATCAAGGCGGAAGCAATGGCAAATGAATTTATTTTAAACAGAAATTCCGATACAATCAGAAACATTACTCTTAGGGAAGCCTACATAGAATATATCCAAAACAGGGAATCCATCCTATCTCCTTCGACTGTAAGAGAATATAAACGTGCTATTCGAAATGATTTTAAACACCTGATGGATTTAAACATAAACGATATTACACAGGCACAGATACAGGTTGAAATTAATATTTTATCTTCTCACAACTCTCCGAAGACTGTACGGAATAAACATGGTCTACTGTCCGCTGTCATGGCCACATATCGCCCTGATTTTACCATTAAAACCGCTTTACCTAAGAAAATACGACCGGACTTAAAAACGCCCACTGACGAAGATGTGGAACGTCTGCTGGCAATTGTAAAGGATACGGAACTGGAAATACCGGTACTGCTTGCCGCCTTCGGCCCTCTGCGTCGTGGAGAAATCTGCGGATTGAAAAAATCAGATATAACAGGGAATATTATCCATGTGAAAAGAGCAATGGTTCTAAACGATAATCATGAATGGGTGTTTAAAAAGCCAAAATCCTATGCAGGAGATCGTTATATTGATCTTCCGGATTTTATTATAAAAAAATTAATGGCTTGCGATGAGCAAATCGTTACAATTAATCCGTCTCAAATAACGAATCGTTTTATGCGGCTAATAAAGAAAAACAATATGCCTCATTTCCGCTTCCACGATCTCCGCCATTATTGCGCATCCATACAACATGCTTTGGGGATCCCGGACAGCTACATTATGCAGCGTGGCGGATGGGGTTCTGATGCTGTACTAAAATCAGTGTACCGCCATACTTTGGAAAATAAAGAAAATGAAATGAATCAGAAAATCAACGACCACTTTTCAAAATTATGCAACACAAATGCAACACAAAAATAAAAGACCCACGTAAATACGTGGGTTTTCCAATGCGGATGACAGGAATCGAACCCGTGTTTGTGCGTTTTTGAAAAATAACAGATTTACGCCATTTTTGCCGCATACCGCATAAAACCGTGGTTTGCGGCATGTTGCTATTTTTCATATATTGCAAAATTATACGCATGTTGCAAGAATTGACGGTGAAATGCAACACGAAATGCAACACGGAATTATTATATAGAAGAAACCGCCTCCATTTAAGAAGGCGGAAATGAAAAGAAAAAAATTAACAGGTAGTATTTATTATACTATACGCAGAAAAAAATATCTATATATTATTTAGATTATACCCCAGGAGCAATAAGCCCCGTGGGGTGTATTTTTTTAATTAATTTTGAATCCAGGCGTAGCCATTTTCACAAAGTCACTTGTTGAATAACGAGAGAACAGCATGTTTAGATATAGTCCATATTGTCCCTTGTCAAACGGACGTTTCAATAAGTTTTCGACACTATTCTTGATCTTGGCTGTAAATCTTTCCGAAAATCCAACAAGTCTTAATGCTTCCAGCTTTCCGGTGCTGGTATCAAATAACATGATTGTCGTTGCTAATCCTTTTCCCTGCTCTGTATGTATGCTTGTTAAATTTCTGCTTAGATGAGGCGTGTACGGCGCATCCATCCAATTTAGAGAACCGAATTTCACGAGAAACATCATTGCGTCAGAGAAGTCTAACAACCTGATTTCGAATTTCTTGTCTGATTTAAAATTCTCGGTTTCCTTTGCTGTAGGCCTGTTAAAATACACGGCAATAGTTGCTCCGTCGTCTGCAATATCAAAGTAACATCCCTCTGTATGTCCTACAATTTCTGGGTAGACTTTCCCAACTTCGTATTTTTTCATCTTTCTTCCTCCTTTTTTCTTAATTTACCACGTATGTTGACGTTCCTGTTTTGTCTCAATACCGTTTTCTGTTACTTTCAGGTATCTTACAACCCAATCCCAGTCACATTCTTCCCTAGGATCGTTGCAAGGCTCCATTCCCTTCGCATACACAACCCATTCTCCGGTGCGTCTGGATTCTTCAAGTTCTTTGGCGTGTTCCTCTTCAAAGTACTCCTTTCTGAATTTTTCTTGCCACATATTTTCTTCTTGTGCTTTCTTCTCTTTCAGATATGCCATTATCTGCGGTTTATGTTTTCGTACATACTTAAGATCTTCTTTTTCGATTTCCGGATCTATTATTAACCCTTCGCCTTTTGCAAGAGTATATCCAATTTTTATATTCCATTTTTTTATTAATTCAATCATTTTTTTCATTTACATTTCCTCCTGAAAATATTATATAAAAAAATTAAAAGTTTTTCTAGTTCTTTATCTCTTTTATTATGTCTTTATTATATAATCTTTTTGAGTTATAGTCAATACTTTTTATAACTTTTTTTGATTATTTTTTGTTGACATTTTGAATCATAAAAATTACTATATTAATA
>ERZ1090879.1293-NODE-1294-length-14030-cov-7.975098_pt1 | contig 14030 bp, 13 predicted proteins | sample MGYA00478472_ERZ1090879 | MGnify/ENA primary metagenome ERZ1090879 (study PRJEB33644, sample SAMEA5815723) | chicken gut metagenome | biome: Chicken; feature: Gastrointestinal Tract; material: Caecum | place: Ireland | collected 2019-01-01 | study: A study of...
ATTTATTACATGGGGCTGTAAATTTAATTACTTTGCCACAGCTGCGGGAAATTATGGATTTGGGGGCCGCTCGGCAGAAAAAGAAAGATGATTGGAAATGATGAATATGTCTTGCTCGGGGGGTCATCGCCCCTTTGCCGTTATATGATAACACGGAAAAAGGGCGCATTCAAGAATTTATTTGCGGCGTTTGGGACAAATTTTGACTTTTTCGGGGCGGAGGCGGGGCGTTTTCGCATTACCTGTTGACAGGCGGGGCGGGGCGTGTTATACTGTTGACATGATCGGTAAGGGGCGCCGTTTACGCCCCACGGAGGGAAATAAAATGCTGGCGAAGCACGAAGTATGGAAATACCAGGGCGCGGAGCGCGTCTGGGTAGGCAAATACAAAAATTCGCACAACCTCCCCCACTGGCACTACGACTGTGAATTGCTGTACGTCGAGGAAGGCGAGATAGACGTATTTTGCGAGAAAAAGAACTACCGTCTGACGAGGGGAGACGCGTTGTTCGTGGCGAGCGGTCAGGTGCATTACATGCACGCTCGGCCCGACACGGTGCTGGAAGTTTTCGTATTCGACTATAACATAATCAAGCCGTTTTCGGACGGGCTGATACCCGTTTCGCCCAAGCTGGAGGGCGATTACGACCTGCCGGGGCGGTACGAGCGTCTGCGGCGCATACTGACGAGCAAACAGCCCTTCTGCGACGCGGAAGCGGAGTGCGAGATCGCGCGGCTGGTCATCGACGTGTTCAGGGGCGAGGAGCTGACCAAGCGGCCCGAGGCGGGCACGACGGTGCAGGCGTTCAAGCGGCTGCTGGGCGAGATCGCGGAGAAGTACGAGTTCTACACGTTCGAGGACGCGGCGGGATTCATGGGCATGAGTCCGGCGTACTTCTCGCGGTTCTTCCACAACGCCGCGGGCATGACGTTCTCGCAGTACCTGAACTACGTGCGCGTGGAGAACGCCGTGCATCTGCTGCGGTCGGACAAGAACCTGCAGATGACGGAGATCGCCATACGCTGCGGGTTCTCCACCATACGCAATTTCAACCGCACGTTCAAGGAGCTGACGGGGTTCTCGCCCCGTCGCCTGCCCGAGGGCTACACGCTGGACGACAAGTTCTCGTACTCGGGCGCGGAGGGGGAGTCCTGCGACCCCACCCTCACCGACTGCGAGCTGATAGAAAAAGCCTGACAAGGCACACAAGGGGGAAAAACTAATGGAGTGGATCATCTCCCTCGCGGCGGTGGCGGTCAGTCTCGTGACCATAATCGTGAGCTACCTGACCAACCGCGAGAACCTGCGCAGTTCGTCCGAGAACATCGTCAGCGAGCACGAGCTGGCCTTCCGCATCGAGGTGTGGAAGGAGGTCATCGATCTTGCCGACGCGCTCTCGCAGGAAACGGGCCGCGCGACGTACGAGCGATTGCTCGACATCTCCGTGGGCGTGAAGAACTCGGAGGGCGACGAGGAGCGGCTGAACAACGCGCTCAACGAGATAAGCGCGCTCGACCGCCGCATACGCTCGCTGGTGTTCGGACTGCGCTCCAAGATAGGCGTGCTGGACGAGCACAACGACGTCACGACCGAGAAGATACGCGCTTACGGCGGCGAGGCATGCGGTATGTGCCGCGCGCTGCGGTCGTTCTGCCTGGACGCGGACGCGGGCGCGGACGAGTTCGACGCGCTGAAAACGCGCGCCAAGGCGCTGGTATCCGCCAACGAGGATTTCACGGAGAACATGCGTCGGTACATCAGCCGACCGGAAGAGAGCGTGTTCGCCAAGCGCGACCGCACGCACGGACGAGGAGGAAAAGACACTCATGATAAGCGATGAGATAATCACCAAGGAATTCGACGTCCGGCGTCGTGGCGGCGAGCCGCTCAACGAGGACAAGATAATCGGCGACTATGCCGAGCTGGTCGCGCTGCGCGAGCGGGAGGAGTCCAACGACAACCTGCGCAACCTCATCTCCAAGACGGAGAGGGCGCTGACGGGCAACGACAAGTATATAATAAAGATGTTCCTCGTCAATAATAACACGGGGATCATGATAAACGCGGACGACGCGCGCAACGCCTCGTTCCGCGTGGACACCGTCAACGGCATATTCGACGGTCTGGCTGACGCGCTCACGGACGCGGGTCTGGACGCGGCGGCGGTGGACCGCGTGTTCGAGCGCACGGGCAGGCGGTGCGGCGAGACGTTCGCGCAGGGCTTCGCCCGGTGGTCGGACAGGCGTTCGGGCGGCGAGCAGGACGCCGAACAGCTCATACGCGAGTGGTGCAAGTTCGACTCCGCCGTGGGCTGGGGCAAGCTGGAATACGACGGGGCGGCGGGTTGCGTGACCATACATAACAACTTCGAGGCGGCGAGGAACGAGGCCACGCGCAGGTTCCCCCGCGACTGCGCGTTCTTCCGCGGCTACGCGGAGGGCGTGCTCGGAGTGTTGCTGGGCAGGGACGTCGCGGTGCGCTGCGCCGAGGGCGTGTGTCCCAAGAAGCTGGGCGGAAAGACCTGCCGTTTCGAGATAGGATAAGGAGCGTTACATTGAAAGACATACCCGACATACGCGTCATATACACGGGCGGCACGATAGGCTCGGAGGCCAAGGACGGGCGGGTCGCGCCCGCGGGCAAGGCGAGCGAGCTGGCGCGGCGGTGGCTGGCGGAAGGCGGCCGCGCGCGCATCACCGAGGACAGACCGGTGGAGATACTCAGCGAGAACATCTCGCAGGACGCGCTCGACCGCATGGCGGCGGCGGTACGCCGCGCGGTGAGCGAGGGCGCGGACGGCATCGTGCTCACGCACGGCACGGACACGCTGGACTTCACGGCCAACTACTTCGGCCGCGTGTTCGGCGATCTGCCCGTCCCCCTCGTGCTCATAAGCGCGCTCTATCCCCTGTCCGACCCCCGTTCCAACGGTTTCGTCAACTTTTCGGGCGCGATGACGTTCATCCGCGACTGCGGCATAGGCGGCGCGTTCGTTTCCAACGCCAACCCCGGCAAGGTGTGCCGCATATACCTGGCGGAGCGCCTGCTCCCCGCAGACGCCGACGGCGTGTTCAGGGGATACGGCGGCGCTATCGGGCGCATCTCGGATGGCAGATACGTCCACGACGAAAAGGCGTTCCCCATCGCGGAGCTGAAAGCGCGCGCTTCCCGCCCCGCCGTGCCCGAAGGCCTGTGCCGCGACATACTCGTCATACAGGCCCGCGCGCTCATGGACTTTTCCGTCTATGACCTCGCCCGCCGCCCGCGCGCGGTGGTCGTGGGGCTGTACCACAGCGGCACCATATGCACGGAGGGCGACGAAGGCTCCTTCGTGCCGTTTGCCGAGCGTTGCGCCGAGCTGGGCATCCCCGTCGTGCTCTCCGGCATACGCCGCGGCGCGAACGTGTACGCCAGCGCGCACAAGATCCCGTCCTACTGCCTGATCGCGTACGATCGCAGTCTGGGCATGACCATAGTGGAAGTGATGTCCTCGCTCCACCTCGGACTGGATCTGAAACGGGTGTTCGCCGAATGACGGACCGCGCGCCACTCGGCGCGCACTAAGCTCCGCCGAAAGATCATCCGACGTTTACGGACGGAAAAAGACCGCACGACTCGGTGCGGTCTTTTTAAGTTTCGTTCGTCAGACGGGATTGCCGTCCACGTCGAACCTCGAGCCGTGACAGGGACAGTCCCACGTCATGGCCGAGGGGTCCCAGGAAAGTCGGCAGCCCATGTGCGGGCAACGCGCGGGCGCGTAGTGCAGACGGCCGTCGAGGTCGCGGTACACGCCGCACACGCCCTTGCGGGAGCGCGCCACGCGCGCCTCGCCGCGGGCTATGCTCTCCGTGCCGCGCAGTACGGGCATCAGTCCGTGTATAAGCCCCAGCATGTTGTTGATCGCGTTGACGATCGTCGCGCCCAGCGCGCCGCGTATGTGCCGCGCGGGATCGAACACGGGCAGGGGCGAAGGCTTGCCCTCCGCCATGTCCGCGATCGCGCCCGCCGCCGCGACGGAGTTCGCCATGCCCCACTTGTTGAAGCCCGTGGCGACGAACACGTTATCCGTGTCCTCGGCGTACTTGCCCACCATGGGCATGCCGTCGAAGGTCGTGCAGTCCTCCGCGCACCAGCGGTGCGTGGGCGTTATCCCGCCGTACAGTCCTCTGACCTCCCGCTCGATGCGCTCGTACCTGTCGGGCTTGGTCGCCCTGCCCGTGCGGCAGTCCGCGCCGCAAATTATCGTGCCGCCCGAGTACGGCCGCAGCGACAGCCCGTCCTCGCGGTCCTCCAGCACCAGCCCGTCCGTCAGCCGCTCGCTCACCGCCATGGAAAAGGCCATGGACGGCCGCAGTTTCATGGCGTAGCCGCCCTTTTCGTCCGAGAACGGATATCTCGTGGCGGACACCACGACGTCCGCCGTCACGCTGCCGTGGCGGAACCGCACCTTGCGCGCCTTGAAGTCCAGCGAGAGCGCGGGCGAGCGGGAATACGCCGCGTAATCCCTCGGCAGCCCGAGCGCGAACTTGAGCGGGTCGATGGCGTACTGCCCGGGCAGACGGAGCGCCTCCGGGGCGGACTGCGCGCCCGGCAGACGCGTGCGCTCCACTTCCGCGCCCACGTCCCGAAGCACGCGCTCGGTGGCGTACAGCTCCGACCCGCCGCCGCGCGTGAACACGTACCCGTCCGCTTCCGTCAGGTCGCAGTCGATGGAGTACCGCTCCGCCAGCCGCACGCACTCCTCCATGCCGCGACGCTGCGCGGCGTAATACGCGGCGGGCACGTCGGGGCCGTAACGCTCGCGCAGGTCGGCGTATATCGTGCCCTGCGCGGCGGTCACCTTGGCGGTCGCCTTGGGCGTCGTGCCCGCGAGCAAGTCGGACGCGTCCGCGAGCACGACCTTCGCGCCGCGCGAGGACAGCTCGTAGGCGGTCATTATGCCCGCCAGGCCGCCGCCCACCACGACGGCGTCCGCCGTCATATCTCCTTCCAGTTCGGGCAACGCGGGACGCGCGCCCTCCCAGACCGATCCGTTTTCCATATGAAAAGACCTCCCGTCGGGCTTAGTATGCGCCGAAAGAAGGTCTTTTTTTCATGATGTCATCTGTTGGAGAAATCCGCGCCGCAATACGGGCAATGCGCGCCGTTCTCCGTGGGGACGAGCGCCGCGCCGCAGTTGGGGCACTTCCCCGTCACCACCCGACGCGCGGGCGGCCGCACGACTTTGGCCGCGAGGTCGAGCACGTACCCCACGAGGTACCGCTTGTTTATCAGGTAGGAGAGCTGTTTGACGGCCACGTCCTCGCTAAGTCCCAGCGTGCTCGCCAGCTCGGGGACGGACTCCACGCCGTCCTCGATGATCAGCCCGTACATTCCGCGGTACGCACGCAGAGAGGAGTACCTCACCCACGCGAGCGGCGAGCCGTAGAACCCGCAGACGGCGCACACGATGCCGAGCACCATGACGGGAATTATGCCGTTGACCGCGCCCAGCACGATCATGGGAACGCCGCCCGCCAGGCACACGGACAACACGACCGCGAGGATGAGCGCCGAACGCATGGCGTTAGCGTAGTTTTTTTGTTTCATCTGTCCCCCTTTGCGCCGTCAGACGCGTGACGCGGCTTTTCAGATGCGCTTCGCGTGGCCGCCCGTGAGTACGATCATCTTGACCGCGTCCAGCGAGAAGTCCTGAGCCTCCACGGTGAGCGGCTTATCCAGCACGCCGCGCGCCAGCACCTTGAGCTGGCCGATGTTCCTGGGCGCGAGGCCCTTTTCCTTGAGTTTGTCCAGCGTGACCAGATCGCCCGCGGCGAAGTTGGCCGACAGCGTGTCGATGTTGATGATGCCCTTTTTGCCGGAGGTCTGCGGGCGCGCCGCGACGGGCTCGCTGTCCATTTCCAGCATGGACGCCGCGACCTCGTCCGTCATCTCGCGCTTGGCCTCGCTCACGGACACCCTGTCCTTGATGGCGACGAACCCCACGCGGCGGAACTTCTCGCGGCTGAGCGCGGCGAAGTCGGCGAGCACGGCTTCCGTGCCCTCGTCGCCCGTCGCGAGCAGCTTGATCAGTCCGCGATCGATGAGCGCCTCGGTGCTCTCGTAAGCGGGAGCGTAGTCCGTTTCGGGCTTATCCTCGGCCGCCAGACCGGCGCGCTCCGCGGCGGCGCTTATCAGCTCGCACGCGTACTTGACCGACCTGTCCGACCTGAGCTTCAGGCGCATGGGCGTCTGCTCGTATTTCTTGACGTCCGACACGTCCTCGAACCGATACTTGGTATCGGCGTACTCCGCCGTCGGCAACGCGAGGTAGAGCGAGATCGTGCGGCCGCGCACCGCCAGCTTGGCGAACGCGGGACGACCCGCGCGGAAGGTCTCGTTGGACCAGCTCATGCGCGACTTCATCTTTTTATATGCGAGCAGCTTGTTCTTGATGACGGAATATCTGCTCTTGAGCACGTCGTTGCCCTGTATGATCTTGGACTCGAAACTGCGGTTGTATGTAACGTATACGCGCTTGTCGCCCAGTATCACCATGCCGCGATCGGCGGCCGCGTCCGCAGGCTCGTCCACCGCGTGCGCGTTTGCGTATACCACGCCCGCCTCCGCCTGCTTCTCCGCCACCGGCTCGGACTCCACTATGTCCTCTTCCGGCTCGTCCACGGGTACGGCGTCCAGCACCACCTCGTCCTCCGCCTCGACCTCGGCGGGTTCGGTAGCGGGTGCCTCGGGCTGTGCGGGTTCTTCCGCGACGGGCTCCTCGGGCTGTGCCGTTTCTTCGGCTACGGGCTCCTCGGGCTGTGCCGCTTCTTCGGCGACAGGCTCCTCGGGCTGTGCCGCTTCTTCGGCTACAGGTTCCTCAACGGGCTGCGCCGCTTCTTCCGCGACAGGTTCCTCCACAGGCTGTGCGGGTTCTTCCGCGACAGGCTCCTCGGGCTGTGCCGCTTCTTCCACGACAGGTTCCTCGGGCTGTGCGACCTCTTCGGCAACGGGTTCCTCCGCAGGCTGTGCCGCTTCTTCTTTTGCGGGCTGTGCTTCGGGCTCCTGTTTGGGCAGTTCTTCGGGCAAAACGGACGAATAGTCTATCTCGTCGCTTTTGGCATGCTTGTTCTTGTCACTGCGCACGGCGGTCACGATTATGACGACGACCACCAACAGGGCGATAACGCCCGCCACGATACCTATTATCGCCTCAAGCGGCAGACCCGCCGCCGTAGCGATCAAAGTATTTTTCATCATTTTCGTCTGCTCCTTTTACCGCGTGCCTCGCACGCGCATGATCGATGATAAGTATATTGTAAGCCATGACACGCAAAAAGTCAACCATAAGAGTACGTTATTTATTTCGGGCGCAAAAGCTAATGTCGCAAATTTCGCGATACGTATTCGCTTTTGCGTATCGCGCCGCGCCCGAGCGTCCCCTTTTTCGGCGGCCGGATCGCGCGTCCGAGAGCTTATTTCTTATGCTTGTTGAACTTCGCCGCGAGCGCGTTCAGCTTGCTGTCCAGCGACTCCTCGCGCGATCTCCGATCGTTCGAACGGTCGGAACGTCCCGGGCGGTCGTTGCGGCGGTCGGTGCGATGGTCGTCGCGGTGCTCGCCGCTCGCCCTGCGGCGCTCCGCGCGCGGTCTGCCCAGCTCGGCGGCGCCCGTGGCCTGTTTCATGGACAGGGCGATGCGGCCGCGCTTGGGATCCACACCGATGACCTTGACGCGCACGGTCTGACCGACGGAGAGCACGTCGCTCGGACGTTCGATGTAGCCGTTCGTTATCTCGCTTATGTGTACCAGTCCGTCCTGATGCACGCCGATGTCCACGAACACGCCGAAGTCTATGACGTTCCGCACGACGCCCGTCAGCTCCATACCCTCTTTGAGGTCTTCCATGCTCATGAGGTCGGAGCGCAACACGGGTTCGGGCAGGTCGTCGCGCACGTCGCGGCCGGGACGCATGACGTCCTCCACGATGTCGCGCAGGGTCATCTCGCCCACGCCTATCGCGTCCGCCACGGTCGCCCAGCCGTCCTTTTCCACGCGTGCGCGCAGGTCGCCCAGCCCCGAGCGCGTTATGTCGTTCGGTTCGTGGCCGTAGCGCGCGAGCAGTCTGCCCAGCGCCTCGTAGCTCTCGGGATGCACGGCGGTGGCGTCGAAGGGGTTGTCCCCTCCCGTTATGCGCAGGAAGCCCGCGCACTGCTCGAACGCCTTGGGGCCGAGCTTGCCCACTTCCAGCAGTTCTTTGCGGTCGGTGAACGGCCGCTGACGGCGACGCTCCACGATGTTGCGGGAGATGGTCGCGTTCAGCCCGGACACATAGGAGAGCAGGCTGGGCGACGCCGTGTTGAGATCCACTCCCACGGAGTTGACGCAGTCCTCGACCACGCCGCCCAGCACCTCGTCCAGGCGCTTGTGCGGCATGTCGTGCTGATACTGCCCCACGCCTATGCTCTTGACGTCTATCTTTATCAGCTCGGCGAGCGGGTCCTGAAGACGGCGGGCTATGGATATCGCGCTGCGCACCTCCACGCCGAACTCGGGGAACTCCTCCGTGCCGAGCTTGGACGCGGAGTACACGGACGCGCCCGCTTCGTTGACCATGGCGTACATCACCTTGCCGGGCAGTTCGGGAAGCAGTCCCGCGATGAATATCTCCGTTTCCTTGCTGGCCGTGCCGTTGCCTATGGCGATGACCTCCACGCCGAACCGCCTTACCGCCTCTTTGACGATGCGTTTGGCCTCCTCCGTCTTGTTGTGGGGCGGTGTGGGATAAATGACGCCGTGCCACACGTGGTCGCCCGACTTGTCGATGACGGCCAGCTTACAGCCCGTGCGGTAAGCGGGGTCCACGCCCAGTATGACTCGGCCTTTGAGGGGCGGTTGCATGAGCAGCGGGCGCAGGTTGTTCTCGAACGCCTTGATGGCGGACTCCTCCGCCCTCTCGGTGAGGTCGGAGCGCACCTCGCGTTCCAGCGATGGGAATATCAGACGGGAAAAGGAATCGGCGATCGCGCTCTCGATGAACGCGCGGTACGCGCCGCCCGGCTTGAGCACCAACGCCCCCACGCGCGCGAGGCAGGACTCCTCGTCCGCGGTGACGCTCACTTTCAGGCACTCCTCCTTTTCTCCGCGGTTGAGCGCGAGTATGCGGTGCGCGGGTATCTTCTTGACCGGCTCGGAGTACTCGAAATACATCTCGTAGGTGGGGAGCTTGTCCGCGGGCGCGTCCTTGGCGGGCGCGCTCGTCACGACGCCCGTTGCCGTTATGTGGTCGCGGAGGACGCGGCGCACGTCCGCGCTGTCCGACACGTACTCGGCGATGATGTCGCTCGCTCCGGAGAGCGCCGCCCGAACGTCGTCCACGCCCTTTTCGGCGTCCACGTACCCCGCCGCGAGCGTTTCGAGCTCGCCCGCGTCCTCCTGCGCGTATATCAGATCGGCGAGCGGGCGCAGGCCTTTCTCGGCGGCCACTCCCGCGCGCGTCTTTTTCTTCTGTTTGTAAGGACGGTAGATGTCCTCGGCCTCCGCCAGCGTGACGGCGGCGTCCAGCGCGGCGGCGAGCTCGTCCGTCCACTTGCCCTGCTCGGTGACGGACGCGCGTATCTCCTCCTTGCGCTTTTCCAGATTGCGCAGGTAGGTCAGGCGATCGGCGAAGTCGCGGAGCAGTTCGTCGCTCTGCGCGCCGTGCATCTCCTTGCGGTAGCGCGCTATGAACGGTATGGTGTTGCCGTCGTCGATGAGATCGACTATGTTGGCGGCGTATCTGACGTTGATGCCGAATTCCTCGGCGAGTTTGAGTTTGATGTCCATAACGGGTATATGATACCACAAACGCCGCCGTTAATCAAGCCAAACGCATAAACATAAAAAATGCGGCGGCCCGCCCCCTTTCAAGGGGACGGACCGCCGCGCGCGACTCTTGCTTTTGCCGCGTCATCTGTAATTTTCGGGATGTCTGCGGGTATCCGCGAAGCGGAGCACGAGCATCACCGCCACGAACGCGGCGAACGCGTACACCACCACGCTTACGACGACGAGCACGATCTGCCAGGGCGCGAGCGTATACGATATTATCGAGCCGGGCGCCAGACCGTTCATCGCGTTGGAGTACACCGTCGCGTAGAGGATGTGACGGCATGCCTCGCGCATGGCGACTAGCGTGCCGGGATCGTCCTGCGCGAGCACTTCCAGCGGCTGTTCTCCCTGCGTGATGTCGGGTACGGTGGCAAGCGCTATGTCGCCGCCCGCCACGGGGATGTAGTAATCCACTTTCTCGTTGGTACGCGCACGACGAACGGCGCGATCGAGCTTCATGGAGAAATCCGCATAGGAAACGGGCTTGACTATGAAGTCCAAAGCGTCCACTCCGTAACCGTCGCAAGCGAATTGCGCCATATTGGTCACGAAGATCAGGCAGGTGCGGTCGTCCTTCTCGCGCATTTTACGCGCGGCGTCCATGCCGTTCATCATGGGCAGCTCGATGTCCATGAGCACGATCGCGAACCTTGGACGGTAGTTTTCCAAAAAACTGACCGCCTCGGAATACCGCGTGACCTCGAACCGTACTCCCCTCTCTTCCGAATACCGTCCGAGATATTCTTTAAGCGTGCGCGCGTATCCGTCGTCGTCTTCCACAATGGCTACGTTCAATGCCTGTCCCCTCCATGGTACGCGCATGACGCGCGTCATCGTCGGCGTTCTTGCGCCCGACGTCACTGAAATGATACCATAAGGAGCACGCGTTGTCAATACCCGTCGCGCGATCCCGACATGTCGCCAGCCATTTGCCCGCGCCTGAACGTAAGCCCGTTTCAAAGGGGCGCAAAGCGTCCGCCGTTCTCGGAGAAACGCGCAAGCTCACACGCCCGCGCCGCCCGCGCCGTTTGTACATAATGCCCCGCGTTGTTTGCCGAGGAACGCAAAAGACCCCGCGCCCGAACGAGTAAAGCGCCCGACGTTTACCCGGGCAAAAGCCCCGACGTTTACCGAAAAACGCAAAACTCACCGAGAAACGCAAAACGCCCGAGGCGCGAAATGCGCCTCGGGCGTTCGTTATCGAAAACTCATCGTTTCCGGACAGATCGAGTCAACGGGTCCGATCTCAGAAATCGATATCCTTGTCGTAGTAGACGGCGGTGAGCAGCTTCTCCATGTCTTCCTGGGAAGGCTGACGAGGGTTGGAGCCGGTGCAGGCGTCGCTGATGGCGAGCGCCGCGACGGTCTTGAGCTTGTCGTTGAACTCCTTCTCGTCGATGATGCTCTTGTCGGCGATGACGCCGCCCTCGCCGTAGTTCTTTATGGCAAGAGGGATCTTGAGCTCGTCGTTCATGTGGCGCAGCTCCTTGACGAGGGCCTTGACCAGCTCGTCCGTCGTCTTGCCCTTGAGGCCGATGAACTTTGCGATCTCGGCGTAACGCTCGGCCGCCTCGGGCACCTTGGAGTTGTACTGGATGACCTTGGGCAGGTACATGGCGTTCGCGGCGCCGTGGATGATGTGGCCGCCCGAGAACGCGGCGCCCGTCTTGTGCGCCATGGAGTGGACGATACCGAGCAGAGCGTTGGAGAACGCCATACCGGCAAGGCACTGAGCGTCGTGCATCATGGCACGCGCCTCTTTGTCACCGTCGTAAGACTTCTTGAGCCAGGTATGGATCATCTTGATGGCGTGCAGAGCAAGAGGATCGGTATAGTTGCAGTGGAGCGTGGAAACGTACGCTTCGATGGCGTGCGTCATGGCGTCCATACCGGTGTGCGCGGTCAGCTTGGCGGGCATCGTCTCGGCCAGTTCGGGGTCGACGATGGCGACGTCTGGCGTGATGTTGAAGTCGGCGAGAGGGTACTTGATGCCCTTCGAGTAATCCGTGATGACGGAGAACGCGGTGACTTCGGTCGCGGTGCCGGAGGTGGAAGGTATGGCGCAGAACTTGGCCTTCGTGCGCAGCGTGGGGAACGAGAACGGCTGGATGATCGCCTCGAAGGTGGTGTCGGGGTACTCGTAGAATACCCACATGGCCTTGGCCGCGTCGATAGGCGAGCCGCCGCCCATGGCCACGATCCAGTCGGGCTGGAACTCGCGCATGGCGGCCGCACCCTTCATAACGGTCTCGACGGACGGATCCGGCTCGACGTTCTCGAAGAGTTTGACTTCCATGCCGGCTTCTTTCAGATAGCCGACGGCGCGGTCGACGAAGCCGAAGCGCTTCATGCTTCCGCCGCCCAGCACGAGGATGGCTTTCTTGCCCTTGAGGTTCTTCAGTTCCGCAAGGGATCCTTTTCCATGATACAGATCACGAGGCAGTGTAAAACGTCCCATTTTTCCTACTCCCTTTGAAATTTGATTTTGCCGCACGAACGCGGGTCCGCCTGACGCGCGCGCCGACCGCAAACGCGATCGCTCGCCGCGAAAAGCCCTCCGACCGTTTTCTCGCAGCTTTCGATACTATTTTAATACTATCCCGCGAAAATGTCAAACCATTTCGCGTCATTTGCCCTCTTCCCCGCGATTTTACGCTCCGCGCGTTACATTTTGCAATGTTTTTCGGAAAAGTCTGCGCCTTTTCGCGTGCGCCAGACGGATGGCCGCGCGCTCACACGCCGCGCTTTTCGTCCAGGTAAGTGGACTGGAGATCGGCGACGTGCAGGAGCAGAGCGAGCGGATAACGCGCGAAGGCCTCGCTGAGCGAGTTGTCCCCGCCGCGTACGCGCGCGTCGAACCCGCCCATGTGCCAATTGATGGCCACCGCTTCCTCCACCGTCAGACGCATATACTCGTTGACTATGAACACCGACTTTTCGCCGTGGCCGTATGGCAGTTTTTCCACGCGCGTGTAATAGGGCTTGCGCACCCACGCGTCCCCTTCCTTGACGTTGCGCGTGTCCACCTTATAGAAATTGCACTTGCACACGTCGTGCAGCAAGCCGCACACCGCCACGGTCTCGTGCGAGAACCGCTTTTCCCATTCCTCGCCGTATTCCGCGCGCACTCCCGCGAGCAGACGCTTGTAAGCGTTGACGCTGTGCTCGCACAGTCCGCCCTCGTGAGCGCAGTGATAGCGCGCGCTGGCGGGCGCGACGAAGAAATCCGACTTGTCCGTGAGGTACTCGCGCAGCCTGTCCGCGCCCTCGCGCTTCACGTGCTCGTCATATATTTCCAGAAATTCCGTTTTGTATGCGTCGTCCATATCTTCCTCCTTATGTCGTAAGCCCGAGCAGACGGGCGGCGTTGCCTCCCGTCACGAGCGCGTAGTCCTCGCCCTCTATGCCCGCCGCGCGCAGAAACGCCAGAGAATCGCGCTCCGAGCACCAGGGCGAATCGCTGCCAAACAGCACCCGCCGCGCTCCCAGCCGCGCGAACAACTCGCCGTAACGCTCGGGCGTATAGCAGAGCTGCGCGAGGGACGTGTCCGTCAGAAAGGGCAGATCGGCGAGCACGTCCGCCTCGCCCTCGGGCATGTCGTACCCGCCCGAATGCGCCAGCACGGTGCGCTCGGGATCGACGTATCCGGCCAGACGCGCGAAATCGGACGGGAAATAGTCGCGCGGAGAGCGTACCCCGCGCTCCGTGCGGCCGCAGTGGAACAGCGTGATCATACCGCTGTCCCTCGCCGCTTCCAACAGCGGCGGCAGGTCGGGGTCGGTCAGGTCGAACCCCTGCATCACGGGGTGCAGCTTTATCCCCCGCACGCCCGCCTCGGCGTATGCCCGCACCATGTCGGGCGCGCCGTGAGTGTGCGGATGCACGCTGACGAAGGGTATGACGCCGTCGCGCGGCAGCCCCAGCACGAAGGAATCGACCTTCTCCTCCCTGCCGGGCACCGAGCACACGGGCAGCACCACGGCCTTGTCCACGCCCGCGCGCGCCATCGCCATGCGCAGACCCGCGTAAGTGCCGTCCGACCTCACGCCCGTGTACTCCGTCACCGACCTTACTGCGCGCTCCGCGAGCGCGTCGGGATAACAATGCGTGTGAAAGTCTACGATCATGGCTCCTCCAAGCGTATTCGGGCGCCAGTCGCCCGCCCGTGGATATATTATAC
>ERZ1090879.1295-NODE-1296-length-13980-cov-7.476984_pt1 | contig 13980 bp, 15 predicted proteins | sample MGYA00478472_ERZ1090879 | MGnify/ENA primary metagenome ERZ1090879 (study PRJEB33644, sample SAMEA5815723) | chicken gut metagenome | biome: Chicken; feature: Gastrointestinal Tract; material: Caecum | place: Ireland | collected 2019-01-01 | study: A study of...
GCCGGAAAATTGCTCCCAGTCTCCTGAGAAAAGCCGGATTTTTTCTTTTCATATATTTCGGAGGCGCTGCCTTTTCCCCCTCTTTTGATCTTTCCTCCGGCTTTTTTTCCTGCTCCCTGGCCTCGTAAGCCTCTATGTTTTCCCTCTCCTGTGTCCGGATTTCCCTCTCATATATTTCTGTCCGGGAAGGAACTGTATTTTTTCTGCTTTTTTTCCTTCTTTTCTTTTTTCTCTGTTTAAAGAACCTAAAAAATTTCAGGACCGGGACCCCGAAGATCCGTATCTCATACCCGGCCCTTTCTTCTTTGCTGTCATACCACATCGAAAAAAAGATCAAATGGAAAAGCCAGGAGACCCCGGCTTTTCCCCCGTACTGTTCCTTATCCCGGTACCCCCGGGCCTGATACCGTACAGGGCAAAATAAAAAGGCAAGGATCCCCAGAAGAAAGATCCCTAGTAAAACAAGCAGGAGAATGCCGATTATTTTTAAGATCATAAAAACGATATGTAGCGCTGCCATTTTGTTACCTGATGTCCTCCCCGATCTGTTTTTCCAGCCATTTTCTTACATTGCCTGTGCCGGTCTCCTGATAAGTCTGCCGTACCATGGTTTCCACCAGTTCCAGAGCTTCCCAGTAGCCGCAAGCTAGGCCTACGATCACAGGACAGTTTTTCCGCCTGACTTTCTGCAGCAGTTCATTGGCAGAAAAGACGTCCAGCTGGTCCCGGTGGTTAGCGGCAAGAGTGATCAGATAAACGTCCACCACTCCTGCGCCCTGGCTGATCCTGCGGATCAGTTTCTTTTTTTTCTTTTTTGCATTATTGCCAACATACAGCCCCTTATACCAGTTTAACATAAAAATTTCTTTCCCATCGAATCCTATTTTTTCAGTCTTTCCTCTATGGCATTGACCACAGATTCCAGGACTTTGATCCTGGCGTAATATTTATTATTTCCTTCCACAATGATCCATGGCGCATAGGAGGTGGAGGTCTTAATGATCATTTCATTGACCGCTTCCTCATACTGATCCCATTTTTCCCGGTTTCTCCAGTCCTCGTCAGTGATCTTCCACTGTTTCTCCGGATTTTCCATGCGCTCCTTAAATCTCCGCTCCTGTTCATCTTTATCAATCTGCATCCAGAACTTCAGCACGATCGCTCCGGAATGAGTCAAATGTGCCTCCATATCATTGATCTCGCGGTAAGCTCTCTGCCATTCTTCCTTTGTGCAGAATCCCTCGATCCGCTCAACCATTACTCTGCCGTACCAGGTCCGGTCAAAAATCGTGATATGTCCATCTTTAGGCATAGCTTTCCAGAATCTCCAGAGATAGTGATGGCTTTTCTCTGTAGGAGTAGGCGAAGCCGTCGGGCTTACCAGATAGCCTCTTGGATCCATAGGTTCTGTAAGACGTTTGATGGCGCCCCCTTTTCCTCCTGCATCCCATCCCTCAAACCCCAGGACCACAGGGACCCTCTGGCGGTACAGCTCGCTGTGGAGGATTTCCATACGATCCTGGAGCTTTTTCAGCTTTTCTTTATATTCTTCCTTAGTATAGGACAAAGACAGATCCACTTTGCTCAGTACGGTAGAATCCAGATCCTTATCTTCCTTTGGACGCCATACTGTTTTCTCCTCCTGTGCTGCTTTTCTCTCTTCTTCCAGAGCCAGTTCTTCCCTTCTGGCCGCTACTTTTTCTGAAAGTCTTTCCACTACTGCGGTATAGATCTTTGCAGCGGCAAAGCGCCGGTCTTCCGCCTCTATGATGGTCCATGGCGCATACTCAGTCTCGGTCTTTTCCAGCATTTCCTCATTCATGGCTTTATAGCGGTCATATTCTTTATTTCTCTTGATATCTTCTTTGCTTACTCTCCAGGCTGTCTCCTTGGAACCCAGCAGCTTATCGAAGCGCTTTTTCTGCTCCTTCTGGCTGATATAAAGAAAGAACTTGATCAGGACTGCTCCGTCATCTGTCAATGTACGTTCAAAGGTATTGATCTCCTGATAGGCATACAGGAGTTCTTCCCTGGAAATCTTATTTTCAAACCGGTCTACGGAAACTTTCCTGTACCAGCTTGTATCAAAAATAGCTATCCGTCCTTTCTCAGGAGTCTTTGTCCAGAACCGCCACAGGAAGGGGTGCATTTCTTCTTCTTCCGTGGCCTTCTTAATAGCAAAAACCTGAAATCCTCTGGGATCCAGAGGATAGATCAGTTTGCTGATCTGAAGACCCTTTCCTGAAGCCCCCAGCCCCTCAAAAGCTATGATCACCGGAATCCCCAAAGCCTTGCATTCTCTTTGAAGCTTGGCAAGCTGAGATTCCATAACCTCCATTTTCTCCTGATACACGCTTTTTTCCATTTTCTTTGTAAGATTGATCTGTTCCAACATTTCTTACTGCACCTCCTTTGTTTGACCGGACCATGATATGGAAGAAGCTGCCGCAATAAACAGCATCTATTTGTTTAGTGCGGCAGCCTTCTCTAAAAGTACTTTCGATTCCCCCAAAGATTTGCTTTTTTCAGATCCAGATATTCATTGTAGGCTCTTTCCAATATTTGCTTCTCATTGGAAAAGCGTAGCAGATGATATGCCTCATGGAACTTGTAAAAGCCGGAATCCACAAAGTATTCCTCCCTCTGCGGTCTGCTGTAATAGCTGTTTGCAGACATCAGATACCAGTAGACATTCTTTTCTACAGTATCTTCCGGAATGCAAAAACTATACTGACTCTTTCCTATATATTTTATAATATTCGCGGTAACGCCTGTCTCTTCCTTCACTTCCCGAAGAGCAGTAGTCTTATAATCTTCTCCTTTTTCCACGGTGCCCTTAGGCAGTACCCATCCCTCATATTTATGCTTATAGGATTTATACAAAGTCAGTATCTTTCCCCTATAGATCACCACTCCGCCACAGCTTGTTGCTTCGATCATTTTGTGGTTCCTCCTGCTAAAGACGTCCCGAGGGACGCCTGCGTTGTGTTCTTAAAGGTAGTATACCTCTTTTTCGGGACAGGCGCAATCCTTTCTTCTTTGTCAGCCGTAGTAGTATGCATTAAAAATTTCATGAGCAATAGGGACCGCCGCCCTGCTTCCTGTACCGGCGCCCTCGGCGATCACTGCCACCACCAGATCCGGATCCTCCACATTAGAAAAGCCGATAAACCAGGAATGGGTCCTGATAGAACCGTCGCTTCCCTCGTATTCTGCAGAGCCGGTTTTTCCTGCGGCACTGTAGCTTTCTCCGGAAAGCTGGGTGCCTGTTCCGGAATTAACTACTTCTTCCATCAGCCCTTTCAGTGTCTGAGCTTCGCTTTCACTCATCAGTTCCTTATAGACAGAAGGCTTGGTTGTTTTTATTACGTCCCCGCCGTCACGTTCTACATGGTCGATATAATAAGGTTTCATCAGTTCTCCGTTGTTGGCAACGGCGCTGGTGATCATAGCCATATGCATAGGAGATACCAGCGTAGTCCCCTGTCCGATAGAAGACTGCATCAGGAACGGGATCCCTTCGGATTTTTTCAGGTCTATGGTGCTCTTCCGGTAATCCAGGGAAATCGGAAGTTCCTTATTAAACAGCAGATCCTCTGCGGTCTTCTGGATAGTATCAGCCCCCAGATCCAGTCCGATCTGGACAAAAGCCGTATTGCAGGACTGGGCAAAAGCCGTGGTAAAATCTACCTGCCCGTGAACTTCTCCATCGAAACAGGGGATAGTATGGCCTTCCTGAGTAATGCTTCCTGTACAGTCGTAGGAAAAGTCATCTAAAGTTCCGTGTTCCCTTAGATAAGCAAGAGACATGACTACCTTGAAGATAGATCCGGGAGGATATGCTCCCTGGGTAGCCCGGTTCAGCAGACTGCTGTTCGTAGAGTCATTAGCCAGTGTATCCCAGTTAGCCTCTATGGTATTAGGATCAAAATCCGGCTTACTGACAGAAACCAGCACCGCTCCTGTCTGAGGATCCATGACCACTATTGCTCCGTTATACCCGCCCAGGGCGTTATATGCCACTTCCTGGAGCCTGGTATTCAAGGTGGTTACCACATTGTCTCCCGGATTTTTCAGATCCATGATCTCATTTTTGATCCGGTCCACATACTCGTGATGTGTAGACATAAGGGATGAATTCGCCAGAGCTTCCAGGCCGTTTTTTCCGTTGGACACATAGCCTACCACATGGGCGAACATATTGCCGTAAGGATAAACTCTGGTCTCGTTTCCTTCACTGTCTGTCTGGGTATATGCCAGAGTCTGGCCGTCAGCGGATAAGATACTCCCCCTTACGATCCGATCTTCTGCCTGATTCTGCCTGCTGTTGTAAGGACTGCTGATAATATCCTCTCTCTCCCAGATATTAAAATAGCCCATATAAACGATAAGGGAAACAAAAATCAGAACAAAGAAATAACTGACAATGGTATACTCCCGGTTTTTCCGCCTTTTTGCTTTTTTTCGTTTTTTCTTCTGCAGCTCCTCTTCTCTTCTGAGCTGTTTCTCATATTTTTTCTTTTTGCCGTTCAAATTCCTCATCCTCATCTTCTCTTAGAATATACAGCCCCTGGATAATGGCCAGCATGATGATAGTGGCCAGCACAGAACTTCCTCCATAACTCACCAGCGGAAGAGTGATCCCTGTCATTGGTATAAATTTGCTCACGCCTCCAATGGTCAGAAATACCTGAAAGGCATATTCGGTTCCAAGCCCCAGCGCGATCAGTTTGTAAAAGCGTTTCTTGATCCTCAGAGAAATATTTACAACCAGAAGGAACATACTCATACACACAAGGATCATGCAGATGGCAAAAAGTCCTCCCAGCTCCTCACAGATCGCAGCGAACATATAATCCTGCTGCACAAAGGGGATCAGTTCCGGGGAACCCTTGCACAGGCCCACGCCAAACCATCCTCCTGCGCCGATGGCAAAAAGTCCCTGGAGGATCTGATAGCCGGAAGTCTCCCATACAGAAAAAGGATCTCTCCATGCCACAACTCTCTGTCTTACATGAGAAAACAGGAAATAGGCGATCACCGCCGCCAGGCACCCGCTTCCCAGACCCGCAAAAAGATACAGGGGCTTTTTGGTGGCCACATAAAGCATGACCACATAAGTAATGAAAAACACCACTGCGCTTCCCAGGTCTCTGGAAAGGACCAGCACCAGCACATAAGCCGCCGCCACTGCCGTGGTGATCACATGATCCAGGAAGGTTGCGCTTTTCTTATAAAGTCTGCTGGCTACAAAAAATACAAAAATAATCTTAACAAATTCCGAAGGCTGGAAGGCAAAAGATCCGATATTAATATTGATCTTCGCTCCGTTTACATTAGAGCCTGCCACCAGCACCACTGCCAGCATGAGAAATCCCACTGCCGCATAAAGCCATGTAAGCTTTTTCAGAAAGTACATTTTCCGTATCATTACCGGAATGACCATGGCCAGCACAGTAGCCGCCACGGCGATAGCCATCTGGCGAAGTCCCGAATCCGGATCCAGTCTGGCCAGCATGATAAATCCAATAGACAGAAGCATACACATGTGATTCAGCAAAAGGATGGATGAGTTCTTATATAAAGCTCTGTATAACGCCTGGACAATGACCAGGTACAGGATCAGGGCTCCAAAGATATATAGTACCTTCAGTTCCTCTGTCTGCAGAAAGATCACAAGAAATGCCGTAAAATCCAAAAATATGATCAGCAGAAGCTGTTTTCGCAGGATATATCTCTGATCATAGTCCTCCTCATACCGGAAAACCAGGAAACTTTCCAGAGTATACAGCAGCATAATGATCAGTATCAGATATTTTGATAATTCAACAATAATATTCAGCACTTTTTCACCTACTCTACTCCCCTTCTGAAATGCCCTTTTGTAAATTCAGGCAGTTTCTCCGGATTTTTCTTTTTCTCTGTTGGTTTTGTAAATCCATAGGCCAGGGCAAAAAGCTCCAGCATCTCCCTGGTCTGCTCGTATCCTTCCTCTGTAAAATTCAGGCGGAAGACGGGAATTCCCATTTCCAGTATTTCCCCTGCTTCTTTGACAAGCCCTGTGGGGATACTGTTATAGATCACATTATAGCAGAAATCGCAGAAACATTTTGTCAGAAAATGCTGTCCGTAACGATCTTTCAGCCACACCTTCCCGGATCTGTGATCACAGGACCCGCAGGTTTTCTTCAGGCACTGGGCGGAAACCATCATAGGATAATAACCGTAAAGGACCATTTCACTGTTTCTGGTGTTTTTCTCCCTGATCTCTCTGGCGTTCAGTTCCAAAGGCAGAGTGGTTCTTTTCACTCCCAGATCCTCCAGAAATTCTTTTGCCAGATCATTAAAATTATAGACGGAGTAGTCGCACACCAGCTTCTCTCCCAGACCCAGCTCCTTGAAATATCCCACTTCTTCCAGGTTCCGCACCAGGAATCCATCTATATCCTCTCCCAGATCCCGGAAAATATCCTCATAACCGTCCAAGCGTCCTTCTCTCAGCACATATGGCATTGCCAGATAAAATTCCTTTCCGGCCATAGCCGCCTCTTTTGCCGCTTTTTTCCCATTGGCTTTCAGATTTTTTAATCCGATCATGGAAAGGGAAACATAAACTCCCGCAACCGCCTGGCTTTCCAGGACCGCCTTCCACTGATCGCTGTTCTCCACAAGAACATAAAGCCTTCCGGGATCTGTTTCCCGGGCTGCCGGATCTTCTGGATCTTTCTTTTCCTCCCTATCTCCATCTTGCTTTAAAGGAAGCTTCCTCCGGAATTTCTTCAGATATGCCTCTTCCAGCTTTTCAAGGCCTTCCCTTCTCAGCGCGTTCAGATTCTGCATTGGCAGAAATCCCCTTTCATCGGTCAGAATTTCCAGATCTTCAAAAATGAACGGAGTCTCTCCTGTCTTTTCCATCTGACGTCTTATCCTTTCTGCCGAAAGGGGCTGCTTTTGCGCCTCTTCCACCAGGCTTCCCTGGATCTGCACATGTACCTCTTTAAACTCCAGATCCAGTATAGCAGGACTGCCTGTATAGAGGATTAAATTTCCATAAATTTTTTCTTGTGTTTTTGTATCTAAATATTTCTTTTTTAATTCGGTAAATAATTCTTCATTACGATTTTCGGAAGTTTTTTTCTTCCGGCCCTGTTCCTTGTAATTAACTACAGCCATCATATTTCTTCCATTATGACTGTGATAATAACCCTGATTAAACCCATCTCGCTGATAAAGATCCTGAAGGATCTGACGGTCCTCCTCAGACACCTGATAATGCTCCGGATCTTTTTCATAGAGATCCAGATATTTCCGGTATACAGAGGTTACTCCTGCCGCATATTCCGGTCTCTTCATCCTTCCCTCTATTTTCAGGGAATACACGCCTGCTTGCAGGATTTCCGGCAGGATCTCAACGGTACACATATCCTTCGGACTCAGCAGATACCGGCTGTTATCGTCATTTAAAGCTTTTCCCCCTTCAAAGGCCTGATAAGGCAGCCTGCAGGGCTGGGCGCATCTTCCTCTATTGCCGCTTCTTCCGCCCAGCATACTGCTGAACAGACACATTCCGGAATAGCAATAACAAAGAGCCCCATGAACAAAACATTCAATCTCTATTCCGGTTTCCTCATGAATCCTCCGGATCTCCCCCAGAGAAAGCTCTCTTGCAGGCACGATCCTGGATACCCCTGCTTTTCCAAGAAGGGCAGCTCCCTTTGGTCCTGTAACCGTCATCTGGGTGCTGGCATGGATCGGCAGCCCTGGAAACTCTTTTTTCAAAAAGGCCAATACTCCAAGATCCTGGACAATAACCCCATCTGCCCCCTGTTCATAAAAGGGTGCCAGGAAATCATAAAGCTGTCCATAAAGCTCCCGGTTCTTCAGCAGCGTATTCACTGTAAGATAGATCTTTTTCCCATGGATATGGGTAAAATCAATGGCTTCTTTCATCTCATCCCTGTCAGGATTGTCTGCGTAGGCCCTGGCTCCGAACAGACTGCCGCCGATATATACGGCATCTGCCCCGGCCCTTATCACAGCCTGCAGTCCCTGATAGGAACCTGCAGGAGCCAATAATTCGGATTTCATAGATTTCTTGTATCCTTTCTAACATTTTTTATAAAAAGAAAAGGGGCGTTACATGATCTGCCGCCCCGGTTTTTCTATTCTCTTACTTTAACAGTTCTTCCAGCTCCTTCTCCAGCTCATCCACTTTCGCCTGGAGTTCTGCGATCTGCCGGTCCTTTTCCTGACCTGATTTTTTTCCCCGGTCCAGTTCTACCTGACCGTTGATCAGATCATGCTTCAGATCATACATCTCCCGATCCTTGGCCTCCAGTTCTTCTTCGTACATCTCTGCCTGGCGTTTCGCTTTAAAATAATCATCTGCAATATTCAGGCTTAATAAAGTGTGTCTGGTCTCCAGCGCCTGCCGGTTATATCCCGGCAGCTGTCCTAATTCTGTAAGTTTATTATTCATATAATTAGCGACCTTCTGGAGATATTCCTCGCTTTCATAGCCGCTTAACGTGACAATCTTTCCCCCGATCAGCACCTGGGTAGTATTTTTCACTGCCATATGCTTCCTCCCGCCTTTTTCTTAGGTTTCTATGTCTATTATAATCGAATTTTAAGGAAAAACAACTATTATTTTGTCCCCAGATGATGATAGGTCAGATCTGTAACAGCCCTGCCCCTGGGTGTACGCAGAAGAAATCCCTTTTTGATCAGATAAGGTTCATATACATCCTCGATGGTCCCTGCGTCCTCTCCGATAGCTGCCGCCAGGGTGTCCAGACCTACAGGACCTCCTGCGAACTTTTCTATAATGGTAGAAAGAAGCAGCCGGTCTGTCTGATCCAGACCATACCGGTCTACTTCCAGAAGATCCATGGCAAAATCCGCTACGTCTTTGGTGATCCTTCCGTCATATTTCACCTGGGCAAAATCTCTTACCCGTTTCAAAAGCCGGTTGGCTAGACGGGGAGTCCCCCTGGAACGTCTGGCCATCTCCAGCGCCCCGTCCTCGTCAATCTCCACTCCCAGTATTGCCGCAGAATGGATGATGATCTTCTGAAGCTCTTCTTCCGTATAAAATTCCAGATGATGGACCACACCAAAACGGTCCCTTAAGGGAGCCGTCAGAAGTCCGGCCCTGGTAGTGGCTCCCACCAGAGTAAACTTTGGAAGATCCAGCCGGATAGAACGGGCAGTTGCCCCTTTACCGATCATAATATCAATGGCATAGTCTTCCATGGCAGGGTAAAGGACCTCTTCTACCTGCCGGTTCAGCCTGTGGATCTCGTCTACAAAGAGTACATCATTCTCCTGAAGACTGTTTAAGATCGCCGCCATTTCCCCTGGCTTTTCTATAGCAGGCCCGCTGGTGACCTTCATATGCACCCCCATCTCATTGGCAATGATCCCTGCCAGAGTGGTCTTTCCAAGGCCCGGAGGTCCGTAAAACAGCACATGATCCAGAGCGTCTCCTCTCTGCTTTGCCGCTTCAATATAGATTTTCAGATTGCTCTTGGCCTTTTCCTGGCCAATATAGTCTTTCAGATATTGAGGACGGAGACTTCCTTCTGTGCGGATATCTTCTTCCATCACATCTGTCGTAATGATTCTTCTTTCCATGTCATTCTCCCAAACTGCCAAAGGCAGATTTTTCCGTCTTTATCTATCTGATCTTTCAGAACATATTTTTTAAAGCCAGTTTCAGCAAAGTCTCAACACTCATATCCGGCGTTAGTTCTACTTTTTTCACTGCCCTTAGGGCATCTGTCCCTGAATATCCTAGGGCAGTCAGAGCTTCAACAGCTTCTTTCTTGACATCGGTCAGGTCTGCCTCTCCTTCTGTTCCCGGCATCTGGATATGCTCCGCCTTCATTTCCAGTGCTTCCTGGATATTAAATTTATCCTTCAGTTCCAGGATCAGTTTCTGAGCGGTCTTCTTTCCTATTCCCGGCGCTCTGGAAATGGTTTTCACATCATCTGCCAGAACCGCAAAACGCAGCTCATCAGCGCTGAGTCCGGACAGGACTCCCAGAGCCGCCTTTGGTCCGATGCCATTCACCCCTAAAAGAAGTTTAAAGGTATTCAAGTCATCTCTTGACAGAAATCCAAATAGCTGAAGGGCATCTTCCTTCACATTCAGATAGGTATGTATTTTTATCTCCTGCCCTTTGTGGAGGAGGTGTTCCACTGCTCCCATAGGCATAAAGATATTATATCCCATATTTCCTGCTTCCAGGATCACCCGGTCTTCCAGGATTTCTTCTACTGTGCCTTTTATATATGCGATCATACGAGTTTCCTTCCTGATGTTCTCTTTAAGATTTCTCCTGACAGGATCCCGATGAGGAATCCTGTGATCAGCCCGGCAATGAGAAGGGCCGGGAAATAATAGAACAGATTTACGTTTTCCACTACCAGAGCCGCCACAACGATCTGGCCCAGATTATGGGTTACTCCTCCCACAATACTGACCCCGGCAATAGAAAGCCCCAGATATCTTTTCGCCAGTGTCATGCAGGCCAGACTAAGCGCCGCTCCAGCCAGACTAAATAAAATAGAGAAAAGATTTCCGAACAAAAATCCGATCACAAGAATCCTGATAAAGGATACCATAGCCGCCTCTTTATAACTATAGGTATAAAGTATAAAAACTGTCACAAGGTTCGCCAGCCCCAGTTTGATCCCGGGGATCCCTGCAAATACAGGAAAAAGAGATTCTACATATCCGAATATAATGGCAACGGCCGCAAAAAGGCCCATATAAGCTGTTTTTTTCATTCTTTTCTCCTGTTACTGCACAACGCCGTCCAGCTGTTCGTCTTTATCATTTCCGGTAATTTCCACCACCACGCGATTAGGGAGGCAGACGATAGTCTCCCCCTGTATATGGATAGGCCCCTGATGGATACAAAGCTGATCCGGACAGTCTGCCTGGATCATATTTACTTCACCTTCTTTTATCTCACAGACATTGGTATCATTGATCTCTATGGTCTGATCTTCAGACAGGCTGTAAGTTCCGTACTCTTCTCCGCCCACAGTGATCCGTACCCGTGAGGCATCCTCCCCGGCAAAGATCCCCGCAGCCCTGGGAACAACCCAGCATAAAAGAGCCAGCACCAGCACAGCCCCGATCAATATTAAGTCTCTTTTCTTCATGGATCTCTCCTGTTCAATTCGCTGTGTTTTATCTTAACATAGGAGGGGTAAAATTGCAAATCTATTAAAAAGGGACGCCCCATCCACAGATCCTCTTCCGGCTCAGACTGGAATTTGCCGGAGAGAGGGATCTGTGGATGGGGCTATGCTTTTTAAGTCGGAGGGTTCTGTTGATAGGGCGTGCTTTTTAGGTCAGAGGATGCTGTTAACGAGGCTATATTCCGAATTCCTGGAACAGCTTATTACGGTATTCTTTGTCTTCGGAGGCTTTTTTCAGGTCTCCGATCCGGTTTCTCTCAGCCAGAAGGAGGGCCAGTCTGGCGCTTCTTTTTTCTCCTCGTTTTTTACCATATCTCTGATTGCTGTGCACATGTTCACTTTCCCCCTTTCATCTCTATATTTCTCCTGATTTTCTTTTAATACCGGGATGTCTAAAAACTTTCCTACCAGCCGTTTTCCATAATTCCAGTTCTTTTGGAATCAGCAGCATTTCATGAAGAGAAACCGGACCATCCCAAGCCTGATCTTCTCCGTAATAAAACACCAGCGTAAGCAGCGGCAAGAGTCTGTCCTCCTTCTTTAAACCGCTTAAAAATTCTTTTCCCGCTTTTAGGACGCCTTCCTTGCGATTCTTTGATTCCAGCGATTTTGCTTCTTTCGCATAGGAAATTGCATCATACATCATGTTTCTTACAGGCATGCCATAATGTACAGCTCTTTGGTTTTCTACAGCAAGAATAACCTTTAACCGTTTTTCCGAAAAATATCCCTTCTTACTGTTATCTCTTACACGGTAGATAATTGTAGGATTTCCCTGGCTGTCCTGTGCTTTTATCAGTTCCTTTTCGTTTTCTTCCTCCAGCATATCTTCCCGTATAAGCTGCTGGCCTGCAAAAAGACTGCCGTTAAACAGATCAGCAAATATCTCCGGTTCCTGAAGTGCTTCATAAATCTCTGCATCATACGCAGACAATACTACTTTTTCTCTCTTTCTTCTGCTCATAGCTCCTTCTTGTCTATTATGGAAGAGCTTGTACATTCATTATACTGTCCCCTTGTTTTTGGTGCAAGCTTCTCCCATGCAGTTGTTATGAAAAATTGTAACTATTCAGCCATACAGCTCAGATTCGCAGCTAACGCTGCTTTTCGCTGCTGTCACAGCTAAATCTTCACTTATGGCTAAAGAATTATTAAAAGTTTGTGGGATCTTCCGGCTGAACAGCCGTTTTGAAACTTGGTGCGATTTACTTTAGCACCGTATAAGTAAGAAATGATCTAAAACTAAACTTATTATAAAGCAGTCTTCTGTATCCTGCAAGTAAAAATAAGTGTTTAAAAAGGGACCCTTCCGATACCCAGCCCTGTGTATTTCTGATACAAGGCAATGGCCATGACTGCCCTGTGCTGGTATCGTTTTAAATCCATTCTCATCAGTGAACAGTTTCCTACATGTTTTCCATTCAGCAGTCCGATCAGAAGCAGTTTATGTTCGGAGTTGTTCTGCCCTTTGATAAATTCTTTTTCTTCTTCCAGGGTCAGGGTGATCTCCTCCGGCTCTCTTATTAAATAAGGTGTTTCCCTGCTGGTTGTTTTCAGATAGGATAAAAGTCTTTCTGCGTCGCTTTCTTCCGGATTTCTGAGTATCAGTTCTTTTCCTTTTATTTCATAAATACTACTTTCTACTCTCATAGTCCATTCCTCTATTAAAAGGACAATGCGCTGTCGCATTAGTCATATTTCAGGAATATTTATACATTTTATGCGAATTTGCCGAGCACAGCTTTGAGACTATAGGCTCAAAGCTGCGCAGGCTGAACAATAAAATGTATAAATATTCTCGAGTTTGAGTAATGCAACAAGCACCTTGCTCTTTCTCAATCACTTTTCTTATACAATGATCTTCCTTGGACATGTGGCTTTACACTTGCCGCAGTTGATACATTTTTCCGGATCAATGTGGGCTACATTGTCCACTACGGTAATGGCTTCTTTCGGACATTCTTTTACACACTTTCTGCAGCCGATACATCCTACTTCACAGGCGCTCATAACTGCTTTTCCTTTGTCTTTGGAACTGCAGGCCACTGCCTGTTTCTGATCGTAAGGGATCAGTTCAATGATCTTCTTAGGACATTCTGCCACACATTTTCCGCAGGCCTTACATTTTTCTTTGTCTACCTTCGCAATGCCGTTGACAATGTGAATGGCGTCAAAGGGGCAGACTTTTACGCAGGATCCATATCCCAGACAGCCGTAGGTACAGGTCTTGGAACCGCCGTTCTGCATCAGAGCCGCCATCTTACAGTCTTTAACACCTGTATATTCATAGCTCTGTCCAGCCTTCTCACAGTCGCCTGCACATTTCACAAAAGCCGTCATACGGACGCTTTCCCCTGCTTCCTGTCCCATGATCTCCCCGATCTTGGCAGCAGCAGCCGCGCCGCCTACGGGACATGCGTTTACGGGAGCTTCCCCTTTTGCGATAGCTGCCGCCAGACCGTCACAGCCTGGATAGCCGCAGCCGCCGCAGTTATTTCCAGGGAGGGCTTCCCTTACCAATATTTCTTTTTCATCTACTTCTACTGCAAATTTCTTTCCGGCAATTCCCAGGAAAAGTCCAATAAAGAGACCTACGCCGCCTACCAGGACTGCCGCAATGATAATACCTGTTACCATATCTTATGCCTCCTTATATGATTCCTGAAAAGCCGAAGAAAGCGATGGCCATCAATCCGGCTGTAAGGAGCACATGAGGAAATCCCTGGAAATACTTGGGAATATCATTGTACTCCATTTTTTCTCTTA
>ERZ1090879.1297-NODE-1298-length-13967-cov-5.810955_pt1 | contig 13967 bp, 10 predicted proteins | sample MGYA00478472_ERZ1090879 | MGnify/ENA primary metagenome ERZ1090879 (study PRJEB33644, sample SAMEA5815723) | chicken gut metagenome | biome: Chicken; feature: Gastrointestinal Tract; material: Caecum | place: Ireland | collected 2019-01-01 | study: A study of...
ACGCCATGACGTCGAGTCTCGTGGGCTCGGAGATGTGTATAAGAGACAGAACCTCACGCGCAATATCATCATCGCGCGATACGGCATTCCGCCCGAGAAGGTCGTAACGGTCCACAACGCCGTGCGGTTCTCGGGAAATGCGAACGAGGCGCCCGAGCGGGGCCTCGACGACAAGATCGTAACGTTCCTCGGGCGCATCACCTATCAGAAGGGGCCCGACTATTTCGTCGAGGCCGCCGCCAAAGTGCTGAAAAAGGTCCCCGGCGTGCGCTTCGTGATGGCCGGCTCGGGCGACATGATGAATCATGTGATCCGCCGCGTGGCGCGGCTCGGCATCGCCGACCGCTTCCACTTCACGGGATTCCTGCGCGGCGACGACGTGCGCCGGATGTTCCGCCTGTCGGATGTCTACGTCATGCCCTCCGTGTCGGAGCCGTTCGGCATCTCGCCGCTCGAAGCGATGCGTTCGAACGTGCCGGTCATCATCTCGAAGCAGAGCGGCGTGGCCGAAGTGCTCGACTATGCCCTGAAGGTCGATTATTGGGACGTGGATGCACTGGCGGACGCCATCTACGGTCTGATCGCCTATCCGGCCCTGTCGCGCATGTTCGCGTCGAAGGGGCTCGAAGAGGTAACCAATCTCAAGTGGAACGACGCCGCGGCCAAAATCAAGAAAGTCTACGAGACCGTCATTGAGGAACAGAGAAACAAATAAAACCGATACAACCTATACAGCCTATGAAAACCGTTTGTCTCTATTTTCAGGTTCACCAGCCGTGGCGCCTCCGGAGGTACCGCTTTTTCAATATGGGCAAGGAGCACCACTACCTCGACGACCTGCTGAACCGTTCGATCATGCAGAAGGTGGCCCGGGAGTGCTATCTGCCGATGAACGCCTTGCTGCTCAAGATTATCGGGGAGAACAAAGGGAAGTTCCGCTGTTCGTTTTCTATCACGGGCATCGCCGTCGAGCAGATGCGGGCCTATGCGCCCGAGGTGCTCGATTCGTTCCGCCGGCTGGCCGAGACGGGCTGTGTCGAGTTTCTGGCCGAAACCTATTCGCATTCGCTCGCGTCGCTCGCGTCCGAAGAGGATTTCGCCGAGCAGGTGCGGCTCCACAGCGCGATGATCGAGCGCGAGTTCGGGCAGAAGCCCGCGGCATTCCGCAATACGGAACTGATCTACTCGGACCGGATCGGTGCGATGGTCGCCCGAATGGGCTTCCGGACGATGCTGGCCGAGGGGGCCCGGCACGTGCTGGGCTGGAAATCGCCCGAGTTCGTCTATACGAACGCGATCGACCAACGCCTGAGGCTTCTGCTGCGCAACTACAAGCTCTCGGACGACATCGCGTTCCGCTTCTCGAACCGTTCGTGGGACCAGTGGCCCCTGACGGCCGATAAGTATGTGGAGTGGCTCTCGTCGGAGCGGACGCCGGGCGAAGTGGTCAACCTCTTCATGGACTACGAGACCTTCGGCGAACATCAGACGGCCGATACGGGCATTTTCGAATTCGTGAAGGCGTTGCCGAAGCTGGCGCTGCAAAAGAAAAACGGCCTCGAATTCGCCACGGTGAGCGAAGCCGCGCGGAAACATCAGCCGGTGGCGGTGCTGCACTGTCCGCACGCGATGTCGTGGGCCGACGAGGAGCGCGACATCACCGCATGGCTGGGCAACGAACTCCAGAACGAAGCCTTCTCGAAACTCTATGCCCAGAAGGGGAAGGTCGCGGCGCTCCGGAATCCGGACTACGACTACGTGTGGAGCTTCATGCAGACCTCCGACCATTTCTACTACATGGCGACCAAATGGCTCTCCGACGGCGACGTGCACTCCTACTTCAATCCCTACGATTCGGCTTACGACGCATTCATCAACTACATGAACGTGCTTTCGGATTTCGAAATCGAACTGGACAAGGCCGTGAAAGCGATGGGCGGAACCCGTGCGGAGGAGATTCCGGCACCGGCTGTAGAGAAGCCCGAAACCGCCGAAACGCCGGCCGTGCAGGAACCGCCGGCCGCAAGGAACGCACGGAAAAAGGTGCGGTCGAAGCCTTCCGCCGAGGCCCTCGGAGACGGGAAACGACCGGCCGGAGCCGTCGGGGAGCGTGTGCCCCGATCCGGCCGGAACGCCGCGGCGGGGACTGCACGAAAAGGGGCCGGAGCTGCCGCTCCGAAAGCCGAGAGCGGCAGCCGCACGGCGAAGGAGGTCGTGGAAGTCTGAGCTGAATTTGCGACCGCCGGCGCGGGACAATGCTTCGTCAGACTGCGCTCCCGCTCCCTGTTCTTGCGGATGGAATGCGCCTGCCCCTCGATCAGACCGTGGTGGGGAGGGGCACGAAAGTGCGGTTCCGGGATTTTACCGCCGGATACGGCGGAATGCCGCCCGGAATACAGCGGGCCGGAAACGGCAGGGAGCAGCGGAAAGCCGCTCTTCGGGGGCGGGGTTGTCTTGGGCGGGGGCGCGGGCCGGCGGGGCGTCCGCACCGGGGCCCGCGAGGATTTCCGCCATGTTCGCCCGGCCCGTTCCACTAAGTTGCGAACACGCGGCATCGGTCCCGGGCCGTGCGGCGCGAGGGCGTACTCCACGCGGGGGGGGCGGCAACCGTCGCGTTCGCTTCGGACATACGGAGCGCTGCCGCGAACATCCGGTGCGAAATGGCTTCCACGCTCCGCCGAAACTCGCTGAAGCGCATCGCGCCGTCGGGTCCGGAGCGCCGGCAGGAGCGGCTTCGGCCATCCGGCGCCCGATCTGCACGGCACGTCCCGGACGGGGCACATTCCGCGCGGATGAAAATCTTTCGGTTTTCCATTATTTTATTTCTTTGATTTACAGCGGTATTTGCAACACCGAACCGATCGATCCGCGGGAGCCTTCTTGTTTATCCGGTACGATTTGGCTACTTTTGCCGACAGGGACAGCGAACTTACGTTCGACGACCGTCGTATCATTAAAAAAAGAAAAAACATGTCGAAAAAAGCAGCCGTGCTGGCCGTGAATCCCGTGAACGGGATGGGCCTGTTCCAGTATTTGGAAGCATTCTATGAGAACAAAATTCCCTACACGCTCTTCGCCGTGGCGGACGGTCCGGTCATCCGGACCAATTCGGGCGTTGCGCTGACGGCGGACGATGCGATCGCACGTCTCAAGGGCCGCGAGGACGAGTACGATGCGCTTGTCTTTGCATGCGGCGACGCAATGCCGGTCTTCGCACAGCATGCGTCGGAGCCGTGGAACGTCGATTTGATGGAGGTGCTCGGAACGTTCGGACGAAAAGGGAAGATCATGATCGGACATTGCGCCGCCGGAATGATGTTCGACTTCGCGGGAATCGCCGACGGCCGACGGCTGGCCGTCCATCCGCTCGCCAAAGCCGCCGTGCAGAAGGGTACGGCGACGGATGCCCCGTTCGAGATCGACGGCAACTTCTACACCGCACAGGAGGAGCACCGGATTCCCGAACTGATCGGCCGGGTGATCGAAGCGCTGAAATAAGTTCCGCGAATCCGCGGTCGGCGCAGACGTCTGCCGCCGCGGCGCATGGCCCATGTCGGACGGATCGCCCGCACGGGCGGAACGGTGCGTCCGCGGTCTTCGGTTCCGGTGGCCTTGCCGGATGCGGAGCTGAGGGCGTCCTGTGCCCCCTCCCGACATCCGGGTCCGGCCGGAATGCGACCGGGCGGGTGTTTCGGCCCCGTCCGGCGACGAGGGGCAGATGAAAAAACGGAGGCTGTCTGACGAGCGCAGACAGCCTCTTTTATGCGTATCGCCGGCCGAACCCCTCTTCGGGCATGCGGTTCGCGGCGGGTGAAAGAGCGGTCGGAGAGCCGCAGCCGTGGAGCTGCAACCCGTTCCGCCCCTTGCCGGGAACGCACGCACCTTCGGCGGAACAGGGAACATCCGACTTCGAGCCGGCGAGCGGTCATTCCGTATGTTGCGTTCCGAACCGGAGGCGGGGAGCAGGCAATGCCGTAATTTCTCTTAGTTTTAAAGAGGCGTCACCTACGGCATGCCCGCTCCCTTACCGCCGGATCAGGCTACGGGACAAGGGATGCCGAGCGCTTCGACCCGCGCAGCGATGCGACGAAGCTCCTCCTTGTCCACTTTTTCGAGCGTCTGGCAGGGCGTATCGCGGTCGAGCGAGTAGACCATCACCTTCGAAGGACGGATCCGCGCGATGAGTTCCAGCCATGCCGCGACCTCCTCTTCGGTGGTGTTGTCGATCGTGCGGCCGTTGCATTCGCCTCGCAGGAACATGGTCTGTACGATCAGACGTCCGTCGAAAAGCTGCATGTTGCGCACGGTCTCGGCTACGGTATAACTTCCCATGGGATTGTTCATCAGGCGCACCGTTTCGTCGAATGCCGAGTCGAGTTTGAGGATGTTGTTGTCGACGCGCATGAGCGCGCGGCGCACCTCTTCGCGGCCGATCTGCGTGGCGTTGCTCAGCACGGAGACCTTCGCCGTCGGGCAGAGCGCGTCGCGCAGGGCGAGCGTGTCGCCGATGATGGCTTCGAACTCGGGATGCATCGTGGGTTCTCCGTTGCCTGCGAAGGTGATGACGTTGGGCGGCGTGCCGTCGGCGACCATGCGCCGCAGCGTCTCTTCCAGCAGACGCGCCACGTCGGCGCGGGCATTGAAACGGCGGCGCCCCGGATGTTCGGCATTCCAGCCGCATTCGCAGTAGATGCAGTCGAACGAACAGAGCTTCGACTCGGTGGGCAGCAGGTTGACGCCCAGCGAAAGCCCCAGCCGGCGCGAGTGCACGGGACCGAAAATGATGTCGTGGTAGAGTGAAGTCATAGGACAAAGTTAACCATATTCCGCCAAATGCAATGCGATGCGCGGATTTTTTTGTCGGAAAGGTTGCCGGAAACGAAACCGGCCGGTTGTTAAATCTTTGGTTCGAAGGCGGCGGGATTCGAAAAAAATCGGAGAAACGTGCGGTGTTTAGTTAATTTTGTATATATTTGGAGTCGGGTTCTTGTCGAACCGGTGAAAACATTGATTTATGATTGGGAAAAATTATTTGATCGCGGCGTTTGCCGCCGTGCTGATCGGAGGTGTGTGGAGTGTGTCGGCCGTGCCGGCTTATCCCCGTCCGGTCGTGTACACGCTCAGCGACGGAACACAGATTACGGTGCGCGTCGTGGGCGATGAATTCCACCATTATGTGCTCTCCGAAGACGGGTATACGCTGACCGGCGGCGAGGACGGCGACTACTATTATGCGACCCTCGCTCCCGACGGGACGCTCGTGCCGACATCGGTGAAGGCGCGGCCCGTCTCGATGCTCACCCGCAGCGAGGCCGCCGAAATCTCGTCGTTGCAGCGTGGGCTCAGACCCGCTGCGAACAACAATCCGCTGTTGCAGCGCCCCAGACCCGTCCCCGTGAGAGTGCCTGCCGCGGCGGCCGCTTCGGGCAATTTGCCGGCACCTCCCGGGCGGATCTCCTCATCCATAACGACCGGTAAGCTCCGTTCGCTGGTCATTTTGGTCGAGACGAGCGATAAATCGTTCACCACGCCTACCCCGCAGCAGGCTTTCTCGGCGCTGCTCAACGAGCAGGGATACAGCCGCAACGGAGCGCTCGGCAGCGCGTGGGACTATTATAACGACAATTCGAACGGCCGCTTCGACCCCGACTTCGTGGTGATAGGACCCTATAAGGTATCGAACAAGGCTTCGTACTATGCGGGCAGCAGCGGATCGGACCGGGTGCCCGAGCTCGTGGTCGAAGCCTGCGAACTGGCCGATAAGGACGGAGTGGACTTTTCGCAGTTCGCCGATAACGGGGTGATTCGGGATATTTTCATCTTCTATGCCGGATACAACCAAGCCGAAGGGGCGGCGAACACCATTTGGCCCCACCGCTGGTTCGTGGATGCGTTCACCAAGTACAAGGATGTCCGTTTCGACGGCGTGCAGCTCGTCGGATACGCCTGTTCGTCGGAGTTGAAAGGGGTCAGCGGCGCGACGATGGCCGGAATCGGCGCCTTCTGCCATGAATTCGGTCATGTACTCGGCTGGCCCGACTTCTACGATACGGATTACGAAGGCTCCGGCGGCAGGGCGGACGGATTCGAAAATTACTCGCTGATGGATGCCGGCAGCTACAATTACAACAGTATGGCGCCGCCCGCGCTGACCATGCTCGAACGCTGGATGGTCGGCTGGGCCGAGCCGGAGCTCCTCGCCGAAGCGGGCGAATATACGCTCTCGCCCGTGTGGGAGGATAAGGGGTATCTGGTGCCTACGGGAACCAACGACGACTATTTTCTGATCGAGGCCCGGGCGCTCGGCGGATTCAAGTGGGACAATTATATCGACGATTACTACGGCAATGTGGACGGCAGCAAGGGTCTGTTCGTAATGCATATCGACAATACGGACCAGTACCGCAGCGCGTGGATCGACAATACGCTCAATGTCAATCCCGATCACGAGTGCGCCAAGATCGTGCGCTCCGTACCCGGCAAGTCTTCGGCGATGACGCCTTCGCGCACGTTTTTCCCGGGGGCCGAGAATGTCGTAACCTTGACTTCGACCAGCAACAGGGACTATCTCTCGTGGAGCGGCAGCGAACCCAAATTGTCGTTTACCGGCATCGTCGTCGGTGAGGATGCCGTCAAAATGCGTGCACGCACGCGGACGGCCGGCGGGGAAACCGACTACGGACTCCTCGTGCGCTTCAATCAGTTCGACGCCCTGCTTACGTGGGACGATTCGCAGGCGGATAAATGGAACGTGAAGTGTACCTCGCTGAGCGACGGCAAATCCAGCGAAACGGAGGCGGACGGAGGGGTGCTCTATCTGGACAACCTCATGCCTGCGACGACATACGAACTGACGCTTACGCCGGCCGGCGGCGAGGAAGTGAAGGCGCAGATCTACGAATTCACGACGCTGGCCATCGAAGAGAACCGGGCGGCTGCCATCAACCTTTCGCAATCCGAGTACGATTCGAACGAGTATGTGGCGTTGGGCATCCGCAACTACGCGGGAACGCCGGAGCGGGTGGAGTGGTATGTGAACGACGAACTCTTGGAGGAGCATTATACGAAATTGCCTGCGGGCGAACACCGGCTCGTCGCTGCGGTCGTTGCGCAGGACGGAACGAAAGAGTACCTTATCAAATATATCACCGTTAAATAGTCGATCGGATGAAACTTTTGAAATATATGATTGCCGTTCTGCTGCTGGGCGCTGTGTCCTGCGCAGAAGACGAAACGAGCGATTCCGTGCTGGCCGGTCAGCGCGAGGCGCTGCTGGCCGAAACGGATATGGGCATTTATGTCAACGGCAGCGCCGCGCTGCGGTTCGATAAAAAAACGCATCAGGCGAGCGTCGCCCCGTCGACATACCGGTTCCGGATCATGGATGACGCCGGCATGCAGTATGTCGAGATCGTGCTCGGAGGAATGCCGCAGGAAAGCAAGGCCGTGTCGGGCGAACTTACCAGCGTCGGTTTCAAACTTTCGGACAAGAAGATGCAGGATGTCGTGCTGCTGAAGCAGGACGGCGAACGGCTGTGGCTGTGGAGCGATGCGACGCACACGGGGATGATCCTGCCGTGGTGCGAACTGTGATCGGGGCATAAGGGCGCCGAGGCCGGAAAGAGTTCGGACGACGTGTCGTCGACGAGCGCACGGCCGTGTCCGTACCGCTATCACGGTCCGGCCGTGCGGTTCGGCATGCGACCTCCGACCTAAGTCTTGAGGTCTTCTTATTGGTCCTTGCAACGGAACGGGAGAGGTGCAGAATTTCGCTATTCTGCACCTCTCCCGTTTTCGACAGAATCTTCCGGCAAAAACGATCGGGGTGCGGTGCGAGCGGCTCCGGCGGGTATATGCCCGCATCCGGATGCGAAGCGCCGAAACTTGAGCGTGTGGAAGCGGCATGAGAAAACGCCGGACGGATCGGCCGGGGAGGCGTATCGACGAAAAAAGCTCTCCGAAGAGAGCCTTTGCAGGGTGGAAGATGGGACTCGAACCCACGACACCCGGAACCACAATCCGGTGCTCTAACCGACTGAGCTACATCCACCGTTTCGATACGAAAGCCGTATCGGAGTGCAAATGTAATACACTTTTTCGTTCCGCGCAAAAAAAACGGACTAAAAATCTGCTTTATGACAAAATGTCAGTCCGTTTCCGCGTTTTTGGCACATTTGCCTGCCAAAATCCATTTGGCATATCTCTTGTTGGAACAGTAGGTGCAAACGGGAAGAAAATCCCGAAAGATATCTGGATTCAATTTTATAAATATTAGTAGAACTATGAAAGTCAAACCATTATCGGATCGTGTACTGATCCAGCCCAATCCCGCCGAAGAGAAGACCGCCGGCGGCCTCATCATCCCCGACACCGCCAAGGAGAAACCGCTGGCAGGCAAAGTGATCGCCGTAGGACCCGGAACTTCGGAAGTGAAGATGGAAGTCAAGGTAGGCGACGAGGTGCTCTACGGCAAATATGCCGGACAGGAGATTTCGATCGACGGAACCGACTACCTGATTATGAAGCAAAACGATATTCTGGCAATCATCTAAAATACGTGAAAAGTCATGGCAAAAGAGATCAAATATAACGTTGAGGCGCGCGAACTGCTCAAGGAGGGTGTCGACGCGCTGTCGAATGCAGTGAAGGTAACGCTCGGCCCCAAAGGCCGCAACGTCATCATCGACAAGAAATACGGCGCCCCCCAGATCACCAAGGACGGCGTTACGGTAGCCAAGGAGGTCGAGCTGGAGGATTCGTTCGCCAACATGGGCGCCCAGATGGTCAAGGAGGTGGCATCGAAGACCAACGACGACGCCGGCGACGGCACCACGACGGCTACGGTGCTCGCGCAGTCGATCATCGGCGTGGGCCTCAAGAATGTTACGGCGGGCGCCAATCCGATGGACCTCAAGCGGGGTATCGACAAGGCTGTGGCCGTGGTCGTGGAATCGCTCAAGAAGCAGAGTCAGACCGTCGGCAACGACATCGCCAAGATCGAGCAGGTGGCCTCTATTTCGGCTAACAACGACCACAACATCGGCAAGCTGATCGCCGAAGCGATGGCTAAGGTCAACAAGGAGGGCGTCATCACCGTCGAGGAGGCCAAAGGCACGGAGACCCACGTGGAGGTGGTCGAAGGCATGCAGTTCGACCGCGGTTACATTTCGGCCTACTTCATCACCGACGCCGAGAAGATGGAGGCGCAGCTCGAAAAGCCCTATATCCTCATCACGGACAAGAAGATCTCGACGATGAAGGAGCTGATGGGCGTGCTGGAGCCGGTGGCTCAGAGCGGGCGTGCGCTGCTGATCATCGCGGAGGATGTGGACGGCGAGGCTCTGTCGGCGCTCGTAGTCAACAAACTGCGCGGCACGCTGAAGATCGCCGCCTGCAAGGCTCCGGGCTTCGGCGACCGCCGCAAGGAGATGCTCGAAGACATCGCCGTGCTGACGGGCGGTACGGTCATTTCGACCGACAAGGGCATGAAGATCGAGGATGCCAACCTCTCGATGCTCGGTACGGCCGACAAGGTAACGCTCAACAAGGAGAATACGACCATCGTGGACGGTGCGGGTCAGAAGGAGGCCATCGCCGCACGTGTGGCCCAGATCCGCGCCTCGATCGAGAAGGCGACCTCCGATTACGACAAGGAGAAGCTGCAGGAGCGGCTGGCCAAACTCGCAGGCGGCGTGGCCGTGCTGTACGTGGGTGCCGCGACCGAGGTCGAGATGAAGGAGAAGAAGGACCGTGTGGACGATGCGCTGGCAGCCACCCGTGCTGCGGTCGAGGAGGGTATCGTTCCGGGCGGCGGCGTGGCTTACATCCGTGCGACGGCAGCTCTCGAAGGTCTGAAGGGCGACAACGAAGACCAGACGACCGGTATCCAGATCATCAAGCGTGCGATCGAAGAGCCGTTGCGTCAGATCGTGGCCAATGCCGGCGGCGAAGGCTCGGTAGTGGTCAACAAGGTGCGCGAAGGCAAGGACGCCTTCGGTTACAACGCCCGCGACGACAAATACGAAGATCTGTTCAAAGCGGGTATCATCGACCCGACGAAGGTGTCGCGCGTCGCGCTGGAGAACGCCGCGTCGATCGCGTCGATGTTCCTCACGACGGAGTGCGTGCTGGCCGAGAAGAAATCGGAGCAGCCCGCCATGCCCCCGATGCCCGCAGGCGGCATGGGCGGAATGATGTAATCCGCCGGAGCCGTACATACGAAGAAGAGGCTGTCTGCGATTTGCAGACAGCCTATTCTCTATTCGTACTTGCTATTCGGGTGTTTTCCCCGACAGACGAATTCTCGAAAGGTCGAGAAAACTATCCGACAGCTTCTTTCGTTCGCACGGCTTTCGGGACCTCTGCCGAGCATGCGATTCTTCGTGAGGCGTAAATCCGCCGGAGATCCTCATGCCTGCCAATAGGCCGATGCGGTCAGATGCCGCCGTCGACGATCCAACTGCCCGAGGGATTGTCGTTGCGCAATGCGAGCCGCAGTTGCCGGGTCGATCCGTCGGGCATCCGGAATACGCACGGAACGAAATAACCCGGATAGGCGCCCGAACGGAACGGTGCGCCGACTTCGAAATCGGCGGCCCCTTCGTAGTCTTTGCGCAACATGCCGCGGAGTTTCGCTCCGTAGAAGGAGAAGGCTTCGTCGATGATCGCTTCGTCCCACACCGTCATGGCCTGCAGAATCCGTCGGGCAGCCTCTTCCGCCGTTATGCCGGCGAGCTTCTCGCCCGCGAGAGGCTGTGTACGGTCGAGCCATGCGATCCCAGCCGGAGGCGTCGTGAGCTGCACGGTGTCGATCGGCAGGTCGTAGTCGATGCGGTCGGTTTCGAGCAGCGTCCGCTCGCCCGCGCCGGTCAGCGCTACGATGCGGGCTTTCAACAGATGGCCGCTCTTCCGGTCGAAGAGGTATTCGCGTCGGGTATTGCTCTGGGTGATCGAGCTGTTCAGCATATAGCGGCTCTCGCTGAAATCGCCTCGGGCAGGCGCCGTAACGTTCAGTCGGATCGTATCGCGTTCTTCCGTGAGGGTATAGGTGCCGCCCGCTATTTCGGCGGCGCGCTCTTCCGTAGCGAACAGCATGCGGGGATCGAGCAGCATTCCCAGCTCTTCGAGTACACAGGTTCCGGCGGGCAGTTCCAGCCCCTCCTGCAACGAGGGTTGCCAGAGCAGCGTGCGCCGTCCGTCGAAGAGGGCTTTGCGATCGGGTTTTTCCACGCGCCAGCGAAGCACCGGGGCGTAGACCGCTTGAACGACGTGGGGGACGAACTCCCCTTCGGGATCGGTGAAGCTGAAGTTCTCCTGCGGTTGCGTGCGTATGCGCAGCTCCATGCGGAGTGTGCGGGCCTTGTCGAGAGCCGCTGCGGCATTGCGGAAGCATCCGCGGGCGGCCTGCGCGGGGGTGCGGAAACCCGGAAGGAGGATCAGTGCGACGATCGCCGCGGCACTGAGCGTCGCCGTAACGATTCGGAGCGTCCGCCGCCGGCTCCGGCGGTTGCGCTCGGCACGGGAAAGAGTGCCGAGCAGCCGTTCGCGGAATCCGTCGCTCGGTCGGACGCGGCATCGCGGAGTTACGGCATCGAGCGTGCGTCGCGCCGCTTCGTATTCGGCGGTGCAGACAGGGCATTGGGCGAGGTGCCGTTTCATATCATCGGACAAATCGGCGGAACCGTCGAGCAGTTCCGGAATACGGGTTTGAAAATCGGTGCATTTCATGATTACGGTGGTTTTAGAGGTGGAATTTTTTTTCGTCCGTTTCTCGTCTCGGCAGAGCCCGGACTGCGTTCGGCTCTGCACCCGGCTTATCGAAAATGTTCAACGAATGCCTCAGTCGGTCGATACCGTATCGGAAGCGCGACTTGACGGTCGAGACCGGACGATCGAGCAGCTCGGCGATCTCCGTGAAGCGAAGCGCACCGGCGGTGTGCAGACGGATGACATCGGCCTGCTCCTCGGGCAATTCGCGGAGGAGTGCCTCGATGCGCTCGTACTCTTCGCGGGCGTCGTACTCATCGTCGACCGTTTCGATGCGCCGGTCGAGAGGCCGCAGGCGGGTTTTGCGATGCAGCAGGTCGCAGCATCCGTTGGCCACCGTACGGAAGAGGTAGGCTTTCGGATTGGCGATGCGCGTAAGATCGCACGACGCGAGCCGGAGGTAGGCCTCCTGCACCACGTCCTCGGCATCGGCTTGCGACCCGATGCGAAAGAACGCGAAGCGGAAGAGCTGTTCGTGATGGCTGTCGACGAGTCGTCCGAGCAGTTCCGACGAACTTTCTGGAGTTTCTTTCATGGTCGTTTCATTTTTTTGAAAAACGCGTTTACCCCTAAGACGCGGAACCGGCGGAAAAAGACGTAATCGGGTCGGAAAAAAATCGCATGCTGCATCTCGGGACGAAGCTGGTTTCCGTCCCCGAAGTTGCGGCCGGCGGGCGACGGTTCACTTGCGCGAGGCGACCGCCGCGACGGAGAGCAGGATGCCGAGCGCTACGCCCAGCAGGGCGGCGAAGAGCACCTGATATTGCGCCGAGAGCAGGAAGGTGATGGTATGAGCCGGAATCCAGAAGAACGGGATCGTCTTCTTGAAGACGAAATTCCATTGCACGTCCCAGTTGAGCGACGCGAAGATGCGCGCCATCGGGATCGGCCTCACGAGCGCACGGAGCGAACCGCCGTTTTCGAGGATGTGGGTGTCGGTGATTTTATGCAGCGTCATGAAGACGGGGCCGAAGGTGGTGTTCATCGCCGTGCTGATGAGGAAGGCGCCCAGCAGCTTGAGCGGCGTGAATCCGCCCTGCATGGCCGCGGGAATATCCCCGAGGCCGAGCCCTTGGGCATAGACGGGGACGCCGGTCGAGAATACCTTCATGGCCGAGGCGATCCACATGCCGAGCACACCCCACACCGCGGCGCGGGGCAGGATGCCGAATCCGGGCTGGCCGTACGATCCGGTCTTGATGCGAAGTCCGATGCACTCGCCGGCGGTGCTCAGCAGTGCGAACTTGAGGAAAGCCAGCAGATAGGGATGTGCGGCGTTGAGCGCCGTGTAGCTCGCGTAGACATCCGGGAACAGAAAAAAGGGCGCCAGCAGAAGAGCGGCGACGGCGAGAAAGAGGAGGTCCTTAAGTTTCATGGTTTTTCGGGTTTCGTCGGTTGGGATCGGGTTCGTCTGCGGGGCGGGGGCGTTCGTCCGTTCTCCGGGTGCCGTGCAGGCGCGCTCCGGTGCGGCCCGTCATCGGCCGAGCAGGATGCGTGCCTGTTCGAGTGCGGCCGGCGTGAGTTCGCTGCCGGAGAGCATCTTGGCGATCTCCGTAACGCGCTCCTCGGGCGTGAGACGTGCGATGCGGGTTTCGCCGTCGCGCTTGTAGACGACGAAATGGGTGTCGCCTTTCGATGCGACCTGCGGCAGGTGGGTGATGTCGACGACCTGCATCGCGGCGGCCAACGAACAGATGATCTCGCCCATGGCGTCGGCAATGCGGCCCGAAACGCCCGTGTCGATCTCGTCGAAGAGGATCGTGGGCAGCTGCATCCGTTCGGCCAGCAGCGCCTTGAGCGCCAGCATCACGCGCGACAGTTCGCCGCCCGAGGCGATCCGCTCCACGGGCTGGGGGGCGGTGTTGCGGTTCGCGGTGAAAAGGAACGAGACGCTGTCGCGCCCCGTGCGGGCGAGGGGGCCGCTGTCGTCCAGTCCGACGCGGAAAACGGTGTCGGCCATGCCCAGCCGTGAAAGCGTGGCGAGGATCCGTTTTTCGAAAGCCGGAGCCGCCTTCCGGCGGGCGTCGTGCAGCTGGGCTGCCAGAGCCTCTGCCTGCCCGGAGGCTTCGGAGAGGCGCTTTTCGAGCGCCGCGATCCGCTCGTCGCCGCGGACGATCGAAGCCAGCCGCGCGGCATGGCGGTCGCGCAGGGCGATGAGCTCCGGAAGCCCCTCCGCACGGTGTTTCTGTTCGAGCGTATAG
>ERZ1090879.1298-NODE-1299-length-13945-cov-7.434917_pt1 | contig 13945 bp, 9 predicted proteins | sample MGYA00478472_ERZ1090879 | MGnify/ENA primary metagenome ERZ1090879 (study PRJEB33644, sample SAMEA5815723) | chicken gut metagenome | biome: Chicken; feature: Gastrointestinal Tract; material: Caecum | place: Ireland | collected 2019-01-01 | study: A study of the...
GGCTGGGATCGCAACGGCTGTCACATAGACGGCTGCATACACTGGCTGGTCGGGACCAGCCCCGGCTCGCCTTATTACAAGCTGTGGCGGGAGACCCATGCCATCGAGCGCGACACGGAGATATATTTCCAGGACGACTTTTCGGTATTCGATTTCCCCGACGGCAAGCGTCTGACGGTGTGGGCGGATCTGCGCCGCTTCCGCGCCGAGCTGCTCGAGCTGGCGCCCGAGGACAAGCGCGAGATAGAGCGTTTCGTGCGTCTGGTGGGGCGGTACCGCCGCATAAACGGGCCCGTGGACATGCCCGTGGACATGATGAGCCCCGTGCGTCTGGTGTCCCTCGGCCTGACGATGGGCGGCGACCTCATGCGCGTGCTGCGCGACGGCCGCGTGGACTGCGTGGAATACGCGCGGCGTTTCTCCAGCCCCTATCTGAAATATTTCTTTGAGAACTACATGGCTCCGGGGTACAACCTTATGAGCATGCTTTTCATGCTGGGACACGTCATGGGCAAGGACGGCGGCATACCAGTGGGCGGTTCGCTCGCCATGAGCCGCCGTATGTACGGCTATTACCTTTCCCGGGGCGGCGTCTACCGCATGGGCAAAAAGGCGAAGCGCGTCATCGTGGAGAACTCCCGCGCCATAGGCGTGGAGCTGTCGGACGGGGAGTGCGTGTACGCCGACTGGGTGGTGTCCGCCGTACCCGCCGAACACTGCCTTAAAACGCTGCTGGACGGCAAGTACCGCGTGCGCAAGATGGACGAGCGTTACCGCGACCCCGTGCGTTATCCCATATACACGATGACCATACCCGTCTACAAATGCACGGCGGACATGCGCGGGTTCCCGCTCGCCGTCCACGCCGTCACCGACTGTCCCGTGGTCATGGACAGGGCGTACGACGGCGTCGCTTTGCGCTCCTATCACTACGACCGCACGCTCGCTTCGCCGAGCGGCAGCACCGTGCTCCAGGCTCAGATAACGGGCGGGGACGATATGTATTTCTGGTGGAAGAGCAAGCGCCGCGAGGGGACTTACCGCGACGCCAAGCTCGCGCTCGCCGAAGAGGTACGCGAGCTGATAGAGAGCCGCTATCCCTTCCTCAAAGGCAAGCTGGAGGTGATAGACGTGGTGACGCCCCTCACTTACGAGCGTTACCTCAACTCCCGTCACGGGTCCTTCCAGGGCTTCGTGCACACCTCCGCGGGCAAGTCGCTTATGCAGAAGGGCGTGGTGGACGGTCTGGCGGGCTTCGTGCTCTCCGGCCAGTGCATATTCCAGAGCGGCGGTCTGCCCGTCGCGGTGGCCACGGGTCGATTCGCGGCGCAGCGCATATGCCGCGCGGATCACGTGCGTTTCCGCACGCGCGACTACGCGTCGCTCTCGACGCTCCTGGCCGCCCTTCGCCGCAAGAAGCAGCGCGGCAAAGCCGTGACGCAGCGCTGAAGCGCGTGACGGGCTGTCGATAAATAAACGGCAAACGACAAACGGCGTTTCCGCTCCGAAAACGGGCGGGGACGCCTTTTTTCATGCCGTTCGTGGCAATGTAAACAAACGCGCCGAGTTTACAAAAAGTTTACAATATGTTTACATCCGCGAAACAACATATCCTTTACTTACGCGCGCTGTTGCGTTATCCTTTATCTGTCGGAAGGACGACGCACGATAAATGATACACGCGGAAAAAATAACAAAGACATACGCACGCCGCGGCAAAGCGCCTTACGCCGCGCTGCGCGAGACTAGCCTGACTCTGCCCGACACGGGACTGGTGCTGGTTACGGGGCACAGCGGCAGCGGCAAGACCACGCTGCTCAACATACTGTCGGGGCTGGACGCTCCCACGAGCGGCGGCGTGACTTATTCGGGCGGGTGCGCGGCGTGCGCGTACGTGTTCCAGGACAGCCGCATGATAGAAACGCTCACGTTGCGCGAGAACCTGCGTCTGGCCGCCGAGATATGCGGGGGCGACGCGCGTGCGGCGGAGCTCCCGGACGAATACGAGCTGGCGGAAGTCGCCGACCATATGCCGAACGAGCTGTCCGCGGGCGAGCGTCAGCGGGCAGCGGTGTTGCGCGCGGTGGCGTGCGATCGGCCCGTGATATACGCGGACGAACCGACGGGCGATCTCGATCCCGAGAACTCCGCCAAGGTCGCCGAGCTGCTCGGTCGGGAGAGCAAAAAACGGCTGGTGGTCGTCGTCACGCACGACAGAGAGTATTTTGCCGATCTCGCCGACCGCGAGATAGTGATGAAGGGCGGCGGGATAGTGTCGGACGTCACCGTGCGCGGGAGCGGGCGCGTGCCTTCGGGCGGTTCGGGCAAGGCCGCGCTGTCCTTCGGCAACGCCGCGTTGCTGGCGATACGCGCCGCGCGCCGCGGCAAAGCGCGTTTCATATCCACGACGGTCGCACTGCTGCTGTGCGCCGTCATGCTTACGGCCTTTCTGTCCGTGCTGTGGCAGGATCCGCTTTCCGTCAAGTACGAAACGGCGAGGGGCGCGGGCGCGGTCGTTTACGATCTCGGCAAGTACACGTCCGACCACGACGAACGGTACGGCGCGCGTTTTACCGACATGACGGAGGCGGACTACGCCGCGCTGTATGCGGAGTACGGCGACGACGCGATCCCTTTGCTGACGTCGTCGACGGGCGGCGGGTTCTTCGTCCGCTCCGATCGGGAGCTTTCGGACGCGTCCGCCCGCATCGACAAGATATACATGTCCTCCGAATGCGCGTTCCCCGTCCTCGCGGGGAGCGCGACGGTGGGAGAGGGCGAGGCCGTCATCTGCTCGGCGTTGGCGGACGCGCTGTACGGCGACGCGTCCTCCGCCGTGGGCGAAGAACTGCGCATACGCTCCGACTACGCGGCGGACGAGTACGTTCTGACGGTGGGCGGAGTGTACGGCTCCGCCGAGGAAAAAACATCCGTGTTCATGTCGACGTCGGACGTGACGAACGCTTACGTCGCGTCGGGCAGGCTGAGCGGCGTGAGCATATACGCGGACGACGGCGATGAGCTGATATACGCGGACGTGTATTCCGCGTCGTACGGCGAGAGGCACGACGCCGTCGTGACGGGGACGTATCCGACGGCGGGCGAGATAGGCATATCCGATTCGTTGCTTCGGACGTATTTTGGCGGCGGCTCGTCCGTGACGGGTACGGAGCACGTGTTCACGGTGAACGGAGAAACGGCCGTGCTCAGCGTCTCCTGTGTGTTCGAAACGGTGACGGCGGGGACGACGTTCGCGGTCATGCTGTCCGACGAAGAGTTCGGCGCGCTCGCCGCGCGCACGTCGGGAGCGTACCGCACTTCCTTCGCCCTGGCGGATTACGACGCGGAGGACATAAGGGAACTGCACGCAGCGGGATACTGCGACGACGGCGAGTTCTCCGCATCCGCGCGCGGCGTGCTCGTCGAAGCCGCGTACATGTGCGCGGTGTTCGGAGCGGCCGCCGCCGCGTTCGCGTTGCTCGCTGGTGTGTTCCTGGCGTTGCTCGCGGGCGACACTCTCGCGCGCTCGCGCGGCGACCTCGGTCTGTTGCGTGCGCTCGGGGTGGGCAAGGGCGGACTGCTGGGGATGCTGTCCTTCCGTCCGCTCATGCTCCTCGCCCTCGTCGCGCTCGTCACGCCCGCGCTCTGTCCTTTGCTCGTCTTGCCCGTGGAGCTGTTGCTGTCCGCCCGGCTCGGCTTCGTCGTGACCGCGCTCTCGCCCTGTTTCCCCGCCGCGCTCGCCACCGTGGGCGTGCTCGCGGTGTTCGGCGTCGCCGTCCTGTCGGCGCTCGCACTGCGCCTTATGCGGCGCTCCGCCGTCGATATCGTGTACGACAGGGACTGAATACTCACAAACGTTTAAAAAATACGGTACAAAACGCACAAAAATGCCGCGAGGGGTTGAAAGATCGCTCGCGGTGTGTTATAATATGTGCGTCATAAGACATAAAAAGCAATTATGGGGGAAAACGAATGAATATCTGGCATGATATCGATCCTGCGCGCGTCACGCCGCGCGATTTTATCGCGTACATAGAGATCACCAAGGGACAGAAACAGAAGTACGAGCTGGACAAGGCCACGGGCATGCTTATACTCGACCGCGTGCTCTACACCTCCACGCACTATCCCGCCAACTACGGTTTCATACCGCGCACGCTGTCGGACGACGGCGACCCGCTGGACGTGCTGGTGCTGTGCTCCGAGCCCATCCTCAACTGCTCGCTCGTGCGTTGCTATCCCATAGGCATAATCACCATGGACGACGGCGGCGACCTGGACGAAAAGATCATCGCGCTGCCCTTCGGCGATCCCACTTACGCGGGGTTCAAGTCCGTGCACGACATGCCTCAGCACCTCACGGACGAGATGTCGCACTTCTTCACCGTGTATAAACAGCTGGAAGGCAAAAACACCTTCGTGTCCAAGACGGAAGGCCACAGGGCCGCCCGCGAGTGCATCGAGCGTTGCATAGCGGCGTATAACGAGAAGTACGGCGGGGAATAACGCTCCGCATCGCGAGCCGTATGCCCGCGGGGACGCGCGGCGGAAAAAACGCAACGCCGGCCATTCGATAAGTAAAAGAGTTTGACGTAAACGGAAGCGGGGGGGGGGGGGGGGGCGGCGCCCCCCCCCCGCGGGGGGGGCCGCCGGGCTTAAAACACCCACCGCCGCCTATGCTATATTAAACTGTGTTTCACTAAACGGCCCCCGGGGGGGGGGGCACACCCCCCGCGCCGCGCGCTTTCGTTTTGTCTTGTTTCCGCGGCATCGCCGGCCGAGCCGTTGCGGAAGAAGCGATCTATCAATCCACCGCTTTCATGGAGTCAGCCATGTTGATCTTGTTGAGCTTGGGCAGGAGTATGAGGTCGACCAGGCCGGAGAAGGCGAGCGTGATCGCGGCGGTGGCGATGTAGCTCCACCAATATATGACGCGGGGGAAGAGCAGGTAAGGCGCTTCCACGCTGGCGAGCACGAACCACGTCAGGCCGAAGCCCAGGCCCAGCCCTATGATTATGCCTATCGCGACCAGCATTATTATCTCGCGGAACACGTAGCCCGCTATCTCGCGGCGGCGGTAGCCCAGCACTTTGAGCGTGGCTATCTCTTTTTTGCGTTCGCCTATGTTGATGTTGGTGAGGTTGTAGAGCACGATGATGACCAGCGCGCCCGCGCACGCGATGAGCACGACGGTGATGAGCGATATGGTCTCGGACAGGTTGTCGAACAGCTCCTTTTCGGAGGAGGTGAAGGACACGCTGTCCACGTGGTCCTGATCGGCGAGCAGCATCTCCGTCACTTCGGACTGCGCGTCCTCGGCGACTCCGCTGTCCACGAGCAGGGAGTTGAACGTGGACGCGCCCTCACCGAACACCGCGTCGTAAGCGTCCCGACCCGCGAACATCCAGCATTCCGAGTACATGGTCACGATGTCCGTCACCGTGAATCGGCCGTCGTCGCCGTTGGCGTTGCGTATGATCACGACGTCGCCCGCCTTGACGCCCAGATAGTCCGCCAGGCCGTTGGACAGGAGCACGGAGTCCTGACCGAACTTGCCGCCCAGGTCGATGAAGTCGTTGAGCTCATCCGAAGCGGACACGATGTTGATGTTCTGCGACTTGTCGCCCGCGATGGCGGAGCCGCTCTCTTTGAGCACTTCCAGCGTCCGCTTGCCGTCCAGGAACTCGGTCAGATCCTCGCTCTCCTTGTAGTCCTGCGTGACGCCTATGGTGAGGTCGAAGTCGTATATGCCGTTGAATTGCAGGTCGGTCACCGCCGCCGTGGAGTTGAGCAAGCCGAAGCTGCACAGTATGAGCGCGGTACAGCCCGCCACCGACAGCACGGTGAGTATCAGATTGCGCTTGAAGCGGAAGATGTTGCGGAACGTCGCCTTATACTTGAACGGCATGGGGTTCCATATGGGCTTGATGCGTTCGAGCAGTATGCGCTTGCCCGGTTTGGGCGCGCGGGGCTGGAGCAGCGCGGCGGGGGTCTCGCGCAGCGACGACCAGCAGGCGCACGCGGTGACGAACACGGTCGCGATCACGGAGAGCACGCTCGTCACGCTTATCATCAGCCAGTTGGCGGTGAACAGGAACGTGGGCAGGGCGTACATGGTCCCGTAGGCGTTCCACAGCACGAGGGGCAGTATGGTCAGTCCGAGCGGCACGCCCGCTATCAGTCCCAGCACGCACGCCGCCACGCTGTAGAATATGTACTTGCCCACGATACGCGGCCCGGCGTAGCCCAACGAGCGCAGCGTGCCTATCTGCAGGCGATCCTCGTTTACCATGCGTACGATGGTGGAGAACGCCACCAGCGCCGCCACGGCGATGAAGAACGCGGGGAACACTCCCGCGAGGTTCGCCACTTTGTCCGCGTTTATGGAAAGGGAATAATAGGAGAGGTTGGTGGAGCGGTCGAGCACGTACCACGCCGTACCCGCGTCGCCCTCCGCGGGCGCGTGCGCGTCCGCCAGCGCTTCCAGATCCTCTTTCACTCCCGCGACGAGGTCGTCGTAGTCGTCCGTGAACGCCGTAAGCTCGTCTGCGCCCGCCGCCGTTGCCCACACCTCGGTGTAGCGGCTGCCGCCCATCTCCATAAGACGGGTGTTGAACACGTCGGAGGAGGTGAACACGATGAAGTCGATGTTGCCGTCGCCTATCGAGCAGATCTCGTCGTTGTTGGAGAAGTATATGGGAGAGGTCGCGATCGCGCTGACCGTCAGCTCGGTCTCCGCGAACATCATCGTTTCGGTCATGCCCTTGGGCTTGACGGTGAGTTTGTCGCCCACGGCGACGCTCTCCATGTTTCCGAACGGCTTGATCGCGACCACCTCGTCGTGTGAGTCGGGCATCTCGCCGTCCACTATCGTCAGTCTGTTGAGCGCGTTCTCGTCGTCCGCGGCCGCGAGGTCGTCCATGCCGTAAAACCGCACGGTGCGCTCCTTGGAACTGTCTTCGGCCGTAGCGTAAGCGTCGTAGGATATCAACGCTTCCGTTTCGTTCACGCCCTCGACCGCGGCCATCTCTTCGACGTCCTCCGCGGAGAACGCGCCGCGGACGGAAAAGTCGTACAGCGAATTCTCCGTGAAGAAGTTCGTGAAGGAGGCTTTCAGGTCGGGCGTGGTCTGGTTGATACCGATGAGGAACGCCAGTCCCAGCGCGATTATGCCCGCTATGGCCATGAACCGCCCGAAGCTGCTCCCGAACTCCTTGAAAACTATCTTTGCGTGCTTTTTCATGATATCACCACACGAGTTCTTCCACGGGCGTCGGATCGTCGTTCTCGGCCTCGTATACCACTTTGCCGTTGCGTATGCCGAACACCCTGTCCGCCATTTTGGTAAGCTCCTGGTTATGCGTGATTATGATGACCGTCTTGCCCGTTTCGCGGCACAGTCTGTGCAGAAGGGCGAGGACGCTCTGACCCGTGGCGAAGTCCAGTGCGCCCGTCGGCTCGTCGCACAGCAGTATCTTGGGGTTCTTGGCGATGGCGCGCGCGATGGACACGCGCTGCTGCTCGCCGCCCGAGAGCTGAGCGGGGAAGTTGTTTATGCGGTCGCCCAGCCCCACCTGGATGAGCGTTTCCTTGGCGTCGAGCGGGTGCTCGCATATCTCGCCCGCGAGTTCGACGTTCTCCAGCGCGGTGAGGTTCTGCACGAGGTTGTAGAACTGGAACACGAACCCCACGTCGTGTCTGCGGTACAGCGTGAGCTGGCGCGAGTTCATCTTGGCGATGTCCTGGCCGTCCAGCATGACGACGCCCGAGTCGCAGGTATCCATGCCGCCCAGGATGTTGAGCACCGTGGTCTTGCCCGCGCCGCTCGGCCCGACTATGACGCAAAAATCTCCCTTCTCGATGGAGAGCGTGACCCCGTCGGCCGCGTGTATCTCGTTCTCGCCCATGTAATAGGTCTTTCGTACGTCTTTCAACTCCACATAAGCCATAAAGCGACCCTCCTGACCGTCTTTCGACTGTATTTAAAGTATAATCCGTCATGTTTAATATAAGATTAACAAAACCCGATATAATGGCGATCGGATTGTGTATTTTTCATCACCGAACGCGCCGCGTTTGCGCCACATTGTGACGCAAAATCCACAAGAACGGGTATTGACTTATGCGTCATATGGTGGTATCATGGATATATACGAAATACTTTCACGGAGGTATGATACGGATGAAGAAAAAGATCTTCGGCGGCGTTCTGCTGCTCGTCGCCACGGCGGTCATGGCGCTGGGCTTTACCGCTTGCGGAGCCTCGAGCGTGGCGACCGATTACGCGCGCGCATATGCCGAACTGAGGTTCGACGACGCCATCGACTACGTCTATTTCAGCTCCAACACCGCGCGCGGACTGTTCGAGGACATGACCGATGCGATCATGAAAGGGCTCGGTGAAGATTCGATCGTAAAGGTGGAGCTTACCGAGTGCAAGTACGAAAAGACCGCCGACCTTACCGAGGACGAGCTGAAAGCGGTGATCGTCGCGGACGGCGACACGGTGGAGGCGGGAGAAAAGGGTACCGTCACTCTTTCGGGCGAAATGAGCATCACGGTGAACGACAAGACCGAAACGGAGACCATCGAAGACAGCAAGACGAACGTAACGCTCATCAAGGTGAACGGTAAGTGGTACGTCGACGCGTCGTCGCTTATCGGCCTGTGAGAGTCCGGCGCGTAGCAGACTTTAAAATGTAAGATGACGGACGAGGGAGCCGCGGTATACACGCCGCGGCTTTTTCGCGCCCGTCTCGGAACGCGCGCCCGCTCCCGCGTCATATATACGGATATACGCGCCACCGCCGCACGGTGATACCGCCCGAGGGGGAACGGTAAGAAAAAAAGTGACTTTTTGCGGGCGATTTTATCCCGACACTATTGCAAAAACGCATAAATCGTGCTATAATATGATAAAGAAGCGAATTATCGCAAAATACTTGACAAGGGGGACGCAATCATGGGACTTCGACACATGGCGAGCCTCTCCGCGGCGACGATATTCGATCAGGCGCTGGAATTCATAAAACAGAACCTGGTCTGGGTCATAGTCATAGCCGCGGCGGTGGTCGTACTCATAATAGTCATCATAGTCGCGTGCGTGCTGCATTCAAAGAACAAAAAACGCGTACCCATCCGCAAGGATGACGAAGAGGACGGGGAGTCCGAAGCGCGCCCCGCGCCCGAGCCGACTGCGGAGGAGAGCGCGACGCCGCCCGAAGAAGCGGAAACGCCGACCGAGGCATCGGAAGGGCAGTTGGAGGAGCCGGCAGAGCCGGCGCCCGCCGCGGAAGAACCGCCCGCCGCACCGCCCGCAGAGGAAGAGAAAGCGGAAGAGGCGGCGGAAGAGCCGACGGAAGCACCGATCGCGGAAGAAAGAGCGGCGGAGCCGGAACCCGTTCCCGCGCCAGAGGAGAAGGCGGAGCCCGTTTCCGCGCCCGTGGCGCAGAAAAAGGCGGCGCCCAAGCGGCTGATGGGCAAGTGGACGATCGAGCACAAGGGCGACGGGGAGTTCGTCGCGACGCTCGCGGCGTCCAACGGCGAAGTGATGCTGACCAGCGAGGCGTACAGCTCCGCGGACGGCGCGCGCAGCGGCATCGCCACCATAATCAAGGGCGTGGCGAGCGGCAAGTTCGTCATCTACCGCGACAAGAACGACAACTACTATTACAAGCTCAAGACGCAGAACAACAGGCTGTTGTGCGTGGGCGAGATATACCGCGCCAAGGACCAGTGCGAGCGCGCGGTGGAATCGGTCAAGCGCATCGCGCCCGCGTCCACCATTGAGGACGAGATAAGCGAAGGCGCGCACTACGTCGCCTACAAGCCCGCCAAACTGCCCGAGCCCGACAAGCGCAAGGGCGCGCGCGGCAAGTGGAAGGTGGAAAAGACGGAGGACGGCAAGTTCAGCGCCAAGCTGTACGCGTCCAACGGTCAGCTCATGCTGGCGACGGAGGAGGTCGCCACGCGCAAGAGCGCGGAGACCGCCATCGAGTCGGTGCGTCGCAACGCCACGCAGGGCAATTTCATCATCGACCGCGACAAGTTCGGCAGGTACTATTACAAGCTCCGTAACCCGCAGCGCAGCGTCATCTGCATAGGCGAGGCGTACGAGAAACTCGACTCCTGCGTGAGCGCCATCGAGTCGGTGCGCCGTTTCGCGCTCACCGCAACCATGCCGGGAGAGCTTCCCGGGGCGTGACGAACGCTTGAAAACAGCATACGAAGCGATCCGCGTTCCGACAGCGTCCATGCTGTCGGAACGCGTTCGTTAACGGCGAAAAAGTTCGCGCGCGGCTCGGAAAATTGCATTTCACGTAACGGGAACGCATTTCACGTAACGGAGCGCGACAAACTTACGTTAGGGGGTTATCATATCCGTAACGTGGGGAGGAGAACGGGATGATAAGGGTGGCGATAGTGGAAGACGACGCCGCGGCGGCGGAAGAGCTGAGCGCGCTCGTCGGAAGGTACGGAAAAGAACGCGGCACGGATCTGGAAGTACGGACATACCGCGACGGTTTGACTTTCCTCGCCGTGGCGGCGGGCAAGTGCGACATCGTGTTCATGGACATCGAAATGCCCGATCTGGACGGCATGGAAACGGCGAAGAAGCTGCGCGCGACGGACGACAAGGTCTGCATAGCGTTCGTGACCAACATGTCGGGCTACGCGATACGCGGCTACGACGTGGATGCCATGGGGTTCATGGTCAAGCCCGTGAACTATTTCGCGCTGTCCGTGCTCATGGACAAGGCCGTGCGCAAGTGCGACAGACTGCGCGGCAGCGAGATACTCGTGGGCGCGGAAGGCGACATGCGCCGACTGACGCCCGACGACATCTATTATATAGAGGTCATGGATCACTTCCTGGTCTATCACACGCGTGCGGGCGACATACGCGTATACGGTCAGCTCGGCAAGGTGGCGAACGCGTTGCGGGACAAGGGCTTTTTCAGGTGCCACAAGAGCTTCGTGGTCAATCTGGCGTACGTCACGGGCATAAAGCGGGGGTACGCGGACGTCGGCGGTAACAAGGTGCCGCTCGACCGACAAGACGGCGGCCGTCAATCATTTCGACAACGCGGGCATCGAGGTCATGAGCGACAAGGAGAGCGCAAGCTCCTATCTTTCGAGGGCGGATTGGGAAGGCACGTGGCCCGACCTCGCGTCCAAGTACGAGGCGTACTCGGCGAGATATTTCCCCGTGTTCGGCAACAGCTTCGAGCGCACGTACAACGGTTACAAGGCCGACGCCTCCGAAGAGGTGATAAACGGGCTCCGGGCGGGCTGGTGGGAGAATTACGATCCCGCGAAGGATCCCAACAACAAGTACTATGAGAACGCGCCCATAACGACGGACACGCCCTTCCTGCTCGAGGACTTCGAGTACGCCGACACCTCGGCGGAGGACTATGCCGAGCGCATAGAGAAAAAGGCCACCGTCGTGCTGGACGACATGACCGAAGTGCCGTACTCCGACGACGAGACGTGGAACAGGTTCATCGCGCAGATGTCGCTGGACGAGATGTTGCAGCTCTATCAGGACGGCGGCTACATGACCATCGCGGTGGATAGCATCGGAAAGAGCGCGGACGTCGACCTGGACGGACCCGCGGGCGTATCCGACTACATGTCCCTCAAAAACAACTACTCCGTCTGCTGGCCGAGCGCCAACGTGATGGCCCAGACGTGGAATACCGACATCGCGCGCAAGATGGGTCAGGCGTTCGGCAACGAGGCGCTTACCGAGGGCTGCACGGGCATATACGCTCCCGCGTGCAACATCCACCGCAGTCCGTTCGGCGGGCGCAACGGCGAGTATTACAGCGAGGACGGCACGCTCGCGGGCAAGATATGCGGCGCGGAGGTGCGCGGTCTGCGTGAGTCGGGCATCGTCGTGTGGGTCAAGCATTTCGCGCTCAACAACCAGGAGACCCTGCGCGACGTGAACGGGCTTTGCACGTTCGCCAACGAGCAGAGCATCCGCGAGGTATACCTTCGTCCCTTCGAGCTCGCGGTCAAGGAAGGCAACGCCAACGGCTTCATGAACTCCTACAACCGCATCGGCTATATCTGGACGGGCATGAACTCCGCGCTCCAGATGGACGTCGCTCGCGGCGAGTGGGGCTTCGAGGGCGCCATCATAACCGACTTCTTCATCGTGGGGAGCTGGGCGGACAACGGCTACATGGGCGTGCAGGCGGCGTTGAAGGCGGGGACGGATCTCCTCCTCACGGGCGACGGTTACGAAAAGGATAACCCGCCTTACCTCCAGCGTTCGGAGGCGGAAGCGGATAACTACACGCAGCAGGCGCTCCGCTCCATGGCCAAGCACATACTCTACGCTCAGGCGCAGGGCTCGCTCATGCAGATCGAGCTGGGCTACGGCTGGCGCATAGTGTGGTACGTGCTGGACGGCGTGGTCGTCGCGGGCATCATAGTGATGATAGTGTTCATCGTCCGCATAATGCGTAAAAAAGACAACTGAGGACCTGCTTGAAGTGAAAGCGACCGCGCCTTGAAAGGCGCGGCCGCTTTTGCGTCGGTCATATCATACGGCGGTGCGGATATAGGGCGACAGCGCACGCGCGTAAGCGGCGACGAGCGCGTCGAAGGGCGTCGCGCAGTTGGCGGGGCTGGGACTGGGCAGGCAGACGCTGCGCTCGCCCGTGTATCTCTCATAGAGCTTTGCGGCGGTGCGGCCGGTGGTGAACACCGCGCGGATATCCGCCGCCGAGGTCACCACGGTAAAGTCGTTGGGGCGCGCGTCGCGTATGCTGGCGTCCGACGCGCCCGTTATCCTGCACTCCGCGATGACGTCCCAGAGCGCGATGCCGTGCCGCAGCACCATGACGCGCTTGGCCTCGTTCGTGGTCGGGAGCGGCTCTCCCAGCACCTCGGCCAGCACGCGCCAGAACCTGTTCTGCGGGTGGCCGTAATAGAACCCCGTCGCGCGCGACTTGGGCGAGGGGAAACTGCCCAGCATCAGCACGCGGCTGTGCGCGTCGTAAACGGGCGGCAGGGTATGTTTGAGCGTTTCGCTTTCCATGCGTATATCATACCGCGTTTTTGGCGCGCGGTCAAGCCTTCGCTCTCACTTCCGCGTCAAAACGATTGTGTGCGCGGCGTAAGTGTGGTATAATGCGGGTATGGAAGAGATGTACGTACGCACCGCCACGTTGCTGGGCGAAGAGGCGGTGGAAAAACTGAAAAGGTCGCGCGTCGCCGTGTTCGGCGTGGGCGGCGTGGGCGGTCACGCGGCGGAGGCCCTTGCGCGTTGCGGCGTGGGACATCTCACGCTGGTGGACGGGGACGTGTTCGTGCCGTCCAACCTCAACCGCCAGCTCTTTGCCGCTTCCTCCGTGCTGGGCATGCCCAAGGTGGACGCCGCGGCCGCACGTCTGCGCGACGTCGCGCCCGGCATAGACGTACTGCCCGTCCGCGAGGTGTTCTCTCCGAACTCGGACTTCGACGTGTCGGCTTACGACTACGTGCTGGACGCCATCGACACCGTGACCGCCAAGATAGAGCTGGTCGCGCGTTGCACCGCCGCGGGCGTGCCCGTCATCAGCAGCATGGGCGCGGGGAACAAGCTGGACCCCACCGCCTTCCGCGTCGCGGACATCTATTCCACGTCCGTCTGCCCGCTCGCGCGCGTCATGCGTCGGCTGTGCAAGGAGCGTAACATCCCCGCCCTCAAAGTGGTCTATTCCACCGAGCCGCCCGTCATCCGCTCGCGCGAACCCGCTTCCGTGTCGTTCGTGCCGTCGGTGTGTGGGTTGGTTATGGCCGGTGCCCTTATAAAAGATCTATGTTTTGTTGGTGGTGGGGACGGCGCATGGCTTATCCGTCCCCACCACCGAGAGGGGAACGCCGCATAGCACGTCTCTGACGGGCTACGTGCTCGGTCACATACTCCGCCTCACGCTAACGCTTGTTC
>ERZ1090879.1303-NODE-1304-length-13894-cov-4.517667_pt1 | contig 13894 bp, 23 predicted proteins | sample MGYA00478472_ERZ1090879 | MGnify/ENA primary metagenome ERZ1090879 (study PRJEB33644, sample SAMEA5815723) | chicken gut metagenome | biome: Chicken; feature: Gastrointestinal Tract; material: Caecum | place: Ireland | collected 2019-01-01 | study: A study of...
GATATATATGCGAGCGCGCGAAAAAATCAATTTTACAGTGGTAATAAAAAAGTGAAAAAAAGCACTGTTGGTTTTGATGCATCGTATGACCTAGAAGCAATCAAAGAAAGGGCGGCGAAAAACACTGAGATATTCAACTAAGTACGGCGCAGCGCGCACCGTGGTAAACGGCAAAGCTTACGATAGCCGAAAGGAAGCAGACAGAGCTGCCGAGCTTTATTTGCTGCAAAGGGCAGGCGAGATCCGGAACCTGCGCGAGCAAGTCGAGTTTGAGCTGCTGCCTGTGCAGCATGGCCGGTACAGAAGCGAGCGGCCTGTTAAGTACATAGCCGACTTCGTATACGAGGAAAACACCGGTACCGGTTGGCAGCAGGTCGTAGAAGATGTTAAAGGCTACCGCACCAAAGATTATATCATAAAACGCAAGCTAATGCTAGATAAATATGGAATTTCCATTAGAGAAGTGTAAAAGAAAGGAGAAAACAAATGACCATTGAAGAAGCGACCGCCAAGATCGATAAAGAGGCGGAAGAACTCGGCGGGCAGTATGCGCAGTTGATCGCCAGCCATATCATCGAGCACGAGCTGATCAGCGCCGAGAACGCCGAAAGGGTGAAAGACAAAACGCTCAAAGCCTGTGTGGAGCAGGTCAAAAGCAAGGCAAAAAAACAGGCGCAGGGCAATGTGGCCGTTGTGGAGGACGCCACAGTGTGGAGCTGGGTGCGCGACTTCTACGGCTTTCAAGATGCCGCATCCTCAAAGATCGTCGACCTGTTCGACCTGCTGTAAGGAGGAAGGGGAAATGCAAAAGAACTCTGTCACCGATGATTGGATCATCGACCATCTGCCGAAACGCACAAAGAGGTTTATTAAAGAAGTCGAAGACTTCACGTTTGAATGCGGCTTCATGTTCACAAAACGCATAGCCGGCCACAGAGTCGGCTACTGCACAAAGTGTGAACATTGGGTGGCGCTTGAGCTGTCCGGCTACAGAACGGTAACACCCGAAATGCAAAACGCCTTTGCAGCCCGGCACAATGAGCAGGTATTTTGTCCGCACTGCCACAGCCCGGTCACGTTTAAGGACGTCGGGCGCGGACGCAGCCGTCTGGTGCAAAAGGGCTATGTCGTAAAGTTTGATCGGATGCCGAACGGCGCGCTGCTGGCACGCAGCTGGCATGTGCGCAAGGACTTTCGGGGCGATTTTCAAAACGTGCCCATCGAATGGTCGCTGCACTACGTTTTGTATTTTGACCTGCACGACGTCCGCGCTTTTAAACGCGAGCTGGCGCCGGGCAACCACTACGCGTTTTTGAACACGCCGGATGTGTTCTATGATGACCGCGACGGCTACTGGGGCATCTGGCTTCGGCGCATGACGTGCTTTCCGCAGGGCGTGCACTGGCAATGCGGCTACGGCTATCCTTACTATATCCCGGAAACCGACTGGTACGGCCGCGACTGGATCCTTCAATCGAATTTAAAATACTGCGCCGCCGAGCGGTTCCGCGAGAATGATCTCCAGGGCGACACCCTGATGCACTACCTGCGCTTTTACAGCCTGCACCCGGTTTTGGCCGAGCGTATGGTCAAGCAGGGCTTTGGCTTGGTGGCGGTCACGGCAGCCCGCTGCGCTTTGGCAGCAGACATGAACCGGCGGGCGTGCACCGTGCAGCGCGCGTTTTACTGCAATAACCGGGAAGAGCTGCAAAACGTGCTGCGTATTTTGCACTCCGGTCGCAACGCAGACCTGCCGCTTCGGGGAATGCGCCGGCTCGGCCTGCCGTTCACGCAGGAAGTGCTGGACTGGGCAGCCGGCAACAGTTATACACTGCGCAATGCGCTCCAAAACGGACGTGTGGATGCAGCCACCGTGCGATACTGTTTAAAGAAACATGTGTATCTGCACGACTATCTGGACTACCGCACATTCTGCGAAAACCTGCATGTAGATCTGAGCCGGAAATCCAAGCGATTCCCGAAAGACTTTAAAACGGAGCATGACCGCCTGCAGGAACTGGAACGAAAGCGCGTTTTGCGCGAAAAGGCAAAGACGGTGCGCCAAAAGGACGCCGCCTACCGAAAACGCCTGCCGCAGATAAAAGAAAAGTACTGTTTTGATTCCAATGGCCTGCTGATCCGCCCGGCAAACTCAGGCGCCGAACTGATTGCCGAGGGCGAAACACAGAACATCTGTGTAGGCGGCACGCATTACATAGACCGAATGCAGCGCGGCGAGACTTACATCTTTTTCATCCGACGCGAAACGGAGCCGGACAAGCCGTATGTCACACTGGAGTTGTCGACAGCCGGCACGGTCGTGCAGGCGAGAGGTTATGCGAACCGCCGGCCGGATGACGAAGTTTTTGCATTCATTAAAAAGTGGAAGCAGTTTTTTAATTTATCCGCAGCCCGGCGGGCACAGTACCGGGCAAAACATGCCGCACCGGCGGCAAAGGAGGCATAAAGAATGGAAACATCACTTGCAAAAAGGGAGACGGCTTTTGCGACCCACAGCCGGATCATGGCCAACGGCCAGATCGCAGCCCAGGCGCTGGCACAGGTCTGCCGCGATCTGAAAACAATGCGCGACGACAAACTGTACCTTGAAATGGGCTACGAGACGTTCGACGACTATGTGCAGGACGCCGTCGGCCTGAAAAAGCGCCAGGCCTATGCGTATATCGCTGCCTACGAACGGCTGGGCGCTGACTTCATCGAGGAGCACGCCACAGCCGGCATTACCAAGCTGGAGCTTATCAGCCAGATCGACAGCCTGGAACGCGATGAATTTTTAGAGCAGCACGACATGGAAGAGATTTCCGTGCGCGAGCTTAAGGAGCTGGTCGAGCAGTACAAAAAGAGGATCGAGCAGCTGACCTTTGACCTCGGCGAAGCGCAGGCCGCGCAGCCCGAACCGGACACAGCCGAGCTGGACGAAGCCTACCGCAAGATCGAGGAACTGACCGCGCAGCTTCATGAAAAAGAAAACCAGCAGACTGTGCAGGTCGTGACCGATGCGCAGGCCGTGCGCATGGCCGTCGAGGAGGCGGAAAAGAAGAAAGACGAAGAACTGAGAGCTGTTAAAAAAGCGCAGCGCGAAGCGGTGAAAAAAGCCGAGGAAAAGGCCCGGAAGGCATCGGCCAAAGAACTGCAAAAGGCAAAGGCCGAGATTGAAAAGCTGAAAACCGCAGCCGCCACGCGCGAAGAGAAGCTGCAGGAGGCCGAGAAAAAGGCCAAAGCCGCCGGCGCAGATGTCGACGTCGTGCGGCTGAAATTCCTTTTTGCCGATTTGCAGTCGACTGCAAACGAAACGGCCGAAGCCGTGCAGAAACTCAAAAGCAAAGGCCATGAAAACGCGGCGCAGCTCGCAGCCGGCATTGCCGCCACCCTGCGCGCCGCAGCAGACAGAATGGAGGCAGGATATGAAAATTAAAAGCATTGCAGCGATCTGTAAAAAAGCCAAACGTGTAATGATCTTAAATCATTGCAGCAGAACGGGGACAGTGACGCAGTTTATTGGCGACGGTGTGGCATATTATCCAGTCTATGATCTGCCTCTGTTGGACGAAGAAAGCGTTTTGACGATCTTTGACATTCCCGAAAAGCAGCGGGAAAACTGGACAACAATGTGCGTGGAGCCGGCCGGGCTTCATCTGGAGGACACCGACACCGGGGAGTATTTCCTGGAGGAGCTGGGTGTGTCTTTTGCTTTAAATGGTGTGCAGGTAAAACCATTTAGAGCAAAAGACGGCGTGATTTTTGTGGACAGCAAATACCTGGCGCCGTTTTCGGACGTGCGGGACATTGTCCAGTTTTTTGAACGGAGCCTTGACAGCGGCCAGCCGTATGTCGTGGCAAAAGCCGGTTTTATGATGCAGGCGGCGATCATGCCGTTTCAAGTGCAGGAAACGAGCATTGTACAAGAGTTGCATAAACTGGTGCAGCTTATTGACGGAAGAATGGAGGAAAAAGCATGACGGGAAAAGAGTTTAAACCGCATCTGGCGCGCCTGAAAGCCCTGCAGGGGCAGGACGGGATTGCGGAGGATGAAAAGTACACCCTGCGTCTGGCCATACGGGCACTTGAAAAACAGTGCCCGCAGCCGCCGGTATTCAAAGACAAGGTCGGTAATATCGATATGCAAAACGGTGAACTGCAATGCCCGTCGTGCGGCGCACGCGGCATCATCGGCTGCAAGTACTGTCCGCACTGCGGTCAGCGCATCGACTGGAACGGGGAGGAAGAGGAATGAAAGAAACCGAGATCACCTGTTTTGACTGCGAAAACAACCAGGGCGCATTCTGCCCACTGGCGGATATGTATTTAAGCATGCGGCCACGCTTCTGCGAAGCATTCAAACCACGCAGCCGGCAGCTGGTCGCTTCGATCGCGACGGTGGCGAAAGCCCGGCGCATTGAAAGAAAAAGGAGGAGAAGGCATGACACTCGCTGACTTCCCGGCGATCGGAGATAAAGAGATCATCATGAAAGCGATCCGGCACTACGGAATGAGCCAGCAAATGCTTATGGCCATTGAGGAGATGAGCGAACTGACAAAAGCCTTGTGCAAGGATTTCAGGAATACCAAAGGCGCACGCGGTCAAATCGTAGAGGAAATGGCCGATGTTTATATTATGCTGGCGCAGCTTGAGATTATATTAGATGCACAAAACGATCTGTACGAGATCGTTGATCAAAAGCTGGCACGGCTGGAAAAACGCATGGAGGACAGTGTATGATCCTCTGCACCAGAAAGCGCTGCGTCTGGCGCGTTGACTGCGGGTATGGCAAGGCAATATGTCACAAGCAGTTTTGCAAATACCGAAGGCAAAGTGGCTCGCTGCCGCCGAAGCCGCCGGAAAACAGCAGCAAGTGGGACGCGGCGATCGAGATTTTAAGAAATTACGCAAGGAGGCACGGATATGACGAACAGTGAGAAAAAGCAGCGGCTGCAGCAGTACATACAGCTGCAAAAAGAGATGGACAGGCTTTATGATGAGATAGAACGCCTGCGGTCTCAGGCTGAAAAAATGACGGCCGTGCTTTCCGCCGAACCGAAAGGCGGCAGCGGCAAAGACCGCATGGCTGTTGTGGATGACATCGTGGATAAAAAGCAGCAACTGGAAGACAAAGTGCGCGAAGCATACGCAGCCCGCAACGCCATTGTGCAGGCCATTGACGCGGTCAAAAGCCCGCTGCACCGCCGCGTGCTTGCGTGGCGGTACCTGAACGGCGCTACGTTTGAAGAAATCGCCGTGCGCGAGGGGTATACATATAACCACATGGTCATGCGCGTGCACCCAACAGCGCTTAGTATGGTGAAGTTTGAAGCCGTATCACAAAAAGATGCAGGTGGATGCAGGTAAATGTAGTAGAATGCAGGTAAAAAAGTGTGATAACATTAAACTGGCAGATGTGATAGAGAAATACATTTGTTTTCACCTTTCTTTAAGAGGCGCGCCATCCGCAGCGCGCCGCACAAAAGTTACGGCAGGCAAGTAGCCGACATACTTTTCACGCAGCCCGGTCATCCGGGCTGCCCTTATATTCGGGGGCTTTTTTTATTGGTAAAAACATGAAAATCACAGAATTGGCCGAGGAGTACCGGCAGCAGAGCGAAAAGCTCAAAGAAAAGGCTGAAACGCTGCGCAGGCGCGCAAACAAAGAAGAAATGGGCGGCGAGGCGTGGCTCAGAACGCAAAAGAGGATAAACGCCTACGAGGAGATGGCCGCCGAGTGCTGGAGCATCGCCTACAAGCTGGCGCATTATTACGACGATGGGGAGGACACTCATGCGCTATGATTCAGCACGATGGCACAGGAAGAGAAAGCACATCCTTGCGCTGGATGGGTACAAAGACCGCGTGGCGGCCTGGTACGGCAAAGCGGTCGAGGCGACCATCGTTCACCACATTTATCCAGCCGACGAATATCCGCAGTGGCGCTACTGCGACTGGAATCTGATTTCCGTTTCATTCGCTACGCATAACAAACTGGAAAACCGGCAGACAGGCGAGCTGACCGCGCTTGGCCTGTGGCTGCAGTCCATTACAAAACCAGGCGAGGATTGGAGGAAAAAGAATGGAAAGATCTGAACTGACCGAAAAGCTGGCTGATCTGAAAGCAAAACTTTTCACAAAGGGTATGACAAAGGAAGTCGACCTGATCAATGAGGCGATCTCGTACATAAACCGCAAGATCGTGGTGGACGAAGGGCTGTCCAGAGACGGCCTTTTGGACGTTTTGGAAAGCCCTGCAGGAATAACCGTGAATGTGCAGTAATGCACGGTGGTTTTTAACCCCCCCTCTGACGAAAAATAAACGCCTGCCCCTCCCTATGGAGAAGGGTAGCATCTTCCAAGTGCGTGGAAAATGAAAACTTTGAGGAGGTGAGGACGTGCCGAGACGGCAGATAGACCGAGCAACAATAAAAAATAAAACCATAGAATGCATGCAGACGCTCGGCGTTTACCGGTCGGAATATGACCGGGTTATCGACGTTTATGCCGGCATTATCGAACAGTACGAAAAGCTGAAAAAATCAGTCGATACTGAGGCGATGCAGGTGCGCAGCCCGGCCGTTATCACACTTGAAAAGCTGCGCGCAGACATTGCGAAATACTCAGACCTGCTTTGCCTGAACCCAAAGGCATTTGAAAAGGCGGATGTCAAACCAAAGCCGAAAGAAACGGCGCTGGAGGCGGCGCTTCGGAAGCTGGGAGGCGCATGAAATCACGCTTTTCGGCTGTCAAAAAGTGGGCACAGGACGTTGCAGACGGCAAAATCGTTGCCAATGAGATGCGCGTGCTGGCCTGCAAGCGGTTTTTGGCAGATTTAAAAAATCCCATTTGGGAATTTAAAAAAGAAAAGGCAGATTTTGTCGTAAGCTTTATCGAGATGACGTTCTGCCATATCAAAGGTCCGGCGCGCGGCAAGCCGTTTTTGCTGGAAGACTGGGAGATTTTCATTTGTTTCAACATTGCCGGCTTTTATATCGCCGGTACAGACGAACGCCGATTCAAAGAGGCGTTCATTTTTTTGCCCAGAAAAAACAGCAAAACGTTTTTTGCATCGGCTTTGGCGTGGGCGCTGGCGTTTCTAGACCGTTCGTCGTTTGCAAACGTCAACATCGTGGCGCAAAAGCTGGAACGCGCGCTGGAAGCGTTCAACAATATCCGAGATAACATTCGCCGTATGGGCGAGGAAGAGAATTTCCGAATATTGGATAATAACGCGGAGCACTCCATCAGCCGAAAGTTTTCGGACGGCGAGATCCGCATCCAGGCGTTGGCCGCCGACAGCAAGCGCGCCGACGGTATAAACGGCAATATTTTCATTTTGGATGAAATACACGCCTATAAAAGCGAAAACGACTATTTTGTGTACAAGCAGGCCATGAAAGCTTATGTCAATAAGCTCTTGATCGGCATCACGTCGGCCGGTTCCAATATAAATTCGTTCTGTTACCGACGTTTGCAGTACTGCAAAGAGGTCATGCGCGGCACGAAAAAGGATGATGAGTATTTCATTTTCATATGCGAAGCGGACGATCCGGACGATTACACGAACCCGGTAGAGCATGAGAAGGCTAACCCAAACTACGGCGTGACGATCCGCCAGCAGGATATTTTAAACGAATCTCTGCAGGCACAGAACGACCCCGGCACACGACAGGAGTTTTTGAACAAGTCATTAAATGTATACACATCAAACACAAAGGCGTATTTTGATGTTTTCGAGGTACAATCGAGCGACCAGAATTACAACTGGACGCTTGAGGAGCTTGCCCGGCTGCCGATCCAGTGGTACGGCGGCGCCGACCTGTCCAAAATGTACGACCTGACCGGCGCGGCGCTGCACGGCGTTTACAACGATGTGGACATCTGCATCAGCCATGCGTTTATGCCGGTCACGGCGGCGCAGGAAAAGGCGGAAACAGACAACATTCCGTTTTTCTGGTGGGTGGAGCAGGGCTGGCTCACGCTCTGCAACGGCGATGTGATCGAGTACGAGGACGTGGTCAAGTGGTTCATTGCCATGCGGCAGCTCGGTTTTAAAATTCGCGTGGTCGGCTACGACCAGCGATACAGCCATGAATTTGTGTTGAAAATGAAAAAGGCAAATTTCAACATCAAAAACCAGCTGCAGCGGTATGTGGAGAAGACGGAGGGATTCCGCCGTATTGAGCGGCAGGTCAAGAAAAAGAAATTTTACTATGTGCACAACAAGGCATACGAGTACTGCATCTCAAACGTGAAAGCAATAGAGGACAGCGACGATTTCGTGCGGTTTGAAAAGATCATGCCGACACAGCGAATCGATTTGTTTGACGCCGATGTTATGGCATGTAAACAGATGATGGTGAACATCGCAAAAGCACAGAAAACAGCAGGGTGGTTTAAAGATTGAGCAAAAAACGACAGAAAAAGAAAATGGAAAAGCGAGAGCAGCCCAAAAGCTGTTCTTTTTTATTGTCCGCCGATTTTCACGACATGGTATGCACGGGCTACACGCGGCTGAGCCAGAACCCGGAGATCGTCGGCGCCGTAAACCGCGTGGCGGAGCTGATCGCCGGCATGACAATCCATTTGATCGCGAACGGGAAAAACGGCGACGAACGAATCAAAAACGAACTCAGCCGCAAGCTGGACATCGACCCGAACCGCTATATGACGAAGCGCACGTTTATCGCGGCCATCGTTCGCAACCTGCTTTTGGAGGGCGACGGCAACAGCGTGGCTCTGCCGGAAACGCAGGGCGGCTATTTACAAAACATCTGGCCGATTGACCCCGGCGCCGTTTCCTTTGTGCCGGACGGGTGGGGCTATACCGTGCGTATAAACGGGCAGACGTTTGACCCGGACAACGTGCTGCACTTTGTCATAAACCCGGATCCGCACTACCCGTGGCGCGGCACAGGCTACCGCGTGGCGCTCAAAGACGTGCTGAAGAACCTGAAGCAGGCCGGCGAGACGAAAAAGGGGTTTATGGAAAGCAAATGGAAACCGTCGCTGATCATCTCGGCCGACGGTATGACAGACGGCATGGGCGACCCGATCGGACGCCGCGAGATTCTGGATTCGTACATTGCCACCACGCAGGCCGGCGAGCCGTGGCTTGTGCCGGCGGAAACATTCAACATTCAGGAAGTACGGCCGTTGTCTTTGAATGACCTTGCCATTAATGACGCGGTGGAGATCGACAAAAAAACGGCTGCGGCCGTGGTCGGTGTGCCGCCGTTTCTGGTCGGCGTCGGCGATTTCAAGCCAGACGAATGGAATAATTTTGTAAACACGAAACTGCGCGCTATTTGCGGTGCGCTGGAACAGGAATTCACAAGGAAGCTGCTCAGAAGCCCGTCATGGTACTTTCGCTTCAACTCGCGTTCGCTGTACACATACGACATCAGTACGCTCTCGACGGTGGGAGCCAACATGTACACACGCGGCATTATGACGGGTAATGAAGTGCGCGATTGGCTTGCGATGACGCCGCTGGCCGGGCTTGATGAGCTGGTTATTCTTGAGAATTATATACCCGCCGGCATGATCGGCGACCAGAAAAAGTTAAGCGGAGGAGGTGAGAACAACGGAACGACGAATGCTTAAGCTCATGGATTTTGAGACGCGCGAAACGGAATCCGGGGAAATGCTGCTTTCGGGCTATTTTGCGAAGTTCAACTCACCTTACGAGGTTTTTGAAGACTGGACCGAAACGATCGCACCGGGCGCATTCACCAGGGCACTGGAAAGCAAAAATGACATCAAAGCGCTGTGGAATCACGATACGAACATCGCATTGGCCTCAAGGGCAAATCGAACGCTTACTCTGGAACAGGACGATATCGGCCTGCGCGGCACGATCGTGATCAATCCCTATGACAGCGATGCCGTAAACGCATACCAGCGCGTCAAGCGCGGCGATGTGTCGGGATGCTCTTTCGGGTTTGACTTATCTATTTGGGATGACGAATACGATGCAGACGGCCGCCGGCACACGACGCTGCGCGAGATTTTCCCGCTGTATGAAGTCAGCCCGTGCACATTCCCGGCCTATGAGGCCACGGAGGTTTATGCCAGAAACCGCGAAGCTTTTCAAAAAGACAAAAAAAGCCGCGCCCTTGCGTTTGAAAAGTGGCGCGCGGACATTTTAAGGAGGATCAAAAAATAATGGCACTAAGAGCACTTATGCTGAATAAAAAAATCGAGGCGCAGCGCTCTGCGCTCGATGATGTGCTGAAAAAGCTCGAAGAGCTCAAGGCAAAAGAGGACGAACTCGAACAGGCTGTGAACGAGCTGAACGCCGAGTCCACACAGGAAGAGAAAGACGCGGTGCAGCAGGAAGTAGACCAGGTCGAGGCCGAAAAGGATGACGCCGAAGCGAAAAAAGAAGAGATCCAGGCCGAGATCGACCGCCTGCAGGCACAGCTGGAAGAGGAAGAAAAGAAACAAAGGTCGGCCATGCAGCCGCCGGAAAAAAAGGAGACAAGAAAAAAAATGGAAACTACCAAAAAGTTTTTCAGCCTGTCCGCTGAACAGCGCGACAAGTTCTTTGCAGATGACGAAGTGAAAGACTTCCTGCATCGATTCCGCGAGCTCGGAAAGAATGCCGCTTCACAGAACCGCGTGGTCAGCGGCGCAGACCTGACGATCCCGACGGTCATGCTGGACCTGATCCGTGAAAACATCGAGGATTACAGCAAGCTGATCCGCCGCGTGCACAACGTAACGGTCAGCGGCAAGGCACGCCAGACGGTGATGGGCACGATCCCGGAAGCAGTCTGGACAGAGATGTGCGCGAAGCTGAATGAACTGAACTTCACGTTCAATGCCGTGGAGGTGGACGGCTACAAGATCGGCGGCTACGTCGCCATATGCAACGCCACACTGGAAGACAGCGACATCAACCTGGCCACAGAGATCATCACCGGCATCGGCGCCGCGATCGGCATTGGGCTAGACAAGGCGTATTTGTACGGCCTCGGAACCAAGATGCCGCTCGGCATCGTGACCCGTCTGGCGCAGTCGGCGCAGCCGTCCGATTATCCGGCAACGGCCAGACCGTGGGAAAACCTGAAGTCACACCTGGTAACGATCAACAGCTCGAAGACCGGTTTGGAACTTTACAAGGAGATCGTGAAGGCCGGCGGTCTGTGCAAGTCCAAGTATTCGCGCGGCACACGCTTCTGGGCCATGAATGAAGCTACCTACACGGCTCTGAAAGTCGAAGCCATGAACTTCAACGCGGCTGGCGCGATCGTCGCTTTTGAAAACGGCACGATGCCGGTGGCCGGCGGCGATATCGTTGTGCTGAGCGACGACATTATCCCGGACAACAACATTGTGGCCGGTTACGGCGACCTGTACCTTAGTGTGGAACGTCAGAGCGCACAGATCGCCCGCAGCGACGACCGTCTGTTTATCGAGGATCAGGCCGTGTTCCGCGGCACAGCCCGTTACGACGGCCTGCCGGTCATCCCGGAGGCGTTTGTCGCGATCGGCCTCGGCGCAGCGCCGCAGACTTCTTCCACATTCCCGCTCGACACCGCGAACGACGCAACCCTGCAGAGCCTTGAAGTGGGCACCGAGACGCTTGCGCCTACCTTTGCGGCCGGCACTTATGCTTACACCGTGACGGCGGCCGGCACAAGCGGCAACGTGTTTGCCACACCGACACAGCCCGGCGCTAAGGTCGAAATGACTTACGACGGCAAGCAGGTCGTGAACGGCGGCAAGATCACGTTCAGCGGCACCAAAGACCTTGTCATCACCGTGAAGAACGGCCTGAGCAAGCTGACTTATACCGTGACCATCACAAAGGGGGCGTAAGCCATGACAGACGGCGAACTGCTGAAGTTGGTCAAGCAGGATCTGCAAAAGATGGACTCCCGGTCAGATGAATATCTTATGACATTGGTTTTGGCTGCAAAAATCAAGATCGCCGAAGAGGGCGTGCAGCTGGATTCTCAAAACGTCAACCACTGCCTGCTCGTGTCGCAGTACGCCGCCTACCTGTTTCGCAAACGCGCGGCTCCGGAAACGGCCATGCCGCGCTTTTTGCGCTATGGTCTCAATAACCTGCTGTTAACGCAGAAAGGCGGTGGAGGCCGTGACGTTTGACGACGGGCTTGTTTCCTTTTACGACAAGGTCAATACGGCAGACCCCGGCAACAAGCCGGTCTGTGCGCTGCGCGAGTCTGCCCGGGCGTGCTTCCACCGCGACGAACTTGGCGTCACACGCTATTATTACGCGCTGCAGGCCGGCCGCCAGGTGGAGGCAGTGATCTCCGTTTACCGCGACGTGCCGGTGCGCGTCGGCCAGATCGCTGTGATCGACTGTACGCAGTACCGCGTGGACATGGTACAGCCGACTGTGGATGACGACGGCATCGAGATCAAAAAAGTTACGTTGGTGCACACGGAGGAATGCTACGATGTTGAAACGGCTTAAAGCCCTGCGCGACGTTCTGCTTGGCGTCACGCAGCACGTTTATCATTTTGACGCAGCCGTGCCGCCGTCTGTCCGAAAGGCTGGCGGCTATATCGTATGGGCCGAAAACAGCGAGGCGGATTCGGTCGAGGCCGACAACCGCAAGGTCAACCAGGCGGTCAACGTTACGGTCAGCTATTGCACCAAAAACGGCGAGGATCCGATGGTGGACGCGATACAAAAGGCTTTTGCAGTCGACTGCATCGCGTTTTCGTTTCAGTTTGCCGATTACGACCCGGACACAGACGTGATCACTTATGAATGGGAGGCGGTCGTCTGATGGCAAAACTGGAATACAAGGGCAGTGATGAATTTATGGCCAAGCTGTACCGTTTTCAAAAAAAGGTGGACATCCCGATCGGCGCAGCCAACTATGCCGGCGCTGGTTTCGTGGCTGACGAAGTGCGTGACGCGATCAAAAGCATTCCAATCGTGAAGAGTAAGCACGGAGGCATGGCACCGTATATGCCGGAGGGCGAAAAGCTTGACGGTATTACGACACTGCAGCGCAAGGACTTACTGAACGGTCTCGGCATCGCCAAGCAGCGGAATGACAACGGCTATTACAATGTGCTGGTCGGCTTTAACGGCTACGGACGGATCCCGACCAAGAAATACCCAAAGGGCGTGCCAAATCAGCTTTTGGCACGCTCTTTAAATAAAGGCACCTCTTTTCTGGAAAAGAACGACGCGATCCAGCGCGCCATCCGAAAGTCCATAAAAAAGGCGGCCGAAATCATGAAAACAACATTTGAAAATGAAGCAAAAAAGGAGCTGAACAAATAATGGCAATCAAAGGCTTATCTATTCCTGTGTGCGGTATATATTCGTATGACGCTGGAGAGAACGAGGTGACCTACAGCGACCCGTTTATAGCCGATTCTGCGATTGAGTACGGCGCAACGTGGACCGTGTCGGAGAACGGCTATTTATACGCTGACAACAAAATCAAAGAAACGGCAAAAGGCACGTTCCAGACCGGTGAGCTTACGCTCGGCACGGCCGATCTGCCGAACGAGATCGCGCAAAAGATTCTTGGCGCCACGATTTATGAGGCGACTGTGGCAGGCGTTGGCGCGGGCAAAGTATCTGAGCTGGTATACGACGACCGGCAGAAATCGCCCTACCTCGGCTTTGGTATTGTAGAACTGCACCAGATCGACGATGTAGACAAGTACCGCGCCGTGTTCCTGCCAAAGGTGTTTTTCAGTCTGCCGGAGGAGGCGGCCACCCCGAAAGGTGAAACGGTAGAATTCCAGACCAAGTCGATCACAGGCACGATCATGCGCTCCGACCTGAACGACGCGAACTACAAGCACCCGTGGCTGATCTCGGCGTGGTTGAACACGGAAAGCGCGGCGCTTGAATGTCTAATGGCCAAGTGCGGGCAGCCGGCAGCGTAA
>ERZ1090879.1314-NODE-1315-length-13811-cov-17.256034_pt1 | contig 13811 bp, 14 predicted proteins | sample MGYA00478472_ERZ1090879 | MGnify/ENA primary metagenome ERZ1090879 (study PRJEB33644, sample SAMEA5815723) | chicken gut metagenome | biome: Chicken; feature: Gastrointestinal Tract; material: Caecum | place: Ireland | collected 2019-01-01 | study: A study of...
AAACGCAGAATCAGATGAACGGGGAAATCCGCGACCGCGAGATCCGCGTGATCTCCGAAACGGGGGAAATGCTCGGCGTCATGTCGCCGCGCGAGGCGATTCGCCTTGCCGAAGAGGCGGGGCTCGATCTTGTGAAGATCTCCCCGAACGCCGTTCCGCCCGTGTGCAAGATCATGGATTGGGGCAAGTTCAAGTTCGAACAGGCGAAAAAGGAGAAGGAGAACAGGCGCAATCAGAAGATCGTGGAACTCAAGGAGGTGCAGCTCTCCGTCACCATCGACGTCGGCGACGTCAACGTGAAGGCGAAGCAGGCGACCAAGTTCCTCGAAGCGGGGAACAAAGTTAAAGTCACCATCCGGCTGCGCGGCAGGCAGATGGCGCACGCGCACCTCGGGCGCGACGTGATGATGAACTTCTACGAGATGCTCAAGGAGATCGCCGTCATCGAGAAGCCCGTCAACCAGGAGGGGCGCAACCTCATCATGATTCTCGCTCCCGCCAAAAAATAACGCATGCGCGCCCGCACGGGCTTGCAGATAAAGTACGAAAAAATTCATCGGAGGATACAGGTATGCCGAAACAGAAATCGCACAGCGGTTCCAAGAAGCGCTTCTGGCTCACGGGCACCGGTAAGGTCAACAGACCGCACGGCGGCAAGAACCACAAGGCTGAGACCAAGAACAGAAAGAGAAAGAGAAATTTGCGTCAGACGACGCTCGTCTCCTCGGCGCAGGAGAACAACGTCAAGAAGATGATCCCCTACAAGGACTGAGCGGAGGTGAATTATGCGTATTAAGAGAGGCGTCAACGGCGTTAAGAAGCGCAGAAAGATTTTGAAACTCGCCAAGGGTTACTTTGGCTGCAAGAGCAAGAACTACCGCATCGCCCGCGAAGCGGTCATGAAGTCGCTCAACTATGCGTACATCGGCAGAAAGCGCAGAAAGCGCGATATGCGTTCCCTCTGGATCGCGCGTATCAATGCCGGCGCGCGCGAGAACGGGCTCAGCTATTCCAAGCTCATGCACGGGCTGAAGGTCGCAGGGATCGAGCTCAACCGCAAGGTGCTCGCCGACCTCGCCGTGACGGATGCCGCAGCGTTTGCGGACATCTGCAACAAGGCGAAAGCCGCTATTTAACGAGAGAAAGCCTTTGCAAAAAGGCTTTTTTCGCGTTCCAGCATGGTTATTCTGTCCAAACAAAATCCGCTCGTCAAGGAGCTTGCCTCTCTCAAGGAGAAAAAGGGCAGGCGCGAGCGCGGCGCCTTTCTCGTGGAGGGCGTGAAAATGGTGCGCGAAGCCGTCGCCGCAGGGCTCGACGTCAGGCGCATCGTCGTGCGGGAGGATTACGCGGGGGAGACGTACGCGCTCCCTGCGGTCACGCTCGGCGAGGGGGCGTTCGCCGCCGTCTGCGACGAAAAGACGCCGCAGGGGATCGCCGCCGAAGTCGCGCTGCCCGCCGCCGGAGTGCGTCCGCCCGAGGGCAGGTGCCTCTTTTTGGACGGTTTGCAGGATCCTTCCAACGTGGGCGCCATCGTGCGCACCGCCGTCGCGGCGGGGTACGGGGAGGTATATCTTGCGGACTGCGCCGATGCGTTTTCGCCCAAGAGCGTGCGTTCGAGCATGAGCGGCGTGTTCTTTGCGCGCATTATGCAGGGCAGCCGGGAAGAGATTTTTTCCGCGCTCGAAGGGGTCCCTTTGCTTGCCGCGGATATGGGCGGGCAGGATGTGTTTACGCTCACCCCGCCCGAAAAGTTCTGCCTTGCCATCGGCAGCGAAGGGAGCGGGCTTTCCGATAAAACGCGCGCCCGTGCCGATATCATCGTCCGTATCCCCATGGACGAGCGGTGCGAGAGCCTGAACGCGGCGGTCTCTGCAGGCGTCCTCATGTACGCCCTGCGCAGAGCATGAATTTGAGTATTTAAGAGGTAATTTTATGTCAGGTCACAGCAAATGGCACAATATTCAGGCGAAGAAGGGCAAGGCGGACGCAGCTCGCGGCAAGATCTTCACAAAGCTCGGGCGTGAGATCGCCGTTGCGGCGCGCAACAATCCCAATCCCGCCACGAACTCCAAACTTGCGGACGTCATCGCAAAGGCAAAGGCGGCGAATATGCCCAACGACAATATCGAACGCTCCATCAAACGCGCGGCGGGCGAGCTTGGGGATAAAGATTATAAGGAGCTGACCTACGAGGGATACGGCGTGGGCGGCGCGGCGGTCATCATCTCCACGCTTACCGATAACAACAACCGTACCGCGGGCGACGTGCGCGCCATCATGAGCAAGCACGGCGGTTCGCTCGGCACCACGGGTTCCGTCTCCTATATGTTCGATAATAAGGGGCTCATCGTCGTGGAGCGCACGCCCGATCTCGATGAAGATACCATCACCGATTACGCTATCGAGGCAGGGGCGGACGACGTTGTTACGCAGGAGGATGCATACGAGGTATATACCTCCGTGCCCGCTTTCTCCGACGTGCGCAAGTTCCTCGAGGAGAAGGGGCTTTCCTTCCTGAGCGCAGAGCTCGGCATGTTCCCGCAGAGCAAGATCACGCTCCCCGCGGACAAGCTCGAGACGTTCCAAAAGATGCTCGACAAACTCGACGAGAACGACGACGTGCAGACGGTCTGGCACAACGTCGAACTTCCCGAAGAGGACGACGAAGAGTAAATTCCGGCAAACAGCATAAATCACGCGCGGCGCGTTTGACAGCGCCGCGCGTTTGTTGTATAATGTGCATAAATATACAGTCTGAGGAGCTGCTTTATGACCATTTCCGAGACGTGCCGGCTTGCGAAAGAACACGCGAATGCCGCGGCGTTTTCCGCCGAAACAGAGAAAAACAAAATGCTGTCGCTTGCCGCGGACGCGCTCCTTGCGCGCCGGGGCGAAATTTTAGCGGCGAATGAAGAGGATCTCAGGCGTTTTACCCGTCAGGACAGTCTCCGCGACCGCCTTGTGCTCACCGAGAGCCGCATCGCGGGCATTGCAGAGGGTCTGCGTCAGCTTACGGCGCTGCCCTGTCCCGTCGGGGAAGTCATCGAAGAGCACGCCACGGCGAGCGGGCTGGATATCGCCCGCGTGCGCGTGCCGTTCGGCGTCGTGGGTATCATTTACGAGGCGCGCCCCAATGTGACGGCGGACGCCATCGGGCTTTGTCTGAAGAGCGGCAACGCCGTTGTGCTGCGCGGCAGCAAGGACGCCTATTTTTCCAATGCCGCCATCGTCCGTGTGATGAAGGAGGCGATCGCAGCGGGCGGGTTCGATCCTGAATTTATTCAGCTTCTCGAGGACTGCACGCGCGAGGGTGCGCGCGAGTTCATGCGGCAGAAGGCATATCTCGATGTGCTCATTCCCCGCGGGAGCGCCGCGCTCATCCAGAGTACGCTTGAAAACGCCACGGTGCCCGTCATCGAGACGGGAACGGGAAACTGCCATGTCTATGTTGAAAAGAGCGCCGATCTCGAAATGGCAAAGCGCATTCTGCTCAACGCCAAAACGCAGCGTATTTCCGTGTGCAACGCCTGCGAGAGCCTCGTTGTGGACGAGGCGTTTGCCAAAGCACATCTGGCGGAGCTGTTGGCGCCTCTCTTTGAAAAGGGCGTCGAGATCGTCGGCGACGAAAGGGCGTGCGCGCTCGTTCCCGCCGTAAAACCTGCCTCGGAGGAGGATTTCTACACCGAATACCTTGCCATGAAGATCTCCGTCAGGATCGTGAGCGGGGTGGACGAGGCGATCGCATTCATCAACGAGCATTCCACGCACCACAGCGAGAGTATCGTGTCGGAGGACAAAACTGCGGCGGAAAAGTTTCTGAACAAAATCGATTCCGCCTGCGTTTACCACAACGCGTCTACGCGTTTTACCGACGGGTTCGAGTTCGGATTCGGCGCGGAGATGGGGATCTCCACGCAGAAACTGCACGCGCGCGGGCCGATGGGGCTGCGGGAACTCACTTCCTATAAATTCATCATCCGCGGGAACGGACAGGTGCGCGGCTGATCGTCGGAGACATCAAAAAAAGCGGCTTGGAGCCGCTTTTTTGATGTCTGTGCGCGTGAGCGCGATTCTTCGTGAGCTGCCCAGACGGGCGACGTGTCGTACGCAGGGCGGGCTTCGTTACCTTTTTCTGCCGAGTTCGTTGATCGCGCCGAGCAGAAAATACTCCGCCGTGGAATTTTTTCTGACGGCGGCTTTCGCCTCTTCGGGGGAGAACCACTTCGCCTCTTCGATCTCTTCGTTGAGGGCGATCTCGCTGTTCTCGTCCGCTGTAACGATGAAGTTGAGCATCAGCACGTTCTTTGCCTCGTGGTAGCGCGAACCGTAGTACCGCCATTTGATGGCGTTGAGTTTCGTCTCTTCCTTCAATTCGCGGGGAATGGCTTTTTCCGCGCTTTCGCCCTGTTTGATGTATCCCGCAAACAGTTTGAAATCCTGTTCTCCCGTGTGACGCGCGAGCAAAATTTTTGTTTCGGCACGATTGACGACCGTCATCGAGACGGCAACGGGGAAATAGGGGAATTTGAACTCTCCGCATTTTTCGCAGAAGGGGATGAGACCCTCGTTTTCAAGGTAGCGGAGCGAAAGCTGCGTGCCGCAGTCTCTGCAAAACATATATGGCGCCTCCTGTCTGCCACAAGATTTTCAATATATTCACCCCTTATTTTACGCGGAAAACCGTCGCTTGTCAACCGTTTGATGTAAAAAAATTGCAGAAATTTGTAATATTTTTGCAAAAAAGAGATTACATTTGCAGGGGATATACACGCCGTGCGCGCAAACATTGCATTTGCTTTTTTGCCGAGGACGCTTGACAAGAGAGCGCTTTCCATAGTATAATAAAACCGATTGTTTTGCGGCGTTTTAGAGCATATAAACGCCAACTTATGAGGAGGAAAAGCACATGCTCACATCCATTTGCGGGATCAACTGGGGCGATGAAGGAAAGGGTCGCATGGTAGACCTTCTTTCCCGCCGTTACGACGTCGTCTGCCGTTATCAGGGCGGCAACAACGCAGGTCATACCGTCATCAACGAGAAGGGAAAATTCATTCTGAATCTCCTTCCTTCCGGGATCCTGCGCGACGGTGTCGTAAACGTGCTCGGCAACGGCATGGTCATCGATATCAAACATCTTACGGAGGAGGCGGATCGTCTGCGCGCGCAGGGCATCTGCATCACGCCCAAAAATCTCAAGATCAGCGATAAAGCCGTTATCACCATGCCCTATCATGTGCTCATGGACTGCCTCGAAGAGGAGCGCCTTGCCGATAAGAAGTTCGGCTCCACCCGCCGCGGCATCGCGCCCGTGTATGCGGATAAGTACATGAAAAAGGCGTTCCGCATGGGGGAATTGCTCCATCCCGAGCACCTCTACGAGCGCGTAAAAGACATCGTCGAATGGAAGAACCTCACCGTTGCAGGCGGGTATCATCATGCGCCCGTCACGGTGGAGGAGGTCATCGAATACTTCAAAAAATACGGCGAGCCGCTCAAAGAGTACATCTGCGACGTGGGGCTCTGGCTCAACGAGGCGCACAAAGCAGGCAAGAACATCATGTTCGAGGCTCAGCTCGGCGCGCTCCGCGATATCGACTTCGGCATCTATCCCTACACCTCGTCTTCTTCGACGATCGCGGCGTACGCGCCCATCGGCGCGGGCGTGCCTAACCTCAAACTGGATAAATCGGTCGGCATCATGAAGGCGTACTCCACCTGCGTGGGAGAGGGGCCTTTCACCGCCGAATATTTCGGAGAGAAGGCGGAGGCTCTGCGCGCGGCGGGCGGGGAATACGGCGCCGCGACGGGCAGACCGAGGCGGGTCGGACCGTTCGACGTCGTGGCATCCCGTTACGGCATCCGCTGCCAGGGCGCCGACGAGATCGCGCTCACCAAGCTCGACGTGCTCTCCGGGTTCGAGGAACTTGAGATCTGCACGGCTTACGAGCTGGACGGCAAGATCATTCACGAGTTCCCGTTCTCCGATGCGCTCGACAGATGCAAGCCCGTCTTTGAGAAGGTCAAGGGGTGGAACTGCGATATCGCGGGGTGCCGCACCTTCGAAAGCCTTCCCAAGGCGGCGCAGGACTATGTGAAACTCATCGAAAAGCTCTGCGAATGCAAGATCACGTTCGTTTCCGTGGGCGCTGAGCGCGACGAGATCATTGAACGGTAAGTTCGGGGCTCTTTCCGGACTGAATCCGGCAGCGCGGGCGGCAGGAAAAGGCGCAAAAAGCATGGCGCAGCGGCGCCTTTTGCCGCGCCATTTCACGGCGCCGGCGCAACATTACGAGTTTGCCTGCGCGGAGAAGGGGATCTTCGCCGCCGGCTGAGAAGGAACTATGCAAAAAAAATTCTGGAAGATGCACGGCATCGGGAACGACTATATCTATTTCGACTGTTTCGACTGGCAGCCGGACGACCCTGCCGCGCTCGCCGTAAAACTTTCCGACCGCCATTTTTCCGTGGGAGGAGACGGCGTCGTGCTCATCATGCGTAGCGCCGTCGCGGACGCCCGCATGCGGATGTTCAACGCGGACGGCAGCGAGGGGAAGATGTGCGGCAACGCCATCCGCTGCATCGGAAAGTTTTTGTACGAGATCAAGGGCATGCAAAAACCCGTTCTGAAGGTGGAGACGCTCAGCGGGATCAAGACGCTCTCCGTCAATGCGGAGAACGGCGTCGTGCGCTCCGTCCGCGTGGATATGGGCGCCGCCGAACTCAGACCTTCGCGCATCCCCGCGCGTTTTGAAGGGGAGCGCGCCGTAAACGTGCCGCTCGTTGCGGACGGAAAGGAATACCGCGTCACGTGCGTCTCGATGGGCAATCCCCACTGTGTGACGTTTGTAGACGATCCGTATTCGGTCGATCTGGAAAAGACGGGTCCTGCTTTCGAGCATCACGCGGCGTTTCCCGAGCGGGTGAACACCGAATTCGTGCGCGTGGACGGCAGGAACGAACTCACGATGCGCGTATGGGAGCGCGGCAGCGGCGAAACATGGGCGTGCGGCACGGGCGCGTGCGCGGTCGCAACGGCGGGCGTTCTCAACGGATTCTGCGACGCGGGCGCCGAGATCACGGTGCATCTTCGCGGCGGCGACCTCTCCGTTTCTTATACGCCGGAGGCTGTGTACATGACCGGCCCCGCGGCGTTCGCCTTTACGGGAGAAGTGGAAATCTGACCGCAGGTAGCGGTTTTACCAAAAATACGAAGGAGAAGTTAGGAATTTTTATGGCAAAATACATCTTCGTCACGGGCGGCGTTGTTTCGGGACTCGGCAAGGGCATCACGGCGGCATCGTTGGGGCGGCTTCTGAAAATGCGCGGATATAAGGTCGCGTCGCAGAAGCTCGATCCCTATATCAACATCGATCCCGGTACCATGAGCCCTTATCAGCATGGCGAGGTGTTCGTCACCGAGGACGGCGCGGAGACCGACCTCGATCTCGGTCACTACGAGCGGTTCATCGACGAGAATCTCAACAAGTTCTCCAACCTCACCACGGGCAAAGTGTATTGGAACGTGCTCACCAAGGAGCGCGCGGGCGAGTATCTCGGGCAGACGGTGCAGGTCATCCCGCACGTCACCAACGAGATCAAGTCCTTTATCTATCAGGTCGGAAAATCGACGGGCGCCGACATCGTCATTACCGAGATCGGCGGGACGACGGGCGACATCGAGAGCCAGCCTTTCCTCGAGGCGATCCGTCAGGTCTCCCGCGAGGTGGGGCGCGAAAACTGCTGCTTTATCCACGTCACGCTTGTGCCGTATATCTCCGGCTCCTGCGAGTTCAAGAGCAAGCCTACCCAGCACTCCGTCAAGGAATTGCAGGGAATGGGCATTTTCCCCGATATCATCGTGGCGCGCGTCGACGCGCCCATGCCGCAGAGCATCCGCGAGAAGATCGCCATGTTCTGCAACGTGGAGCCTGAGTGCTGCATCGAAAATCTCACGGTGCCCGTTCTCTACGAGGCGCCCATGATGCTCGAAAAGAGCAATCTTTCCACCATCGTCTGCAAGATCCTCCACCTTGATCCCAAAAAGATCGATATGACGGAGTGGCACGCGATGCTCGAGCGGATCCACGCGCGCAGCAAGCACGTGAAGATCGCGCTGTGCGGAAAGTACGTGCAGCTCCACGACGCCTATCTCTCCGTTGCCGAGGCGCTTGCGCACGGCGGATACGAGACGGGCGCGGAAGTGGAGATCGATTGGGTGGATACCGAAACGCTCACGGAAAAGAACGTGAAGGAGCGCCTGAAGGGCGCGGACGGCGTGCTCATTCCCGGCGGATTCGGCGGAAGAGGGATCGAGGGCAAGGTGCTCGCCTGCCGCTATGCGCGCGAGAACAATATCCCTTACCTCGGGATCTGCCTCGGCATGCAGGTCGCCGTCATCGAATACGCGCGGAGCGTCCTCGGCATTGCGGACGCAAACTCCTCCGAATTCTGCCCGGAAGGGAAGAATTCCGTCATCGACCTCATGCCCGATCAGTACGGCGTCAAGATGGGCGGCACGATGCGTCTCGGCGCCTATCCCTGCGTCGTCCTCGGCGACAGGATGAAGGAGGCGTACGGTGCCGATCTCGTCCAGGAGCGTCACCGCCACCGTTTCGAGTTCAACAACGATTATCGCAAACGGTTTGAAGAGGGCGGCATGAAGATCGCCGGCACTTCGCCCGACGGCATGCTGTGCGAGGCGGTCGAGGTTCCTGCGAACGATTTCTTTGTCGGCGTGCAGTTCCATCCCGAATTCAAATCCCGCCCCAACAACGCGCATCCGCTCTTCCGCGAATTCATCCGCTATGCGGTCAAGTATTCGGAAGGCAGAAAAAAGCAAAAATAAACAGAGGGGCATTATGAAGATCAACGAACATTTTCTTGATTTGAAAGACAGCTATCTCTTTGCGACGGTGGGCAGAAAGACCGCCGCGTATCGAGCGGCGCATCCCGAAAAGGAGGTCATCCGCCTCTCCATCGGCGACGTCACGCTGCCGCTGGCGCCCGTCGTCATCGAGGCGATGCACAAAGCGGTCGATGAGATGGCGCACAAGGAGACCTTCAAAGGCTACGGACCCGATCAGTACTGCTACGGATACGACGCGCTCATCGATTCCATCAAGAGGAGCTATGCGCGCAAGGGCGTTTCGCTCGATTCCTCCGAAGTGTTCATCTCGGACGGCGCGAAGTCGGACTGCGGCAATATCCTCGATATTTTCTCGCAGGACAATATCGTCCTCGTACCCGATCCGGTCTATCCCGTCTATCTCGATACCAACGTGATGGCTGGCAGAAAGATCATTTTTGCCGATGCGACGGAGCAGAACGGGTTCCTGCCCATGCCCGACGAAAATGTGAAGGCGGATATCATCTATATCTGTTCGCCCAACAATCCCACGGGCGCGGCGTACAGCCGCGAACAGCTCAGCGTGTGGGTGGACTATGCGAAGAAGCAGGGCGCCGTCATCCTTTACGATGCGGCTTACGAGCATTTCGTGGTCGATAAACACCTCGCGCGCAGCATTTACGAAGTGGAGGGCGCGAAGGAGTGCGCCATCGAACTGTGTTCCTATTCCAAGACGGCTGGCTTTACGGGCGTGCGCTGCGGCTATACGATCGTACCCAAGGCGCTCGAACGGGGAGGCGTCAGCCTGAACAAGCTGTGGGCGCGCAGGCAGTCCACCAAGTTCAACGGCGTATCCTACATCACGCAGATGGGGGCGGCGGCGGTCTTTACCGAGGAAGGCGAAAAGCAGATCGAGGAAAATCTCAACTACTACCGCCGCAACGCGAAGATCATTTCCGATTGCCTCGACGGGCTCGGCGTTTGGTATACGGGCGGGAAGAATTCGCCCTATATCTGGCTCAAATGCCCGAACGGCATGCAGAGCTGGGAATTTTTCGATTATCTTCTGGAAAACGCGCAGGTCGTCGGCACGCCGGGCAGCGGGTTCGGCAAGAACGGCGAGGGCTTCTTCCGTCTGACGGCGTTCGGCACGGAAGAGAATACAAAAAAGGCATGCGAGCGCATCAGAGCGCTTCTGCAAAAATAAATAAGGCGGGAGAAGAACATGTTTCAGACGAGGGCAGCGGGAGTCCTGTGTCACATTTCTTCCCTTCCGGGGAAGTACGGCATCGGTTCGCTCGGGAAAGAGGCGTATCGCTTTGCGAAACTTGTCGCAAAGTGCGGGGCAAAGTATTGGCAGATCCTGCCTTTGGTGCAGACGGGCTACGGCGATTCGCCGTACAGCTCCGTCTCCTGTAATTCGGGGAATCCGTATTTTATCGACCTCGAAAAACTGGCGGCGGACGGACTGCTCACGGCGGAGGAACTCCGCGCGGCGCGGCATTCCGGCGCGATCGATTACGGCGCGCTCTATAACGAGCGGTATATGACGCTCCGCAAGGCGTTCTCGCGCTTTAATTTCGACGGCGGCGAGTTCCGCGCCTTCGTAAAGAGCGGCGTGGCGGAGGACTATGCGCTCTTCATGACCGCGAAACAGGTCTACGGCGAGAATTTCCTTGCATGGGAATCGCCGCTCAAGTTCCGCGATGCCGACGCGCTCGAAAAACTCCGCACGGATTTCCACGAGGAATATCTTTTCTGGAATTTCCTGCAATACGAATTCCGCATGCAGTGGTTCGCGCTCAAGGCGTACTGCAACGGGCTCGGGCTGAAGATCATCGGGGATATCCCGCTCTATGTCGCTGCGGACAGCGCCGACGTATGGGCGCATCCCGAGCTCTTCAAACTGGATAAAGAACTCCGCCCCGTCAAAGTCGCGGGCGTTCCGCCCGATTACTTTTCCAAGACGGGTCAGCTCTGGGGCAATCCCATATACGATTGGGAGGCGCACGAGAAAGAGGGGTTCCGCTGGTGGACGCAGCGCCTCGAGAGTGCGTTCCTTTTGTACGATATCGTACGCATCGACCATTTCCGCGGCATCGACCGCTATTACGAGATCCCCGCCTTTGCGGAGAACGCCGTAAACGGCACGTGGCAGGACGGCCCCAAAGAGAAACTGTTCGCGGGCATTGCCAATAAGGATAACATCATAGCGGAGGATCTCGGCGTGATCGACGAGGGCGTCGCCGCCCTGCGTTCGGAACTCGGGTTACCCGGCATGAAGGTGCTCCTGTTTGCCTTCGACGGCAACGAGGAGAACGAATTTCTTCCCAGAAACATCACGGAAGACAGCGTCTGCTATACGGGCACGCACGATAACGACACCGTCGCCGGGTATGTGAAGTCGCTCTCGACAGAGGAATTTCTGCTCTTCCGTTCCCGCGTTGCAACTTCGCTTGCGGAAGAGGGGATCTGGGTTCCGCTCGGCGATACGAGCAAAGGGTTCCCCGAGGCGTTCATGCGGCTCGCGCTCTCGTCGCGGGCGGCGCTGGCAGTCGTTCCCGTTCAGGATATTCTCGGGCTGGACAACTCCGCGCGCATGAACCTTCCCGGAACAAACGAAGGGAACTGGAAATTCCGCCTTGAAAAAATGCCGGGCGGAAGGGCAATGGCAAAGCTGAAAAAAATGATAAAAAAATATAAAAGGATATAACAAATGGCAGACGAAGAGAAGAAGGAAAAGAAGGGCTTCTGGAAGGAATTCAAAGAGTTTATCACGCGCGGCAATATTTTGGATATGGCAGTCGGCATTATCGTCGGCGGCGCGTTCACCGCGATCGTAAATTCTCTCTGCAATAATATCCTCAAACCGATCATCAACTGGATCCTTGCGGCGATCATCGGCACGGATTCGCTCACGGACGTCTATACGTTCCTGAAAACGGCGACGATGGTCGACGAGACGACGGGCGAAACGGTCATCGATCTTGCGAATTCCATCTACATCGACTGGGGTACCTTTATCAATGCGATCATCAATTTCCTGCTCATCGCGCTTGTGCTGTTCCTCATCATCAAGGCGCTCATAAAGGTGCAGCAGGTACGCGATCAGGCAAAGCTGGCGATTGAAGAGGCAGAGGCAAAGCGCAAGGCGGAAAAGCAGCAGGAGGAAGCGGACGCTGCGGAAAATGCCGTTGTGAAGGCGGACGTTGCGGAGGGGACTGCGGAAGGAAACGCTCCCGCCGGGAAGAAAGAGCCTGCAGCTGCGGATAAGAAAGAATAAAAACCGATGAAGCCCGGGGCGTCTCCCCGGGTTTTTTCGTGACCAAAAAGGGCGGCGGGGCATATACTGAGCTGTATATGCGCGTTTGTTTTGTGTCGGGCGGAAGTTTTTCCGAATATGCGGAGAGTGCGGCGGGCGAAGCGGACGTCGTCGTCTGCGGGTTCCAGTCGCTGGGCGAGGTGAGCTACGAGCGCGAACTGCGGGGGGAGACGGCTTGTTTTGCAGACGTTGCGATCCTGTCGCGCGAGAAAAAATGCACGGTATTCGCCGGGTGCTTTACCGATGCGCGCGGGATCCGGCGGAAGTCCGTCGTCGCTGCGGAGCGCGGCAGGATCCTGGGCGTCTCTGATATGGTCAACCGCATCGACGGCGGGGAATACCGCGCCGGCGCGGGCGTGAAGATCTACGATACCGCCTCGGGAAAGCTCGGCGTCGTCGTCGCAGAAGATCTGTATTTTCCGCGCGTCGTCGAAACGCTCTCCGTTTGCGGCGCGGAGCTCGCCGTGTGCGTTTTCGAACAGTTTGGCGACGGACTTGAACAGATGCTTGCCCGCGCGCATGCCTTTTTCTGCGGGATCCCCGTACTGCTGTGCGGGTACGGCTATGCGCTTGCGGCGGATGCAGGCGGGAAAGTTGCCTTTGCCTCCTCCGTGAGCCCGTGCTGTTTCGAGCTGGAGCGGGAGCAGGAGTTCCACCTCGTCGAAACGCGCCGCCGCGGTTTTTCCAAAACGCGCCGAAAAGAATTTTAGGTCTTGTCATGGGCAAAAAAGTATGCTATAATGTTCGCATGAGCAATGCAGTCGAGTTTATTTCCGCGTATAACACCATCGATTCCCGCCTCCGCGCCATCTACCGCGGCAAGGGGAATTTGCAGTTTTCCGATCTCGTCCGCCGCTGCGCAGAGTTCAACAAGACGGTGCGCCGCTACGAGGACGATCTCCTGCTCTGCGCGCGCCTTCGCAACGTCATCGTGCACGAGAGCAAGAAAGACCGCATCATTGCCGAGCCTTGCGACGATCTTACGCGGCTCATCTGTCATGTGGCGGAACTTCTGAGTTCGCCGCCGAAGCTCTCTGCCCTGAAGGATAAAAACGTGACGGGCATCGACGCAGATGCAACGCTTGCCGACGCACTCGTGCGCATCGCGCAGACGAATTATTCCAATCTGCCCGTCTACCGGGAGGGGCGCATGCTCGGGATCCTGAACAACCGCCGCGTGGTTCGCGTGGTCGGTCAGGCGCTCGAACGCGGAGAAGACATCGACGAATTTCTGAAAACGCTCTGCGTCGACGTCCTGCACGAGGAAGATATGTTCCGCTTTTATAAGGTGCTCGGCAAGGAGAACACCGTACAGGAGGCGATCGACGCCTTCGAGGAGAACCGCAAGCTGCTCGCCGTTCTCGTCACGGCGTCCGGCTACGTCGGGGATAAGATCGTCAATCTTCTCACGAGTGCCGATATCCCGTTGCTCATCAGAATGCTGGAAGAATAGAAAAAGCGGCTGAAAAGCCGCTTTTTAATATGTCTGAGTGCTATTTGCTCCGATTTTTACGGCACGAGCATCGATTATCTTCCGGATCAGACGAAAAACCCCAGGCGAAACGAATAAAAAACGGACGAGAATTTGAAGTGAACCCCAAAGTTTGGACAAAAAAGAATTAGATTGTTTTGGAATGAGTT
>ERZ1090879.1316-NODE-1317-length-13805-cov-41.723855_pt1 | contig 13805 bp, 13 predicted proteins | sample MGYA00478472_ERZ1090879 | MGnify/ENA primary metagenome ERZ1090879 (study PRJEB33644, sample SAMEA5815723) | chicken gut metagenome | biome: Chicken; feature: Gastrointestinal Tract; material: Caecum | place: Ireland | collected 2019-01-01 | study: A study of...
ATATTTTAGATTTTGCTTATGCCTATGCTTTTCACATAGGAACGTGTCGTACACAGGTGCGCCTCGTCCGCAATAATGAGCGTTCTCAAATGCGCCCCGCCCTTGTTCCTCTCTCTTGCGTTTATGACTTCCTGCTCGATAAACCGGAAAATAAGCAGCATCTGCGCGTTTGCCACGACATTGTTCTTATTCGCAAACAGGCTCTGAAAATCGAAGTCTATAAGGTCTGCGTCCGTCTTTAATGTGGACGGCGCGTTCCAAATATCCGAGTACCTGCCCGTTACAAACTTCTGCAAATACAGCTCTGCCGTGCGCATATCGCGCAATGTCAGGCTATCCATGCTCTCCTTATCCTTTGCTTGCAGCGTTTCGAGAAGATCGGAAAACAGCGGGAAATAGTCCGCGGGGAACGCCGAACAGTCGGTGTCCTCTGTAATGCCCATACGCGCATAAGTTTCCACGGCAAGGCTATTGATAAGTTCGATGACATCGACGGGCGCGTCCGCAAGAACAATCTTGAAAAACGATTCGAGCATTTTCAGGTGCGTATTGAACGTGACCTTGGGGTCGGCGGGCGTGCCGTCCTCCGTGAGTATCTTATAGATATGGAAGGGATTGATACGCCCCTCCTTTGCGTTACCCACGTCAATGATGTTGCCGCTCAACTTACGGGTGAGCGTGAGATATTCGGCTTCGGGGTCTAACACGATGACTCTCGTGCCGTTCGCCCATTCGTTGGCAATAAGTGTTTTGAGAAAGTACGATTTACCCGAACCGGACTTGCCGATAATCATTGCATTGGAGTTCTGATACAGGTTGCCCCTCTTCCACAGATTGAGAATGAACGGGTAGCCGTTGTTCTTATTCTCGCCGAGAAGAATACCTCCCTCGTCCAGAACGCACGTCCTGACAAATGGAAACACCGCCGCAAGCGATGAGCTGTTTATGCCGCGTTCGTGGTTTTTGAGCGTACATACGGGCGATACGGTCGCCGACTTGAAGCCCTCTATCTGCAAGCCGTAAAGCGTTGAAGGCTTGAAGTTTTCCGTGAGCATTGCGCGGCGCACCGACTTTTTGTAGTTTTCACTATTGAGGTAGTTATATGCCGTTATAGTGAGAGTGACGTCCAAAAGGCTCTCGTTTTCTGTCTGTAAGCTGTTGAGGAGCGCGTTCATTGTTTCCTGATGCGTTTCCGCACTGTTTGCCTCGCTCGCCTTATCCGCCACAATCTGCTTGGTTGCCATTTCGCCGATACATTTGTCGATACGACGGATTGCCTTGTACTTGTCCACGGGCCGAACGTGCATGACGACCTTCGTGTTGGGAATTTCATAGATAAAAATTTTTTATTACTTATATAATAATTACCTATCATGCAATTCTTATAAATTGCATTTTTTTGTTCATATACTTTTATGCTCTCATTTGATTTAGGGACAAACATACTTTTGGTTAAGCTGCTTCCAAAAGGACCTTTTTTATATGCAGCCAACTCGCCTAATCTAACCCACTGCCAGGAGTCGGGAATATCGAAGGGTTTTTCGGAATCAGTGATAGGCGGGAGAGGGTTTTCTTTTTTGATTTTGCCCTCATTTATCAGCTTTTCTTTTTCTGCCTTTATTTTGGAAAGTAAGACAGAGGCAGGCTCGTCTGAGCTGTCCTGCGGGACAAGTTTACCCTGAATGGCATACTGCAAAATGGACTTCTTTAACTTATCAAAAATTTCGCCGTCAAGTTTTTCCGCCTGCTGTTCCAGCTTGTCATATTCGGCAAGCAAAGGTTCAAACTTTTCTATCGCCTCCACTATTCTCTTCTGTTCTTCATAAGGAGGCAAACCAAACAATAAATTATTCATAAAATTCGAATTTATAGTAGGCAATGCTGTTCCCTTAAAATGCTTTCTAAAATCTATAGATTGAAAGACTAAATAAGCATAACCAAAATAGATATAATTCGAAGGCTTAAACGTGCCCGTATTTAAATCAACAACAGACTTTTTTATTAAAATTCTCTTTTTGTTTGTAAATACCGCCCCTCCATTTTTAGGAAAAACTATTGTTCCGCTATCCCATATTTTACCTTGACCACCAACATAATACAAATTGGAAGTCATAAGATATTTTTCGTTGCCTTCGGTATTCATATCCGAAACTTTAAAATATGGCACTTCGCCTTTATTAGACAATTCGCTTAATTTTGGTGTAAATCCACTACCTAACTCCGCAATATTAGAGAGCCGTATTAACTCCCATCCTTGTGGCAGTTCAAAATCAACATCTTCGGTAATATCCTTTACTTCCTTACCAATTTTTTCGTAAAACTTTCCGTCTTCGCCCTTAAAAATTACTGAGTCGGTTTTATCCCTTTTTATCTTTCCTTCTTTCATGAGCTTTTCTTTTTCTGCCCTAATTTTTTGGAGCAGGACGGAGGCAGGCTCGTCCGAGCTGTTTTGCGGAACCAGCTTGCCCTGAATTGCCATTTGAAGGATGGACTTTCTTAAAACTTCTGCTTTCATTGATTATCCTTATGCTTTTTAACTTTAAGATTAAATTCAATTAATCTACTCATATGTTTTACAATCAAAAATAACGTAAAGAGTATAACAATGAAAATATAGTAAAAAATTGAAGATAAAACACAATTTAATATAAAATTAATCTCTTGAGATACTACTTCCGTCATTATAAGAGAATACAACAACAACAATATACACAGCATCGAATTAAAAACAATAGAATTGATTGTTTCCTTAACCACCATTTTTGCTCGCTGTTTTTGATTCTCGTCTTGTACAGATGCAAAATCCTGCCCTGCTAATATACTTAATATCCCCAAAAGCATAGACAAAATAATGCCCAAAATAACACTTACTCCACTATATAAACTCTGGCTCGCTTGATAGATTAAAGATAGTCCAACAGCAAAAAATAAAGGGAATATATAGAATATGATATATTGAATTTTGCAGTTTTTAAATAAACATAAATGCTCTTTTATTGTTTGCCTGATATTAAAAAAGGAATCATTTTTACGGAATAAAAATATCAACATTAAGACCGCAAATAAAATTACAATTCCTAATCCTATCCATTTTAAGCAATTCATAAATCCTCGTTTACCGTTAAAACCATTTTATTTTTATAAGTTTTTGCGATACCAATCATATACTCTATCAGCACTTTTTCGTCATATTTTCCATTATTAAATATACTGTCAGGAATATCTTCAACTACACTTAATCTGTTAATATCATATAACTCTACAGTACGATAATTGCTTCCTATTTTAAATGTAATCTTTATATTTTCACAGGAATTGTCCTCTATTTCAATAACTTCACTATTCGATTTTCCATCAAGAAAATCAAGTATTTTACCCTTGAATGATTCTGTTAATTTAGGCTTATAATAAGACCTCTCCTCTCTTCCTGTTGATACAAAAATATTATCCGAATTATCAGAGGAAATTCTGTTCTTTATAAATTTTATGCAATGCAAATTGCCTCTTTCCATAAGCTTTTCTACAAATGTTCTTACAGAAACACTGCGAGTTTCCAAAGTTAAGCCCATCTCTGCAAAAAATTCTTTCATATGCTTTATTGTTATAGTTTTTACGCCATAAGTTGCAATTGTTTGAAAAACGAATATGCCTTTATTAACTTTAACATTATCTGTATCATTAGGTACAAGCACTAAGCATTTAAAAGATTTTATATCTGCAACATCTTCATTTCGATGAAACTGCACTTTCTGTGTACGCCTATCCATCAAATCCGATTCCAATCCATATTGTCCGGAATGTACAGTAAAAGATAAGGCTATATAATCATTATCCTCCCAATCAGATATTGACCCTCGCAAAACTGAAAACATTTTCATACTTGATTCATCATCAGCATATTCAACCTTATTTTCGCAGAAACTTTTCATTATACAAAGAACATTTGCATAATTTTTCCCATTATACCCATATTCCTTATTTAACTCTAAGACTGTTTCATCATTACGACAAAACCTCTTTTTTAAATAAAAACTACATATTAATAAACCGCTTCTTATCATTTGCTTTCCTCACAACGTGTTTAACTTATCTTTAATTTCAGATAAAATCCTATCAATTTTTTCGTTTAATAGACTGCGTTCTCTCTCATATCTTGCAATTAATTCCTGGGGTTCTAAAATCTCCTCTTCTTCGTGAGGATAGCCGCAGAGGTCGATATTATAGCTTCTGTCAATCAACTCTTGCACGCCATATTTTTTCGCCTTAGGGAAACCATCTTGCTCTATCTCGCGGCGATTGTTCCACCACTCAATGACGAGTGCAAAATGTTCCAACATAATCGGCTTGGTCTTGGAGAAATTTTTATACCCTTCGGGCATATCCATACGATAAAACCACGTTTCCTCGGTCGGGTGCGTATTATCAAAGAACAATATATTTGTAGTAATAGACGTATAGGGAGCAAACACGCTGTGCGGCATACGAATGACGGTATGTAAATTGAATTCGCTGAGCAATTTTGCCTTGATAGCCGTCTTTGCATTGTCCGTTCCGAACAAGAACCCATCGGGAATGATAACCGCCGCCCGTCCGTTCTTTTTCAGACGATACATAATGACGTTCATGAAAAGATCTGCCGTTTCGCTACTGCGAAGTTCCGCAGGAAAGTTATTCTTGACCGCATCCTTCTCCGCTCCACCATAAGGAGGATTCATAAGTACGATATCAAATTTATCGCTCTCCTTATAGTCCCTGACGTTCTTTTCAAGCGAATTCATGTGATAAATTTTAGGCTCGTCCACGTCATGAAGCAGCATATTTGTAATACACAAAAGAAACGGAAGAGGCTTTTTCTCGATTCCGTACACAGCGTTGTTATATTTATCGATATCCTCTTCGCTACGGCGCTGCGGTTCAAGATATTTTAAAGTTGAAGTCAAAAATCCGCCCGTTCCGCACGCAAAATCCGCAACCGATTCGCCGAGCTTTGGCGCAATCATCTGCACCATAAAGTCGGTTACTGCACGAGGCGTATAGAATTCACCTGCATTGCCGGCACTCTGCAAACTCTTTAAAATAGTTTCGTATATAGTGCCGAATTCGTGGCGTTCCTTATACTCCGAAAAGTCTACTTCATTGATTACATTTATGACCTGACGAAGAAGAACGCCGTCCTTCATATAGTTTTGCGCATCTTCAAAGACGTACCTTACAATCCTCTGCTTTAACGGCGTGGTTTCATTGATTTCAAAGCAATATTTTTTGCAGTCTAATACAACTTCGTTGCCCTTTAGGTAGGGAAAGAGCAGGTTATTGACAAAGTTCAAAAGTTTTTCGCCTGTCATGACGTTGTTGCTCTTATCGTCCACCGCCCAGTTGCGCCATTTTAATTCATACGGAATAAGGCTTACATACTTTTCGTCGTAAAATTCCCACTCCTCTTCCTTTGCGTCATAGACCTTTAAGAAAAACATCCACGTCATCTGACTGATACGCTGTGCATCTCCGTCTACGCCTGCATCGTTGCGCATGATATCCTGTATTCTCTTTACCAGATTGCTTACCGCCATTTTTTCTTCTCCTTAAGCCGCGTATAATGCTCTTTGTACTTCTTTAACCGCTTTGACATACCCATCCAGACCGCCAAATAACTTGGCGATTTTCATAGGGCTACCGTATTCGTTAAACTCGGGTAATTTTAATATTTTTGTATCGGTAATATCGTCTATAGCATCGTCCGAATATTTTTCAAGCAATATTTCCAGCACGCCCTTGCACTGCTCGGAATATTTTGCAAGCACTTCATCTACCTTTCTGCGCTTTGCCCGCTCGCTTTTGGTAAGCGGTTTGATGCCGTATGCTATATCGCAAATAAGGTCAAAATCGTCAACATCGTTCGGATAATACTTCCTCAATTCCTCTAAGAAAACACCGTGTTCTTTCAGCTCCTGCAATATGGCGGAACGCTTTTCATCGCCCGTCCAATACTTCAAAAAGTCGTCAAGTGAGGCAAAGCCGCTTAAAATATTCTTCTTTGTAAAGTCTTTCAGGCTTTCTGTTACAAGTTTTCCGTCCTTATCGTAGAACTGCACTCGCTCGGAGACGAGTTCGACGGGAACATCATTGACATAGACTTTCTTCTTGCCACCTTCGGTCGGCGGAGTTTCAAGAGGATCGTGAGGCGTAATCGTAACTTCGGTTGCGCAGTCTGGTTTTTCATAGTCTTCGTCCTGCAACTCAGGCCCATTGAATTTAGGATCGGAGAACAAAACAGAGGCATTCCTGAAATCGAGAATAGTAAAATACATTTTGCCGTAATCTTCGGCAATACGCGTGCCTCTGCCTATAATTTGCTTAAACTCCGTCATTCCGTTTTCGCCGAAAATATTGTCCAAAACAATATTCTTGCAGGTCTGACAGTTTACACCCGTCGTCATCAGCTTGCTGGTTGTAACGATTGTAGGATATTTACTTTCCTTATCTATAAAATTATCAAGCTGTTTTTTGCCCTCCTCGTTATCGCCCGTTATGCGCATAATATATCTGTGATTTTCTGCACATAAATCACCATTGAGATCTACAAGAGCCTGTCTCATCCTCTCCGCGTGGTCAATATCCACACAAAAGACGATGGTCTTTGCAAATCTGTCTGTTCGTTTTAAATACTCGGTAACCTTCTGCGCAACCAGTTTCGTGCGCTCGTCAATGACCAGCGTGCGGTCAAAATCTTTAATGCCGTACTCTCTATCCTCCACCAAGTCACCGTCTTTATCGGTCTTTCCTTTTGTGGGGCGATAGCCATATACATCAATATCTATTGCATATCTTATGACTTTATACGGAGCAAGAAAACCGTCCTCGATGCCGTCTTTTAAGGAATATGTATAGATAGGTTCGCCAAAGTAGTCTATATTGGATATCTCCTTTGTCTCCTTCGGAGTTGCCGTCATACCTATCTTGCTTGCCTTATCAAAATAATCGAGTATCTTGCGCCAGTTAGAATCATCCCTTGCACTGCCTCTGTGACACTCATCAACAATTATAAGATCAAAGAAATCGGGCTTGAAACTCTCTTTCAAAAGCGCCAGGTTGTCCTCTGTATCGTTTTCAGACAACTGCTGATACAATGAAAGATAAATCTCATAAGATGTGTTCATGTTCTTATGATAGATTTTTGTCATTGAATTTTTGAAGGGCTTGAAGTCGCCGATAATTGTCTGATCGACAAGAATGTTTCTGTCCGCTAAATACAGAATGCGCTTTTTAAGCCCCGATTTCCACAGGCGCCAAATGATTTGGAACGCCATATATGTTTTGCCTGTACCCGTAGCCATGACGAGCAAAACCCTGTCTTGACCGCTTGCAACCGCCTCTACTGTGCGATTGATAGCAATTCTTTGATAGTAACGCGGGGAAAATGATTCTTCACCAAAATAGTAAGGGGTATTGAGTACAGCTTCCAAATCCTTTGCCGCCTCTATCTGCTCTTTATACTGCTTTTCATAAAGTTCGTCAGGAGAAGGAAACTCTTCGAGCAAAAGCGTCTTTTGCTCACCCGTCTTCATGTCGTAGAACAGAAAGCCGTCGCCATTGGAAGTATAGACGAACCGCACATCGAGCTTCTTTGCATATTCCTGTGCCTGCAACATACCGTCGCCTATAACATGGGAAGAGTCTTTCGCTTCAACTATGGCAAGAGGCATATTTTCTTTGTAAAACAAAAGATAGTCTGCGCGCTTTTTTGTCAGTCTGAATGCCTTTTCTCCGCGCACGACAATTTTGCCCGCCGTAATGGGATACTCCATTCGAATAAACTTTCTGTCCCAGCCCGCTCTTTCAATCGCCGGAGTTATGTAATTGAGTTTTACTTCCTCTTCGGTCATTCGCATATCACAATTCATCATTTTTCTTTATCTGTAACACTTCGTTTACTGCTTCATTTAAAAGCTGAAATGACTTTTTCCCCGTCCTACTATTGCTCAACTCATTCATCTTCTTTTCGTAATAAATGTCCCTTAGCTTTTCCCACATTTTCTTACCATTAATACGCTGAAAATTTTCTCTCGCACGACTCATATCTGGCAGAGGTTCAAAAACATAATCTCCATCTCCGGCAGGCGGCTTATGATATCTCAGAATCTTAACTCCTTCTTTTTCTTGTGTGAGAATGACAATATCATAAGAATGCTTAATATCGGATTTATCCCCCTTCTTCTTTATTGTAAGGGAAGAAGTACTATTTTCGCAATCACTATAGCCATTCTTTTTTACGACCTTATTTAATACATGCCTAAAAAGGTCTTTGATCTCTTGTGGTTTTAGTCTATTTTCATTACGAGTTATTTTTATTTGATAGTCACAATCAAAACCTTTATTATGGTGTCTAACGACAAGGTTTCGCTTTGCACTGCCTACCAGCATATAAGTAAAACTGACGCCACTATCCTTTATTTCGTCATGTATGGACTGCATCCATTCATGGAATTGCTTTCTTAAAGGCCGAACCTCTTCCTTTGGAACATATCTTTCGTCCATATTACTCCTCAATTACTATTTTATATTGCTGAAAATCACATCTCAAATTATTGATTACTTTTATGAAATTTTGCCCGTATCCTTCTGGCAAATTGCTTGACAAAGCAATTATTCCGCTTTTCATTTTTTCTTTGTTTTTCTCTACACCATCTAAAGATTTTTCTTTACCCAAAACTATCAGATTATGGTGCATTACTTTGTTACGCAAAACACGAATATGATCAAATTCTTTAAGTTTTTCCTCGCTAAACATTTTAAGCTCTTTAACAAGCGATATTGTCTCCCCTAAATCCAGCTTAAATATTTCATATAAGGTAGATTTTCCCTTGTCTGTACTTTCATATATTTTCTTATCCATTTTCTTTATATAATTTCTCTCTTTTCTATTTACAGTATAGCCTTCTTTAATCTCATATTTATCAAACAATTGAGCTCGCAAATACTCTTCAAAAGTAGCTAAGTAAATGTATAACTTATCACGCAGATTTTTATCATATATAATGCAAGTACTAAGGTCAGAATAATTTACTTTTTCTCTATCAAAATTTAACAAAAAATCGTAAATTTGATTTAATACAAATTTACTTCGAATTTTTACATACTTTTCGAACTCTTCTTTTTCCATGTTATTAGCAAAACCTAAATTCCCAAACATACCCTCACCATAAAAGTATTCTGTTTTTATTCTTTTATTACATCCATAATCTCACCGACGTTACAATCAAGTACGTTACAGATTTTAAGTAATACCTCCATAGACACAGTTTCATTCTTACCTAATTTAGCAAGCGTAGTCGTGGAAATATCAGCTTTCAAACGCATTTCTGTCTTTGTCATCCCTTTATCGATAAGTAATTTCCAAAGTTTATTATAACTGAGAGCCATAGAGTCACCTCTAAAAATTAGTACAACTCGATTATATCATAGCCATACACGCATTTCAATACTTTATCAGGATTCATAAATATTTTATTGTAAAATTTTACTATTGCTCAACATAAAAAGCTTTTAAAAAAACCGCCTCCGCAGAAAAGTATTCTGCGGAGCCGGCTTTACAAGCAAATCATGCCATAGATGTCTTACTGTCAGTTGTTACAATTTCCTATTAACCCTCGATCTGTGCTTTGATTTCCTCCATGATCTTGCGGCAGGTTTGCAGGTTCAGCTTAAAATCATCGGCGAGGGCAAGGATGTCCGCATCCGAAGGGTTCCCTGCACCGTTGACGGTCATTTCGTGCTCGAATTTTCCGACCGTTTTTGTCAGATCGTACGCAGGCGACAGGAGATAGCCCCCTATCTCCTCATGATATAAGAACGCAAAATTTTTGCTGTGGTCGTCCTTGTTGCCATAGTAAACATTAAAACACATACGGCGATAGACCTCGTACATCTCCTTCGTGGCGGCGCAAACATTCTCCGTCACGTTGAACAGGTGCCCGTAGTCGAGATTGGGCTGGCGGTATGTCGTTTCCAACAGCGCAGCGAGCGACAGAACATGCAGGCATTTCCCTGCCTTCCGATCAAACCGCTTTGCGCCGAAATACCCCGAACACAGCCGCGACGGGAACAGGCAAAACTCGTTGACATCGATTCCGCACTTCCGCGCCGCAACGTTTGCCCTGTATTCCAGCTCCCCGACGTCTTGCGGATCGATGCGACAGGGAAATTTCACGATCCACTCCTCTCCGTCGATACGAAGATGTGCCTTGGGCCGCGCTCCTCCGCTCGAACCGCCCAAACGATAGACGGCGTCCAGATCGTCCGCGTTTTCATCGTTGAGAATCTTATCTACCTCGCGAGCAAGCGTATCGAAGTCGGGCAGGTCTGCACTTTCGCCAGCAAATTGCGACGGCTCGTAATTCAATCCGCCCAGCCCGTTTTCACCGATCAGCGAAAGCTTGGTAAGCGGCGAAAGCCTGTCGTAATTGATCCCCTGCTTTGCAAGATAACGCTTGACGAGCAATTCACCCCAACCGTCGGGAAGACTGTCCCAAAACACGCCGTACAATCCATCGAACTGCCTTTTTTTGCTCACAAAGATCTCTTTGTGCAACGGCAAAGACAGCGGCGAAATCGAAAACCCGCCTTTCAGCCACCCGTCATCGTACTGAAAGCCAATGACGCCATCCTCAATTTGCGCGAGATACCCAACGGTCCGCCCGTTGTAGTGAACCGTAACTTTTTTGACTTCCGCGATCATCCCTGAAACTCCTTCAAATCGACGATCATCTTTGCCCGAAAGAGCATATCAAAATCTTGCAGGCAATCAAGCGCCTGCGCGATGCGCAAAAGCGACGAGAGGGAAATTTCCCCTTCCGTTTCGAACCGCCGCACGGACGCATAGCTCACCCCCGAACGGATGGCGAGCTGTTTTTGCGAGAGTTCCCGCTCTTTCCTGCGTGCCCGCACGCGCTCCACGAGCGAGGAAAGCACCGATTGCCTTGTCGGAACATCGACAAATTCATGAAGATCGTATTTTTGTTTCATAGTGCTAATATTTTAGCACTTTTTTTATATTTTGTCTATAAATTGCGCATATATTAGCGATATTTTTTAAAATACTGATATTAAAACATTACGCCGCATCAAAAGCTCAAAGTTTATTGTAACTGAAAATCATAGAGCCTTATTATCTTTTAACACCGGAACGGCGGACAAAATTGTCCGCCGTTCCTTTTTTGATTGCTGTAAATTAACCTGTTGAATTCCAAAACAGTTCAGCACGCTTCCACTTTTACCGTGAACTCTGCTCCGTCCACAAATTTTACATGCAGCCCGTCTTCTTCCCTTGCGACTTTTGCAATAAACTCGTCCTTCATCATTGTTTCCAAGTATTGAATCAGTTCTTCCGCCTTCATTTTTCTTTCTGACATTTCGCCAGCCTCCTTTTTATTCTTAACGTTGCGCACCGTTAATTCCTATTTAGTATACTTGATTTTCGTGGGAATATCAAGCATTGCAAGCCATCAAAATGACATAATATTATTGATTCATTTAAAACGTTTGACGAATTTTGTCGAAAACTTTTTGCTGAGGGAGGAACAGCTCTATGGATCATTTGAATTACTTCGGAGATTGCCTGAAAGAACTTCTTGCCGACAGCGGCATGTCCATCAAAGAACTTTCCGAAAAAACCAAAATACGCTTATCAAGACTTTACGACTTTTTGAATAAAGAACACATTCCTTCTTTGGAAAACGCTATCAAAATTGCCGATGTCTTTCGTTGCCCTTTAGACTATCTGTTTGGTTTCGTCGCTGACTTCACTCCGCAAACGTTTACCGTAACAGGCAGCGTTTCAGAAAACGTGAAGGCAGCCATGGATAACTCCAAGATGACCAGATATCAAATCCACAAAAAGACTAACATAGACGAGTCACAACTTCTGCGTTGGTACGCAGGAAAACAAACTCCATCCCTTGTCAGTCTCATTACTTTAGCAACTGCACTCGATCTCTCAATTGATACCCTTTTGGGGAGAAAATAGGGAAAAAATGGGGAGAAAACAAAGAAAAACGGCCCCGTAGGAGAAAATCCCACGGGGCTGATTTTGTTCTTTCGCACCGACTCTTGATCTCGGGGAAAATTTGGGGAATTGAAAATTTGAATTGCTGAAAAACAAAGGTTTTTCTATGAAAACTAGGCAAAAAAGCGGCTTTTTTGATGCTTGTTTTAGGGCCTTGACTGCCTTAAAATCCCTCGGGAGCGATCCCATATCGGTTCAAATCCGATTACTCGCACCAAGTCATAATAGCTTGAACTTCTTTACTGTAAAAAGAATGTTCGGGCTATTTTGCTATATTGAGGAATTTAAAGAATTCCGAACATAAAAATAGCGGGCAGAGCAAAATTCGCTCTGCCCGCCTCGCCGTTTTTATCATCATAGTATTTTTCTTCTACGGCGCAACCTGATCTGATTAGATTACTTTAAACTTTTATACCGCAACTTTCAGCGGTTTCCTCTCGCCGCAACTTATGGCGGCGTTCCCTGTACTTTTTAAAGGGATAAATTATTATTAAGTTTTGTATTCAGTTGTCGATTTGCCGACCATTCGGCATAGTCTTTTTGTCCTTGTTCGGACAGAAGATACTCCCTGACTTGTGGTAACAGAACTCTCGCAAGAGATTCTATCTGATAATCGGGAATATCAAAGTCAGTTTGAATTAGTTTCTTTCTCGCCATTCCCCGTAGTTATGTATTCTGTTCGATACGTTTTCCTCCTTATTAGCGCTTATTCAGTTTTATTTGCTCCATCCAGTTCCCGAACCTTTGAAGGGAGTAGAGCGCTTTACTGCCTTACGTTGCTCGGCAGTTGCCAATGCTTCCCGAAGTTTGTCTGGCGCTTGCTCTCGTAGCGCTCTCAAAGTCTTGGCGTCGTCTTCGAGTGAACGCCGCTCTCGCTCGGTCTTTTGGTATAGCTGAAAAACATCATGCTGGTCTTTTATGCTGTATTCAAGCTCTTGTCTGAGCCTTGCATTGTCAGCGGCGAGTGCAGGTACGTCTCTCTTATTCGGCTTACGTTTTCCTGAATTGTATTCCTGCGCAACGTCCGCTGCCGCTTGAAGTGGAGCGACTTCACGTTGTAATTGCTCACGCTTTTCTTCAAGCTCATGCGTGACTTGTTCCGCGTGGGCTTGGCTTTGCTCTGCGGCTTCTTTTCGTCTTTCTGCCTCGGATGCCTGCAATACGGCAGCAACTGCTTCGTCTTTCATCTTTTTGACCTTGTACGACATTGTGTCAAGGTGCTTGGCAGTACTGCCTTCCTTGCCACGTTGCAATTTCCACTTCTTGCCCACAACAGAATGAAATTCTGTCTGCAAGGTTTGCAGCGCCTTGCGGTCAAACAGTTGCTTGGCACAGAGCCTGCCGTCTGCAATCGGGATTAAGTTCAAGTGCAGGTGCGGCGTGGTTTCGTCCATGTGGACTACGGCGGAAATAATATTCTCCTCACCGTATCTGCCCGCGAAAAATAGCGTGCAATCTGCAAAAAATTTTTCCTGTTCATGCGCCGACAGACTTTTGAAAAACTTTCTGTCAGAACCCACAACAAACGAACACATCAGAACTGCGTCCTTGCGAACTTTCGTAGACAAGTCGAGCTCGGCTATCCTGCTATTGATGTGTTGCGTGTAGGAGCATTGTCGCTTAATGACGTTGTAGTTGTTTCGGGTACGAGTGCAGTCTATCTGCGGATTGTTGGCAACATAATTTTCGTCTCGCTCGTTCTCCTGTTCGACGGGCGCAATGTCCGTCTTGTGATATTTTTCCA
>ERZ1090879.1319-NODE-1320-length-13800-cov-23.142161_pt1 | contig 13800 bp, 12 predicted proteins | sample MGYA00478472_ERZ1090879 | MGnify/ENA primary metagenome ERZ1090879 (study PRJEB33644, sample SAMEA5815723) | chicken gut metagenome | biome: Chicken; feature: Gastrointestinal Tract; material: Caecum | place: Ireland | collected 2019-01-01 | study: A study of...
AAATGGAAAACTGCTGTGCGGTGGAGTACCCATACTGATCGGGTTCCCCAAAGATTTTGCTGATACTCCACTCAAATTCCTGGAAGCCTGCGGTAATGCGGGTCAGGAAAAACTGAATCTGCTCTGGAGCCAGGTGGAACCGGGTGATGATGTTGCGCTCCCCGGTGCCGTTAGAATAGTCCTGGATAGATACGCCGATCAGAGAATGAACCTTGTGGTTATTTTCTGAAAACTCCCCTTTGGCGTGGAGCTGAGCGTAGCTGGTATTGGGGGCTGCCCGCAGCCGGTCATGGAAGGAAATCAGTTTCTTGTCATTCTGGATCTTACAGATCTGGTCCGAAGCCTTGTTCTGATAAGACTGGTTCATAAGTTATCCCTTCTTTCTATGATTTATTTGAGGTACTGTTTGATCAGGACAGACAGATTTTTCGGCAGGTCGTCCAGACGGGTAATGTCCAGGAAACCATCTCCGTAAATCCGCTGGATGTTTTCCTTATCGTCTCCGATTGCTGCGGAAAAAATATGTACGCCCTGTTTTTCAAATTCTTTTTTTATACTCCGAAGATCCTCCTCTGCCGCTGAACCGTAATAGCCATAAGCGGATGGCTGCCCATCGGACATCAGGATTAGAAGTTTCCAGGTTTCCGGACGCTTTGCAAGCCGTTCGGCTGCAAAGCGCAGCGCAGCACCATCCCGGTTGCTGTTTCTAGCGGAAATATCCATGAGGCGGTACTTGTCCTGATGATCTACAGAGTCAAACTCTGCGTAGGAATAGAGCATGACATCACGATTCCTTGTCGTGTGTCCGTAGATCATAATCGGTATCTTCAATCCTGTGCAGACATCATAGAGTACAATAGCGGTCTTCCTGACATGCGTAATCCTGTCAAGCCATTCCATGGAACTGCTCTCATCCAGTACAAGTACGACGGCTAGTCGCTGCTCCTCACAGGGAAGACGGTTCCGGATAAAAAAGGAACCGTCTTCATGGTGAAGAGAACGCATATCAAGACGTTTGCCGAAAAGCAGGTTTTTCTGCTTTCCTCCCTCTTCCTCATCTTTAATAAGGGGGCGGAGCATCTGTTGAAGCCGCCGGGAGGTGGGTAAAAGCGAGGGAGCCACGAGGTTGTACTGCCGGATCAGGTGTTCCGGAACAACGGACATTCGATTGATAATGACGTGAATCCCCTTATGCATATTGCCATAGTTAATCTCCTGTGCTGCTTTCTGCAATTCTTTCGTCAAATTCTGTTCATATTCCAAATGGGCTTTTTCTGTTGCTGCTTTCTGCAGGACACGCAGGATATCAGAGGCGGCGTTTTCATAGCCGGATCCTGTATACTGGGAGGAGTAGGTTACTCCAGGGTTGTCACCGTCCAGGATGTGAGTGGTTTTCACCCATTCCATACGTTGCCCTTCTTCTGCTATGGCCTGCCGGACTTCTTCTGCATCTTCCTGCCGTTCTTTTTCATCCAAAAACGGAAAGCGTGATTTTGTATCGCCAAGTCCTGGAGGCAGAGGAAGATTGACCGGAACTCCGCCACCTTCTTTCGTTGGAAATGTTGTTCTTCCGAAGAGCTGGTTCCCGAAAAGGTCTGACAGTTCCCGAAGCATTTCTGACATTTCAAGTTTCCGTCGAATCGGTTCTATCATAGGCCGGACAAAGTCCCAGAACAGTACGAGCAGGCAGTTGGTTGCCTGTAGCCGTTGTATCGTTGTCCCTTCTTTTATTGCAGTGTCAACGTATTCTTTACAGTCGTCCAAAGCCGTTGTATATTCGTTGGAAAGTTCCTCATTGTTGGGAATTTCCCCGACTCTGCAGTACGACAGCAGTAAGTTGCTGATAACAGCAAAGGGGGCATAACCCTCTGCAAGCTGTTCCGATAAATCTGGGATCTGCTCGGTCATCCGGTAATTATTAAGCCGGATGCCCTGTCGGAAAGTTCCGGGAAAGGCATCGCACATTTTTGCTTCGACATAAACATCTTCCAGGATATTCTCCAGATCGGCAGCGCAGATGGCGAGAGCCTGACACGCCGCTTTGTCTTTCTTTTTCATCAGTGCCTGGATTTCTTTCAGATTTTCCTGGCAGTGTGGCTGGGTAAAAACCGGGACTTCCGGGTAGAAGCTGCCATTTTGTAAAGTGGTCAGGTAGAGATTGCGGGTTATGAAATCAGTAAACAAAAGATGTGCAGTCTCATGGGCATCCAGCCCAATGAGGCTAAGTGCCCGCAGAAACCGGGTGGGAAAGCTTTGTGTAATGGGATTTGCGGCATTACAGTAAGTTTTATAAGAGTTTGTATATGCTACATCCGCATTTTTGCTTTCATCCCAGTCTATCACTACCTGCAGTCCCTGCTGGAAACGTCCAGTGGCAGCCCTGGCAAGAGCGGTTAGATGATTCTGAAATGCAGCGGAGAGAAAAAATTCCTGATCCGAGATGACAAATTCCTGCCTCCGGATCATTCGCTGCAGTTTTTTCTGGTTGCTATTCATAATATAGTTTCCCTTTCTTTTAAATGTTCTGTCAGCAGCTCCTCAACAGTGCATCCATAGTAGGCTGCAATGCGGAGAACAGCATACGCCAGTGGCGCAGTTCTGCCGTTTTCGTAATTCATAATCGTTTTACGGGGGAGCGATAAAAGACGTGCCAGTGCTTTCTGTGAGAGCTGTTTGCTTCTGGTTTTCCGCAGATAAGCAAGATTTTCTGCTAGAAGGGCACTGATTTCCGGTTCTGTCAGATGGTTTTGGTTCATATGCCTCTTCCTTCCTGCATCCCGAAGTAGGGATCTACGCAATTTGATTCCACTTCCAAGCGGCTTTCCATATCCGATGTAACGGATGAAAGGATGGTATAGTCCGCTGCTTCGTGGATGTTCTTGCAAATCATGTAGGACTGTACCCACGCAATGAGCTCCCTAACACCGCAGCATCCGTCCAGGATTAGGTTTGCCCGGCAATACTCTGTAATAGAGTGGACTGAACGAGCCATATTCAAGACGAGTTTCTTCTCCTTACAGCCGGTAATGCCAAGCACTCGCTCCACCAGGGTATCCTCGTCTGGTTCATCCAGATCAATGACCAGGTTCATACGGGAGATCACAGACTGGTTTAAAGGCTTGCAGCCGGCATAATCATTGTTCGTTGTTACTATAATCACTGTATCTGGATGACGCTGTACGGTTTCTCCGTTAGGAAGATAAACACTGTTACAGCGGTCTAGCAGGGAATTAAGTCCTACAAGTACGCCTGGATTTGCAATCACCGTGGGTTCTTGTAGCTCAAGGACATATCCGTTCCGTATTGCTTCCACCAGCGGCGTATCCACATAGCGGAAATGCTGTTGGCTGGTTCTGGAGGAATAGTATTCGTGCATTTCTTCAAAAATGGTATCAATGAGCTGCTTGTAGACATCATCCTCGGAAACCGTTTCATCATAGGTTCCTGTCAGCTTCTCATAGGCGCCTGCCGGATCCAGCATGATATCCTGGAAAGACGGATACTGCCGCTCCAGGGCGGTACGTTTCCCGTCCACATCTGGAAGAATCTGCCCAAGCAGGTCGAACACTTCCGTATTTGCGGAACAGGTCAGGCAGCGATAAGGAAGATGCAGGCCGGCAGCAATCGCTTTGGCCCCTTCCGTTTTTCCTGTACCGGCAGGACCCCGCAGAAGAAAATTCCGCATGGGCTGTACCATGTCTGTGGTGAACTTTGCATGTTCGCAGATCCGTTTGACCTCTCTGGGAATGATATACCAGTCTGGTAATAACGGAACTGTCAATTCTTCTTCCGGCGTCAGCTTTCGGGAGGGCGAGAGTATATATTCACCGACAAAATCGGACTTCGCAATTTCCTCCTGTGGCTTTTGAATCGTGCTTTTCGGCTTCAGAACTCGGAAGATACCATGGACTGCTCCTGTAGGAGCATAGACGCCATTTTTGATCGCTTCAGGTTCCAGAAGTTGAATCATCCCGGTAGATACTAGACTTGTACGGATCCCGCCTGAAGGAATGGTATCGTTGTACCGGATTCTGCGGTAGACGTTATCGCATAGGATAGCTGCTGTTTCCGCCGTGGCATCCATATCAGAATAACCACCATCCCGGTATTCTTTTAACTGCTGGTAGTTGGCATTAAATTCATCATCAGCCAGCAATACCGGCATAAGAGCAAAAAACAGCGCTGCTCCAGAATTTCCGGACTTCTGAAAGACATACTTATTTGGTTCGACTCCTGCATCCGGTGGAACGGGATAGCGCCCTGCTACAAATTTTCCATCTGACCGGTTGTAGACTACGACATGTAATTCCCCGGTTCGACTGGGATATTCAGCTACGGTGTAGATATTTCCCTGCACACCTACAGCTCCAAGTTCCTCTTTTGGCTTACCGCTTTTAGGATCCTCCATTTCCATATAAGTCAGGATAGCCTGGAGGGTTGCCGCATGGAGCGTGCTTCTCTTTTGCGGCAGGGTACAATACCGGGAACTAATATCTTTAAACACAGCTTTGTCGCTATAATCCTGAAATGGTTCAGGCAAAGTGCGCTGAAAAGTCCAGCTCTCTACTAATTTTCCATTTGCCATTGTTGCTTTTCCTCCTTATGCCCAGGTGATCTCTACTGCGTTTTCTGTTTCTGCCGCTTCCAGTTCATCATCGGCAAACACCTGCAGGAGTGCAGGCCAGTAGGCTTTCGGCGGGAAATGCTCCAGCTTGCCTTTTACTTCCGGCTCCTTCCCATTGAGGATATAAACGTCCCCCTGTTCTCCGATGAACAGCTTCTGGTGTCCTTTTGCCTGTAAATTCCCGATCATTTCCACAAGGAATGGTTTCCCGATCAGGGAGTACCAGGACGCAGGATCAACCTTTGGCGTATCCGGGGATGCGGATTTGTCGCCTTTCCGTTTCAACGCAGAGACAGTCAGCATCTGAAGATGCAGGCTGCCGTATTCATCCATAGACACTTCTGCAAAGTTATGATTACCGGTGTTCCTGGTAGATAAGCGGATCGCATCGCCATCCAGCAGGTGGGAAAGACGCAGGGGTTCTGCAAATTCCCAGGTGGCTTCCGGAAAAGCAGACTGAAGTGTGTCTGTGATCTGGTAGCTGATCTGCCGGATCAGGATGGTTTCCAGATCCGAGTTCCCGTTTCCTGTATCCGTTGCCCTCCCAGCCGGAATCCGCAATTTCCGGAGTCCGGAAGCAAGCGGAGGGATGATAAGGATTGCCAGGGAAACAAGGACTCCTGCAGCAGCGATGCCAGTCATCAGATAGGACTGGCTTCCCTTTGGGAGCAGAAATGCCGCCGCAAACAGGCACAATACGGTGATCTGTAACGTCTTTTTGATCGTTCTGGCTTTCTTTGCTTTCATGTAAATTCTTCCTTTCTTCCTAAACTTGCTGTGCCGCACCCAGGAGAGCCGATGATCGGCGCTCTCCTGGATCCTGTGCGGACACAAAAAAAGAACTGCCTGTACGGAGTAGTTTCCGGGTGCAATTCTCTACATGGATCGTTCCTTATGAAATTTTTTGTGCATCGGCATCAAGCAACAAAAGGAAGCTGCTCTGCCTGCTGTTCTGTAACCTGGGTAAATCCATCATCCGGATAGCCGCCCTGTGTTCCCGGAGCTGCCCCGTTTCCAGGAGCATAGCCGCCGGAAGGCTGCTGGTTCGGATTGCCCTGTGCGTAATTCGGTGCGCTTCCAGGATTCGGAGCATAGCCGTTCTGGGGCTGCCTATAACCGTTCTGTGGTACGTTGCCCTGTGGAGCATTTGTTCTTCCCTGTCCTCCCCGTGCATATCCATTCTGGTTCTGCGGTGCGGCGCCTGCAGGTGCATAATTGCCGGCAGGAGCACCGGATGCCTGTGGATAGCCGCCCTGTGCAGGTGTCGGGTATCCGCCCTGCTGATTGGGAACAGGAGCGCCTCCGGGCTGTCCATAGCCGTTCTGAGGAACGCCTCCGGGTACACCGGGATTGGTCCCATTTACATCGTCATAAGTCAAGGGCGCAAACTGCCAGTCTTTGACAACCACGCTGGGGCCGGAGTTCGGTTTCCCCTGGTTTTTCCCTTTCTGATGAATGAAGGGATGCAGCTCCAGCTCTCCAATGATAATCAGACCGGTTGACTTTTTTACTCCTGCTTTGATCAGGCGGTCTGCCAGAAATGAATTGAAATAGCAGGAATAGAATACGGTCTCCTTGTTTCCGTCTGCTCCCCGCTGGGGGCAGGAGATGTCCAGAGTCGTATAGGTCGTGTTGCTGTTCTTTGCCTGCATGATCTGAGGATCCGTTGTTGGCCTCCCTGGTAAAAAGATGATTGCTGACATAGAAATTCTCCTTTCTGCCTCTTTGGGCGTTAAAATAAATAATAGTGAAAATAAAAAAAGTGCCATTACAGTGCCGTAAAAAACGGCATTATAATGACACGATTTTCCAACTTAAACAGCATGTGTCCTGGGTGAATGGCCCAGACTCCCATTTCGGGATAACACAAGAACTCAAATACAAGATTATAGTAGCACAAGATATAGTAGGTGTCAAATGCAAAAACAAACTAGATATAGATTTGCCGGGCAGATATTGTGAAAGGAATAAGAAATATCTGAAAGCGACAAGAGTATTACTTTTTCAACGGAAGTATCTTTCAGAAGTTATGGAAGCATATAGCAAAAGAATATATCCAGACCGTTTGGGGAGTCGGATACAAGTTTGTTGATGTCCCAGGGGAGTGATCCCCTGGGCTTTTTCCGTAGAAAATGGAAAACTATGAAAAGTTTAAAATCCGTATGAAAAATCAGCGAACTCCACCAAAACTCCATCTTTGTATGATACACTGTTGTCCAAATAACGGAGGTGCTATAATGTCAAAGACGATTTTGATTATAGAAGATGAAATTTCCATCCAGAACATTGTCCGGGCCTTTCTGGAAGATGCAGGATATACGGTGTTTTGTGCCGGTGACGGCCTGGAAGGGATTGAAATATTCCGAAAATGCAATCCGGATCTGGTGCTGCTGGATCTGATGCTGCCAAAGATTGATGGGTTTGCGGTCTGTGAAATCCTGCGGAAAGAAAGCCGGACGCCGATCATCATGCTGACGGCACGGGATGATGACGCCAGCCAGATGAAGGGCTTTGATGTCCTGGCAGATGACTATATCATCAAGCCCTTTTCCATGCCGCTTGTCTTGCGCCGGATTGAGGCGGTCCTGCGGCGGACAGAACAGAGAATTGAGGAGGAACCTTCTGTGATCCGGTACAAAGAGATTACACTGGATACGGAAAAATATGAGGTGCGGGTGGAAAATGAGGAGGTATCTCTTACCAGCCGGGAGTTTGACATCCTGAAGCTGCTTTTGGAAAATCCGGGAAAGGTGTTTTCCAGAGAGAGCCTTCTGGACAGCGTGTGGGGCTATGAGTATTACGGCGATCAGAAGATTGTGAATACGCATATCAAGAATATCCGTAAGAAACTGGGTGTGGACTATATTGAGACGATCAGAGGAGTGGGGTATAGAATTGAGAAAGAAAATCAGTGAAAGTATCCAGGCGAAGACCTTTCTCAGTATGCTGGTATTGCTGCTGGCCTGCTGTATCATCATTTATGCTATGGTAATGGTCTTCCTGCCGAAAAATTATCAGACGGAACTGGAAAGCCAGGCAACATCCGACTTCTATAAGCTGATGGAGACACTGGAAAGGAGTGGCTGGGAGGCTGGCTCCGAGGAGGTACTGGCATTTTCCATGAAAAATAATGCCACGGTGCGGATTGTCGATGCTGATGGGAACAAGGTGTTCTCTGTAAATTATGCAGATTTGGAAAATTGGGAGGAAGCGGACAAAACCATGAGCTGCTCTGCCACTTATCAGGAAGGCTGGCAGACTTACCAGGTTTCTGCGGACATTTCCCTTGCTGCGGTATCCCAGTCCTATGAAATCCTGTTAAAGCTCATCCCGCTGATTGCGGTGGTGATCCTGCTGATCTCTGTCCTTGCGGCGCTGGTCTGCTCCCGTTATTTCTCCAAGCCGCTCATCCATATCTGTAGTGTGGCAAAGCGGATGACCAGCCTGGATATGACATGGAAGTGTGAGGTCAGGCAAAGGGATGAGATCGGCGTTCTTGCGGACAGTTTAAATGAGATGTCAGAGCGCCTGAACAAAGCACTTGTCAGTCTCCAGGAGGCAAACGAGCAACTTCAGATGGATATTGAGCGGGAGCGGGAACAGGAGAGGCAGCGGATTGACTTCTTTACCGCTGTTTCCCACGAACTGAAGACCCCTATTGCTATTATCAAGGGGGAACTGGAGGGAATGATCTACCAGGTTGGAGACTACAAGGACCGGGATACTTACCTGCGGCACTGTATGAAAACGGTGAATGATATGGAGCGGATTGTTCAAGACATCCTTTCCGCCGCCAGGATGGGAGGGAGCGACTTCCGGCTGGAGCGGGCAGACCTGGATATCAGCCGGATGCTGCAGAAAGCCTGCCGGAAAGTCATGGGCCGGATCGAGGATAAAGGCATGGAGCTGCGGCAGGATATCCAGCCGGACTTCCATTATGCGGGGGATGCAAGGCTTTTGGAAAAGGTGTTCTCCAATGTGCTGGACAATGCGGTTGTTTATTCGCCCCGTGGAGCTGCCATCACTGTGGCTTTGCGGGAAGGCGTCCTCTCAGTGGAAAACAGCGGGATACACATTGAACAGGAGGATTTAGGGAGGCTCTTTACGCCTTTCTACCGGGTGGACAAATCCCGGAACCGGAACAGCGGAGGAAGCGGCCTGGGTCTGTATATCACAAAAATGATACTGGATCACCATGGGATATCCTGTAATATGGAGAATACGGAAAATGGCGTGAGGTTTGCAGCAGTTTTCAATTCAGCTATTTCCAAGAGAAACCTATCATAGTATAATTAAATCACTGACATTTTGATTATCAAGGGAGAGATAGCATGACGAAACAACAGCTTTCAACAGAGAAAAACGATTAGATACCGATATTTGGATTATCGCATTGGTTACTTTTGGAGTTTTCCTTTGTTATGCAGCTATGGGAAACCAACTGAAAGATTTTGTTACAGACAGTAGTATTTCAGTGATCCCACGGCTTTTACTCAATGCGGCTATACAGTTTGGCGTGGCTGGACTGGGAATAACAATCGTTTGTGTTTTGCGCAGGGAAAAATTTACACATTTTGGACTCACACAAAAAAATGCTTTCAAGGCAATCATCGGTACGATTATATGTTTTATTCCTTCCATTTGCTGTATCTTTTTATCAGGGCAGTTTAGTGGTTATCAACCGTTTAGTATTTTAATTACGGATGATGTCGTTGCAAGTGGCATCCCATTTTCAATTATAAGCATGGCTTTGATTGCTGTTGTATGGGGATTTTTTGAAGGATTTAACTATGCTGTTGTATGTGAGAAGATTGACAGAAGATATCCTGCAAAAAAGAAATGGTTGGATTATGGAGCATTAACCTGCGCCATTATTTGTATTCTGTTACATCCATTCAGTACATCTTTCTGGGGGATTGTTGAGATAATTACTACATTCATTGCAATATATGGAATGTTAATTGTACGAAAGAAAACAGGTAATGCGTGGGGATGCGTGTTTGCTTTTTGTTTCATCTGGAACGCCATATAAATTGTTAATAGGGGTTATATGCAAAAAAATGAGATAAACATAGAAACGGTCGTTAAAATCATAAAAAAATTATATTGGTTAGGCTTGATTGGCATTGCCGGAAGTGCTTTTGATATTCCAATTCTGAAATTATTCTATTTGTTTTTCCTGCTTGCTATAATAGATTTTATTTTGTCGTTGATTATTGTCTTACGAACAGAAGGTACAGATGAAACGGTAAATGACTTAAAATTTTTATTTCAGAACTTAGGTATGCTGATTGGAATACCGTTCATTTATATACGAAATATGTTCCAATTACCAAATGTAGATACTTATACGCCGGAGATTCATTATAGTCTGCCCTTTGGAGAATGTTGGACTGTCGCTAATGGAGGGAATAATAAAGAAACCTCACATTCATGGAGTATTTGCAATCAGAGGTATGCTTATGACTTCTATATTCAGAAGAATGGTACAACCTTTTCAGGCAATGGAAAAAATGTGACAGATTATTTTTGTTATGGGAAACCTGTTTTAGCAGCTGCGGATGGTATTGTCATAGAAATCAAAAATCTTTTTGAAGATACACCAATTCCTGAGAAAGAGGAGGTTGACTGCCATGCTTCTGATGTGCGGGGGAATTATATAATCATTCAACATTCAGAGCATGAATACAGCACCATAGCTCATATAAAAAAGGACAGCTTTTGTGTGAAAGTAGGAGATAAAGTTTATCGAGGACAGCAGATAGCTCGTTGCGGTAATAGCGGAAATACAAGTGAACCACATATACATTTCCAAGTACAGCAAGGGAAAAGTTTTCTTTTATCAGCCAGTCTACCGATATGGTTTGAGAAAATTAGAAATCACAGCATATCTAATAGTCCTCATATTAGCAGAGGAGATATAGTGGAAAATGAATAAATAGAATGTCAAATGTTCAGTTGTTATAATAGTCTGTTTGAAAAGACATCTGACCGAGAGGTTTTCATTGTGGTGTGAAAGCCCCTCGGTTTTTTCGTTCTTTTTCTAACTCCACCCAAAAAACATCTAGGATTCACCTCTGGTAGAAATTTGATAATCCACCTGTCTACCGACCATGTCGGGAAAACCTTGTTATAGCTGGTTTATTAGCAGTCTAAAAGCGTAGACAACATTCGTTTTTGAAATCTTTATGAAATCTTCAAAATTATCCTGTACCCTGTCTTTGAAATCAAATGAAAGGACAAAAGGATATGGATATGATTTTGAAAACAACTGACCTCTGCAAAAACTTCAAAGGGCAGATGGCCGTAAATAATGTATCGCTGAACATTCAGAGAAATTCCGTCTATGGCCTTCTGGGGCCAAATGGGGCGGGCAAGTCTACCACGCTAAAAATGATTACAGGTATTTTGAGGCCCACTTCCGGCAGTATTGAGTTTGACGGTCATCCGTGGCAGCGTGGCGATTTGACACAGATCGGTGCATTGATTGAAACGCCGCCCTTGTACGAAAATCTGACCGCATACGAAAATCTGAAAGTGCGGACAACGATGCTGAGACTGCCGGATAATCGGATTGATGAAGTCCTGCACATCGTCCGTCTAAGCGATACAGGGAAGAAACGGGCCGGACAATTTTCCCTTGGTATGAAGCAGCGGCTTGGCATTGCCATCGCCTTGCTGAATAACCCGCAGCTTTTAATTCTTGACGAGCCGACCAATGGCCTTGACCCGGTAGGCATCGAAGAACTGCGGGAACTGATCCGTTCTTTCCCGGCAAAAGGGATTACAGTGATTTTGTCCAGCCACATTTTATCGGAAGTCCAGCAGATTGCCGATCATGTGGGTATTATTGCCGGTGGTGTGTTGGGATATGAGAATGAGCTTCGCAACGGCGAAAATCTGGAACAGCTATTTATGGACGTGGTAAAACGCCACCACAAGGAGGTGTAAGGAATGAATTACTTGAAAGCGGAACACCTGAAATTCAAACGGACAATTTCAAATAAGCTGCTGTTTATTGCGCCATTTTTGACGGCCCTCTTTGCATGGATCATCGGCGGTTTTTATGGCTTCCAGTATATGACCTTTTACTGGTGGTATGCGTTTCTTCTTCCCGGAACCATTGCTATCCTGTGTTCACTTGCCCATCAGAAGGAAGAACGGGCCGGAAAGTATTATTCTGTATTATCTGCCCCTATCAACCTGAAACGGTTTGAATATGCAAAAGCATTGCTCATGATCGAGAAACTATTTGTGGCTGCGGTATTCTTGGCCGTTTTTGCCGCAATAAGCAATTTGATCTCCCCGGCTCTGGCTGTGTATTCTGCGGGACGAAACTTTGCCGGAAGTATTGCCTTGATAATTGCCTCAATCTGGCAAATCCCTCTTTGCCTGCTTTTGGCCCGGAAAACTGGCTTGTTTCTCCCGATTGCAGCCAACACTCTGCTGGGTATTCTCATGCCTATCCTGCTTGGAAATACAGCTCTTGCATGGGTATGTCCCTATTGCTGGGCTGCGAAAACGGCGGAGTTGCTTATGGGAATTGAAAGCAACGGAACCTTTGCCGGTGTCGTTCCTTTTTCATGGAGCGTTTTGCTGCCGCTGGTATTTTCCGTGATCCTGTATATTCTGCTTGCTCTTTGGGATGCGGCCAATTTTTCAAAGAAAGAAGGGATGTAAATGGGAATGATTGCTCTGGTTCGTGCCGATTTTCTGAAACAGAGGCACACATCCTATTGGGGTATTCATACAGTGATCCCCATAGCTGGGGCTATCCTGTTTGTGTTTTACTTTCTGCTTTATCAGAATGTCGATGAATTGAGAAAATTGCGTTTGCTTCTGGAACTGGCGGCAATGGTATTCCCGCTTTTGATAAGCGTTATTGTCGGTCTGAACATCACACGGGAGGAACGGGCCTCGCATTTTCAAAGCCTGCTGACGGTGCCAGATCGCCGGAAAATACTGTTGGCAAAGTTTGCTGCCCTGTATCTGTCAGGTATCTTTTCTTTGACGCTGCTTTTTATACTATTTGCGGTAGGGGTTGAAATTAGCGGGACAGACATTATCCCGTGGAGCCTGTTGATACAATCCGTGTTGGGGCTGGTAATAGGCAGTTTCGTAATATATGCGCTGCACCTGCTCCTTAGTCTGAAATTTGGATTGGGCATTTCCCTGTTTTGGGGCGTGTTTGAATGTCTGCAATGTATCTTATACAGCAACATTGAATTGCATGGCCTGTGGCGGTACATTCCTTTTTCGTGGTCTGTAAATTGGGTGCATGACGTTTTGAACGGCAGGCTGATTTCCAATGCTGCACAGTGGATTTTGATTGCCATATTATCTGTTGGCATTTTGCTTGCAATTCTCTATTGGTTTTCTCGTTGGGAGGGACGAAAGAATAATGAATAAAACAATGAAATTTTTCAGGGGTATTTTTCTCATGGGATTTCTCTGTTGTGTCCTGTCTGGCTGTTCTGTCCTGCAAAACGGGATCAGAGAATATTCCAGCGACAAGGAGCAATGCTACTTAGTCAGTGAAGATGTGACGCAGTTTACCTATAAAGGAGAGGCATACACTATTTTGGATAACACCGTTTCCAATGATGGGCTTGGAGAATGGCTTGGGTACATCCGACAGCTTGCAGCGGTGGACGAGGACGGAACTGTTTTGCTTCAGGAAACGATTGAAACCGCCTCTTTTGAAACCTTGTCCGATCTGGCAGATAAAGCCCCGGACGCCAAATACATCATCCCGTTTTTGAATGTGTATACAGCCCCCAATAATGCCTCTCACCTGATTGTAGATGTCAATGGCGGCTACCATGAAGCGGTGCCGAGCGACCAGCTTACAGCAGAGGATAAAATTTTTGATTTTAAAGCTGCCGCTGAAAATACAAGCAGCAGTTATAAAGTTAATCCACAAAACGCAACGCAGCTGACTTATGGCGATCGTATTTATCAGGTCACAGAGGAAACCGTACCGACAGAACAGCTTGGGACGTATCTGGATATTCTGGGCGAAACTGTAACTTTTGACATGGACAGCAAGCGTCCTCTGTCAAAAGAAGAACTGAACAGAATTGATTGGGCCGGTACTTCTGCCGGACAGCATCGGGAACGATGGTTCTATATGGATGTGTATGAGATCTCCGGCACCAATCCGGCGGACGCCGTTG
>ERZ1090879.1322-NODE-1323-length-13779-cov-24.385893_pt1 | contig 13779 bp, 9 predicted proteins | sample MGYA00478472_ERZ1090879 | MGnify/ENA primary metagenome ERZ1090879 (study PRJEB33644, sample SAMEA5815723) | chicken gut metagenome | biome: Chicken; feature: Gastrointestinal Tract; material: Caecum | place: Ireland | collected 2019-01-01 | study: A study of...
TTCCTTCAACGTCATGGCATATCCTCCATGATCCTATTCTACCAGATTGGCATATCTATTGCAAGCATTTTATGCCATTTTGGCAAATGAAAATTATATGAGATCGCCAAGTGCCAACCATACAGATCCTGTTCAACTCTCTCTGAGGCTCTTATAGATCTCACTTGTAAAAATTCCCAGCACCTGCTTTTTCAGCTCGTCGTCATTCAGAAGCAAGGAAAAGAAATCCTGATTTTGCGCAAGCCCTTCGATGAGAGCATCGTCGATGCCGTCGAAATAGGAAAATTCAAAATCCTTTTCGGTGTTATTCTTTGCACTCGTGCGCAGCTTCTCCGACTTCAACAAAAGATCGCGGATCTGCAGCATGGCTTTGATGGCGACGTCGTTATCGTATGCTCTTCCCGTCTTGCTGTTGATCTCGGCGATAATGACGGAAAGCCGCTCCTGCTTATCCTCGGGAAGAGAAATATCTTCGGCGAGTGGAAGACGGATGACGGGATCCGCATTCATCTTTTCCTTCAAATGCGTTTCGCCCTTTTTCTGCACAAAATTGGACGCCTTGATCTTCCCTTCCAGATCGTATCCACGCCCGGGCATACGGATATCGATATAAGAGAGAAGGTAATCGACGAACAAATTCTTTTTATGCAGTTCGATGTCCTCAAAACACGAGACCTGAATGAGGAACTGATAGAATCGCACAAAGTGCCGCATGACCGCCACGATCTCGAGCTGTTTGAGAACGTCGTACTCCTCCAGTTTCTTCTTGGCGCGGTCGAAATAGAAGTTGAGCTTCTGCCGTGTTTTGGCGTGCGCATCGCCGCTGTATAAAAGCTCCGCCGCCCGCTCGATATCGATGGGATCGAGGATATAATACCCGTCCAACTTGGCTTCCAGATCGTACACGGCGGAGGGCGTGACCGAATTTGCGAGCAGCGTCGTCGTGTAATAGGGGCGGAACGCGCCCACGATGTCCTCGTATGTATTGACGAAATCGAGAATGAACGTCTTTTTATCGTAGGGCGGGCAAATACGGTTGAGGCGGGAGAGCGTCTGAACGGCGTTCACGCCGTTGAGCTTTTTCAGAACATACATGGCGCACAACTTAGGCTGATCGAACCCGGTCTGGTACTTGTTGGCGACGAGCAGCACTTTGTAGTCGTCCTTATCGAACTCCGCGGGCAGACGATCTTCCGAAAAGCCGTTGATGCCGCTCTCGGTATATTCTCCGCCGTCTTCATCGAGCTTCACCTTACCCGAGAACGCAACGAGCGATCTGATATCGGAATACCCTTTCTTGGCGATATATTCCTCAAACGCCCGATGGTATTTGACGGCGCTCTCCCGCGATTTTGTGATGACCATCGCCTTCGCCTTGCCGCCGAGCTCCTGCATGACCGTCGTGCGGAAATGCTCGATGATGACCTCGATGCGCTGTGCGATATTGGTCTCATGCAGTTCGACGAAACGCGCGATCTGCCGCTTTGCCTCCGAGGTCTTGCAGCGCGGGTCCTCCTCCACCTCTTTGTTGATCTGATAGAAGGTCTGATATTCGGTGAAGTTTTGCAGCACGTCGAGGATGAACCCCTCCTCGATCGCCTGCTTCATCGAATAAATATGGAACGCCTCGCGTTGTCCCTTCTCGTTGACGGTGCCGAAGAGCTGCAGCGTCGTCGCTTTGGGCGTCGCCGTAAATGCGAACATGGATACATTGGGCTGTTTCCCGTTCCGTGCAAGTTCGTCGGCGATCATATCCTCCGCATCTGCGCCCTGTTCCGTATCGAACTCCACTTCTCCTCTGCCGAGCGTCATGGTGATGGCTGCCATGTCCTTGCCCGCAGTAGAGGAATGCGCCTCGTCGATAATGACGGCAAAGCGCTTTTCTCTGAGCCCTTTGACGGTGTTGACGATATACGGGAACTTCTGGATGGTAGTGGCAACGATCTTGGTATTGCCTTTCAGGGCGATGCCGAGATCCTGCGACGTGCAGCGCTCGTCCATCACGCGGATGAGCCCCGTCTTGTGTTCCATGCCAAGGATCGCCGCCTGTAACTGCCGATCGACGACAACGCGGTCGGTGACGATGACGATGTTATCGAAGATCGCCGAATTCTGCGCATCGTGCAGGGAAGCAAGCCTGTGCGCCAGCCACGCGATGGAGTTGGTCTTGCCCGAACCCGCGCTGTGCTGAATCAGATAATTACGCGAAGATCCGTTCGCGCGTACGTCGGCAAGCAGACGGCGCACAACGTCCAACTGATGATAACGCGGAAAGATGACGTTCTCTTTTACCTTGCGCTTCCCCGTCAGTTCGTCGCGCTCCTCCTTTCTGTCGATGAAAATAAATTTGAAGATAAGCTCCGTCAGCGTATCCTTGGTGAGGATGTCCTCCCAAAGATAGGAAACGCTGTACTTGTCCTCATAGATCGGATTCCCCTTGCCCGCGTCGACGCCCTTGCCCCGCCCCATGTTGAAGGGAAGGAAGAAGGTTGCCTGACCGTTCAGGCGGGTCGTCATATATACCTCATTGAGGTCCATTGCAAAGTTGACGAGACACCCCGCCTTAAAGCGGAAAAGCCGCGTTTTCGGATCGCGCGCGGTTCGAAACTGATCGATGGCGTCCGCATACGACTGCCCCGCCGGATTGCATTTGAGTTCAATGGAGATGACGGCAAGTCCGTTGATAAAGATGACGAGATCGACGCGCTCTTTCTCGCTCGCCCATACCTCTTTCATGACGGAGAAAATATTTTTCTGATAGCGGAGCGCCGCGTCCTTGTTGAACGTGGTGGCGGGTTTCTGATAGAGCAGATCGAGCTTGAAATTTGCAAGTTCGACGCCGTGTTTGAAAAGGGAAAGGAGGCTTCCCCGCTCTTTGGTCGCCTCGGCGTTGATTGTGGCGATGAGCGTTTCTTCCAGCTTGTCCTTGAATACCTTTTTGAGCTGCGCCATCGTTTCGGGCTGCGTATCCCACAGAAAGCGCATCAACAGTTCCCGATCGACGGCAAACTTTTCGTCATAATATGTATGATCGCGTGCGATATATCCGTCATCCTGCACAAGCCGCTCAATGATATAATCTTCAAATTCAAGTTCGGAAAGAATGTTGTTCATTTGCCGTTTTCCTCCTTCTCTGTTCCAAAATCAAGCCGCATCTTATCGTTACGATCAGGCAATTATCTCTTTTTTGCCGGTGACGTATTCGTAAATCAAAGATTTTTTATACGATTCGAGCGTTTCAATTTGCGTTTGCTTGTCGAAAATAATTTTATATGTCTTTTGTATGGTTTCATCAATATATGTAACAATCTCCTCCTGTTCTTTCAGAGGCGGAATGGGATACCACAGTTCCGCTAACTTATTCCACCGTAAATCGCATGAACGCACACGAATGCCTGTTGATAAAGCCATAAAAACATCGCTATACGCCATACTACGCAAATAATACATAATATAGCGTTTATTTTGCTTTGTTCCTAAAACATTCAAAATAGGGGACGCTTTCCCTCGTGAATCGGATATACCGATTGCGCCCGCAAAGCCATCCATTCCATGAACGACAAGGTCACCTATATCCACACCCTGATAACCAATCTCTTTGTCCGCCATTGTAAAGCCATCCTCACGCCGATTACTGCGCAATGTAACCTCACCATCGCGGAAACAAGTGATTACCCCATCGTCCTTTTTTACAGGCTTTTGCAAATATTTTAGAATATACTTTCCGCGAACACACTCCCAATTCGCGGGCATAGCGCCAATCCATTGAATCCCGCTATCTTTCATAAGAACGGAAGGGTCAAGACCTTTGGTGACGGCTTCGGTGATGACGGAACGCTTATATTGTTCGAGCGTTTCAATTTCCTGCTGAATATCGGCAATCAGCGCATCCACCTCTCCGCACTTTTTATCCAAAAACCCCGCAATCGCCTTTTGTTCAGAAAGCGACGGTAATATAAACAAATTATGTTTTAGCTCATCAAAATTTAAAATTTTACGAACTCCACCGCCCATATTATGGAAAGCAGCACAATTATCATAACTTTTCAAAAGATAGCACGCATATTTAGGCATTACTGCTTGAAGGTCTTTTACGGAAAAGGACATATATGCCGATGTAATTATTCCTCGGTCATGAACCAATCCAACACGTTTTGTAACAAAATCAAAATTCAAATTTAGCCCATTGATTACAATCATCCCCTTATCTACAATATTATATTTCAATATTGTTTCCGCTACATACTCGTCATCATCCGCATTAAAATTATGTTTTGGTACAATTTCGCCATTCTTAAATTGTAACGCTCTCGTCTCTTTTCTAAAATAATTTTTATTATTGTTTTCAAAAAACAATGCTCGAATAGGTTTACAACCCCAATGCACAGGGATTTCTCCAATCCATTCAATTCCGCTATTTTTCATCTTTTGACCCATAAATCACCAATAATTTCTTTAATCGTTTTAGGCTGCTCGTCCCGAAAAATACATCACTAGGATTTGTAGTGTAATCTTGATTCCGAGCCATAAAATTCATCATTTTATTAAACTCATTCAGCAATTGACATTTATATCCGCTTACCTCATTATAAAGATATAAATCATATGCTTGCCCTTGCATTGCTGCTGTTAGTCTCAAAGTAGTATGTATATAATCTCTATCAACCTGATCGGATTGCAGAATTACTTCTGAATCAATAAAGCGTTCTATAAATAAGCAAAGTATTACAGTAAATACACTCGAATAATTTAAATTTTCCCAGCCAAACGAATTAAAAATGGATAATATTGCATTATAAAAACGTAAAATACTCCGATTATCTACTTTCTTATAAAAAGAATCCTTTTTTAAATAATCTAATATGACTTTATATGCAATACTCAAACAGCTTTCTGTTTCAGCATTATTAAAATTCTTCAATTTTTGAAAACGCGGCATCAGGTCTTGCATGAATAGCCTGTATATAAACTTTTCAGGCAATGTTTTTACAACATAAGTAAAATCAAAAAACTTTCGCTGATAATTCTCCCCATCGCCTCCGTAACCTATTTGAAAGGTTTTCGAGACTGCTTTTTTATTCAGAGCGACAATCACCACACAATTTTTAACATCGAATAAATGGTGCAGGCGTTCCAAAACAAGCAACTGCTCATTGGGAAGGCAACGGTCGATTTCGTCAACCATAATAACAAGTTTTGCTTGTTTTCCTTCGTATATTTCCGCTGTCGTAATGTCATTTAATTGTTTTCTAACGTCATCCAAAAGAGATTGATACGACCTAAAATCTTCAAATTTTTGATGACTTTCCAGCTTCCCCGATTGTACCACAATGTTTGTGATTCCTTCGATGATATGCGCAAATAGTGCAACTTTCCCTCCTGCATTTTTCATTGCACTTAAAGCATCTTTCCCAAATGATTTTAATGATTTCAGTACCCCATTTTTTACTTTTTCTTTCACCTCGGGCAAAATGCTGATATACTCTTTGACCCCATCCAACAAACAATACAAAATTGCAATAAGAGGATCGGAATAGAAATTATTCTTCCAAGCGTCATAGTTGATGACAATGTATTCGGAATGTTCTTTCAGACTTTCCCGCAACATCCCCATTACAAACGTTTTACCGCTCCCCCACTCTCCGTCCAACGCAAGGCAAAAATGCTCATCTTGCGGAAGCGTATCAATGAGATATTTTATTTTATCGACAAGCGGCTGCCTGCCGATTTTATCTTGAAGTTCCATTTTTACTCCCCAAACAATTTCTTTACCCGTTCGAAAACGGACTTTTCCAAATTCAAAAATTTCTGCTCCAACTCTTCGCTCGGTACGGGCTGCTGGTACTTATAAAAATACCGCGTGAACGGAATTTCCGCACCCACTTTGATGACGGGCTTTTTGGCGCTCAGGTTTTCCTCAAAAAAGGCGACGGCGTCGGGAATGTGCGGCAGAACTTCGCGCGCCATGTAGTCGTCGATATTCTCTTCGTATTTTACGATTTCAATATCCTTTGTTTCCTTGTCGTAAAGGATATTCCCCTTTTTATCACGCTGAATTTCGGCGGATTTGTCCATAACGGAGAGTCCGTCGGCAACTTTTTCGAGCCACTTTTTGTCGCAGGTCAGAATCTCGGAAAGGCGTGCAAGGAACGGCTCGGGCGAGAGGTAAACATTTTCCGCAACGTTCGCGCGGAGCGTCTGCAAAATGCCGTCGAATATCGGCTTGTTTGCATAGAATTTTTCCAGCTTCTTTTTATCGGCGTCGGATATGGAAACGCCCTGATTTTCAAGTTCCGCGACCTTCGCCTCGTCGTACAGACCGTTGAGCGAACCCTTGGAAAGCATCTGTTCGATGCGCTCCTCGGTAATGGCATAGCTCCTCTGCAAAGGCTGATACACCGCATATTCGCGGTACATAAACTCTTCGTTATTGAAAATTTTGCAGTTTTCGTTCTCCTCAAAATCGGCGTAAAGGTGGGTGATGATCTTTCTGTCCTCGGGGGTAATTTCGTTCTTTTTATCGCCGACCGCCTTGCGCAGTTTATGATAGAACTTGTCCGCATTAATGAGCTGCACCTTACCGCGGCGCTCTTTGCGCTTGTTTTTGGAGAGAATCCACACATACGTCTGTATGCCCGTGTTGTAGAACAAATCGGTCGGCAATGCGATGATCGCTTCCAACAGATCGCTTTCCAGAAGCCAGCGACGGATCTGACTTTCCCCCGAACCCGTATCGCCGTTAAAAAGCGGCGAGCCGTTTTCGATAATGGCAGCCCTGCCGTTCGTATCGTCCATTTTATCGATGGCAGACTGCAAAAAGATCATCTGCGAGTCGCCGCCGCTCGGAAGCCCGTGTCCCCAGCGTCCCGCCGTTCCCCTTCTGTACTCTTCGAGCACCGCCTGCTCCTGCCCGTCTTTGGCGTCCTTGCCCGACCACGGCGTTCCGAACGGAGGATTTTCTATCACAAAACGCATTTTAATATCAGGAAAGCAATCGATCTTGAACGTATCGACGTGCAGAAAGTTCTCCGAATCCTGATTTTTGATGAGCATTTCGGCAAGCCCGACCGCATAGGAAGGACCCATCAGCTCCTGCCCGAAAAGCCGCACATCCGCCGTCGGATTGTAATGCTTGATATAGTTATACGCCGTGGAAAGCATACCGCCCGTTCCGCACGCCTGATCGCAGACAGTGATGACCTTTTGGTCGTCGAAAATATCGTCGCAGCCCTCCGACATCAGAATTTCGACGAGCAGTTTGATGATATCCCTGCCTGTATAAAATTGCCCGGCGTCCACGTTCTGATAAAACCTGCCGATCAGGTTTTCAAAAATGTAGCCCATACGGATACTGTCAAACGTTTCAATGCTCAAATCGAGTTCGGAAAATGCCTTGACAACGGTATACAGGCAGCCGTCCTTTTCCATTTTGTCGATGTGCTTTGTGATTTCGAGCTGGTCTAAAATCTCCCGTACGTTCTGTGAAAATCCGTTCACATACGACTTAAAGTTCCCCGCAATGAGATCCGGCTCATTGCACAGCTCCGCAAGGTCATATTCGCTCGTGCAATAGAACGGAAATCCAGAGATGCGGCAGAGCGCCTTGGGCGGAAAACTCGGATTTGCCTTATATTGCGCCACCACTTCGGGTTTGGTTTTTGCAAGCGCGCATTCAAAGCGGCGGATAATCGTCATAGGAATAATCACATCGCCGTATTTGTCCGGCATATACGACCCGCGCAGCTTATTGGCGATCGACCAGATAAAATTTGCTTCCTGCGTGATATTGATGGGCGTTTCGTCCCAAACGGTATCGATGATCTTATGTTCCATTTTCGTGTTTCCTCGGTCGTATTTCATGATAGCATAAAATACATGACAACTGCTGTCATATATAAAAATTTTCTTTTACAAATCCAAGCTGTTTTGGTCGAGCAAGAAGTTGATGAGCCCCATTGTTACGATGCCTTCCTCGTCGGTCTGCGGGCGGATGTTTTCCTTGACAATGACGAGCTTTTTGAAGGAATCGCCCACTTTGATGAGCGAACGCTTCTCCTGCCGCAGCTTTTCTTCCGTAGGCATTTCGTAAGCCGATTGGATATAGTACTTCTTCGCGCCTTTGCTCGCGACAAAGTCGATCTCAAGCTGCTTTAACTTGCGCTTGCCGTCGATCGTCTCCTTGCTCTCCACCACACCGACGTCCACCGAAAAGCCGCGCACTTTCAGCTCATTGAAGATGACGTTCTCCATGATATGGTTTTCTTCTACCTGCCTGAAATTGAGCCGCGCGTTGCGCAATCCGACATCCGTCATGTAATACTTGAGCGGCGTTTCAAAATACTTTCTCCCCTTCACGTCAAAACGCTTTGCACTGTCAAAGAGGAATGCGTCGCTCAAATAACCGAGATATTTCTTGACCGTCACATCGCTGATAGATTTTCCCTTCACACTCTTCAATGTATCGGAGATCTTCTTGGGATTGGTGAGCGAACCGATCGCGGAACACAGGAAATCGACGATGGAATCCATCTCGTCGGGATACTGCACGTTGTTGCGTTCCACGATGTCCGAAAGATACACTTTCGCCATCAAGCTTTTGAGGTACTCCCCTTTCTGCTCCTCCGTGCTCCTCTCAAAGAGCGCCGGCATCCCACCATATAAGTTATATTCGTCCCATGCCTCGTACTTATCTCCGCCGCGCGCAGAGTAAAATTCGCTGAACGAAAGCGGATAGACGCGCACCTCGTCTCCCCTGCCGCGAAATTCCGTGAGGATATCGGTCGAGAGAAATTTAGAATTACTGCCCGTAACGTATGTGTCCACATTGTCAAGCTGGCTCAAACTGTTCATCAATTCGGAAAAGTCTTCCACGAATTGTATCTCATCCAAAAAAAGATAATATTGCCCGGGCGCAGCGGTTTTGGCAACAATGTCATCGTACAAAACCTCGGGATCTCTATATTTGCGCAGTTTGATATTGTCGAGCTTATACTTCAAGATGTGCGCGTCGTCAATGCCGATGCTCTTCAGGTAATCACCAAAGAGATCAAAGAGCAGCACCGACTTGCCGCAGCGGCGGATGCCCGTGATCACTTTAATAGAACCGTTATTCATTCTGTCGATCAGCCTTTGCAAGTACAAATCACGCTTGATCATTGCAACCTCATAAAAAGAAATTTTTGGACGTGTCCATGTTTTTCAAAGTCTATTCTATTATAACCAAAATCGTTCCATTCGTCAAGAGACCAAAAGAAAATTATTTCCACAAAATTTACAAACAAATGTTCTTATTCCGCTTGACAGATGGGTTCGCGCTGTGCTATAATGCGAAACGTATCAAGTAAAATGCCCGTATCGGTGAAAGAGACGAGCGGTCAAGCCTGTTCCCATTGCCTCATGCAGTTTGCGGCTGTTCGGCAAATATGGCTTTAACGGACTTGATCGGCCGGCGGCGGATCGGCCGCAGAGGCGGCATTTTGCAGAACAAAAAACGGTACCCGAGCAAGCCGCGCCCGTTCGGCGCTGCATCACGATTCTCTTGCAGCGGCAATGTAGTTGCGTTGCCGAGGCTTGCGACGACGGGTTGCAAAGAATAGCTGTTTGCTTGCGCTGCGACCCCGCTCTGCGGGTAGCGCGGAGATAGTTGTCACTGTTTATAACGAGCGGTCGTTGTGACCGCTTGCGGTGGAGTTTACTAACTTCCGCCGTTGCTTTTGTTGCGCTCTTATGCGCAGGCAAAGGCAGTTATAAGCATACCGTTTTTTGGACATTTCATAGTTATTTCAGTCCATAGGAAGGTAGCTTTCTATGGGCTTTTTGTTTTATTCCGAGCCGCTTCCCCGCCCCTTTCGGCTGCGGGAGAAGATAGAGATCATGTCAAGAAGGAGGAACGTTATGAGCAAGCAAATGACGATCAGACCGCCATAGAAGGGACACCAAACAGAAAGCAACCGGCTGTTTTTCAAAGGCAGCCCGTCCGCTCTTTCAGGGAAATAGCCCCCTGCAAGGGCGAACGGCACCAAACCGCGAAGCGGCTTTGGTATAGTGAGCTATACCTTTCCGCCAGGCGCAAAGGATAACCATCGAAACAAATCACTATCCCTCTGCCGCCGCAAATAAAAAACTACAGGAGGAAAATCTATCGCATACATCATCTGTCACATGAAAAAATTTCAGCGGAGCGACATTGTCGGCGTCGAGCGCGAAAACGAGCGGGACGAAACTTACCGTTCCAAGACCAACCCGCAGATCGACGGCGAGCGCACGCGCTTCAACCATCATTTCATCTCCCCGAACGGCAGCTACACCGCATTCATCAACCGTCGGCTTAAAGAGCTCGCGCCCAAGCGCAAAGTAAAGGACGACGCCGTGCTCATGGCATCCTTCTTCGTCGGCGCAAGTCCCGCGTTCTTTACGGATAAGAGCCGCGACGACATCGACGCCTTCTTCTTTGAATGCACGGACTTCTTCGCCGAGCGCTACGGCAGGGAGAATATCATCTCCGCCGTCGTCCATATGGACGAAACGACGCCGCATCTGCACCTCAACCTGATGCCCATCCTCGAAGGCAGGCCGTGCGCCAAGAAGCTGTTCGACCGCAAGGCGCTCGTCGCGTTGCAGACCGATCTTTACAAGGAAATCGGCAGGCATTGGGGATTGGAGCGGGGACAAGAAGGCAGCCAAGCGCAGCACCTCGATACGGTGGAGTTCAAGCTGAAGAAGCTGCAGGAGGCAGCCGTCACGGCACAACGACAGGCGGACGCCGCCGAAGAGCGCACGTTGCTCGCAGAGCAAAACGCCTCGATCGCCGAACAGCGGCAAGCCCACGCGGAGGAACGCACGGCAGACCTTTTTAAACAACAGGAGCGTTTGGAGCGCGAAGTCTCCCCTCTGCAAGCCGCCGCGGAAGCCTTGCGGGAATATGCGGACGGCACAAGAAAGCCAAACAAGAAGGACGTCCCAGCACTTGCCGCGGAGCTCGCCAAGACGAAGACGGAATTACAATACAGCACGAAGGATCAGCACGGGCTCTTTCAGGAATTGCAACAGGCGGAGAGAAAAAACGCGGAACTGCAAAGAAGCGCCGACCTTCTGCGGGAGATCAGGCGGCACGCGCCCGAAAAACTCGATGAAGCGATCGAGGCGGTCAACAAACGAAAAGCCGCAAAACGCGCTTCGCCCTTCCAATCGTCGAACGACCAATGGAGCAAATGAAAAACAACAGGAGGAACGGATATCGGATAACGAATGACGGGGAAAAAGGAGAGAATGGATCAGGGAGGCGGTATTTCCGAAGCCGCCATGCGGTCGCTGGCAAGAACGCTGCTCCCTTCGCTGCGGGAGTATCTTGCCTCGGACGAGGGCCGCAGAGACTACGCCGAATGGAGAAAAATGCAAGGCGGCTGAAACGGCAATAATAATATAGGATTTATATGATTTGAGAGGTTGCGCCGAAGATCATAAACCCAAAATAACGGCAGAAGGCGGAGTCCGTACGGGCTCCGCCTTCTTTCATTTCGAAAAAGTTTTGAAGTTTTCGATCGTAAAAAATAATCCGAACGTCTTCCTTATGATGAAGAGGTTCGAATTATTCCAAATTGGCTGGGGTAGCTGGATTCGAACCAACGAATGACGGAGTCAGAGTCCGTTGCCTTACCGCTTGGCGACACCCCAATATATGATTGCAGGAAAATTGCGGCGATGCGCCTGCCCGAATCGCAGGCGGAACGCACAACTTCCTTAACGGAGTTTTATTCTACCACCCATCGGGAAATTTATCAAGCGTTTTTCGATGGATTTGACAAAAAATTTTCTTTTCAAGCAAAAAAATTTTATGTATCCCGCTCCGTATGGCATACGATAGAGCAAGAGGTGAATCATGCAACTTTCTACGCTCATCGGAAAACCCGTACTTACCCGCGCGGGAGACCGGCTCGGCTATGTGACCGCAGCCCTCCTTACGCGCGACATGAAAAAGATCTCTTCCCTTCTCTGCGCGGACGACGATGAGGAGGAATTCTGCATTCCGGCGCGGGCAATCCTCTCCGCGGCGGACGCCGTGATCGCGGGAGGCGCGCGGCTGAAAGCCCCCACGGGGATCGCAAGCCCCATCGGGAAACCCGCCTATACGCACACGGGCGAGGCGCTCGGCACGCTGACGGACGTGGAACTCGGCGACGAGCCCGCCCTGCTCATCGCAAGCGGCGCGACGACGCTCCGATGCGCGGCGGCATGCGCGACGATCGGCGAAACGGTGATCGTATATCCCAGCGCGGCGGAACGGCGCCCTGCATCCGCAAGGCGCGGTCATGCCCCGAAAAAGACAGAAAATACACGCACCATGTCCGCACAGAGACGATCTGAGCCGACCATGCCCGCGGAACAACAGCCAAAAAGCGCGCCGGACGGACACGGCATGCCCAAACAGCCGCCCGCAGACGGCGGCGTACAATCTCCCCCATCCATGCCCGAAGCGAAGCCTTCGAAAACGCATGCGGAGGGGTTCAGGATCGACCGCACAAACCTTTTGGGAAGACGGGTAAAGCGCAGCGTGTACGACGAGACCGGAACGCCCATCGCCGTTGCAGGAGAGCGCATCACACCGCAGACGATCGCGCTGGCGCGGCGCAAGAACAGGCTGCTCGCGCTTACGGTAAACACACTGACAAATCTCTACTGAAAGGCGCGGGGAAGCTGTTCCCCGCGCCTTTCAGCCGCGAACAGAAAGTTTGCGCAGGACATGCTCCGCGTAGCACTTTGCCACATTGACGCCCGTCGTCTTTTCAAACCCGAGGAAAAAGGCGTTGGAGTTGACTTCGCACACCGTGAGTCCCTCTTTTCCGAACAGAAAATCTATCCCGCAGTAATCGAGATCCAGGATATGCGCGATCTTAACGGCGAGCGCAGCAGTTTTTTCGTCGACGGGGAACGCCTCGGCGCTGCCGCCGCGGGCAAGATTGGAACGGAAATCGCCTGCCGACCGCCGCACCATGCCGCCGAGCACACGCTCCCCCACCACGATGACGCGCAGATCGCGCCCCGCGCTCTCGGCGATAAATTCCTGAAACAGATGCGGCTTTAAGCGGACTTCCTCCATGACGGACAGCAGCTCCGCGCGGTCGCGCACGAGATACTCCCCTCTGCCGAGCGAGCCGTACGACTCCTTGACGATGAGCGGATACCCGAACTCCGCCTCCACCCGATCCGCCGCCGCAGACAGAACGTGCTTTTCGGGACGATAGCACAACAGCCCCGGGAGTGTTTTCGGCATGGGAATGCCGCGGCCGGCGAGCGCAAGGAACGTGAGCATTTTATCGTCGCACACGGTGACGCCGCGGTAGGCGTTGAACACGGGCATGCCCGCCGCCTCCGCCGCGGCGAGCAGATACTTATCCTTATCCCAGAAAATAAGAAAATCGTACTCCGTGAGCGCGGAGCGCAGCCCGCCCCCCTCCATGCAGAAGGGAAACGCCTCGGCAGACAGAATATCCAGCTCCGCGCCGAGCGCGGCAAACTCCTCTTTGAGCCGCCGCGGCTGATACATGATCTCGTCCGTCTGATAATAGGCATTGACAAGCACGACGCCCTTCATACCGCACCTCCCGCAAACGCAGAAAGTATACCACGAAATGCGGAAATACGCAAGCGCGGGAACGCGGACGTATAAAAAGAACCGCGGCCCCCCGGGTTTTTGGGGCGGGGCCGCAACAATACCAGCGGGCAGGCCGTTTAAAAAGCGCCCCCCAACGCCAGAGGCGCGCAAAAAAAATACATATAATC
>ERZ1090879.1325-NODE-1326-length-13758-cov-4.196307_pt1 | contig 13758 bp, 12 predicted proteins | sample MGYA00478472_ERZ1090879 | MGnify/ENA primary metagenome ERZ1090879 (study PRJEB33644, sample SAMEA5815723) | chicken gut metagenome | biome: Chicken; feature: Gastrointestinal Tract; material: Caecum | place: Ireland | collected 2019-01-01 | study: A study of...
AAAATCACCCGATTAACGCCGCGCTGATGTAAACCGCGATTAAGCGTTTGTTCCTCTTCTCCTTTGGCGAAAAACTGTGGATGGCGGACTTCCACGCCATAATTAAATTCGCCAGGAAGAGAATCGAGAAAATGCCAAAGCGCAGGCAGCTCCCGTGGGCCGAATGTGGCAGGCAGTTGCAGCCAGTATTGCCCAATGCGCGGAGCCAACGGTGACATGCGGGTCAAAAATTCAGTCACTAAATCATCGCAATGCCGTAATGCTGCCTGATGCGAAATGGTCGCCGGAAACTTAAAACAGAAGCGGAAGTCATCTGTGGTCTGCTCACGCCAGCGCAGGACAACCTCGGGTTTCGGCAGGGCGTAAAGCGTGGTGTTGCCCTCCACGCAGTTAAAGTGGCGGGCATACTCTTCAAGGCTGGTGATCCCCAACCGCACCCATTTAGGATGCGACCATTGCGGTAGACCGATGTAAATCATAACGCGTGAAGGATCTCTTCCACGCTACGCACACGGGCGATGCGCGGGTAGATATGGTTGATACTGTTATTGTGCTGCTCGGCGCTGGCGGCACTACAGGCGTCTTCGGCAATCACCAGATTAAAGCCAAGTTCCCAGGCATTGCGGGCGGTGGATTCAACACCGATATTGGTCGAGATCCCACATAACACTATTGTATCGATACCTCGGCGGCGTAATTGCAACTCCAGATCCGTACCGTAAAACGCACCCCATTGACGTTTGATGATTTCGATATCGCTGTCGGTTGCACCTAATGCAGCAGGATGTTGCCACCAATTTTCGGGCAACACTTTAGCCGGTGAGGGCGCATCGACCGGCTGTTTTAATGCTTCAGCGTAATCGGCAGACCAGCCAACGCGCACCAGAAACACGGGCTGACCGCTGGCGCGAAATTTCGCCGCCAGCTTCCCGGCGCGATTAACTACCTCATCGGCAGTATGTGGACCACCGGCAAAAGGTAAGATGCCTTCTTGTAAATCGATCACCACCAGCGCAGTGGTTTTAGCATTAAGTTCAAGCATAATGACTCCTGAAAAAACAAAATCGTGCCTCACACCTTAATGCGATTAGCCGATGGCGGAACGACAAATTTTGTTAATTTTTATGAGTTCGGGCAACACCTTTATAGCAAACTGGCGTAGAGTCTGATTTCAGGCCCGATATAAAGTGGTAACGAGGCGTTCCAGCGCGGGCCAGGCTCTTACGGTGCGGCAGAATTTCCAGTATAATAGCCGCCTTTTTTCATTCAGTTGTGACATACAGCTAACGCTGCGACTTGGTCACCTGCGCAGCAGGGGGCATCCGCCGGCAGCTAAGTTAAGGGATATCTCATGCGTACAGAATATTGTGGACAGCTCCGTTTGTCCCACGTGGGGCAGCAGGTGACTCTGTGTGGTTGGGTCAACCGTCGTCGTGATCTTGGTAGCCTGATCTTCATCGATATGCGCGACCGCGAAGGTATCGTGCAGGTATTTTTCGATCCGGATCGTGCGGACGCGTTAAAGCTGGCCTCTGAACTGCGTAATGAGTTCTGCATTCAGGTCACGGGCACCGTACGTGCGCGTGACGAAAAAAATATTAACCGCGATATGGCGACCGGCGAAATCGAAGTGCTGGCGTCCTCGCTGACTATCATCAACCGCGCAGATGTTCTGCCGCTTGACTCTAACCACGTCAACACCGAAGAAGCGCGTCTGAAATACCGCTACCTCGACCTGCGTCGTCCGGAAATGGCTCAGCGCCTGAAAACCCGCGCTAAAATCACCAGCCTGGTGCGCCGTTTTATGGATGACCACGGCTTCCTCGACATCGAAACTCCGATGCTGACCAAAGCCACGCCGGAAGGCGCGCGTGACTACCTGGTGCCTTCTCGTGTGCACAAAGGTAAATTCTACGCACTGCCGCAATCCCCGCAGTTGTTCAAACAGCTGCTGATGATGTCCGGTTTTGACCGTTACTATCAGATCGTTAAATGCTTCCGTGACGAAGACCTGCGTGCTGACCGTCAGCCTGAATTTACTCAGATCGATGTGGAAACTTCTTTCATGACCGCGCCGCAAGTGCGTGAAGTGATGGAAGCGCTGGTGCGTCATCTGTGGCTGGAAGTGAAGGGTGTGGATCTGGGCGATTTCCCGGTAATGACCTTTGCGGAAGCAGAACGCCGTTATGGTTCTGATAAACCGGATCTGCGTAACCCGATGGAACTGACTGACGTTGCTGATCTGCTGAAATCTGTTGAGTTTGCTGTATTTGCAGGTCCGGCGAACGATCCGAAAGGTCGCGTAGCGGCTCTGCGCGTTCCGGGCGGCGCATCGCTGACCCGTAAGCAGATCGACGAATACGGTAACTTCGTTAAAATCTACGGCGCGAAAGGTCTGGCTTACATCAAAGTTAACGAACGCGCGAAAGGTCTGGAAGGTATCAACAGCCCGGTAGCGAAGTTCCTTAATGCAGAAATCATCGAAGACATCCTGGATCGTACTGCCGCGCAAGATGGCGATATGATTTTCTTCGGTGCCGACAACAAGAAAATTGTTGCCGACGCGATGGGTGCACTGCGCCTGAAAGTGGGTAAAGACCTTGGTCTGACCGACGAAAGCAAATGGGCACCGCTGTGGGTTATCGACTTCCCGATGTTTGAAGACGACGGTGAAGGCGGCCTGACGGCAATGCACCATCCGTTCACCTCACCGAAAGATATGACGGCTGCAGAACTGAAAGCTGCACCGGAAAATGCGGTGGCGAACGCTTACGATATGGTCATCAATGGTTACGAAGTGGGCGGTGGTTCAGTACGTATCCATAATGGTGATATGCAGCAGACGGTGTTTGGTATTCTGGGTATCAACGAAGAGGAACAGCGCGAGAAATTCGGCTTCCTGCTCGACGCTCTGAAATACGGTACTCCGCCGCACGCAGGTCTGGCATTCGGTCTTGACCGTCTGACCATGCTGCTGACCGGCACCGACAATATCCGTGACGTTATCGCCTTCCCGAAAACCACGGCGGCAGCGTGTCTGATGACTGAAGCACCGAGCTTTGCTAACCCGACTGCACTGGCTGAGCTGAGCATTCAGGTTGTGAAGAAGGCTGAGAATAACTGATATGACTCAAATACACGAAATCATTCGCGTTGCATCGAGGCGGCAACTGAGTGAACTCCCATGAGCATAGATAACTATGTGAATGGGATGAGCGAAGGCAGTCAACGAAGAGGCAGCGTGAAGGATAAAGTGTATAAGCGTCCCGTTTCGATCTTAGTGGTCATCTACGCACAAGATACGAAACGGGTGCTGATGTTGCAGCGGCGTGACGATCCCGATTTCTGGCAGTCGGTAACCGGCAGCGTGGAAGAGGGTGAAACCGCGCCGCAAGCTGCCATGCGCGAAGTAAAGGAAGAGGTCACCATTGATGTTGTCGCTGAACAACTGACCTTAATTGACTGTCAGCGCACGGTAGAGTTTGAAATTTTTTCACATTTACGTCATCGCTATGCGCCGGGCGTGACGCGTAATACGGAATCATGGTTCTGTCTTGCGCTTCCGCACGAGCGGCAGATCGTTTTCACTGAACATCTGGCTTACAAGTGGCTTGATGCGCCTGCTGCGGCGGCGCTCACTAAGTCCTGGAGCAACCGGCAGGCGATTGAACAGTTTGTAATTAACGCTGCCTGAACAGGCAGGGCTATCTGGAGATATTTTTATGGCAGGTCATAGTAAATGGGCCAACACCAGACATCGTAAAGCTGCGCAGGATGCTAAGCGCGGTAAAATCTTCACTAAAATCATTCGTGAGCTGGTAACCGCGGCTAAGCTGGGCGGTGGCGATCCGGACGCTAACCCGCGTCTGCGTGCGGCGGTGGATAAAGCACTGTCTAACAACATGACCCGTGACACACTGAACCGCGCAATTGCACGTGGTGTGGGCGGTGATGATGATGCAAACATGGAAACCATCATCTACGAAGGTTACGGTCCTGGCGGCACGGCAATCATGATTGAATGTCTGTCTGACAACCGCAACCGTACCGTTGCTGAAGTGCGTCATGCATTTAGCAAATGTGGCGGTAACCTCGGTACTGATGGTTCCGTTGCCTATCTGTTCAGCAAAAAAGGCGTGATCTCCTTCGAGAAAGGCGATGAAGACACCATCATGGAAGCAGCACTGGAAGCAGGTGCTGAAGACGTTGTGACCTATGATGACGGCGCGATTGATGTCTACACTGCATGGGAAGAAATGGGTAAAGTGCGCGACGCTCTGGAAGCGGCAGGTCTGAAAGCAGACAGCGCGGAAGTTTCCATGATCCCGTCTACCAAAGCTGATATGGATGCAGAAACCGCACCGAAACTGATGCGTCTGATCGATATGCTGGAAGATTGCGACGACGTGCAGGAAGTTTACCATAACGGTGAAATCTCTGATGAGGTCGCAGCGACTCTCTGATGAGGCCTGCTAAACAGCAAAACGGAGACGCGTGATGGCTATTATTCTCGGCATTGATCCGGGTTCGCGCGTGACCGGCTACGGCGTCATCCGCCAGGTAGGTAGGCAACTGTCCTACCTGGGTAGCGGATGCATCCGCACCAAAGTGGATGATTTACCGTCTCGTCTGAAACTCATCTATGCGGGCGTGACGGAAATCATCACCCAGTTCCAGCCTGATTATTTCGCCATTGAACAAGTCTTTATGGCAAAGAACGCTGACTCAGCCCTGAAACTGGGCCAGGCGCGCGGCGTGGCGATTGTGGCGGCGGTGAATCAGGAGTTGCCAGTATTTGAATACGCGGCACGTCAGGTAAAGCAAACGGTGGTAGGTATTGGCAGTGCCGAAAAAAGCCAGGTGCAGCATATGGTCCGCACCTTGCTGAAACTGCCCGCTAATCCACAGGCGGATGCCGCCGATGCGCTGGCGATTGCTATCACCCACTGCCACGTTAGTCAGAATGCGATGCAGATGAGCGAATCGCGGCTGAACCTGGCGAGAGGGCGACTGCGTTAAGTTATACCGCCTCGGTCAGTTCCGGCTGAGGCGTTTCCACTCCCTCCGCATGAATCAACACCAAACCCGGATGATGCCACAAACTGGCTGGCGTGACGGTTTTACGCTCCCACGGAATAGAACCCAGGAACCAGAATTTCCAGAAAGTGAGTTTTGCATTCGGATTGCTATTTAACAATTCTCCAAACGTCTCTATTTCACCCACCGGAATACATAGCGCTTCTTTATAAATATCAAAAACAAATTTTGAACAGAACTGGCGCGAAGATTCGTATTTAAAACCGGTGTGGTAAAGTTTGCGTAGCCGGGAGGGAACCTGTTCAACAATTCGTTGTTTTTGTCGTTCTGTCAGCCCAGCGTCTAATCGCTTTATAGCATAGCGTTGATTAGACGAACGTTTAATAAAACGAGATAGCGTGGTGATGGTTGAAAGGGGAACCCGGCTTTCTGCAACCAGGAAGTCTTCACCGTTATGACCGATAATGATCCCGACGTGATTACTCCAGCAATTTGATGCAGCTGATATTTGACCAAATAAGGCAGCACCTATACATGTAAAGACGATATCTCCAATTTCATATTCAGCAGGGTAATTAATATTCACGTTGTCATTCCATTGAAATAGATACAAATATACGTAATAGCATAAAAAATTTATTTTTTCAGGAGGCGCAATGTATATTTTTATTACGCATTTCTTCACTGAATATGTAATATTAAAATATTTGCTTCCAATATAACCTGTAGAATAAATTATACTGTGCCATTTTTCAGTTCATCGAGACACCTCGCAAGTTTTCTTCATCCTTCGCTGGATATCTATCCAGCATTTTTTTATCATACAGCATTATCTTTGATTCATTACGCAGGAGCGTCATGTGATAGGCAGACTCAGAGGCATCATCATTGAAAAACAACCCCCGCTGGTGTTAATTGAAGTGGGCGGCGTAGGCTATGAAGTGCATATGCCGATGACCTGTTTTTATGAACTCCCTGAAGCGGGTCAGGAAGCGATCGTTTTCACCCACTTTGTGGTGCGTGAAGACGCGCAACTGCTGTACGGTTTTAACAATAAACAAGAGCGCACATTGTTCAAAGAGTTGATCAAAACCAACGGCGTCGGCCCGAAGTTGGCGCTGGCGATCCTCTCCGGAATGTCAGCGCAGCAGTTCGTTAATGCCGTTGAGCGTGAAGAAGTGGGGGCACTGGTGAAACTGCCGGGTATTGGCAAAAAAACCGCCGAACGCTTGATTGTTGAAATGAAAGACCGATTTAAAGGTTTGCATGGCGATCTCTTTACGCCAGCCGCCGACCTGGTACTCACGTCTCCTGCCAGCCCGGCGACCGACGATGCTGAACAAGAAGCGGTTGCCGCGCTGGTGGCGCTGGGCTATAAACCACAAGAAGCAAGCCGCATGGTGAGCAAAATCGCTCGCCCTGACGCCAGCAGTGAAACTTTAATTCGCGAAGCCCTACGCGCCGCGTTATGAGGTAAAGGATGATTGAAGCAGACCGTCTGATTTCTGCCGGTACCACTTTGCCGGAAGATGTAGCAGATCGCGCCATTCGCCCCAAATTACTGGAAGAGTATGTTGGTCAGCCGCAGGTTCGTTCACAGATGGAGATTTTCATCAAAGCAGCGAAACTGCGCGGCGATGCCCTCGATCATTTGTTGATTTTTGGTCCTCCGGGGTTGGGTAAAACTACGCTTGCCAACATTGTCGCCAATGAAATGGGCGTTAATTTACGCACGACTTCTGGTCCGGTGCTGGAAAAGGCGGGCGATTTGGCTGCGATGCTCACTAACCTTGAACCGCATGACGTGCTGTTTATTGATGAGATCCACCGTCTATCGCCAGTTGTTGAAGAAGTGCTGTACCCGGCAATGGAAGACTACCAACTGGATATCATGATTGGTGAAGGTCCGGCGGCACGCTCCATTAAAATTGATTTGCCGCCGTTTACCCTGATTGGTGCAACCACGCGCGCAGGTTCGCTGACATCACCGTTGCGCGACCGTTTTGGTATTGTGCAACGTCTGGAGTTTTATCAGGTGCCGGATCTGCAATATATCGTCAGTCGCAGCGCACGCTTTATGGGGCTTGAGATGAGTGATGACGGCGCGCTGGAAGTTGCTCGTCGCGCTCGCGGTACGCCGCGCATTGCCAACCGTCTGCTGCGTCGAGTGCGTGATTTCGCCGAAGTGAAGCACGATGGCACCATCTCGGCAGATATCGCTGCTCAGGCGCTGGATATGTTGAATGTCGATGCTGAAGGTTTCGATTATATGGACCGCAAATTGTTGCTGGCGGTAATCGATAAGTTCTTTGGTGGACCTGTAGGTCTGGATAACCTGGCGGCAGCCATTGGCGAAGAACGTGAAACCATTGAGGATGTGCTGGAACCTTATTTGATTCAGCAAGGCTTTTTGCAGCGTACACCGCGTGGGCGTATGGCGACGACGCGGGCGTGGAATCACTTTGGCATAACGCCGCCAGAAATGCCGTAAGTCGGATTGGTCGCTCGCGCCGCATCCGGCACTGGCAATATGCCTGATGCGACGCTGTTCGCGTCTTACCAGGACTACCAGAGATACCGAACCGTAGGTCGGATAAGGCGCTCGCGCCGCATCCGACAAATGTGTTCAGCGATAGATTAGCTGGCCTGCTTTTTCATCATACTGAGAATAAATAACAGTGCCGCACATAGCACCACCGACGGACCCGCCGGCGTATCGTAAACCGCGGAAAAGGTTAAACCGCCAGTCACTGCCACCATCCCCACCAAAACAGCGACACCAGCCATCTGTTCCGGCGTGCGGGCAAAGCGACGCGCAGTAGCAGCAGGAATAATCAGCAACGAAGTAATAATCAACGCACCGACAAATTTCATCGCTACACCAATCGTCAATGCCGTCACCAGCATCAACAACAATTTCACTCGCTGTAATTTCACACCATCAACAAACGCCAGATCCGGGCTTATCGTCATTGACAGCAAATTGCGCCATTGCCAGAACAAAATAGCCACCACGATGACCACGCCAATCGCAATAGAGATGAGATCTTCTGGCGTCACTGCCAGCAAATCACCGAACAGGTAAGCCATCAAATCAACACGAATATTAGACATCAGACTCACGACCACCAGGCCCAGCGACAGGGCACTGTGCGCCATAATCCCTAATAACGTGTCGATCGCCAGCTGTGGACGCTTCTCCAGCCATACCAGACCGCCCGCCAGCAGCAGCGTAACGGCAATCACCGCATAGAATGGATTCACGTCCAGCAACAAACCAAACGCGACGCCAAGTAATGAGGCATGAGCCAGCGTATCACCGAAATAAGACATACGACGCCAGACTACAAACGAACCCAGCGGACCCGCGGCACAGGCGAGCATGATCCCGGCTAACCAACCGGGAAATAATAATTCAATCATGAGCGATCATTTCCCCGACGCAAAACAATTCGTCCCTGTAAATCGTGACGATGGTTATGATGATGGCGATAGATACCCAGTTGTTCAGCACCACGAGGACCAAACATTGAAATAAACTCCGGATGCAGGGAAACAACTTCCGGTGTGCCGGAACAACAAATGTGGTGATTCAGGCACAGCACTTCATCGGTTTTTGCCATCACCAGATGCAGATCGTGAGAAACCATTAAAACGCCACAATCCAGTTCACGACGCAGTTGGTCAATAAGGTCATATAACGCCACCTGGCCATTTACATCCACGCCTTGAGTGGGTTCATCCAGCACTAATAATTGCGGGCGATTTAACAATGCTCGCGCTAATAGTACACGCTGCGTTTCGCCACCAGAGAGCTTTTGCATCGGTGCGTTAATCAGGTGCCCGGCCTGGACACGTTTCAGTGCAGGCAAAATATCTTCTTTATGTGTACCAGGGCGTAAGCGTAAAAAACGGTTTACGGTCAGTGGCAACGTGGTGTCGAGATACAGCTTCTGCGGTACATAGCCGATGCGCAGTTTTCCGTTGCGCTTGATAACCCCTTCATCGGGTGTTACCAGCCCGAGCACTACCCGTACCAGTGTCGACTTACCTGCGCCATTTGGCCCAAGTAAAGTCAAAATTTTTCCAGGTTTAAGTTCCAGCGACACATCAGAGAGGACGCGGCGTTGGCCAAAAGAAACCGAGACATTTTCCAGGGAAACCAGACTTGTCATGTTAATTTTAGTCTTGCAGTAGTCATGAAATGTTATAATATCACACTTCTCATATTCATTACGATGATTGGTCGCATTATGTTACATAAAAAAACGCTTCTTTTCGCAGCATTATCCGCCGCTCTCTGGGGAGGTGCAACACAGGCCGCAGATGCCGCCGTTGTCGCTTCGCTTAAACCCGTTGGGTTCATCGCTTCTGCCATTGCTGATGGGGTAACAGAAACAGAGGTTTTACTTCCTGACGGCGCTTCAGAACATGATTATTCACTGCGCCCATCGGATGTAAAACGCTTACAGAACGCGGACTTAGTCGTTTGGGTTGGCCCGGAGATGGAAGCGTTTATGCAAAAACCGGTAAGCAAATTACCAGGAGCGAAGCAGGTAACGATTGCGCAGCTTGAAGATGTGAAACCGCTACTGATGAAAAGTATTCACGGCGATGATGATGATCACGACCACGCGGAAAAAAGTGACGAAGATCACCATCACGGCGATTTCAACATGCATCTTTGGCTTTCCCCAGAGATAGCGCGGGCTACAGCGGTTGCAATCCATGGAAAATTAGTGGAACTTATGCCGCAAAGTCGAGCCAAACTTGACGCCAACCTGAAGGATTTTGAGGCACAATTAGCCTCAACCGAAACGCAGGTTGGTAACGAGCTCGCGCCGCTCAAGGGGAAAGGTTATTTCGTTTTTCACGATGCTTACGGCTATTTCGAAAAACAGTTTGGACTGACACCGCTTGGTTATTTTACCGTTAACCCTGAGATTCAACCTGGCGCGCAGCGTTTACATGAAATAAGAACACAGTTGGTTGAGCAAAAAGCAACCTGCGTTTTTGCTGAGCCACAGTTCAGGCCAGCGGTCGTTGAGAGCGTCGCACGAGGGACATCCGTTCGTATGGGAACGTTGGATCCCCTGGGGACGAATATCAAACTGGGTAAAACAAGCTATTCAGAATTCCTGAGTCAATTAGCCAACCAGTATGCGAGCTGCCTGAAAGGAGATTAATGAGGAAGTGATTACGTGCAACAGATAGCCCGCTCTGTCGCCCTGGCGTTTAATAATTTACCGCGACCACACCGCGTTATGTTGGGGTCGCTCACCGTTCTTACTCTGGCCGTCGCTGTCTGGCGGCCTTATGTTTATCACCGTGATGCCACGCCAATTGTCAAAACCATTGAGCTGGAACAGAACGAAATTCGTTCGCTCTTACCTGAAGCCAGTGAGCCGATTGATCAAGCTGCACAAGAAGATGAAGCCATTCCCCAGGACGAACTGGATGACAAAATCGCCGGTGAAGCGGGCGTGCATGAATATGTTGTTTCCACTGGCGATACGCTAAGCAGCATTCTCAATCAGTATGGTATTGATATGGGTGATATCACCCAACTGGCTGCGGCCGACAAAGAATTGCGTAACCTGAAAATCGGTCAACAACTCTCCTGGACATTAACCGCGGACGGCGAACTGCAGCGCCTCACCTGGGAAGTGTCTCGTCGTGAAACCCGAACCTATGACCGTACTGCCGCTAACGGTTTTAAAATGACCAGCGAAATGCAGCAAGGAGAGTGGGTTAACAATCTGCTGAAAGGTACCGTCGGGGGAAGCTTTGTTGCCAGCGCCAGAAACGCCGGTTTAACCAGCGCCGAAGTGAGCGCAGTGATTAAAGCCATGCAGTGGCAAATGGATTTCCGCAAACTGAAAAAAGGCGATGAATTTGCGGTGTTAATGTCTCGAGAAATGCTTGATGGTAAACGTGAGCAAAGCCAGCTGCTGGGCGTACGTTTGCGTTCAGAAGGTAAAGATTATTACGCTATCCGCGCTGAAGATGGCAAATTCTACGATCGTAACGGTACTGGTCTGGCGAAAGGATTCTTGCGATTCCCGACGGCGAAACAGTTCCGTATCTCGTCTAACTTTAACCCGCGTCGTACTAATCCGGTGACCGGTCGCGTTGCACCACACAGAGGTGTTGATTTCGCCATGCCGCAGGGTACGCCAGTGCTTTCAGTGGGTGACGGTGAAGTGGTGGTTGCCAAACGCAGTGGCGCAGCAGGTTATTATGTGGCTATTCGTCATGGTCGCAGCTACACCACGCGTTATATGCACTTGCGCAAGATTCTGGTGAAACCGGGACAGAAGGTGAAACGTGGCGACCGTATCGCGCTTTCCGGTAATACCGGACGTTCAACCGGGCCGCATCTGCACTATGAAGTATGGATAAACCAGCAGGCCGTAAACCCGCTGACGGCAAAACTGCCGCGTACCGAAGGGCTGACCGGCTCCGATCGTCGCGAATTCCTGGCGCAGGCCAAAGAGATTGTGCCGCAGCTACGGTTTGATTAATTAACATCCATTCGCAGCCGGTACGCAGTCAGTACCGGCTTTTTTTATTTGGTGCGGGGCAAGTTGCGCCGCTACACTATCACCAGATTGATTTTTGCCTTATCCGAAACTGGAAAAGCATGGAAACGAAAAAAAATAATAGCGAATACATTCCTGAGTTTGATAAATCCTTTCGCCACCCGCGCTACTGGGGAGCATGGCTGGGCGTAGCAGCGATGGCGGGTATCGCTTTAACGCCGCCAAAGTTCCGTGATCCCATTCTGGCACGGCTGGGACGTTTTGCCGGACGACTGGGAAAAAGCTCACGCCGTCGTGCGTTAATCAATCTGTCGCTCTGCTTTCCAGAACGTAGTGAAGCTGAACGCGAAGCGATTGTTGATGAGATGTTTGCCACCGCGCCGCAAGCGATGGCAATGATGGCTGAGTTGGCAATACGCGGGCCGGAGAAAATTCAGCCGCGCGTTGACTGGCAAGGGCTGGAGATCATCGAAGAGATGCGGCGTAATAACGAGAAAGTTATCTTTCTGGTGCCGCACGGTTGGGCCGTCGATATTCCTGCCATGCTGATGGCCTCGCAAGGGCAGAAAATGGCAGCGATGTTCCATAATCAGGGCCACCCGGTTTTTGATTATGTCTGGAACACGGTGCGTCGTCGCTTTGGCGGTCGTCTGCATGCGAGAAATGACGGTATTAAACCATTCATCCAGTCGGTACGTCAGGGGTACTGGGGATATTATTTACCCGATCAGGATCATGGCCCAGAGCACAGCGAATTTGTGGATTTCTTTGCCACCTATAAAGCGACGTTGCCCGCGATTGGTCGTTTGATGAAAGTGTGCCGTGCGCGCGTTGTACCGCTGTTTCCGATTTATGATGGCAAGACGCATCGTCTGACGATTCAGGTGCGCCCACCGATGGATGATCTGTTAGAGGCGGATGATCATACGATTGCGCGGCGGATGAATGAAGAAGTCGAGATTTTTGTTGGTCCGCGACCAGAACAATACACCTGGATACTAAAATTGCTGAAAACTCGCAAACCGGGCGAAATCCAGCCGTATAAGCGCAAAGATCTTTATCCCATCAAATAAAAAAGCCTCTCGCGAGGAGAGGCCTTCGCCTGATGATAAGTTCAAGTTTGCTTCAGAATATTCGAAATCTGTTGAACTATCATTGAACTGTAGGCCGGATGTGGCGTTTTCGCCGCATCCGGCAACGTACTTACTCTACCGTTAAAATACGCGTGGTATTAGTAGAACCCACGGTACTCATCACGTCGCCCTGGGTGACAATCACCAGGTCACCAGACATCAAGTAACCTTTATCGCGCAGCAGATTAACCGCTTCGCTGGCAGCTGCTACGCCGTCATTAGCGCTATCAAAGTGCACCGGCGTAACGCCACGATAGAGAGCAGTCAGGTTCAGCGTACGTTCATGGCGCGACATGGCGAAAATTGGCAGACCAGAGCTGATACGGGAGGTCATCAGCGCGGTACGACCCGATTCGGTCATGGTGATGATCGCCGTAACGCCTTTCAGGTGGTTAGCTGCGTACATTGCTGACATGGCAATGGCTTCTTCCACATTGTCGAACTGAACGTCCAGACGGTGTTTAGAAACGTTGATGCTCGGGATTTTTTCCGCACCCAGGCAAACGCGCGCCATGGCTGCAACGGTTTCTGACGGATACTGCCCAGCGGCAGTTTCTGCAGACAGCATCACAGCGTCAGTACCATCCAGAACGGCGTTTGCTACGTCCATGACTTCTGCACGCGTCGGCATCGGGTTAGTAATCATTGACTCCATCATCTGGGTCGCCGTGATTACCGCTCGGTTTAGCTGACGCGCACGACGGATCAACGCTTTCTGAATGCCGACCAGTTCCGGGTCGCCAATTTCCACACCGAGGTCGCCACGTGCAACCATTACCACGTCAGAGGCGAGGATGATGTCATCCATTGCATCCTGGCTGCAAACGGCTTCCGCACGTTCAACCTTGGCAACAATTTTCGCATCACATCCTGCATCGCGTGCCAGGCGACGGGCATAGTTCAGATCTTCGCCACAGCGTGGGAAGGAGACAGCCAGGTAATCTACGCCAATCAACGCCGCAGTCTTAATGTCTGCTTTGTCTTTTTCGGTCAGCGCTTCAGCCGACAAACCGCCGCCAAGTTTGTTGATACCTTTATTGTTGGAG
>ERZ1090879.1327-NODE-1328-length-13756-cov-10.135465_pt1 | contig 13756 bp, 9 predicted proteins | sample MGYA00478472_ERZ1090879 | MGnify/ENA primary metagenome ERZ1090879 (study PRJEB33644, sample SAMEA5815723) | chicken gut metagenome | biome: Chicken; feature: Gastrointestinal Tract; material: Caecum | place: Ireland | collected 2019-01-01 | study: A study of...
ATATTGACCGTCATATATCGTTTCAGCGTCACGTTTTATTATATATAAATAGTAATATGTTTGACATAGTACTATTGAAACGGTGTCATTTTCAACGTTGATGGTCGGCTTTGATATTGTCGGATGAGAAAATTTACTGCTTTTTTGTTTCGGTTCATTGCCTTTAAGGCATTTTACGCTTAATCTGTTTAATTTCGGCGATATATCGTCGGCAAGTATAATTTTTCCGTCGGCGTCGTAATCCTGTCGGTCTATATCAACCTCAACCGTCCCCGAAGACGTTTCGAGAGGTTGCGGCGCCGATGTGCGATAGAGTTCTTGCAGTACATCTTTCAAGATGTTGCAGCATTGTCCGCCGCCTGTTACGTTTGTTTTTTTATTGTCTCTGTCTCCCAACCACACGCATATTGAATGTTGCGATGTATAACCTGTTGCATAAGCATCGGTATTGCCGCTGTCGTCTCCGCACGTGCCCGTCTTTGCGGCAACATCGAACGGCATATTTTTTAATTTTTTCGCCGTTCCGCTCTTTGCCGTCTGTATTAGCATTTCGTTCATGAGCGAGCATGTGCCCTCGGAAAACGCCCTCGTGTATTGTTTTTTATCTGTGTAGATTACATTTCCGTCACTGTCCTCTATTTTTTTGATAAAGTGTGAAGTTGTGTGCATCCCGCTTTTTCTGAAAGTGCTGTATGCGTCGCAGAGTGTTTTGATATCCATGCCGTAGTGCATTCCGCCGAGCGCGAGCGAAAGATATTTATCTTCCTCGTCGATGGGGACTGATAATTTTTTGGCGTATTTTGCCGCTTTATCTATCGTCAGCGCGTTGAGCGTTTTTACGGCGGGAATGTTATAGCTTTGTGCTATGCTTTGCGCTACAGTCACCGTTCCGTGATATTTTTTGTCGTAATTTTCGGGACAATATTCGCCGAAATTAATTTTTGTATCTTCTATTTTTGTAAAAGTGTGAATTAGACCCTCTTCAATGGCGGGTGCATACACGAGGAGGGGTTTTATCGTCGAGCCCGGTTGTCTTTTTGCTCCGTTTATTGTATTTACATATGCGCACACGCCGTTATCTTCGCCCGTCACAATGACCGCGCCGTCGCTTTCAAATTCAAGTTGCTCTATATATTTCTGCATTTCGCTGTCCATGTAAGTGTATATTTTACAGCCGGGCAACTGTGTATAGCAGTCGAGGTTGATATCTTCGAGCTCGTCGAACATGGCGTCGATATAATAGCTTTTGCACCTCGCGTCGCTGCCTTTTACCGCGCCGAGCGGCTGCTCTGCGGCTTTTTTATAATCGGCGTCGCTAATAAATGAGCATTCGCGCATACTGTTCAGCACTATGTTTCGTCGTGTAAGACACTTTTCCGGATTTTTGAATGGCGAGTAGTTGTTCGGTGAGGTTAAAAGCCCTGCTAGCGTTGCGCTCTGCGTTAATGTCAGGTTTTCGGCGTCGGTATCGAAGTAGAATTTCGCTGCGCTTTGCAGTCCGTAACAGCTGTGTCCGAAATATATTGTATTGAGGTACATTTCGAGTATTTCGTCCTTCGAATACGCCCTTTCGAGCTGTCGGGTCAGTTTTATTTCTTTGAGCTTGCGCGAGAGCGTCTTGTCGTTCGAAAGGTGGGTGTTTTTTATCAGCTGTTGACTTATAGTCGAGGCGCCCTCCTTGAATGAAAAACTCGCAATGTTTTTGAACAGAGCCTTTACCATGCGCCCGTAGTTGAGCCCGTTGTGGCTGTAAAATTTTCTGTCCTCGGAGGCGATAAAGGCGTTTTTTGTGTGTTCTTTGAGGTCGCAGACCAAAACGGTGTTTCTGTTGCCCTCAATGGAAGAGCTCTGTATTTTTTGCCCCGAATCATCGTAAATGGTTATCGTCTGACCGTAATTTATAAGTTTGTTTTTGTCGAGTTTTGCGTCGGCTGTTATGCAGTTGAATATTACAAGTCCCGTCAGTAGCAACGCGGTTGCTGCAAGCAGGAGCAGAAGCGCAATTTTTCCAAGCTTTTTCATTAAAAATAGTATTCATAAAAAAAATAATTTGTTGCAAATAGATTGAAAAAAATTGCGATTAATTATATAATTGTATATGTATGGACAAATTTTTTCACATAGTTACTTATGGTTGTCAGATGAACGTGCACGAGTCCGAAAAGATTGCGGGCATTTTATCTGAAATGGGTTACAAAAGCTGTGAAAGTCCCGAAGAAGCGGACATTGTGGTTTTTAATACCTGTTGTATAAGGGAAAATGCCGAAAATCATGCTTTCGGCAATATCGGCATGCTTAAAAAGCTCAAAGCGGCGAGAAAGGACATGCTCATCGCCGTAGGCGGATGTCTGCCCCAGCAGATGAACAAGGCTGAAAATCTGCACGAGAAGTTCCCTTACGTAGATATAATTTTCGGCACCCATAATCTGCATAACCTTAAAGGGTTGATCGAAAAAAAATTAAAGATGAGAAAGACCCTTATTGAAATAGAGGACAGCGAGGGCGAAATCTGCGAGGACGATAAGCCCCTGCGCACGAGCTATCCCAACGCGTGGGTAAACATAATGTACGGCTGCAACAACTTCTGCTCGTACTGCATTGTCCCCTACGTTCGCGGCAGGGAGAGGAGCAGGGATTCGCGCAAAATTATCGAAGAGGTAAGGTCGCTCGTGAGCGAGGGGTACAAGGAAATTACCCTGCTCGGACAGAACGTCAATTCCTATAAGGGAGAGCTGACTTTTCCGCAGCTTCTTAAAGAGATTGCAGATATCGACGGCAAATTCCGTTTGCGCTTCATGACCTCGCACCCCAAGGATTTTTCGCCCGAACTCATCAAAGTTATGGCGCAAAACCCCAAAATTTGCCATTGCCTTCATCTTCCCGTGCAGAGCGGTTCGGATGCGATTTTAAAGGCTATGAACAGAAAATATACCGCCGGGCAATATCTTGAAAAGGTTGAAATGCTAAAAAAAGCCATTCCGGACTGCGCCATAACCACCGACCTCATCGTCGGATTCCCGGGCGAGACTGACGAGGATTTCAAAGCAACCCTTGAACTCGCAAAAAAAGTTAACTTTGCCTCGGCGTTTACATTTGTGTATTCCAAAAGGGAGGGGACTGTCGCGGCGAAGATGCCAAACCAGGTTCCCGAAGAGGTTTCAAAGGCGCGCATTATGGAGCTCGTTGAGCTCATAAACAGCCAGACCCGCGGCCTTTCTCAGATGTATATCGGTAAAACTGTCGAGATTTTATGCGAGGATTACGATAGCAAGCGCGGACTCTATATGGGGCGCGACGAATATGGCAGGATGGGGTATTTTGCAAGTCAGAAAAATCTCATAGGTCAGTTCGTCAACGTGCGCATCGAGCACGCAAACGGCGTTTCGCTCACCGGCGAAGTAGTATAAAAGGTAGTATAAAATGGCTCTTTCACCAATGATGCAACACTACTTTTCCGTCAAGGAAAAGTATAAGGACTGTATAATTTTTTACCGTCTCGGCGATTTTTACGAGATGTTCTTCGACGACGCCAAGACGGCTTCGCAGGTGCTCGACCTCACTTTGACGGGGCGCGACTGCGGACTTGAAGAGCGCGCGCCCATGTGCGGCGTTCCCTATCATTCCGCCGATTCGTACATCGCAAGGCTTGTTTCTGCGGGCTACAAGGTTGCAATATGCGAACAGCTTGAAGATCCCGCAACTGCAAAGGGCATGGTCGCCCGCGACGTCATAAGGGTTGTGACGGCGGGAACAATAACCGACGAAAATTATCTCGACGCGCGCGTCAACAATTTCATTGCCTGCGCCTGCAAGGAGGGCGACGTCTGCGCTGCCGCGTGGGCTGACATAACTACGGGCGAACTCTGTTGCACCCAATACTCGGGCGACGGCGGAGTGAGCGCAGTTATTGCGCTTTTCGTAAAACTCTCTGTCAGCGAAATTATATGCAACGACGAGATGCTCTTTGCGTGTAAGGATGTTCCCGAGGTTTCCCGCGGTATTCTGCCGCATTTTTCAAGCTATTTAAGCTGGACTTTCGGCTATAAAGCGGCTGAAAAAAATTTGCTCGACCAGCTCAAAGCGAGCACACTTTCGGCGTTCGAAGTGGGTTCCAAGCCCCTCGCCGTCTGTGCGTGCGGTGCGCTTTTGGAGTACCTCAAAGAGACGCAGAAACACGCGTTGCCCAATATAGACAGCGTCAAATACATTTCGGATCGCGCTTACATGCAGCTCGACAACGCCGCAGTCAGAAACCTTGAACTTGTAAAAAGCATGTCCGAGGGCAAAAAATACGGTTCGCTGTTGTGGCTTTTGGATAAAACCAAAACCGCCATGGGCGCGCGACTGTTGAGCGGTATGATTGTATCGCCGCTTTGCAGCGCAAATGAGATAAATTATCGGCTCGACGGCGTTCAGGAATTGTTTGATTCAACCGTCGTGCGCGTCGGTGTTTCGGATATGCTCCGCCAGGTTAAGGACATTGAAAGGCTGGCCGGCAAAATAGCCGGCGGCAGCATTATGCCCGTCGACTGCCTTGCGCTTGCGCAGTCTCTTCTGACCGTTCCCAATCTGAATTTTCAGCTGACAGGATTTGGCAGCGCCATTCTAAAAGATATCTCGCGCGGTCTTCGCGACATGACCGAGCTCGCCCAATATATTTTAAGCGTAATTGCAGAAAATCCCCCCGCAACGATGAAGGACGGCGGGTATATTAAAAAGGGGTTCAGCCCCGAACTCGATGAACTCAGGCAGGTCAAAGTAAGCGGCAAGGACATCCTCGCCGATATGGAGGCGCGCGAGCGCGACAGGACGGGCATTCGCACTCTTAAAATAGGGTTCAACCGCGTTTTCGGGTATTATATCGAAGTCAGCAAATCTTTCAAGGACAAAGTGCCTTCCGAGTATCAGCGCAGGCAGACACTCACCAACGCCGAAAGATTTATAACCGACGAGCTTAAAGAACTCGAAGACAAAATTTTGAACAGCGAGGAAAGCTCTTTAAAGCTCGAAAGCGCAATTTATGAGCATCTTACAGGCGTCCTTTCGCAAAATATACCGGCTTTTAAGGAGATTGCCGCCGCGGTTGCCAAGCTCGATGTAATAACTTCATTTGCCGAAGTTGCAAAATCGAGTAAATTCTGCCGACCCGAAATAGTCGAAAGCGGCAGTCCCATGGTAATTCGCGAGGGCAGGCACCCCGTAGTCGAAAAAATTTCAAAGGATAAGTTTGTCCCAAACGACACTTTGCTCGACGAGGGCGAAAACCGCACGATGATAATTACCGGCCCCAACATGGCGGGCAAGAGTACCTATATGCGGCAGACCGCCATTATCGCGCTCATGGCGCACATCGGTTCGTTTGTGCCTGCAAAATCGGCGCGCATTCCCATAATCGATCGCATTTTTACGCGCGTCGGCGCGAGTGACAACCTTATTTCCGACCAGAGTACCTTTATGGTCGAGATGATAGAGGTTGCGACCATACTTCGCAATGCCACAAAGGACAGTCTGATTATTCTCGACGAGGTGGGCAGGGGGACGAGTACTTACGACGGTCTTTCCATCGCCTGGGCGGTCGTAGAGGAAATTACCAAAAATATAGGCGCAAAGACGCTCTTTGCCACTCATTACCACGAGCTCACTCAACTTGAAAATAAGCTTTATGGCGTTAAAAATTACAAAATCGCCGTCAGGGAGATCAATGGCGGTATAGTATTTTTGCGCAAAATTATGCGTGGCGGCGCAAACCGCTCGTTCGGCATAGAGGTCGCTGCGCTCGCGGGCGTTCCTACAAGCGTGACCGAAAGGGCAAAGGTCATTTTAAAGCAGGTCGAAAGCGGCGGAATCGTCACGGCAGATGTGGAGAGCGTTCAGCCCGAACAGCCCGCCGAAGAGAACGAAGTCGAAAAGATTTTGAAAGAGATAGATATGAACAACATGTCGCCCATGCAGGCTTTCATGGTGCTGGGCGATCTCGTTGAAAAGGTGAAATAAATGGCTAAGATAAACATACTGTCCGAAGTCATATGCAACCGCATTGCGGCGGGTGAGGTCATCGACAGACCTTATTCCGCTGTAAAGGAGATGATTGAAAACAGTCTCGACGCGGGCGCTACCGAAATAGAAGTTTACATCGAGCGCGGCGGCAAGGATCTGATAAAGATCGTCGACAACGGCTACGGAATAGAAAAGGACGACATGCGCGCGGCGTTCTTTTCTCACGCTACGAGTAAAATTTCCACGCTCGAAGACATCGACAACATCCATACCCTCGGATTCAGGGGCGAAGCGCTTGCCACGATCGCGGCGATTGCTCAGGTTGAACTTATAAGCGTCACCGGGGGTAACGATGCGTGGAAGGTTGAGTGCGACGGCGAATTTATCGGACAGGTTGAACCCGCCGCCCTCGATAAGGGCACGCAGATAACTGTGCGCAACATCTTTTTCAATACGCCCGTCAGGCGCAAGTTTTTAAAGACTGACAAAAAGGAGGAGGCAGATATAACCTCCTTTGTCACGCGCTATATTCTGGGCAATCCGCGCGTGGCTTTCAAATATTTTATCGACGGGAAGCTCACTTTGCAGTCATACGGCGGCGGGTTGGAGGAAGCTATCGCCCAGGTTTACGGTTCAAAATACCTGCCCCAGTCCTTCAAAATAAATGCCGACAGAAACGATATTCATGTATATGGTTTTATAGGCAATCAGAATTTTTTCAAGCCCAATAAATCCTATCAGAATGTATATCTCAACGGCAGGTGCATTTCAAACAACGTCATTTCAACTGCCATTTCGCAGGCGTATGCACCCTATGCCATGAAGCGCAATTACCCCGTGTATACGCTCTTTATCGACGTGCCTACCGAAATTGTAGACGTAAACGTTCACCCCAACAAGGCGGACGTGCGTTTTGTGGATAACCAGCTCATTTTCGGAACGGTCTATAAGGTCATCTCTTCCGTGCTCGACGGAACCGCCAAGGCGGCAGATTTTGTCGTTGACAGCACGGTCGTGCCCGAAATTCAGTCTACATTCGCTGAAAGCGGCTCTAAAAATGCCGTATACGCGTCTGATTACACGCAGAGCGGCAAAATTTACGATAAAAATTTCGATGACGTGGCTATGCCGCAGTTTACGCCGGACGGAAAGATTAAAAAAGCGGAACAGGCGACGCCTGCTCCGCCCGTACAGCCGCAGCCGCTCGTAAGTGATCATTCATATTATGAAAAGTTGGAAAGTCGGAATATTCAGCCTAAAACGGCAGATGAAGTTCCGCTGTACAAGGCATTCGCGCCGCTGCGCGAGGAAAATAAAATGAAAGTCTGCGGCGGCGTAAAACCGCTTCCCGTTCGTGTTGCCGAACAGGAGCGTGCAAAGGCAGAGCAGGAGCGCATAGCTTACGAAAGCTGGAAATATAAGGGCGATCTTTTCAACACCTATCTTATATATGAAACGGGTGATGACGTGTACCTCATAGATCAGCACGCTGCGCACGAGCGGATGATTTTTGATAGCCTGATTGAAAAACTTAAAAACCGCACTTCCATACCCCGCCAGGGTATGCTTATTCCGTACATTCTCGACCTCAACGCGCAGGAATCTGCCTTTATATCAGAGAATTTAATGCTCATCCGCCGCATGGGCTTTGATATCGAACCGTTCGGTGTAACTGCATACCGCGTAAACGAAGTTCCGCTCGATTTGCAGGACATAGATCTCAAAGCTTTTTTCGGCGACTTGTTGTCCGATCTCGGCGGGCTCAGATCGATAAAGGTTGAAGATGTTCTGCGAGATAAAATAGCCATGACTGCCTGTAAACACGCCGTAAAAGGCGGAATGAGGCTGACAGACGCAGAAAAACAAAAACTTATCGAGATGTTGAAGGGCGATGTTGGACTTAAATGCCCGCACGGCAGACCTGTCTGTGTAAAGATGACCAGGACGCAGATAGAAAAGATGTTCAAAAGGATAGTGTAGCTGTGAAAAACGTACTCGTAATATGCGGTGCGACGGCTACCGGCAAGACGGCTCTCGCCGTAAAGTGCGCAAAACTTTTGAATACCGAAGTTATTTCCGCCGATTCGCAGCTTATTTACAAGGGCTTGAATATCGGCACGGCGAAGCCGACGAAGGAGGAGATGGGCGGCGTTGTACATCACATGATTGACGTAGTTGACCCCAAAGAGTCTTTTTCGGTGTCCGACTTTCGCGACCGCGCATTGCCGATAGTGCGCTCGCTTACAGACTGCGGCAAAGTTGCCGTCATATGCGGCGGCACGGGCTTTTATATAAACTCGCTTTTATTCGACTTTTCCTACGGGCAGGCCAAGGGCGACGGAGAGGTGCGCCGCAGGTATGACGAAATTTTGCGCGAAAATGGGAAGGATTACCTTCATAAAATGCTCGAAAGCATAGACGAGCAGTCCGCCCGCGCCATTCACCCCAACGACACAAAGCGTGTGATACGCGCGCTTGAAATATTTGAAGTCAGCGGAAAGAAAAAGTCTCAATTAAGCGACGGAAAAACTCCGCTCTTCAATTATGCCGCCGTCGCGGTGGATTTTCCGCGAGACGAGCTGTATGCCCGCATAGACGAGAGGGTGGACGAAATGTTCCAAAAAGGTCTTGTAGACGAAGTTCGCTCGCTCCTTGACCGCGGTGTTGACGAACATTGTCAGAGTATGCAGGCGATAGGGTATAAGGAAGTTATTGAATGTTTAAAAAATGGCTGTTCGCAGAGTACTATGCGTGATATAATTAAGCGCAATACCCGCCATTACGCAAAAAGACAGATAACATTTTTTAAAAAATTGCCAAATATTTTGTGGGTTGACAGGCAACAGGCACAGCCTGAAAAAATTGTGGAGTTGTTGAATGACTGATTACAGCGAATATATACAAAAGTGTGAGGAGCGCCTTAAAGATAAATTTGCGCTCATCGACGATATTGCCTTTAAAAATCAGCAAAAGGTTTTAAAGGCTTTTCAGAACAACAGAATAGCCGTAAGGCACTTTTCGGGAACTTCGGGATACGGTTACGGCGACGAGGGCAGGGACTGTCTTGGCAATATTTATGCCGATGCGTTTCATGCCGAGGCAGGCATTGTTTCGCCCCATTTGCTTTCGGGCACGCACGCGCTTTCGGTTGCGCTCTTCGGACTTCTGATGCCCGGCGATACGCTTTTGTGTGTAAGCGGAATGCCGTATGACACGATACGCCCTGTAATTTCGGGTGAAAATATAGGTTCTCTCAAAGATTACGGCGTTGCGTTCAACTGTATTTCCCTTACGGAAGGGGACGGATTCGACTTCGCTGCCATTTCAGAGGCATTGAAAGGCGACAGCAGGGTGAAGGTCGTCTATATTCAGCGTTCGCGCGGGTACGAACTGCGCGACGCGTTTTCGTGCGGGCAGATTGGCGAAGTGTGTGCTTTTGTGCGCAGCTGCGGCTTTGACGGCTGCATTTTTGTAGATAACTGTTACGGCGAGTTTGTCGAAGAGAGTGAACCCACCGACTGCGGCGCCGACCTCATTGTCGGGTCGCTCATCAAAAATGCGGGCGGCGGCATCGCCCCCACGGGCGGCTACATCTGTGGCAAGGACGAGTATATCCAGAAAATCGGCAGACGGCTGACCGCTCCCTCGATAGGTCTTGAAGTCGGTTCTTACGAAGGCGGATACAGATACTTTTATCAGGGGCTATTCATGGCTCCGCACGTCACAGCGCAGGCGCTTAAATGTTCGCTGCTCATAGGGCTCGCCATGACCGACCTCGGCTATAAAAACTATCCGTCCGTCGATAAAATGCCTTACGACATCACCCGCTGCATCGAATTCGGCAACGCCGACGACATGATAAAATTCATAAGGGAAGTGCAGTACGCTTCTCCCGTCGACAGCTACGTCACCTGCGAGCCGTGGGATATGCCGGGATACGGCGATAAAATTATAATGGCTGCCGGCACGTTTGTTTCGGGAGCGTCTATCGAACTTTCTGCCGACGGTCCCGTAAAGCCGCCTTACATCGCATATTTTCAGGGCGGACTCACCTATGAGCACGGCAAATGTGCTTTGTCGGCCATTCTTGACGCGTTAAAAAAGTAGTTGCCATAGATTTAATGCGGACGGCGATCTGCCGCCCGCATTAAATTATATAATTTAAAAAAATTGTGTCAGGTTTGGAGCTGCTTAATTGTTGTTATAGTGATTACATGGAGGAAAATGTTGTGGACGATTGGAATAAGTTGTCCGACAGGGAGAACTTTGCCCGGATAATCTCGGCGTATGCCGACACGGTTTTCAGGGTTTCGTATCAATATGTCTGTAACCGCCAGGATGCCGAAGATATCGTGCAGGAAGTCTTTCTTTCGCTCGTCGAAAGGATGCGCCTGTGTCCATTCAGCGATGACGAGCATTTAAAGGCGTGGCTCATCCGCGTTGCGATAAATAAAAGCATAAATGCGGCAAAGCGGGGCGCGCGGCGGAGAACTGTCGGCATAGATAATCTGCCGTTGGCGCGGCGGGGAGAAGAAACTCAGCTCGATGAAGAGCTCGCCCGCCTTTCTGCGGACGACAGGCAGGTCATTTATCTGCATTATTACGAGGGGTATTCGGCGAAGGAGATAGCGCAATTTATGCAGATTAACGAAAACGCCGTACATAAAAGGCTTTCGCGCGCCCGCGCGAAGATAAAGAAATTTTTGGAGGAGGACTGATATGAGCGCTTATAAAGACAGCATGAAAAAACTTCATACCGACGAGCAGTTTAAATCCGACCTTCTTGAAAAGATGTGTGCGAAAGCCGAAAATGGCGGCGTAGCGCAGGGCTCTTTGAGTGATTTTTCCCAAAATAATGATGTTGAGCGTCGTAACGTCGATACCGGCGAAGGGGGTGACGGGTCGGATTACATCCGCGAAAGGGTGTGCCGCCGCTCTAAGATCAAAAGAATTGTGGCATCCGTTGCGTGCGCCGTCGTTGCATGTCTTGTAATTGTTCCCCTAGCCGTCAATTTTGCGAACGGTATGTTTGCTTTCAATGGAGGCAGTGCACCCAATCAGGGTACGGATTCCGACGAGCCGTCCGCCCCGAACGATTCGGGTGATTCTTCCGATGAGTCGTTCGGGTTTGGCGAAAAGGTTGAAGATGACTTCGGCAATTATCTTGTCATCAACGCCCTTTCTGTCGGAGAAGCGATTATGATAGGTGAAAAAGAGTTTGCCGCGGGGCAAGACAATGTGTTTGTCATTTTGTCGGCGCAGGCTGATTTTACCCATCAGACCGACGGCGGATTTATTGGCCTGACTTCGGAAAATATTTCCGCAACCGCTTATGGCAGCGAAGATTTCATGGCATTCCGCAGTGACATCTTTGAAGCGCAGTTCAGCGACGGGGGGGTGCAGGGCGAGTTTTATATTGTGTTTGAGGCTGCCCGCAGTTTTGCCGATGATGATGGCGTCCCTTCCGCGGGTGTGGGAGATAACGACGTTCTTTGCGTTTCTGTGAGCGCGTTTGAAATAGACGGGGAGCCTGCAAAATTTGAATTGCCGCTCGGCGGGGTGAGGTAATTTGTTTTGTGTTTTTGCTGCCGGGGATATATTAATTTTGTTTTAAAGAACAAATTAATAAAATTCAGTTATAAATAATATATGGTAAGCGCGCCCGCACAGCCTGTGCCGGCGCGCTTGAAAACATCAAAAAAGTATATTGTGCAACGCACATCAAAAAAGAGACCACCTTTCGGTGATCTCTTTTTGAATTTTATGGAGGAAATTAATACATGCCGCCCATATCGGGGCCGCCCGCAGCATTGTTTGCCGCAGCGGGAGCGGGAATATCTGTTACGATGCTCTCGGTGGTCAGCAATGTGGCTGCAACCGAAGCTGCGTTTTGAAGCACCGAACGCGAAACCTTGGTAGGATCTATGATGCCGCTTGCAACCATATCGGTGTATTCATTCTTTAATGCGTCGTAGCCGTAGTTGGGCTTATTGGCTGTGATAATGTTGTTGACTATTACCGAGCCGTCGAGACCTGCGTTCTTTGCAATCTGGCGGAGGGGTTCTTCAACGGTTTTAAGCACGATGCTTGCACCCGTCTTTTCGTCGCCGGAGAGAGATTCGACGAGCTTTTTGAGCTCGGGAATGGTGGAGAGGAGTGCAACGCCGCCGCCGGGAACGATGCCCTCTTCAACTGCCGCGCGTGTAGCGGCAAGTGCGTCCTCGATGCGAAGTTTCTTTTCTTTCATTTCAACTTCGGTAGCCGCGCCTACATTTATAACGGCGACGCCGCCTGCGAGTTTGGCAAGGCGTTCCTGCAACTTTTCTTTATCGTATTCGGATGTCGTCTCTGCGATCTGCGCTTTGATGGAGTTGACCCTCGCCTTGATTGCGTCGGAGGAGCCAGAACCGTTTATAATCGTGGTGTTTTCTTTGTCTACTTTAACCTGGGCGGCTCTGCCGAGCATGTCGGGCGTTACGTCCTTGAATTCGTAGCCGAGGTCGGAGGAAACGACCGTGCCGCCCGTCAGGATTGCGATATCTTCGAGCATAGCCTTTCTTCTGTCGCCGAAGCCGGGCGCTTTGACTGCAACGCAGTTTAAAACGCCCTTCAACTTGTTGACGATGAGCGATGCGAGAGCGTCGCCCTCGACGTCTTCGGCGATGATCAAAAGCCTTGCGCCCTGCTGGGCAATGGGTTCGATTATGGGAAGGATTTCCTGCAATGTCGAAATCTTCTTGTCGGTGATGAGGATATAGGGATTGTCGAGGACGGCTTCCATCTTTTCGGTATTTGTAACCATGTAAGCCGAGGCGTAACCTCTGTCGAATTGCATGCCTTCAACGGTAGAAAGCTCTGTGTTCATGGTCTTGCCCTCTTCAACGGTTATAACGCCGTCTTTGCCGACGATTTCCATCGCGTCTGCAATGAGTTTGCCTATCGTTTCGTCGCCTGCCGAAATGGAGGCAACCTGCGAGATAGCAAGCTTGTTTTCAACGGGCTTGGAAATTGCCTTGATTTTATCGACTGCCGTATCTACTGCGGCGGCAATGCCCTTTTTAAGGATGATGGGATTTGCGCCTGCGGCGAGGTTTTTAAGTCCTTCCCGGATTATTGCCTGGGCGAGTACAACGGCGGTGGTGGTGCCGTCGCCGGCTACGTCGTTGGTCTTTGTCGAAACTTCTTTAACGAGTTGCGCGCCCATATTCTCGAAGGGGTCTTCAAGTTCGATTTCTTTTGCTATTGTCACGCCGTCGTTGGTAATGAGGGGAGCGCCGAACTTTTTGTCGAGCACGACATTCCTGCCCTTGGGGCCGAGGGTGATTTTAACAGTATCGGCGAGCACGTTCACGCCCGCTTCAAGCGCCTTTCTTGCGTCATCTCCGTATTTGATCTGCTTTGCCATAATCTATCAATCTCCTTAATTATTCAACGATTGCCAGGATATCGCTCTGGCGGATAATTGTGTATTCTTTGCCGTCAACTTTAACTTCGGTTCCGCTGTACTTTGAAAGAAGTACTTTGTCGCCTACTTTAACCTGCATTTTAACTTCTTTGCCGTCTACAAGTCCGCCGGGACCCACGGCTACAACTATGCACGTGGCGGGCTTTTCCTGCGAAGCGGCGGTAAGATACAAACCGCTCTTTGTCTTTTCTTCGGCTTTAAGACCTTCTACAACTACTTTGTCGAACAAAGGCTTTATATTCATTTAATTTTTCCTCCGGAAAAGTTATATTATTTTTCACGAATATTTATAAA
>ERZ1090879.1329-NODE-1330-length-13741-cov-58.339690_pt1 | contig 13741 bp, 23 predicted proteins | sample MGYA00478472_ERZ1090879 | MGnify/ENA primary metagenome ERZ1090879 (study PRJEB33644, sample SAMEA5815723) | chicken gut metagenome | biome: Chicken; feature: Gastrointestinal Tract; material: Caecum | place: Ireland | collected 2019-01-01 | study: A study of...
ATAAGCGTTTAACTCACGACTAAAGTCACGAGTGTGCAACGCTCTAATAATCAATCTTCGCTTCTCAACGTACATATTCATATCTTCCATGTCGGAAAATTCGTTGATTTCATCGGCTCGGTAGTTGCACTCGATAAAGATTCTGTCGAGCCTTCTGAACTTCTGCGGAATGAACTGGCAGTCAGTAGCGAAGAAGATTTTTTCATGGTCTGCTGTTGAGTATATCAAAAATCCGTAGTTTGCGCAAGGGCTGCCGTCTGAATTGCAGTGAGGCACATTGAACGGTAAGACAATAAAAGAGTCTCCGATTTGGAACTGTTTTCTATCTTTCACCGTATGAATGTAGTACCCATCACAAATATTAAGCGCATTTTTTGTATCTTGCGACATATACACATGGATTCCTCGCTGGATAAAGTCGTTGACATACTTGGTGTGATCTCCATGAGCGTGAGTGATAAGGCAATGTTTGACGGAAGATAGTTTGTAGTCCATTCCTCTGTTGACTTCTTTGACTGAAATGCCACAGTCCACCGCCAACATCATGCCTTTGTGGTCTTGAAACACTGTGCAGTTTCCATCCGAACCGGTCTTTGTAAACAACGTTCTCATGGCTTATTTGATTTCAATTTTAGATATGCTTCGCTGAATCTCGTCCAGCTTTTGCGATACTTCTAAATAAACCTGCTTGATTGTTTCAATCGCTTCCAGTAAACTCATGTCCTTCTCTTGCATTCTGTCCCTTGCTTCCCTTTCAGCAATATCTTCAAGAGCGGATGTGAGTCTGGAATAATATCTCGGTTTCTGGATTACCTCTCTTCCTTGCTTCTTGCTGTAGTAAATTCTTCCGCCGATATATTGATAATCATCCACTATGATTCCGTAGCTTTCGTTTACTTTAATCATAATATCACCTCTCGCTTTCAATAAAGAGTGGACTCATCGGAGCCTTCGCTTTCATCCTCGATTACCTCTCCGGTTGACTTACTGACCGTAACATAGTCTGAAATCGGTGCAGAATCTTCGACCTTATCCTCAGAAAATTCTTTGTAGTCAACGTCAGTGTATTCATCCTCGGAACAAGTATTCTCAATCGCTTCCATTTCAGCCTCATTCTTGGAGGATTCATAGTCAACACTCTTTCTTGCGTCCTCGAATAGTTCAGAATCATCAGAAGTGTTGCGAACCATCTTGGTGATCTTGTTGATAACAGTTTTCTTTGCCATATCGTCAGGATATTGCGCATGGGTGCTGCTAGCTTTGAGATTTCCGTCCTCATCAAACGGTTTCGCAGTAGACTTCTTCCATGCGGCAAGAATCTCCTTCCATGTCATAATCAGCGTTACAGGCTCTTTACCGTCGTTGTACAGGATAGTTGCGTAAGCGGCAAGAATCTTATCGCTGTCCATGCTTTCAAGCGTTCTGGTATGTTTTGTGACCTTGTAAGTGTTTCCGGGAAGATGTTCAAACTCAAAAGTTTCTCCCTCTTTTACAACGTCTGCAACAACATCGTCAATGGTTGGGTCAGCTCTCTTTGCAATCGCAACGTTTCCAAAATAGCTTACCATCAATCCCAGCTTTTCACCGTATGCAATAGGATAGCACTGTTTCTTTGATGGATTCAGCCCCAAAATGCACATATTCAGCATCGCATTAGCAATAGACGGAAGAGTGCAGCTTCTAAGTTTGTCATCGTCCATAATCATCAGCCGCAGGGCGTTTACTGAATTTCCTACGGAGTAATTCTTCGGGATTTCCAGTTTACCTTCATCAGCATACTTCATAACCTGATTGATAACGCTTGTGGAAGTGTCCTTCAACTTCTGCACAATGGCGTTGTTCTTTTCCTGCTGTTTTTTCATAATGTCGTTCATATCTCTAGTTCTCCTTTACTTCAAAATGCTTCTTGAACTCATACCCGCACTCTTTGCATTTCCAGAACCCGTTCTCTTGCTTTCTTCCCGTTTCTCCACCGCACTTCGGGCAAACCTCCTTCTTGACAGACAGCAGAACGGTCTGCGCGTCGCAATCAATGGTTTCAGTGATTCCTTCGGCATTGTCGATAAATAGCGGCAGATAAGCATTGTAATACCGCTGGAAGCCCTTCACAATGTCGAGATTGCAAATCAGTTTTGTGGAAGCAGAAAGGTCTTGATAATTCTGCCCATTAAACGTCGGGATGCAGGATTCAGAAACCTTCCCACTCTTTGCTTCTCTGGTAAACTTAAATCTCACATTGTCAAACAGCTTGTTTACTGCATCTTCCAGCAGTTTGCTTCTCCTTTTGATGAATTCTTCTGAAAGGTCAAGATACATCTGCGCCGTGTCAAGCTCGGCAGAATACTTATCTCTGCTTTCTTCCAGTTCTTCAATCATTTTCTGGCAACGACGGTTGCTGTCGATCTTGTTGAGTTCCAAAAGAATCTTCTGCTTTTCATCTTCTACTTTGGCCTGCTCATAGGCAATTTCAGAAAACTTCCGCTTTAATTCTTCATCGCATCTGGCGTTGGCAGCTTTCAACTCTTTTTCGAGGAAGTCTACAGTGGAGCGTTTGGATTGAATCTCGTCGGCAACTGTTTCTTTAATAGACTCCACCTTTGACTTGTATTCTTCTTGGAGTTTGGCCTCTGATTCCGCAAGTCCTACCAACTCTTTTTGAAGGTCTGTCTTCTGAACGCTCAAATCATCAATTGCGTTCTGTGATTCTTCTATTTCCCTCTCAATATCTTCAATTTCTGTCTGCCGTTCTTCAATGTTACCCTTGACATAATTGTATTTTCTTTGAAATTCTTCCATCGCTTTGGTGAGATTTTCGCCAGTCAATTTAGTGCCACACGTTGGACAAATATATGGGGTGGAATTGTTCATTGATTCAAGTTCTGCCTTATCTTCCCTGATGCAATCCTTCTTGATGTTCTTGCTGGCAGTCAATCCGTCAATGCGGACAAGAAACGACTTGATCTGAGACTCTATATCAGATACCTTTCGGTTGTTCTTATGCTCGCCATTGCGAATTTCGTTCAATTTCTCGATATATTGGTTCTTTTCATCAAACATCAAGCGGCTTTCTTTATTCTGGGCTTCTGAAAGCTCCTGCCTTGCAGATTCAAGTTGTTCTTTGATAGAGTTTACCTGACTCATAGACTCTGGTGTAGGCGCGCTCTGTGTCCTCAGTGCGTCAATCTTAGCAGACACCGAACTTAACATGGTATTCAACTCTGCTTCTGATTTTTCAACTTTCAGAATGTTCTTCGCCTGCTGCTCCACCCTGATCGGAATATCATCAATCTGCTGGTGGATTCTCTTAACCTCTGCTTTGTAGAACTTCTGAATATCGTCCACACTGTCATATCGTTTCAGAAGCTCTAGGAGCGGCTGAAAGGCTTCTTCGGATTCTGCAATACTTTTATCGCTTTCCACGTTTGCCATGTGTTTCAGGGCCTTGCACTGGCGCTGAGACACTGTTTCGCCGTTCGCTGTTGTCATAAGCTCTGTGAAGTAGTTTGGAAAGGTAAGTAATTTAAACACTTCTTCCTCTCCAACGGAATCCGCAATGTACTTCTCAAACTCTTTAATTCCCGTTGGAATACCGTTGATAAAGCACTCTGTCTTATATCCAGAAAACTTTTTATCTCTGGTAAACTTGGCCTGATAGACTCTTTTGAGAGTAACAGGCTTTTCGTCAATCTCTGCTTCAACCTCTACACTTGGAGAAACAATTTCGGTAGCGAAGTTTGGTTTAATTCCAAAGTCTGTGCTTCCGTCGCTGGACTTCTTGCTAAGGCAGTAACAAAAAGCATCGTAGAGTGTTGTCTTTCCGGTTTCGTTATCTCCCTCAATCAGCGTGGATTCAGGGGAAAACTCAACATCCATCTTCTCAAATCCCTTAAAGTTGTTCAAAGAGATTTTCCTCAATGTAAATCTCATAATGTGTCCTCCTTGTTTTTATTTCAGCATGATCTTTGCATAAGCATATCCGATGTATCTTTTAAGCGTCTCACCGGGCATTGACAGAGATGATTTTGTCAGCTTCCCACACATTGTTTTGAATGTCGTAAGCGTAATTCCATACTCTTGTTCGACCGGCTTCACAATTTTTGTAATCATCATGCCTGGTCTGTAGTTTTCAATTGCAGCAACCAGATATTTGAAAGCAGTAGCGTTAATATCCAGTCCATCTTCAACCAAAAACCTCTCAATTTCTTTTCTGATCTCGCTGTTTTCTGCCATCCTCTCACCTCCTTACAGTTATTTATTGTATCTCTTTTTACAGACCAAATCAATACCAATATTATACAAATTATCGCCCTCCGATATGTTTATTATTTACTCTGACTTAGCTTTTTCAAGAGTTTGCTTCCCTTCTTCACTGATTCCAGCCAAGATTCTCTATTCCCTCAATAAGTCGTTCTGCAATCTCTCCCCTTCTTATTTTTTAAGCAAGCGTCTAACTGCGTCTTATTATTTTTTGAAGTCCCCTTTCATCTCAATCATCTTTTCTCTAACCAGTTTATCAATAACCTTTCCTGCACTTTTATATCCGCATATCCTCCTTAGTTTCTCGATGTTGTATGCTGTCTGGGAGGTTACTATTGCAGATATTCTTCGTAAGTTCTTCTCTTTCAACGGGAACCATCACCTCTTTCCATGATTTCCTTAAATTCTTCTGGAATCTTCGGCATTTCAGCGAACATTATGATTTTTGATGTTTTGTGCGGCAGCATATCCATCTGTTTCCACACATATTTCTCTTTCCCTCCTATAACCAACCGCTGGTAGTATAGCGGCATCACCGTTCCGTACTCGTTAATCGTGATAAACACTTTCGCTACATAGTTTCCGGGGGACAATTCCGGCTTCTCTTTCGGAAATAACTTCCACTCAATCGTCGATTTCATCATCACGCCTCTTCTCTAAAATTTCAATTACTCCCAAAATAATTGATGTTTCCGGTTCACAATCTTCAATTTTTGCTAAAGCATCAACCGCCTTTTGCAAGTGATTTACTGCGTTTGGAATATTTTCGCCATCCCAATCCGCTTTTACTTCAATTTCACATTCAACCAAAGATTCAGGATTCAGTTTAAAAAGCGGGCGAACCCCATACGCGATGTCGACGTAGACGCTGTAGCCGAGAGAACCCATAGCCGCCACCTGATACGTCCTGAACGAACACTTATTATCCTTTGTGCTATATGCAGTTGCCGTCCATTCCCAACCCCTTTTAGGGTTCGGAATCAAATATCTATACTTCCTATGCTGATCGCAGGTTCGTGGGGCTAAAAAACACTCGCAAGTCCCATAGTCTTTCAACCCATCGTTTGCGGTAAGGTCAACTCGCATAAGTATAAAAGACGTCCTGTCTGCTCCACCCTTAACCCATTCGTCAAGGTACTCGCAGTTCAATTTTTTTCTCAACTCGGATTCTGCAAAGTTGTTGGTTTTGCCAAACCCTGACTTAAAATTCTCGTCCAACACCATGCACAGTGTTCCATCATCCATGTGTTCCAGAACCATACAATTTTTCTTTCCGTAGATGAAGCGTTCTCCTTGATGGTACTCTTTAATTGTTCTCATTGTTTTTCTCCTCCCTCTTTTTAAAATAACTACAAAAATCATCTTTCCATCTCGCATCTTCGCAAAAATCGCACACCAAAGAATCTTTATACGCTAGAACATCCCTGCCAATCTCTGCATAATCCTCTTTGGTCGGCTCTCTACTCCACACGCAATCTTTGCACCTCCCAATTGGCGGGGCTGGACGGGTGTTCCAGTGCTTAATTGCATCACGTTCTCTCAGGCTGTCCTCTGACTTCCCCAAGCACTCAGGGCACCAGCATCGCCACATTCCCCAATTACTTATGCGTATATTCTTGTTTCCGCAAAACGGGCACGGCAACGCAATCCTTTTTTGAGTACATTCTTCCTGCGCCCGTTTTTCCCCCAGCAGCGCGCGGCGGATCAGTTCTTTGTCGGTCATTATTTCTCATCCTCCAAATCGCATTTTGCACCACACTTTGGACAGTAATTTTCGTAATCCCCGATTCTCTGTCGTGTTTTGCAAACTGAACATGTTGCCCAAAACGTTCCTTTGCTGTCGCGGCAAGGGCCGTGCCACTCCCATTTTGCATGGATAACTGGCAGGGCTGGGCGGGTGTTCCAATATTCTATCGCTTTTTGTTGTGTACTATGAGCACATCCATAAGCCCCACAATATGTTTTTTTACAAGTTACGGCGTAAATCGGTTTGCCACCAGTATGGAGTTCCTGTGTTTCTGATTCCCCTCCGCACCTCCAACAAGGCAGCACAATCCCTTTCTCCGTACACTCTTGCTGCGCCTCATGATCTCCCAGCAGCGCACGGCGGATCAGTTCTTTGTCGGTCATTGTTCATCAGCCTCTACCTTAAAATTTTTTAATGGGCACCATTTTGGAAAAGTCTTTATCATTGGTGTAATTTCTCCCGGGGCGGTAAAAGAAACAAAACCTGGTTCCTTTGGGCTTTTAGGAAACATCTTCACGAATATCTTTTCTGCTCTTGGGTGTTCGCAATAACAACTTGATCTAGCACCTTTCAAGTGTCGATTGTTTCCGGTTATTTTGGCGCTACCCCTGATTTTTAAATATGGGCAATTACTGCACTTCATCATTCATCCTACCTCGGCATATTCCAACAATTAAAACAGGCCTTGAATCCTTCGTGGTTATCGTCAAAGGATCTCCCACAATATTTTCGATACCCCAATCTGGCGCAGCAAATTACAGGTTGACCGTCTGGATATACTTCTGCATTAGGATATTTCTCCCGAAAGTCCTGCAATCTGGTTCGTTGCGGGTGTTCTTTGATCCATTGCTCTACGTCGTTTTCCAATTCATCAAGTTCATTCAATTCCACCCCAAAATCCAGGCATCCCTTATAATCCCTTGGACATCCTTTGCAATTCTTGTACGATTCGCACATCCTTCTGTATTTTTGGTAAAATTCCTTGAACTCCATTACTTATCCCTCTCTTTCATACTAAAATAATCTCATATTCAGCGACTCGTCCAACATCTTCCAGCGGAACGCTTCGCCCGGAACAATAAATCCCTCATCTTCCAGCGCAAATCTTCGATCAAAATCATATACTGTATGCCCGTCAGGATGAAACGTTACAGGGCTGTCATTGTCCCATTTGAGCATCAACTTCCACAAGTCAGGATAATTTTTACGCAACAATCTCAATTGATTTACAGACTGATTATGGCAAAACCAGCATCCTCCCCGTGTGGATGTTGTGTATATCGGAGATAAGAGGTCGTTTTTCTCGCACCATTGGCGGCAATACGCTTCATCCCAACCAATATCTACTAACGGTGACTTCTTTTTATCCGACAAATTCCCAAATCTCTTAGGCTCATCTGCTGCAATCCCTATGTATTCAATCGCATCTTTGGGCTTGCATTTTTTAAGCGCAGGTAGTTTTAGCTGTTGTAAGCACCACTGGCCTCTTTGCATAGGCCATCCATAGATTTTTCCGTCAAACTTTGTTTTTCTCCCTGTCCTGCCTCTTGCCCGATAAAATCCTTGTGCAAAAGTGCAATTGCCTCTGTAATGCTCAACCTCAATTCCCCATCGCTCCTTGATAATCTTGTCAGCTTTTGCTTTAAAATCCACCATGGGCGGCAGGTCTGCGGGGATTGTATCGGTCGCCCAAATCTCTGCGTGGACGATACGATCTAGTGGCCAACCTAATTGCTCAATTGCGCCAAGGCAGGCAAGGGAATCCTTGCCGTAGGATAGGCTAAGTATGTGCTGCATTATTTATCACTCCTTCGCTGTCTGTTTGAGCCATCCCATAACATAAAACAACTTTGCTCTAAACGCACATGGAGATGATATATCGGTGTATCTGCTGGCAAAAGAGCACAAAAAATCGTAAAGCTCCTCATCCGTCATGCTGCGGATTTTGTCGGCATTAGTAATTTGTGACGCTTTTTTGTATACATTACAATGTGTAAATCTACGATATTCACAAGTGGAACACAACATTTCATCAATCCATCCTTTCTTTAAACTCAGTGAAGTACCAAATCAGTTCGTCTCTGAACTCTTCCATAACTTGCTGTGCGTGTTTCAGAGAGTCAAAATAGATTTCATAGAAGTGCCGATATGTTGAAATACAGTAATCAATTACAAGTTTATTGTCGTAATAGCTATACTTAATAAAAAATCTATATGCCTTACCGCTACAGTAATCAAATTTGTCACAAAGTTCAACGGAACGCCTCATTGTTTTCCATCTTCGTTATCCTCCAAAATTTCCTTGATTTTCACAGCCTGTTCGTATGTGATTCCTAAGAGAGATATTTTCTGTTCTATTTCATCAACAAATTTCTTCTTAGTGTACTCTTGGTATTCGTCCTCGGCCTTCTTATCGTCTAAAGGATAAATTCTAGCTCCCGCGCTTCTGGAATAACCGTCCTGTTTAAATAAAACCCCATTGACGTTTATAAATCCTTTTGGTGTGACATTTTTAACGGATTTTTTTGCCCAGTAGTTATAAAAGCAGCTCCAATAGTTCACATACACTTCGTCCCCTACCTTCAAATCTTTAATTTCCATCCTTCTTCGCCTCCTGTTCTGTTTTCCATTCGCAGTATTTCTCGCAGGTTTCCTTGTCGAGGAATACTACGTTCCACTCATTGATTTTTTCAAACGGCTCCCCTTTGTAGACCCGATCAAACACATCTCGGTAGTCATCAGAATTATGGGCGCAAGGAGCATAATAACTAAAAATTTTGCGCTGGCCGTTAAATATGTCCTCCTGATGGATACGGATAAGATGTAAATCTAAGGGTAAATATTCTTTTTTGCCCTTTGCGCATTGACATGGCTCTCTTAAATCCTTTCCACTTGGGGATTTAAAGTGTATATATCTTACTTCGTCGCATTTATCGCACTTCGGCGGCAAGGTAATCTTTTTCTTTACGCCCCATCCAATCACGATATAATCTCCAAAAAGTTCCTTGATTTTTGCGGTACGAAGCTCCATTTTATATGCTTCAACCTCTGTTTGCAGGCGAGATTCATACCACTTCTTGACATTCTCAACTTCCTGCCGTTCCTTCTTGTACTGTTGCAACTCTGCGTTTTCCTTCCGCAGACGCTCCATTTCAGCCTTAATATCCTGCCGGACATTCTCTTTGATGGCTTCGATCAGCGCAGTCTCTTCTTCTCTCGGTTCCTCGCACCAGTTTTCCTCAAACCAACTATCGTAGTAACACATAAAATTACCTCCAAATACAAATCATGCTAGGGAAGGGAGCCGGTTGTGGTCTCCCATTCTTTCCGATTAACGGTTTCCCATCAACCTCAAACACCAATCTTCCTCTAATAAATCGAATTTCAGCTTTTCCTAATATGCAATCGTGGAATCTGTTAGTGTCGGTTCTTGCTGGAAGAAGTGCCACTACCGTTGTGTTCGGCTTCAACGATTCCGTGTAGCATTTTTTTACCCACGCATCTTGATTCCCATTTTTGGAATATGGTGGATTGCAGAAAACAATCTCTCCGCTCCAATCCTTGCTTAGTCCATCATCGTTTTTCGTGTAATGCTTCTCACATTTCGCACTTTCATGCGTACAGCAAGGGTCAAGTGTAAAATGAAATTCATCATCTAGCTTTTTATAGAAATCCTTTGGTGTTTCCCAATCGTCTTTTCCCGTAGAAAGCAAGACTTTGTCCATTGCTTATCCCTCCTTATCTTTTCGTTACTCTAAAGAACATCATAATTGTAATGACTACTGCAATCCAGAACAGAATAAATAAAATCATCGTCATCCTCTCATACTCAATTCTCGAAAATGCTACAAGCCTCGTTACCTATTACTTCATCAATAGAAACTTCTTCGGTTTCCCCCATATTCTCGAACATACCTTTAGGGAAATACCCTCCGAATCCATCTTTGGTTCCCCAATATGCTACCGGCCCTTTACGAGCTATACGGCAAACCCCATACTTCTTCAATATTTTCGCTAACTGAACTTCATCCTGCGAAAACCTGCTATAGACCCACTCATCAGGGATACCCTGAATATTGCAACAGTCAAGGTCAATGTCGTAAAAAATACAGTTCAGGCAATTTTCCTGATCGTGGCAATAACTTCTCACCTTTTCAACTGCGGTTATGAGTTCTTTTTTATTATCCATAAGATATACCTCCTAAACATTCTTTACAGTCTTAATATTGACCGGTTTAAGTCAATGCTACCACAAAACGATTTCTTTTTCCATTCGCATTTTACACAAATATCACCCTTTTGTTTTGCTGTCCACTAAAACAAACTCGAATATGCTACAAAGCCAGAATATGCCGCAATCGCCGAATATGCTAGAAGTCGAAAAACTTACAATTTTCGAATATGCTACATTCCCCAGATCATCAAATCTCGAATATGCTACAAATCCACATTGTATTTCTTAGACTTCTTGTCTTTTCCGGCATTTTTCTTGTATTCCTCTATCCATATTGTTTTACCGCTTCTGTAGTGCCTGTAGTGACCTCTTACACTTATTTCTCGTGTAGGTTTAGTATAATTACGAAAACCTCTTGTAGGGGCTTCTACGGGCGTATATATAATATCTGATATTTTTATAATATTATCCTTCTTCTGCCTTCTCTCTTTATCTTCAATTCTTTCAACTATTCTTGTAACAGTTTCTCTGAACTCTTGCGTTTTATCAACTTCAATTCTCTGTCTATGATTCAATAACGCTTGTGTGCTGGCGTGGATTGAGATTGCTTCCTGCCTTCCAGCCGATTTCGCTTCTTTGACAGCTTTTGACTCTTTCAGCGCATACCATTTTTCATTAACTGTCATTTTATAACGATCATAACGAAAAGAATCAAGCCGCTTTCCTTGCCTAGTAATAGTAAAGTCAACTCTTGCTTCCCCGCTGTCTATTACAGTAATAATAATTGGATTGTTCGTTTCATAAAGCAATATATACTTTACTTTTTTCGTGCTGGCCTTATAGTTCCTCACGAGATTTTTGTGCTCGTCTCTCCATCGAAACAGCTTATTTTCTCCGTCTTGTGAAATATAGATTTTATCCATTTTCAAGCCTCCGTTCTTCAATTTTGGAATATGCTACAACTTCAAAACTGGAATATGCTACGATTTCGACCATCAAATCATAGCAGATTCAAGGGTTATCCCTGCTATCAATCCGCCTATAGATCAATAGTAGGGATATATTTATCCATATCAATTTAAACCAACTTGAAATTCCTTCCAGCGTGTTCCCTGGATTTGTCCGATACTGCCGTGTAAATGGTAGTAGTCTGAATATTAGAATGTCCTAATACTTCTTGAATAGTGCGAATGTTTTCTCCGCTTTCGCTCATCAGCGTGGCGCAAGTTTTCCGGCAGCTATGCGGCGTAAAGTGTTTATCAATTCCGGCCGCGTCTCTAGCTCTATTTACAATTACGTTGATTTGTGCAGGCATGATTTTTTTGCCTCTCATCGTAACAAATAAAAGGCCATCATCCTTTTCTTCCAGCGCATCGCGTTCCTGCAAATAGTCCGAAACGGCTTTGCAACAAGATTCGTTCATGTATACAAACCGCTGCTTGTCTCCTTTTCCATGTACCAACACGCGCCCGCTCACAACATCAATATCATTTATGCCCAGGTCAAGCACTTCCTGCCTGCGCAGACCTGCGCAAAACATAATTGACACTATCGCTTTATCTCTATACTTATTGAAAATGCATTTCCCTTCTTGAAAAGCTGCTTCTATAATCTTTTCCGACTCTTCGCCCGTAGCGGTAACCGGCAATTTTTTTGATATTTTCGGTGCCTTGATATTCCTTGTAATTTCTTTGCTTATATAGTCGTAACTATACAGATAGGCAAAGAACGACTTTAACGCGCTCAATTTCCTAGATCGTGTTGCGGCCCCGTCCCCTTTTTGATTCAAATATTCTAAAAATGCCAGAATATCGGTTTTGGAGACGCTTTGAACGTCTCCGGTCCCTTTTCCCTGCATAAAGTCCGAAAATTCTATCAAATCCCTTTTGTAAGCCTTCATTGTATTTAAGCTTTTGTTTTCTACGATTTTAAGATATGAAATAAAATCATTGATGTTTTCCAGCATTATAAAACCTCCATCAAGTCAAATAAAAAGAATGTAAGGGATTATAGCAAGCGAAAACGGAATTGATAGGATGATTGTAGCACTTGCCAAAACACACGCCCACCAAAGCAAGGAAAAGGCTGGAATTTTCCAGCGCTTTCCTTTAAAGGTGTATCTAATATCTAACATTCCTCTATTCATCTTCTTTTCCTCCCTGTCATTTTTGGAATATGCTACAAGTTTGATTTTATCATATTGACGTATTCACTATATTGTTTAATATCGTCTTCTTTCCTTGGGAACACCGGTAAAATCAATCCGATTCCCATATCTGATTCATATACGCAAGCGCCTTTATTGTTTGGATTTTTGAAAAGCGTTCCACTTCCCAGCGCTGACACCACATCGATCATCCGTTCTGTATCGATTGCCATATCTCCAAACTTTACAATAATTCCTTTACTTCCCGGAAATGAAAAAGTGTTCGTAAAATTGCGCGCGTTTTTGTGTACGGCCTTTAATTCCTCCTCTTTAATTTCAATTTCTTCAAATTGTTTCCATGCCAGCGGGAAACACTGGGCAACGTTCATTCCCTCCGCGCTCTCAAAAGGCAGATCAGCAATGTTTTCAGTGTCCAACAAAATTGCTGTCATTCCATCACATACGCAATAGTAGCAATCGATTCCTATATCCACTTTAAACCATCCGCGCAAGGCCGGATTTCCTTTGCTGCACCGCTGTTTCACATACTTTTCAGCAGCCTTTACTGCCTTTTCCGCAGATTTCCCGCCTTTTTCCTTGTTCATCTTTGCTGCAATTTCAGACAGGCAAAGTTTTCTAACATCGTCAAACTTGTATTCGTCCATCAGCTTCAGAATCTTTTCAGCGTTTAACATAATATTTACTCCTTTTCTTTTCAAATGTCGAATTTGCTATAGTTTTAGTATTTCTACTATGGATGTAGGCTTTATCGGTAAAACCTACAGGAAAACCATATACTAATTAAATCTCATCATATTCAAACAGGTATTCTACTCCGTCATATTCTCCGAAAATTTCCGTTTCTTCCCCGTTGTTGTGGCGGCTTACTTCATCTTCCCAAAACTCGACTACTTGTATATATTCTTCTTCTGTCAGTTCTGACCCTGCCGGGAAATCCGTTTCCATGTCATAGAAAAAGTCGGGAGAGTAACCAGAGTTCCACCCATCATCAAACCAGCTCCGCAGACTGATATTCTTTTCTACTCCATTGACATAATATGTTGTCATAATAAGGCGCTCCTTTTCTAATTTTTTATAATTTTCGCTTTCGCGTGGGGCTGGCGTTTCAAGGCACACCAGCTAGAGCCTATTCTGATCTATTCCGCAAGTTCTAACTCGTAGTAATCGTATTTCTTTCCATGGCTTTCTACTACTTTATAGCCGTATTTTCTAAAGATAGAGATTGTACTATTCATTCCTACGCCGCCTTCAAAATATGGGATGGGTTCGTATCCCGCACCATATCCGCATACTTCTCGATTATCAATTCCCGTGTAAGCGGTTTTGCTTCTATCAGATTTCCCTTCTTTCAAGGCGGCTTCTTTCAAATCACAAAGAATTTTTTTAAGTGCAAAAC
>ERZ1090879.1332-NODE-1333-length-13738-cov-6.858584_pt1 | contig 13738 bp, 10 predicted proteins | sample MGYA00478472_ERZ1090879 | MGnify/ENA primary metagenome ERZ1090879 (study PRJEB33644, sample SAMEA5815723) | chicken gut metagenome | biome: Chicken; feature: Gastrointestinal Tract; material: Caecum | place: Ireland | collected 2019-01-01 | study: A study of...
ACTGCAAAAACATTCACGCCATTTTTTTGCAATTCTGCATGCATATATGTTCCATTCGGGAATTTTTCATTATATCCTAAGGATAGTCCAAAAGCTTCCTGATAAAATTCCACTGCTGCCAATGTGTGGTTGATATATAGTGTCATACCTGTTTGCATCACTTACCTCCGTAAATTCTGATTGTAATTTAATGATTCTTAAGGAAAACAACCTCATATAATACATTTCAACAAAATCCAGGAAATTTGTGAACTGCTGGAAATGCTTTCAGAAAAATCAAAGAAAGAGGGCAGCTCTCCATTACATACAGCGGACAAGGAATTTGAGTATACAGCCAGGTTTGCGCAGCAATTGCACAGACCTGGCTGAACGATTGCGTTTCCCGTCACTCGCCGGTTATTTTCCCGCGCATAATTCTGAGGATCTTTTTCTCCATCCGTGACACCTGCACCTGAGAAATTCCAAGCTCTCTGGCGATCTCGGTCTGGGTCTTGTCTTCGAAATACCGCAGATAGATGATCTGCCGCTCTCTTGCCTCCAGCTTATCCAATGTTTCCTCCAGAAGAATCCGGTCTAGAAGCTGTTCCTGCGCCCCGGACCGTTCCTCCAGCCGGTCTTCCAGTGAAATGTCGTTTCCGTCCCCCTGGTAAATGGTCTTTTGCAGTGACTCCACCTCCGCGCCGGAATCCAGCGCCATCACCAGTTCCTCCATGGTGACCTCCAGTTCTCTGGCGATCAGTGACAGGGAAGGCTCCTGTCCCAGTTCCCGCTCCAGCCGTTCCCGGACGGCATACGCTTTCCAGGAAAGCTCCTTCAGCGGCCGGCTGACCTTCACCATCCCGTCGTCCCGCAGAAACCGTTTGATCTCCCCGGTGATCATCGGCACCGCGTAGGTGGAAAACTGCACTTCGTATCCGGGGTCAAATTTGTCGATCGCTTTCAGAAGGCCGATGCTTCCGATCTGGAACAGGTCCTCCGCCTCCACGCCTCTTCCGGTGAAGCGCCGCACAATGCTCCAGACCAGCCCCAGGTTTTCTTCTACCAATGTATCTCTCGCCGCTTTATCCCCTTCGTGTGCTCTTCGCAGCAGGGCAAGCGTATGCTCCATGATACCTCCTTCATTCCTCCTCAAACATCGAACGGCTTCCCACCGTCTTTTTCATCCGGACCACGGTTCCTTTTCCCACTTCCGATTCCACGGACAGCTCGTCCATAAACGCTTCAATAAACGCAAATCCCATACCGGAGCGGTCCATCTCCGGTTTGGTGGTAAACAACGGCTCCATCGCTTTTGGAATATCCGGAATCCCTTTTCCGAAATCCGTCACTGTGATCTCAATAGTCTTTCCTGCCAGCCGGCATTCGAGCCGGATCTTATGTACCTGATTTTCGTATGCGTGGATGATCGCGTTTGTGATCGCCTCCGAGACCGCCGTCTTAACGTCGGCTACCTCCTCCAGCGTAGGATTGAGCTGTGTCATAAAAGCCGCCACCGCCACTCTGGCAAAGCTCTCATTGCAGGAGCGGCTGTCAAATTCCATCATCATTTCGTTCGTCTGTTCCATAGTTTCCCCTTTCTCTTCCCTCACAAATTCCATGATTTCTCCGGCACCACTTCGATCACCCGGGATACGCCGGAAATCTTCAGGATCTTCCGAACTCTCTCGTTGGCGTGCAGGGCCCGCACTTTTCCCCCAAGAAGCTGCAGTTCCCGGAAACGTCCCATGACGAGTCCGATCCCCGAACTGTCCATAAACGTAGTCTGTCCAAAATCAAAATCAATCTGACGGATATTGTGTGTGCTCTGTATCGCCTCCGCTCCGCTGCGGATCTCGTCCGCCAGATGATGATCCAGCTCCGCCGGTACCCTTATGGTCAGTATGCTTCCTTTGATCTGAAATAATTCCTCATTTTTCATATTTTTCTCCCCTTCTGATATGCTCCCGAATAGAAAAGAAAGCCGGAGATATATAAAGACTGTTCTCCATATATCCCCGGCTTCGAGGTTTCTCTCTGCTTTATGATCTTTTTATTCCGTTTCTTCACCGTCCGGGTTACTGCTCTCCCCTTCGCCCGAACTTTCCTCATCTGCTGCGGAGTCTCCTTCCGAAGAATCCTCCGTCGAAGAATCTCCTGCTTCCGGATCCTGCGGCGTGCCGCCCAGCTGTTCGATCTGATTTGCCGCTCTGGTGGCATTGTCTGTTCCCGGAAATACATTGATGATCTCCTGGAAAGTCGCGATCGCATTGTCCGTGTCCCCGGTTTCCCGGTAAGCATGAGCCAGACGGTTCAACACAACATAATCCTGACCGTTGATCTCCCGTGCCTTGGTCAGACGGTCGATCGCGGTGGTATATTCCGCATTGTCAAAGGCCTCCACACCTTCGTCCTTCAACTCATTGAACATATCATCCTGGATATCCTCATAGATTTCATCATAAACCGCCTTAGCTTCCACGGAGAGATTATCCGTATTGACTTCCATCAGCGCGTTGGACGTCTGTGAAGTATTTCCCTGCTGATATGCATCCACTGCCTTCATCAGATTCTCATAACTGGTGGTCTTCTGGTTTGCCGCATCCACCTGCTGCTGGGCGGAGGCTGTCGTCTCATTCAGCGCGTCCACCTGGCTCTGCAGCTCACTGATCTGTGCCTCCTGGCTTGCCATGGTCGCTGTATACTCGATGATCTTTTCATCTGCCTCACGGGTGATATTCTGTTCATGGCCCGGCCCAATCAGGAACCAGACCACCAGTCCGCCGAGTACAAGCCCAAGGAAAATATTCAGCAGCGTCGCCATATAAGAACTCTCACGGAAGGTCGGAGGCTGGATTACCGCGTCGCTCGCCGCAAGACGGTCCGTCAAAACTTTTTCCGCATCCTCCTCCACTCTCCCCCGGCGGGCAAACCGCCGCGGTTCCAGAGAAGTCTGTGTTCCTGTCTGCTGGTCGACTTCTTTCAGGAATCTCAGCGTAGTGGAGTTGGTCTTGTCGATCCTTGCCGCCTTCTTCAGGATCTTTCTTGCTTTTTCGTACTCCTCTTTTTTGATATGGATCAGCGCCAGAAGATGATAACCTTTGATCAGCTTTGGATTCTGGCTCAGGATCTTTTTCAGCTGGATCGCCGCTACATCTTCGTTGCCTTCCCGGCAGCATTTGAGCGCGCTGTTGTATTTCTTGATCGTCTGATTGATCATATCCAGCTTCGCAGGCTCCGCCTGCAGCTTGGCAATATATTCCGAGGCAATGTTGTGTTCCGGCATGATATTTTTGCTGATGATCCATTCGCTCAGCGCAGATACCGCTTCACCGGTCTCAAAATAAACAAGTCCAAGAAGATTTCGTGCCTGAATATTCAGCTTATTAAATTTGAGACTTCTGCGCAGCATGTCGATCGCTCCGGACAGATCCCGGATCTGTGCCTTGTCCAGCCCAAGATTATAATACATATTGGAAAGGGACATACATTTTCGCTGTACGCCCAGGTCAAATCCACAATACGGACAGAAATCCATCTCCTGATCAACGACTGCCTTACAATTCATACAATTCATCGGCACACCTTACTCTTCTTTCTGTGTTTCTTGTTCGGTTTTCATCATTTCCTTTAAAATATCTATGACATCCGTCAGATCACGGCTGTAGATGGCATTCTCCACCTCGTCCACATCGAGACACGGCTTGAATTTCTTCAGTTCTTCCTCATAATTGAGCATTTTTTTCCTCCTTTGCTCTTTTGCTGATATGGTCCTTCAGCTCTCCCGCCAGATACAGCGAGCCCACACAGAACAGCATTCCATCCCCCTTCATCGCATACGCCTGTTCAAATGCCTGCGCCGGATCCGCCTGCGCATATACTTCCCGGCAGCCAGCCTTTCGAAAATCCTCTGCCAGCTCCTCCGCCGGCACCTCGCGGCTTCCTTCGATCTGCGTCGCAACGACCCTTGCCGGGCGGATGCCTTCGCTGATCTTCCGGATCATCTCCTCGTATTTCTTGTCACACACCGCAGAAAACAGGATGGTGATCTCCCGCTCCCTGGCAAAATGTGCCGCAGTTCGGATAAACTGCTCGATGCCGTCCTCATTATGCGCTCCGTCGATGATCACGCCAGGCAGCACCGTTTCCATCCGGCAGGGCCAGTGGGCTTTGGCAATCCCCTGGGTCAAACCTTCCTCCGAAATCCCGTGTATTTCTCTCAGACACTGCATCGTAAAATAGGCAAGACTTGCATTCATCATCTGATAATCCGCGATATACGGGATCTGCAGCGTCACCGGTTCCGCTCCCTGGCAGTCAAAGGTAAAGGTAATTCCTTCCTGGCTGACCGTCTCTCTCCGATACATGGATGGAAGCAGCTCGTAGGCAGGGCTGCCCAGTTCTTCCGCCCGGCTCCGGATCACCTCCGACGCTTCCCGGCAGTGTCCGTCATAGATTACCGGAACGCCCGGCTTGATGATCCCTGCTTTTTCCCCGGCGATCTCCGGAATCGTCTCTCCAAGATATTCCGTGTGATCCCGGCTGATCGATGTGATAATGCAGGCAAGCGGATGCGGAACCACATTGGTGGCATCCAGCCGTCCGCCAAGTCCCGTCTCCAGGACAATGTACTCCACATCCGCCTCGTCAAAGATTACCATTCCCATCAGGAACAGCAGTTCAAAATAGCTTGGATGATCGCCGCCCTCGCGGACAAACCGGCGGACCATTTCCATGACTTTTTCAAAAGCGCTGAGAAAGGCTTCGTCGCTGATATTCTGCCCGTTGATGATGTAGCGTTCGTTGATGCGGATCAGATGCGGCGAAGTAAACAAGCCGACACTCTTGCCGCCGCAGCGCAGCATGGAATCCAGATAGGAACATACGCTCCCTTTTCCGTTGGTTCCCGCCACATGAATGATCTTTCTCCCTGTGGAAGGATTTCCCAGGCGCTCCATCAGCATCCGGGTGTGTTCCAGAGGATGTTTCGTTGTAAACTTTGGTATATTATCAATGTAAGATACTGCTTCTTCGTAGTTCAAAAATTCCACCACTCTTATCTAATGTACTTGTGCGGCAGACGTTTCCGGAACACACGCCGTCAGACCGGCTTCAGTTCCAACCTGAAACGCTCCGTCACCTTACCATTATATAATAGTGGTGGAATATGTCCATAGATAAATTGAAAATTTTGTGCGCAAATTACGATTTTTTTCGGACGGAAAGCCTATGGGTTCTGGGCATCGGCAGCATCCGCGCCGTCCGCCGGCGCCGGTGTTCCGGCCTCCGCCGGATCCGGTGTGACGGACGGTGTCAGCGTTACCTTTGTCTGACAGATCCAGGGATCTGTTCTGGATAGTACTTTCTTCGTGGAGCTGTTGCTCTGCTGCGCAATCGTCACCTGATCTCCGTCTTTCAGTTCCAGATCATTGACCATCAAAGTATTGTTGTCCAGGAAAATCGTTTCCATCATTTCCCCATTTACTTCCACACGGCTGGACGCAGTGAAATTCTCTCCGTAGAAATACCAGGTATTATTGCCCACACTCTCCGCCCCGGTCAGCGTAATCGGAACGACACCCAGCTGGATCGACAGCCGCTCATAAGGCGTTTCTCCGTCCAGGCCATAGGAATAACGCTCTCCATACAGAAGATCGTACTGCAGTACCTCCAGATCCACCTGGTAATTCCTCGTATTCCGTCTTGTCTGATGATAGCGGAAAATGGTTCCTTCATGGATGCCCACGCGGTTCAGAACTTCCGCCGCGATCTGGTAGGACGCCAGATTCATATCCTTCTTTTCCAGCCCCATATTGTCCCAGATCACATACTGGGTCTGATACAGATATTTGTTGGTCAGATCTTCCATTTCAAGATCCATCGTCGGAAGATGGTCGCCGTACATTACCAGAACCGTCGGCTCATCGTATTCCTCCAGGCGTTCTGTCAGCTCTTTGATAAACTGATCCATCTCGTTGATCTCATTGACATAGTATTCCCATGCGTAATTATTCTTCGCCTTGTCTTCCGCCCCGGTCACTGTGATCTTCGGATCTTCCAGCACCGGTTCGTTTTGATAATCGCCATGTCCCTGAACGGAAATGGTATAGACGTAATCCGGCTGATCCGGCGTGGAGTCCAGCGCCTTGATGATCTCATCGGTCAGGATATAGTCCTTGACCCACCCTGTAGGAGTCGTATCGGAAATATCCGGCATATATTCCTCAGAAGTGAAGGTCTCAAATCCCAGCCGGGAAAAAACTGTCCTTCGGGAATAGAAATTCGCCTCGTTGTTATGGATCGCATGAGTGGAATATCCCAAATCCCTCAGCACATAAGGCGCGCTCTCACAGGTTTCCTCCTGGAGGATCGACTTGTACGGATACTCGCCCGGTCCAAAATAACGAAGGCTCATTCCCGTGATCGTCTCAAATTCCGTATTTGCCGTTCCGGCGCCCACAACAGGGACACGGTACCAGCCGGAAGAATAATCCTTCATCAGCTGGCGGAACGTAGGGATCGGATCCTCGGAAAGATTCAGATATTCCACCGTCTCCGGATCGAAGAAAGATTCCAGCTGAAGGAAAATAATGTTCGGCTTCACCGTATCGTTTTCCTCCGGCTCTCCTTCGCTTTCCTCAATCTGCTGCACCAGTTCCTCCGAATATCCGTTTGGCTCATTGATTCCTGTCTCAAACAGCGTCACTGCCAGACAGTAAGGGTAACCGTAATCCTCATAGGCAAACGCAATGTTTACAAAATAACTGGAAAGCACACGTTTTTCCAGCGCCAGATTCGTCGTACCCACAAACAAAAGCACCACCGCCGCTACCAGCGGCAGATTCACATACCAACGGATCCTGCCTCTGAACTTCGGTCCCTTGAACCAGAACCATACCAAAAACAGGAGCACGGCTGCCAATGCCGCAAACGCCAGGATCACCGTTCCTCCCGAGAGATATTTGGTGACCACCTTGGCTCCGTCACTGAGGTTCTTCAGATCCGGTCCGGTAAACGGCGTGACCCTGTTGGACAGAATCACACAGTTGATAATACCCAGCAGCAGCCAGAAAAAAGTCATGAACATACGTGCCAGTGTCCTTCTCCTGAACAGATATACGACCATAAAAGTAGTAAAAATCAAAAATGCATTATACAGAAAAACCAGAGGTTTTTCTGTCATAAACGTCCATGCCTGCGAAAAGGATCTGCGGGACAGCGTCTCAATGATGAAATACAAAATGCAGCACCCCGCCGCATGCAGCGGCAGGGAAAGCAGATTGCAGATCTTCAAGGCTTTTGCGCAGCCCGGGCTCAGTTCCTTCGGTTCTCTGGCATTCTTCTTACGCCATTCCTTGAACCTGCAGAAACCGTTTTTTATTCTCTCTTTAAATTTCTTCATTTACTTTGAAAGCTGCTCCAATCTTGTACGAACCTGTTCCATCATCTGCTCGTAATTCGCCAGTTTTTCTTTCTCCGCCTGAACCTTTGCCTCCGGCGCTTTCTGGACGAAGTTCGGATTATTGAGCATTCCGTTGGAACGGGCAATTTCCTTGTTCAAACGTTCTTCTTCTTTTTTCAGACGTTCGATCTCTTTCTCAATATCCACCAGCTCCGCAAATGGAATATAGATGGCAGCCTGCGGGATCACTGCGGAAACCGCATCGTCGGCGATACCCTCCTTATCCTTCTGTACATGAACCTCATTGGCGGATGCCAGGGTTCCGAAGAACACGCTTCCGCTGCGGAATGTATCCAGCACGGTATCGTCCTCGCTTACCACGTAAACGCTGGCTTTCTTTGACGGCGGTACCTGAAGTTCGGTACGAACGGCACGGATGCTGCGAACGGCTTCCTTCATCCGCTCAACGTCCGCCTCTTCCTTCTGGAAGTTCCACTCCTCCGTGAATGCCGGCCAGGAAGCGATCATAATGGACTCTTCTTCCGGATTCAGCGTGCAGTAAATTTCCTCTGTGAGAAACGGCATGTACGGATGCAGAAGCTTCAGCGCGTTTCCAAGCACGGTCTTCAGTGTCCAGAGCGCCGCTCCCTTGGTCTCGTCCGTCTCACTGTACAGGCGCGGTTTCACCATCTCGATATACCAGTCACAGAACTCTTCCCAAATGAAATCATAAACCTTCTGTACGGCGATACCCAGCTCATATTTATCCAGGTTCTCCGTCACCTCAGCGGCAAGACTGTTCACCTTGGACAGGATCCATTTATCGGCGATGGTCAGATTTTCTTTCGGCATCTCTGCCGGAACCTCCGCCTTTTCCAGGTTCATCATGATGAAGCGGGATGCATTCCATACCTTGTTGGCAAAGTTGCGGCTCGCCTCCACACGCTCCCAGTAGAAACGCATGTCATTTCCCGGCGCATTTCCTGTCATCAGTGTCAGACGCAGGGCATCCGCGCCGTACTGATCGATCACTTTCAGCGGATCGATGCCGTTTCCGAGGGATTTGCTCATCTTTCTTCCCTGGGAATCTCTCACAAGGCCGTGGATCAGTACGTGGTGGAACGGAATCTCACCGGTCTGCTCCAGAGCGGAGAACATCATACGCATTACCCAGAACGGGATGATATCATAACCCGTTACCAGGACATCCGTGGGATAGAAATATTCCAGTTCCGGCGTCTTCTCCGGCCATCCCAGTGTGGAAAACGGCCACAGAGCGGAACTGAACCAGGTGTCCAGAGTATCCGGATCCTGGGTGAAATGGGTGTGTCCGCATTTCGGGCAGACTGCAGGAGCGCCGCCTCTCTGTACGATCAGCTCCCCGCACTTGTCACAGGTATAAGCCGGGATCCTATGTCCCCACCACAGCTGTCTGGAAATACACCAGTCACGGATATTTTCCAGCCAGTGGAAATACGTTTTTTCAAAACTCTGCGGAACAAAGTTTGTTTTTCCGCTCTTTACCGCCTCGATCGCCGGTTTTGCCATATCCGCCATCTTTACGAACCACTGGGGTTTTACCATCGGCTCGATCGTCGTCTTACAGCGGTCATGGGTTCCTACGTTGTGAACATGATCCTCTACTTTTACGAGAAGTCCCTGTGCCTCAAGATCCGCAACCATTGCCTTTCTCGCCTCATAGCGGTCCATACCTGCGTATTTTCCGCACTTTTCATTCATGGTCGCGTCATCATTCATGATATTGATCTCCGGCAGATTATGGCGTCTTCCCACCTCGAAATCGTTAGGGTCATGTGCCGGTGTGATCTTTACGCATCCGGTTCCGAACTCTTTGTCTACATAGGCATCCGCGATCACCGGAATCTCACGGTCTGTCAGCGGAAGCTTCAGCATCTTTCCGATAAGATCCTGATAGCGCTCATCTTCCGGATTAACCGCAACGGCGGTATCCCCCAGAAGGGTTTCCGGACGGGTCGTGGCGATCTCAACATATCTGCCTTCCTCTCCAACGATTGGATAATTGATATGCCAGAAATGTCCCGCCTGTTCCTCATGCTCTACCTCGGCATCGGAAATGGAGGTCTGACATACCGGACACCAGTTGATAATGCGGCTGCCTTTATAGATCCATCCTTTTTCGTACAGACGGCAGAATACTTCTTCTACAGCTTTGGAACAGCCCTCATCCATCGTGAAACGTTCTCTGTCCCAATCTGCGGAAGAGCCCAGTTTTTTCAGCTGGTCGTTGATCCGTCCGCCGTACTCCTTTTTCCATTCCCAGCAGTATCTGAGAAATTCTTCGCGGCCGATCTCATCCTTGTCGATGCCTTTTTCTTTCAGCATCTCGGTTACTTTGACCTCTGTGGCGATCGCCGCATGGTCGGTTCCCGGCTGCCAGAGGGTCTCATATCCCTGCATTCTCTTAAAGCGCGCCAGGATATCCTGCATGGTGTTGTCCAGTGCATGGCCCATATGAAGCTGGCCGGTTACGTTCGGCGGCGGCATCATGATGGTAAATGGTTTTTTGTTTGGATTTACTTCGGCATGAAAATATCCTCGGTCCATCCATTTCTGATAAAGTCTGTCCTCGATCCCTTTCGGATCGTAGGTTTTGGCAAGCTCCTTGTTCATTTTCTTCCTCCTTGATCCTGGATGGTGCTGCCGGAAATAAAAAGAAAAAGCCCTTTGCACAGCAATTGTGCAAAGGGCGAAACGTTCCGCGGTACCACCTTTGTTTTGTCTCTCTCAAAGCGCACGGATCTTGTCACATGTTCCCGTATCTTTTCCTGTACGCTCCTGTCCTTTAACGCTGACGAGGCGTGAGAATCTACTTTGCACAACCACTTGCTTTCTGTTGTCTTTCAATCCCCCGGTTCAAAAGCTACCTTCCATGACCACTTCCCTGGACGGCCTTTCAGCCGGTGAACCGTCCTCTCTTTCGGGGTTCTTCATGTACTCCTCTTTCTCATTACCTTTATTTGTTCAGGTTGTCCTTATCATAAGCGTGTTTCCGTATTTTGTCAAGACGAAAAAAAATTAAGATTTTTTGTAGTATTCTCTCGGGGCGCAGCCGTACATGGTTCGGAATTGGCGGAAAGATTAGCAGTATGGCAGAAATGTTTATGATTCTCTTCGTATGTCCCGTGACAATCTGATAAAAATGGGATATGCTGACTGGTTTTAAACACGTACAGCACAACTCCCGCAGCAGAAAACCTGCCGCGGGAGTTGTCCCTGTCAGATGAGTTTTTCAGATAAACTGATTTCTCACTGCATCATATTCATAATCAATCGCTGCCAGCCTGTTCCGCAGATCATGTTCACTGACCTGCAGGGAACTGCACAGTTCCTGAAGGCTGGGATAAAAATCCCGAAGCTGAGTATTGACATAGCTCAGCAGCATCACCGGATCCTTGGGCATTGCTCCATTACCTCCACATTTTATGCCTCGACCACTTCCACTCTCGGTCTTACCGAGGCGGTAAGTGTTCCATCCTGAGCGTCCAGCACGATCGTGTCTCCGGTGTTGACCTGTCCGCCGAGGATCATACGGGCAGCGGTCGTCTCCACTTCTTTCTGGATAAACCGGCGCAGAGGCCTTGCTCCGTATACCGGATCGTATCCGCCTTCAATGACGTACTGCTTTCCGGCTTCGGTCAGTTCCACAGACAACTCCTGATTTTCCAGACGTTCATTCAGTTCCTTCATCAACAGGTCTACAATATGCCCAATATTGTCTTTTGTCAAGGGTTTGAACATAATTGTTTCATCCAGACGGTTCAGAAATTCCGGACGGAAGTGGGCGCGCAGATCCTGCATTACCATATTTCTCGCTTCCTCGGAAATCTCTCCGTTGTCCTGGATACCCTCCAGCAGATACTGGGAACCGATATTCGACGTCATGATCAGGATTGTATTTTTAAAGTCCACAGTACGACCCTGGGAATCGGTGATCCGTCCGTCATCCAGCACCTGAAGCAATACGTTGAAGACATCCGGATGAGCTTTCTCCACCTCGTCGAACAGAACGACCGAATACGGTTTCCGGCGTACTGCCTCGGTGAGCTGACCGCCCTCCTCATATCCCACATATCCCGGAGGCGCTCCGATCAGACGGGAGACGGAATATTTCTCCATATATTCACTCATATCGATACGAACCATGTTGTTTTCGTCGTCAAACAGCTTCTGTGCCAGCGTCTTCGCCAGCTCCGTTTTTCCGACACCGGTAGGTCCGAGGAACAGGAAGGAACCAATCGGCTTCGTCGGGTCCTTGATTCCCGCTTTGGAACGGATAATCGCATCCGCAACTTTTGTCACCGCCTCATCCTGTCCAATCACACGGGTATGAAGCTCCTGCTCCAGTCCGAGGATTTTCACACGCTCGCCTTCCGTCAGTTTTGCAACCGGAATGCCGGTCCACCGGGACACGATACGGGCAATCTCCTCATCGGTAACGCTCTCATGCACAAGAGAGAGATCCGAATCCTTGACTCTGGCTTCCTCCGCCGCCAGCTGCTGCTGGAGTTTCGGAAGTTCTCCGTACTGGAGCTCCGCCGCCTTGTTCAGATCGTAGTCCTGCTGGGCTTTCTGGATCTGTTTGTTGATGTCCTCGATCTGCTCACGCAGAGCGGACAGTTTTTCTACGGATTTCTTTTCATTTTCCCACTGAGCCTTCTGAGCCTGGAAATTATCTTTCAGTTCCGCCAGTTCTTTCTGCAGTTCTTCCAGACGTTCTTTGCTCAGATTGTCTGTCTCCTTTTTCAGAGCCGCTTCCTCGATCTGCATCTGCATAATCCGGCGGTTCAGCTCATCCAGCTCCGTCGGCATGGAATCCAGTTCCGTTTTGATCAGCGCACATGCCTCATCCACAAGGTCAATCGCCTTGTCCGGCAGAAAACGGTCGCTGATATAACGGTCCGAAAGCATCGCCGCCGCCACCAGCGCTCCATCGGTGATCTTTACGCCGTGAAATACTTCATAACGTTCTTTCAGGCCACGAAGAATGGAGATTGTATCTTCCACGGTCGGCTCATCGACCTGAACCGGCTGGAACCGTCGTTCCAGAGCCGCGTCTTTTTCAATATACTGACGGTATTCATCCAGCGTAGTCGCACCAATACAGTGCAGCTCGCCCCGCGCCAGCATCGGCTTGAGCATATTTCCGGCATCCATCGCGCCGTCCGTCTTTCCGGCTCCTACGATCAGGTGCAGCTCATCGATGAACAGGATGATCTTTCCATCGCTTTTGCGGACTTCCTCCAGAACGGCTTTCAGACGTTCCTCAAACTCTCCGCGGTACTTTGCTCCTGCCACCAGCGCTCCCATGTCCAGGGAAAAGATCGTTTTATTTTTCAGGCTCTCCGGCACATCCCCCTTGGCAATACGCTGCGCCAGCCCTTCTACGACTGCCGTCTTACCTACGCCTGGTTCACCGATCAGAACCGGATTGTTTTTTGTCTTTCTGGAAAGAATACGGATCACATTCCGGATCTCTGTGTCACGTCCGATGACCGGATCCAGCTTCTGGCTTCTGGCTTTTTCCACCAGATCCTGTCCGTATTTTTCCAGTGTGTCATAGGTTGCTTCCGGATTGTCCGTGGTGACTCTCTGGTTGCCCCGCACGGTGCTCAGCGCCTGAAGAAAGCGCTCCCGGGTAATTCCATATTCCTGAAACAGCTTTTTCATCGCCGGGCTCGGGTTCTTCAGCATCGACAGGAACAGATGCTCTACGGAAACGTATTCATCCCCCATCGCCTTTGCCTCGTCCTCCGCGCTGACCAGCGCTTTGTTCAGATACTGGCCGATGTATGGCTGTCCGCCGGATACCTTGACTCTGTCATTCAGAGCCTGCGTTACCCGGTTGACAAAGTGCTCTTTCTGAATTTCCATCTTCTCGATCATTTTCAGGATCAGGCTGTCCTCCTGGTGGAGAAGATTGTACAGCAGATGCTCCTGCTCTACCTCCTGATTTCCAAAATCATAGGCGGTCTTTTCCAGGTCCTGAACAGCCTGCAGTGATTTCTGCGTAAATTTGCTGATATTCATATCTGTAACCTCCTTGTATGGCTTAGTTTCCTTTTGTTCTATGCAGAATATAACACTTATTGTTAGCACTGTCAAGAGGTGAGTGCTAATTTTTTAAATAATTTTTTTGGAAAACCTCAAAAAAGCTTGATTTTACGGGCTTTTTCGGGCTTTCCAATTTTTTGATTTTTTCAAAAAATGGCTTACTACACCATTTTTACACCATTTCTACACCAATTTCAGAATCGGGGACCTCCAAAATCCCCTGTAAATTCAAGGAAATCTGAGTTAATTTACTACACCATCAAAAGC
>ERZ1090879.1333-NODE-1334-length-13734-cov-44.645515_pt1 | contig 13734 bp, 13 predicted proteins | sample MGYA00478472_ERZ1090879 | MGnify/ENA primary metagenome ERZ1090879 (study PRJEB33644, sample SAMEA5815723) | chicken gut metagenome | biome: Chicken; feature: Gastrointestinal Tract; material: Caecum | place: Ireland | collected 2019-01-01 | study: A study of...
TTTGTGAACGAAAAGGCTACACAATCATAAGTTTTCGTCTTTAAAAGTTTCCTGCCACATAGCAACTATTTTATCAAATTCCTCATTTCTATATGCCTTTGGAATGTAAAAATATTCTATATTTCCTTATTTATATTTAATTACAGCATAATAATATGCAAAAGCATCCATCTCTATATCTTGCGCGAATATTGCCTAATTGTCATTGCTTCTTCCACATCGCCTATTATCATTGCAAGTTTAATATATTATAAATTCGCAATTCATATTAACGTTGAACTATTATAGACAGACTGGATAGCAGGTTCAGAAACTCTCTCACATATCTACCATCAAGTATTTTGCTGGGGGTATGCGATAAGTAGTTGATATGATTTATTCCCTCAACGGAATCATACTTGCCTAATTCCTCATGTTTAAGAGTAGTCGTTAATATTACTTGGTTGCCAATGGATCTTGATATTTCCAACACAATTTCTTCTTTCCCTGTTGATAAATCCTCTGCTCGAAATGAATCAACAACGATTGGGTAATCGTGCTTCAAAATTTGCTGTAAAGAAAAAAGTTTTACTAAATGAAATACAGTCGCTTCGCTCCCTGAATAAACTTCATTTCGCTGAGTAAAAAGACTAGTATATTTAAGGTTCCCTTTTGGATCAATTTGACGATATAGTTCGTTCATTTTGTCTAAAATAGCAGACAAAAAAAATACTCTTCGCTCTTGTGTTTCTTGTGATGCATTTTCATTAGCGACAAGTTGGCTTTTTAGAGAAGCAACTTCGTTGTTAATTTCTTTGATTCTATATTCTGCTTCTGATGCAGAAAAAATATCTTTCTTATATGCAACTATGGATTCAAGAGACACTGCTTCATCGTTCATCAATAATTGCAATTTTTCTTGCTCTGCATAAATTTCTGTGGACAGCCGTTGAATCTCCTCTGTATATGCTGAAATTTTCTCGGAAATTGAGTGGATTATTTCATCCCGCATCTCCACTGTAGATACATCAAATGAATATGATGCCTGCAATATTTCTCCTGTACTAAATGAAATATTTGTAGAATTACAATCCATGCAACGTAATTCACCACAAGAAATAGCACGATTTAATGATCGCAACTCGTTAATTGTTTGTTCCCATTTGCTTTTTCGAGTGGTCGCGGTATTGCGTGATTTCCTAAGTTCAGTTATCTTTGCCTGCACCCTCTCTAAGCTTGCAACTTTTTCTCCAAATGCCAAGCGATCACTTTCTGCGCTTAGATATGAAATTGACGCTTTTTTTGACTTTAATATTTTGTGTTGCTGTAATAGAACCTTCTTTTCATCAGAGAGTTTTGAAATTCGATGCTTAATCTCGTCAATCTTTTCTTGCGAAAGCTGTGCGCCACCTAATCCAGCACAAGCATAGAGCATTTCAATATAATCTTGCTTACTATAAAATCCGTGATGCGCAATATTAGAGGTGTCCTTTTTATCCTGCCCAACAAAGTAAATCTGCATAAATAATACAGGATCAACAATCATTGAAAGCTGGTTTTTTATTATGCATGGAAGCGGAAAAATGTGTTTTGACCAGTATCGTTTTAACTCCGCAACATTATCAAAAATCAATATATTAGATCCCTGATTTAAAACAAAACCATCCCGAGAACGGCATATCTGATATTTTTTCTCTCGTTCTTCAAATTCAACATAGTAATAATATTTCTGATATTCAAAAGAAGTCGGAAAAGTTGGTTCATTTCCCAGCGCATACATCATAGATTGAATAACAATAGTTTTTCCTTTGTTATTATCATCACTGGAAATGATATTCAATCCTTCAGTAAATTTATCTTCTATAAAAGCTTCGTTTGAATTACCTATCGCAACTTTTAATATCTTCATTGTTAAATACCATCCTTTACAACAGAAATAAAATACTTTAGCGAAATGACATCAAAATCTGGACAACGTGAAACACAGTTCTCCACCGCTTGAAGACGTGCAAACAATTGTTGCACCGATTCATCGGGATTTAACACGATCAACTGATATATATTTTCAAAAAGATACCAAAAACCATCAGCAGCATTCTTATTAAATAATGCCCTACATAAAGAACTTTGGCAATCTTCTAGCATTTCACGCTGTCTCTCAGAGGGCCAAGTAGTATAAATTGGGATAAACGAGGCAGGAATTCCTTGACTCAACGGATCTCTGCTAATAATACGTTGAAGGGTCATTAGTCGTATTTCATTGTTAGTAAGATGTCGACAATAATTAAGAGCCTCATCAGTAGTTTCTATAACAATACCTTCGACAACGGATATGTTCTTTTTACTTGATTGCTTATCTCGTATTTCATTAAATATAGCATCAAGAACCTTATCTTCTGGTACAATATTGGGATGTTGCTTTATAATAGCTCTTACATATTCACGAGGTTCTTTATCATCATTAACCACAAATTGTACTGACTTCAAAAAAGTGTCAATATTTGCATCTGTTAGACTAGAATTATCTATATACTCCTTTTCGCGTCCTTCTTCGTCAAGGCCTTCTTTAATTAGTTTAATTGCAGAGTCTTTAACATTATCAATCCCAAAAACAGTTAATGACGAATTCTTTCTAAATGTACTCGAAACACTTTCCACGAAAAGAATATAGGCCTCAAAAGTAAACTCACTTATGTAATTCTTGAATAATGTTACAAGTTCTCGCCCAATCGCCTTGGGACCAACATTATGAGCCCCCTTTGACTGTACATCCCACAAACGTGTTGCCATGTTATTCATGCCAGTCAAATCATTAAAGAAGTCAACAACAAAATAGTATATGTCATCACTATCTGCTCTAAAGTTCATTAAATATAATAATGCCTTGGTTTCAGTTTCCGCCCCTAGCTTCCGCAATTTTTCCGACGATTTCACAGTATATGACACTATTCAATTCACCTTCTTTTTAGATTTGTAGCCAAGCAAACACATTCATAAACCAATTTACCAGCATGAATTACTCCAAAGTTTTACGCTTTTCATATTGATGCTTTGCACAATGGAATGGTAAAACATACTCCCATTAAGCATTTACACTGCTTGGAATTCCATGTCAGTGATCCTTGCCTCTGCAAGTATTACAACATAGAACTTAAAAGTATTATACCAGCTTTCGTTAAGTGTTTCAAGTCTTTTTCTCCTATTGCCCCTTCCAAAATCGCTGCAAATATGTTATACTCTTGCCTACTATTTTTCAAGGAGTAAAAAATGAACAAACACACAGAAGAAATGAAGGCAACCGTTGTTAACAGATATTTAAACGGCGAACCGATTTCAAAAATTACTCGCGATATAAACATATCCCGGACGACCGTTTATGCGTGGATCAAACAACACAATAATTCCTTTAATAAAGCCAAGGTTCCGAATTTTCGCTATCTTCACGATTTGGAACAGAAATGCGAAAGACAACAAAAAATTATCGAGATACTCAAACGTTCTCCATACAGTCCAAGCGCGCCACTATCAAAAAGATACGAAGTAATTCAATCCCTTTCTGCCGAATATAACGTAAACACTCTATGCGATGCTCTTGATGTGGCAAAAGGTAGTTATTATAACCATATCTTGCGAAATAAAAACGGAAATACAAAAGCCGCCAGAAAACAATCTGAAATGACTCCCATTATAGAACAAATCTTTCATGAGAATAATGAAGTTTTCGGAAGCAGTAAAATTTATGCAATATTAAAAGATCGTGGTTATGCCATTTCCGAATCTGCCGTTGCAAAAATCATGCACCAAAATGGCTTATTTTCAATCAGAGCCTGTGCAAAAACACTTTACAAGCAACAACTGGAACGAAAGAATAACATTTTACAACAGCAGTTCCATGTTTCCCGTCCCAATGAAGTCTGGGTAAGCGATGTCACATATTTCAGCGTATTTAACAGAATGTATTATATCTGCGTCATTATAGACTTGTATGCAAGAAAGGTAATTGCGCATAAAATATCCAAACACAACAGTACGCAGCTTACAAAGGCGACCGTAAAAACGGCTTATGAATTAAGAAAGCCCACTGAAAACCTACTTTTCCACAGCGACCAAGGAAGCAATTATACTTCGACCGAATTCAGAAAATATCTGAAAAGTATTAATATCACGCAATCATTTTCAAACCCGGGAATGCCTTATGACAATTCGGTTATGGAATCGTTTTTCGGGAGCTTTAAGCGTGAGGCATTATACCGCTATCGTTTCAAGACAGAAAAAGAATTTTTTCAGACTATAGATACATACATGACCTTCTATAACGAAAAAAGACCACACTCTATTCTCATGAACCAAACACCTGCCAAGTTTGAAGCCAAATATTTCAATCTATACAAGGAAAATTTTGATTCCTAAAGTGAACAGTTGTGGTTCGAAAATAAAAAGGTTAATTTGTTCTCTTAGCTAATTTTAAATTTTCCCTAAAAAGGTGTTCAGTTTGAAATAAGTTTTCGACGACTAAAAGACTGCAAAAATGCAGTCTTTTAAAGGGAAAATCAACATTTTTGTAAAAGAAAAGGCCTTGAAATTGAACATCTATAGTTCATATTTCAAGGCCTTTTCACATGGCTGCCCCTGGCAGACTCGAACTGTCGACACTGCGGTTAACAGCCGCATGCTCTCCCATGCGTGAAGGTTTATACGTATTTCCTTCAAATGAACAATTTGACTAAAAGGAGTTCCTACACCTATCTACTATTAAATATAAGATTACAGGAGCCACTTCAATGCAAAACAAAAATAATCTAATTAATTTACATAAATAAAATTAAAAACTAGTAAAAAATAATTATATGACATAACTATTTAATCTTTGAAATATTAATCCATCCATAATATACTCTTCAACTTTGCGTTTAAGAATATTTTTATCCATCTCAAAACCTAAAGCCATTAGTTCCTCTCTTAACTGATCCAAGGTAAACTCATATCTCATATGGGAAAAAATAAAATTATATATAACAAAACCAATTGCTGCCTCATTACAATTTTTTGAATCAATTAGAACTTTACACATTATACACACTCCTTAAGACAATTTTCAATCTTTGATATTATTATTGACCCAATCCTTGATCCAATTTGTTGAAGAATTTCTTCCCGTTGCTCATAAGATATAATTGCTTGATTTGCCTTGGGAACAACATATAAGTAAAATCCAGGAATTGACTCGCCTTCAATTTGCAAAACCCTTTTGATATTTGACACCTCATCGATTACTCGTAATTTATCATTCGAATACAAGTAGATTTGTTTATCTCCAGGCAATAACCCGTCACTTAATTTTTTAAATTTTATTTTGACATCATCACATAATTCACTACATATTTCCCTACACACACTTTCGACTTCATTTTGAAATTTCTCTTTGTCGCCCCCAAAGGCAGAAATATGTCTCATGCACAATGAAAAAATATTTGCTAACTGTGCACGCTTTTCCGAATCATTTTCCGTAGAAAACAACAATTTAAAAAAGTCCAAACTTGCACTTGGATCAACAGAAGATGATTTTGAAGCCCCCTCAACTACTTTTTCTTTTTCAGGCGACTTTTTCTCTTGAAGAAATTTAATTCTAGGCAAGAGATCATCTCTATGTGCCATTATAACTCTTCCTATTTCATCATTTATTTTTTTAAAATCTTCTTGCCTTTTTATAAATGAATAAAAATATTTTTCATTACGAAGTATTTCAGATAGCTCTAGAGCAATAATTTTTTCCTCTTTGCTTATGTTTAAATCAGATACATTTAAAGAGTAATAATTTTTCGGAGAATTATAATATGTAGCTCTTAAAACAACCATCAGCCACGAGTCATTCCATTGCGATAATAAGGAAATCTTTTCGTATTCTGTTTCGCCTTTAAAAAGTTTCCATAAACCACTTATAGCATATGGAAGTTCAACATGTGAATCGGAGGCATCTCCTCTTGGTCCAAATAATTTTTCACCGCGCAAATATTTAATAATAAGCTTATATACGACATCTTGAAGAAGCATATCTGTCTTAACTACTCGGTGATGAAATATTATATCCTTATACAGATCAAATCTTTTTTTTAAATAATTTTCTACAGTATTAATTGCCTTTTCGGGAATACTGAAAATTATTCTACTCTGTTCCTGATCACCACTTTTAGATCGACCATTACCATTATTGTCTTCCCAAACCACCACCATTTTCATTTCATTGATGATGCGCTTATAGTCCATATCGCCGATATTTATACCTGAACTTCTATAATCTCGCATAACGTAATCTAATCGATCGCAATCCAATGACGAATCGATTAATCTGTGCAAATATTTAAAATCATCCTCATCTTTTAATATTTTAAGAACACATCCTTTTATCATTTGTTCATAAAACGAACTTATTGAATCATCATTAATTTTAGCTGATGTACTTTTTGTAATCAACCCCTCAAGTATACTTGCTGATACTCTCACTCCCATTGCTTCGTGCAACTGAAATTTATTATTAGATTGAACAAGTTCTTTTTCAATACTTGAAATATTATCTAAAAATTCTTGAACACTTTCTTTTTTATACGTTTGATCGTCTGTTTTTACCTCAGTCAAGGCCTCCTTAAGGGCCCCTTCCACTATATGACTGAAAGGAGGATGCCCAACATCATGCAACAATGCCGCCACCCTTACTGCTTGCATAAGAATTAAAAAAATCAACTTATATTGTTTCTCTATATTATGAGGAAGAAGGCCTTTTCCAACTATCTTTGCGATATGAGAATAAATTTTATTCCATTCAAAGTGGGTTTTGCTTTTAGCATCATATAACAATTTAATTTCTTCCCCACGGAACATCTCCCAATCAATTGTTTGAGCCATTTTATTTTTATCAATTCCACGGTATATATGGTTTATGGCGTTAGAATATTTACTAAAAAAGACATCTAAATCTTTCTCACTTGCATTAAGAAGTGAATAATAAAACATTTCTGAAGCCAAATACATACACCCAATAGAGTGCTCAAACCTTTTTGTCCGATTGGAGGGAAAGGTCAAATAGACTGTAGAGTTTTGATAAACATCATGTAAACGATTAAATTGTACTGATGATAATACTCTTTTCTCATAATCCGTCAAACGAATTAACCCATGAATTGCATCATTAATATTTGTTCCACTTTTCATTTTTCATTTCACCCCTTTTTTGTCACTAAAACACATTGGTTAAAATTGACATGTCATCATTATAGAGTATATAAAATATAAATATTATTTTTCCATTTCTGTAGAAAAACCTCCTCTCTAAAAATTATCTTATATCATATTCAAAATTATTTATACGGTCACGTCCTCACTATTAAATTGCTTTACTTAAATGATTTTCTATATCCTATTGTAATTAGCGACATCATTTGACTATTATCTGAACTATTCATTTGGACACGACTAAATGCATAAGCTAACTATATAAAGTATTGTAGCACATTTAGGACAAAAAAGCAAGTGGTTAGTTAATATTTCTTCCTTATTTTAATCACCTACAAACTGACCGTAGTCCAGGTTCAGGATGATATTGATTTTGTATCCCCTACCCACCTCAATGCGGCTGATGAGTTTGCAGACAATCATTTTCTTTTCTTCATTAGTGGCGGCATCAAAAGTTTCTGACCATCCTTTGAATTGTTCATAGTATATATCAAGATGCTCCATCATTCCCTTTTGCTCATTTAGATCGGCAAAGGCTTGCGCTATCTTACCTTCATACCCTTCGAGCTTTGTTCGGGTTAAAGTAATCGCACTATTTAACGATTCCAATGTGAATTTGGACTCATTGATCAATACGTTGCCCATTTCTTCAAGGAGACGGTTTAGTTTCTCCTGTTCCCTTGCTTGCCCGCGTAGTAAGTCCGCATAAATGGCTTTTTTCATTGCAAGCGCTTTCTCATAACTTGTCTTAATTGTTTCATCTTTTATCGTACCACGCAGTCTACGCAACATCATGTGAACTGTTTCCAAAACAACCTCATCTATTTTTCGGGAAGTATACTGCGATTGCCCGTCACAGGGCCCTCTTTTTCGCGCCTGATTAGCACATAGGTACTTAATTCCCCTATATGTTTTGCGCGTCCCGTCTGCAAGCGTTACCGGATTAGAATACGTAACAGCATACAGCCTTCCCCCGCAATGAGCGCAAAATATATTTCCGCTTAATAACGCGGCTCCACGTGTCGTATATGCAATGGACATACGTTCATCACGAACAGTCCGACGGGAAGCTATGATTTTTTGCGCCTCTTCAAATTCGCTGTCCTCCACGATTTTTAACGCCTCTATCACCTGCGACGATTTTCCGCCACGCACAAACCTACCCGTTAAAATATGATTCCGGAGGATACGATTGATTGTATTTGACTGAAACTTTGCCCCCCGATGCGTTTTATAACCAAGCTCATTCACAACGTTGCTCAATCTCCATGTCCCATACCCCTCATTTACAGTCTTATGAAAGATAAACTGTACAATTGCAGCCTCTTCCGGAACGACCTCCAGCGCAACAAGTTCCTTCCCCTTTTTATTGCAAACGCCACTTTTCACAAAACGATACCCGAACGGACATGCTCCTCCCGTAAACTGTCCTTCTTCCACCATTTGTCGCATGCGTGTCTGCACACGAATGGAGGTCTTGCGGCTCTCGCCGCCAGCTTGCCAAAAGCGGATATAATTCATGAGATAATCTACATCCGTATCGAAGGTCTGCTGCCCCTCTTTCGCGCTCCACACTTCAATACCTGTTTTCACAAACCATTCCAACACAAATGGCGTTTCATTGGGAATACGGCCAAGTCTATCAAACATGAAAACCAGTAAGATATCAAATTCACGCTTTTTTGCTGCGGTTTTCAGATCTTGAATCGCATCACGTTCCTGGGCAGATACTTTATATCCAGAAACCCCTTTTTCATAAAACTCTTTGCAAACCGTCCATCCCATTTTTTCCGCAAAAGCTCTACACGCTGTCCTCTGCATGGGGATATCATCATGATCAACCTGCCCCTTCGTTGATACACGATACAAGCAATATACGATCTTCAATTTTTTCCTCCTTCATTCTGTTATTTTGTCGTTTTCGCCGTTCTCTCATAGACCGCTAGTAAAATTTGTTTTGCACCAGCCATCATCTCACTTGCATCATTCATTTGAAAACGAATAGTAGCTTGCGCGCCATTTTTTTCAAACTTTACAAATTTCCCTTTGTCATCTTCCCCGATAATATAATCCACTTCCACCTCCATAGGAAGATGACAGCCAGCGGCATAAGTCCGTAGCACTCCATCTTCCCGATGTTCGTTTTCTTCCTTATGCCGTTCGGCACAATATTCAGTTTTAGTTTTCGATAAAATTCAGAGCGCAAGGGCCGTAGTCCTTGCGCTCACACTTTAATCTTTATTCAGTTCTTTCGGACCGTAGTGATCAAGCAGGGCTTGATACCCTGCAACGATCAGTTCCACCTTTGTCAGGTTGTGTCTGAGAAGGAATGCATCGATCTCGTTTGCGTATTGGCGGTCGATACTCGTTCCCCAAACCTTGTTTTTTTGCTTCCGTTCGTCCTTGTTCCGCTCCTCGTACTTCCTGCGACTCTTGCGGGCGGGTGTATCCGGTTTGCGTTCCATGCTTTACCTCTCAGTTACCCGCTATCGCGCAGATGATCGAACCGATGAGATTCATGATGCAGGTTCCGATCAGGACAATGCCCATGATCAACGCTTTCAGTAACCCCTTGCCGATTCCCAAAATAGTTCTCATTTGACACCTCCGTCCTCAATCCACATACACAAGCTCGGAAAGGATCTCATCCTCTATGAGTCGCTGTATCTCCGTCTGCCTGCGGTAATCCTCCATGAAGTCGCCCGTCCGCCGATACCGCTCATCATTGGACAACTTGGCATACATGGTTTCATACAGCTCGTCCGCCTGACGGTCGATGCCGTGCAGATATTCGGGAAGATTTTCTATCGCCCAATGCTTGCCGACATTCTCCTCTTCCAGATACTTTTTGGCGAGCATTCCGTACTTGCCGTAGGCGTGCTTAACAGGTTTGACGGATTGTCGATAGACCTTGATTTCCTCTTCGGTCAGCCCCTCACCCCTGTCCGCTTTTGCAACAATTTCCTGTGCGTTCATGAGTACGCCTCCTTCTCTCTGTCATCGTGTTAATACGAATACCACATTTTCTTCCATTTGTCAAGGGTTTTGGAAAAGTTTTCAAAAAAATTTTTAAGGCTAAATAGCAAAGTTAAGTTCCACATTTTTGACTTTTTTCATCAAAACTGCCATTTTGGCCTGTTTTTGCGGAAGTTACCTCTACAAAGTTCCGCCCCGTCCCGTCTAAAAGCAGAAAAAGAGCGTAAAACACCCTGGGGTCGGCTGTTTTTGCACATGTAAAGTTCACCCCCTCTAAAAGTGCTATCTTCATTTTTATGTCCCGTTTCCGCCAGCCTATTTATTTTTTCAACAACTTGGGTACTCGACATAGTAAAACTTAACCATTTATTTGAGCTTTGCAAAAATACCTCGAAAAATATTTCTTACGTCACCAGAGCAGCAATTCCGCGGATCAGGAACGGGCAGGCGACAAGGATCACAAAAATCACGACCAGTCCCACAAAGTAATTCACGATCATCTTTCTCGCCTTCTCTTTGTCCTCGTTCTTATGAGAGATCGCAAAGAACACACCCATCACAATACTCCAAATAGCAGCGGTCGCGAGGAATGCCCAAACCATATACGGACGATATTGCTCAAACAGATCTTCCACATAGGACGTTACTTCCTCATACTGATCTCCGAGCTCTTGCGTGTAGGAAGCTCCACAAGCGGTACAGGTGTATACTCGCGTCGTATTGCCGTTTTCGGAAGTCGTATCGGTGATCGCGTAGCTGTGCCCGGGCGCGACGATAATTTCCGTATATATGTCGCCGCACTTATCACAAACAAATCTACGCTCGCCGTCCTGCATGCAAGTCGCCGTCTTTACGATAGAGTTGGAGTAGTTGTGCCCCGTAGGATAGTCGCCGCTCTCCTCGCTCTGCTCATGTCCGCAGACCTGACAGGTATAAACGGTCATGCCGAACGCTTCGCACGTTGGCTCCTTTGTCACCACCATAAAATTATGACCGACCGGCTGTGTCACGCTATCCGTGTAAGTGCTTCCGCACCTCGAACAGGTGTGTTCCGTATAACCGCCTTCTTCGCAGGTTGCCGCCACCGTTTCCGTGACATACGCATGGCCGAGCGGCGCCGTCTGACTGCCGTTATACTGTGTCCCGCAGCGGGTACAGGTATAGACCGTCCCGCCATATCCGGTACACGTTGCGGAAACAGATTCAGTCACATAATTATGCCCCATCGCCGGAGTCCGACTGTCCGTATAAGTACTTCCGCATCTCGAACAGGTATGTTCCATATAACCACCTTCTTCGCAGGTCGCCGCCACCGTTTCCGTGACATACGCATGGCCGAGCGGCTCCGTCTGACTACCGTTATACTGTATACCGCAGCGGGTACAGGTATAGACCGTATCGCCATGCTCGGTACATGTTGCAGATACATTTTCCGTCACATAATTATGTCCCATCGCTGCTGTTTCATTGTCGCGATAGCTATCCCCGCATTTCGTACAAGTGTAAATGGTATAGCCCCGCTCCGTACAAGTCGCCTCAACGATAGACGCGACATAACTATGCCCCGTCGCCTGTGTCTGGTTGTCCGTATGACTTATGCCGCACCGTGTGCATTTATAAGTCGTAGCTCCGCTCTCCGTACACGTCGATTCCTCTATCACGACTTCGTAGCTATGCCCGAGCGCCGCTGTTGCGTTTCCTGTATAGTTATATCCGCATTTTGTGCAGGTGTACATTGTATAACCCGTGCTTGTACAGGTCGAATTGACAATGCGAGCTGAGAAACTATGCCCGGTCGCCGCCGTCGAATTACCCGTATATCGATCTCCGCACCGCGTACAAGTATAAGTCGTATACCCGCCGCTCGTACAGGAGCCCGAAGTCGTCGTCGCCCTATAGTTATGCCCGAGCGCCTGTGTCACATCAGCCGTATAACTGTCATTGCAACCAGAACAGGTATAGACGGTATACCCTCCCGTCGTGCAAGTCGGATCCACCTTATGGCTCACATATGTATGCCCCGCGGCACACGGATCGGATGACTGCAACGTAATAGAACTTGTCACGCAATTCCCCGCCTGATCGGTTGCACGAAACAGGTACTCGCCTGCTTCCGCCGTGGACTCGATCATTGTCCCCTCGACATAGGGCTCCCAATCAGAGGAGGACGGCGTCCTGTACTCCATAGCCGCAATCCCGCTCATTGCATCGGTTGCAGAAAATGAAAAGCCCTGCTTTACAGTACTTCCGCTCACCAACTCAGTTCCATCATCAGCGGACAGTCTGCCGACCGGTGCCGTGCCGTCAAACAGGACAGTTCTCCTTCCCGAATGCCAACTTGCATCATCATAGGCTTGAAACGTATAAAGCCCTTCCAAGTCCCCTTCCTGAAAAGTATGTGATCTTTGCGGCGCAAAATAACGTATAAATGCCCCATCCGGCTTCGTGAAGTAGAAATCTTTAATATCACCGCTGACGTCATCCAGCGCTTCTACGGTGTGACCGACGCCCACCCACTGTTCTTCGCCTTCCGCATATGTTCCGGAAATATACGGCGCACTCATATCCACATAGAACATATACTCCGCATCCAAGCGATAGTACTCCTCTTTCCCGTCCGATTCACGCGTCCATGTATTGGACAGGATCGTAATATTGACATGATACTCCCCTTCCTCCAACGTGACTTGCAGCTCATCATCGTTTGTCTGCATGGCAAGCACTCTGCCTTGTGCATCTGTCAATGTCAAAGTCTGTTTTGTCAGGATAGTACTGACTTGAATGCCGATTTCCTGATAATTGAGCGACTTCCCGTACTTCCCATCCGTATAATAAAACGCGCCTTGCGCATTTCTTTTTACAATGTAAAAGTATGCCGTCCGCGTACGATGATCCTCGTTATACGGGATATTCCAAACATCGCTTTGCCCCGTTCTCGTCTGTTCGACTTTCCCGTCCACAAACTGACGAAGTGTATAGTTTGCCTGTGGCTGCATCTTCTCATATGCCGCGCTGGCAGACAAAGACGGTTGTCCTCCGAAAAGGGCCACCCCCAGCGCCACGAGAAGTATCATGCCAGCAAGCAAAACAAATAAAAGACTTTTCTTCCTATGCGTTACCATTCCTTTTTCTCCTCTTTCTGTTCCTCGAAAAGCGACTGCGTATATTCTCCCGCCTTGACGAGGATACAATTCCGCAGTTCCGTACTTCCGACAAAGAACGTCTGTCCCGTAACCGCCGAGATAATCATTCTCTGCTCCTCGTCGTTAAAGCTGTCGCCCGCCTTATAGATGTCGAGCACGTCCTTCATATCGGGTGCGGACAGCTTGAATATAAAGCTATACTGACTGTTTTTAATGATCGCCGAGGTCTTGCCGCGCAGCTCCTCGTTCGCGTTCCAATCGGCTATGTTCTGCGTTGCGGGAATAAACGAGCCGTTATACTTTCTTATTCTCTTGCTCATCGAATAGAAGAAGTCGAGCGCGATAGGGAATTTAGGGTCGATATATAGCGATAGGTAACTCTTTGAGTATCATCTCCGAGTTTTCCCCC
>ERZ1090879.1339-NODE-1340-length-13686-cov-52.286039_pt1 | contig 13686 bp, 6 predicted proteins | sample MGYA00478472_ERZ1090879 | MGnify/ENA primary metagenome ERZ1090879 (study PRJEB33644, sample SAMEA5815723) | chicken gut metagenome | biome: Chicken; feature: Gastrointestinal Tract; material: Caecum | place: Ireland | collected 2019-01-01 | study: A study of...
ACGACATGACGTCGAGTCTCGTGGGCTCGGAGATGTGTATAAGAGACAGCCCGTAGACCGGCAGCCCCGCGGGGTGGGCTGCCTCTTTTTGGGCGGCGTCCGCGGCGCCCAGCTCGTCCAGCGGCTGGTGCAGGGGGCAGATGGGGTGGGTCTGCTCGATGAGGGTATCCGCCTCCACCCGGATCTGGGCGCAGAGGGTCACGGCCGCGCTGCTGTTGCCCACCCAAACGCCATAGAGCCCCTGCTCCACCACCCAGCCCTGCTTTTGCACGGCAAAGGTGGCCAGCTGCTTTTGGGGGATGCAGATGGTCAGGGTCTGGCGCTGTTCGGGGGCGAGGAGCCGGGTCTTGGCAAACCCTGCCAGACGGCGCAGCTCCTTGGCACCGCCGTTCTGGGGGCAGGAAATGTAGACCTGCGCCACTTCCCGCCCGGAAAAGCAGATGCCCGCATTTTCCACTTCCACATCCACTTCGATGGCGTCCGCTCCCACGCGCAGCCCTGCAAAGCGCAGCGAAAAGTCGGTGTAGGACAGCCCGTAGCCGAAGGGGAACAGAGGCTGGACCCCAAAGCTGTCAAAGTAGCGGTAGCCTACATAGATCCCCTCCCGGTAGACGGCTTTTTCCAGGTCGCCGTCCAGGTAGCTGAAGCTCTCGGCGCAAGGATAGTCGGTATAGCGCCGGGCCCAGGTGGCGGTCAGCTTGCCTTCCGGCGTGGCCTTGCCCAGCAGTACGTCCGCCACTGCGTGGCCGCCCTCCTGCCCCAGCTGGGACAGCTGCAGCACCGCCTCGATGTGGACCGCCCCGTCCAGCAAATCGGTCAGCTCCACCGGGCCGCCGGCGTTAATCAGCAGAACGATGGGCAGACCCAGACGGTCCAGGGTGCGCAGGTCGTTCCACTCCCCGTCGCTGAGGTAGTAATCCCCTTTTTCCAGCCGGCGGTCCTTGCCCTCCCCCGCGATGCGGCTCAGGACATAGATCGCCGCTGCGGCTCCCTGCACGTCCTGGGGCACGATGGGCCGGCCCTGGGGCAGGATGAAGGGGTTGGCCGCATAGGCGTCAAAGGGGTTTTCCACCCAGCGGGCCGCCTCCAGCACCTTCTGCTTCCAGGCGGCGCGGGCCGCATGGTAGCGGGCTTCGTAATCCTCCAGCCAGTTCTCGCTGGTCAGGCGGAGCCCCGCATCCTTCATGCCCTGGCAGATGGAGACGTTGGCCCGGTTGTTGACGTCGCCCGAGCCGATCCCGCCTTTGACGGTCCGGCTGGCGCCGCTGCCGAACAGCGCCACCGGGGCCGAAAGGTCCAGCGGCAGGGTGCCTGTGTTCTTCAGCAGGACGATGCCCCCGGCAGCGGCCCGGCGGGCCAGGCGGCCATGTTCCAGCTCCCGCGGGGAGGGCTCCCGGGTGCGTGTGCCGCTGTAGGTATGCGCGTATGTCATAAGTGACCTCCGTATAAAATGGCAGCCGTGGAGAAAAGCCGCCATAGCTGTGGACCATGGCGGCTTTTCCCAGACGTGTGTGTTGAAGAAGAAGGAGAAATTGGAGAAAGCTTATTCCTTTACACCGCCCAGCGTGATGCCGGCAATGATGTACTTGGAAAGGAAGAGATAGACCACGATGATCGGCACGATGGCCACCATGATCATCATGTAGATCTTGCCCATGTCAAAGTTCATGTAATCCGCGCCGCGCAGGGTAGCGATCAGGATAGGCACCGTCATCTTGTCCTTGGACTGGATGATCAGGGCGGGGACGAAGTAGTTGTTCCACGACCCCACAAAGCTGAAGATGGCCTGCACCGCGATGGCGGGCTTCATGATGGGCAGCACGATCCGGTTGAAGGTGTGGAACTCGCCCGAGCCGTCGATGCGCGCGGCCTCCACCAGGGACAGCGGCAGCGAGGACTTCAGGTAGCTGTACATGAAGTAAAAGACCGCGGGGGACGCGATGGACGGGATGATGAGGGGCCACAGGGTGTCGTACAGGCCCATGTTGGTGATCAGCCGCAGAAAGCCCATGGCGGTGACCTGGGTGGGCATGACCAGGATGGCCATGATGAAGGTGAAGGCGAACTTTTTCAGCCGGAAATTGTAGGCATACAGCCCATAGGCCGTCAGCGCCGAAAAGTAAGTGCACAGCGCCGCCGAGGACGCGGACACGATCAGGCTGTTGACAATGCCCTTGAACATGGGGAAGCTGCCGTCGTTGGCCACGTTTTTCAGGTTTTCAAAGAAGTAGTTGCCCGGCAGCCAGGAAAAACCCTTCTGCAGGTCGGCGTGGGACCGGGTGGAGTTGATGATCAGGATGTAAAAGAAGAACAGGCACAAAAACGACAGGATCGCCAGCACGACATAGGCAAGGACCGTCTCGCCCATTTTGACGCGTCTGTTTTTCATACCTCCGCGCCTCCTTTCTTTTTCGCCCCGTGGGCGGGCTTGACCGCGGTGTCATCCTTGCCGTTGGTCATCCGGTAGACGACGAAGCACAGGATGCCGCTGACCACGAACAGGAACACCGAGAGCGCGCCGGCCATGCCGTAGTTGCGGCTCTTGAGGTGATTGTTCAGGAACATGATCAGGGTCATCGAGGTGCGGTCCGGGCTGCCCTGGCCGTTGGTCAGGATCTGGGGCACGTCGAACATCTGCAGGCCGCCGATGATCGAGGTGATCAGGGTATAGGCCAGGATCGGCCGGATCAAAGGCAGGGTGATGCGGAAAAAGCGGTTGACACTGGTGCAGCCGTCCAGCTCGGCGGCCTCGAAGATCTCAGGGCTGATGCCCATGATCGCCGCCATCAGCATGATGGTGGTGTTGCCGAACCACATCAGGAAGTTCATCAGGCCCACCAGGCTGCGGGTGCCGAAGGCCGTGCCCATAAAGTCGATGGGCTCCTGGGTGATCCCCATGGACATCAGGATCGAGTTGATGGGGCCGCTGTTGGAGAACAGGGCGAAAAACAGCATGGCGAACGCCGACGCCATGATCAGGTTGGGCAGGTAGATGACCACCTTGAAAAACTGCTTGCCCCGGATCTTCAGGCGCATATCGGTGAACCAGTTGGCCAGCAGCAGGGCAATGACGATCTGCGGGATGAATCCGATCAGCCACAGCAGCAGGGTGTTGCCCGCATACTTGAACAGGTCCGACTCAAAAAGGCTCTTGTAGTTTTCCAGCCCGATGAAGTTGGGGCCGATCTCCTTGATGCCCGAGCGGTAGTACTCATAAAAGCTGTAACGGATGGTGTCCACCAGCGGGATCATGGAAAAGATGAAAAAGCACAGAAAGAACGGGAGGATAAAAATGTATCCCCACTTTGCATAACTCAGGTGCTTGCGTTTTGGCTGCTTCATAACTCACCGTTCCTTTCTCTGGAAAAGCCGGCGCCGGAAAGAAATGCCGGCCTGTATCATTCAAGCCAGGGCGCTCAGTCCGGCCACTGGACGGCGGTGATGTCGGGATAGCGCTCCATGATGGAGGTCTCGAAGTTCTCCTTGGCGCGGTCAAAGTCCACGTTGCCCTGGTAGTAGTCGCTGAAGGCGTTCTGGATCAGCTCGACGCAGCCCTGGTCGTAGGAGGACAGGGGCGCGATCTTGATGTTCTCGGCCACGGGGGCAAAGTACTCATAGGCGTTCTGCCCGCCCAGGAACGCGGAGGCAAAGCTGTCGTCGGTGGCAGCTTCCTGCATGCCGCTCACGGTGTTGGTGAAGTCCAGGTAGTCCTTCGAGATCTTGATCAGGTTGTCCTTGTTGGCGGTCAGGGCCAGGATGATGTCCCGCACGTGCTCGATGTTATCGGTGCCGGTGCAGGCGTGGATGTAGGAGCCGCCCCAGTTGTACTCCTGCGGCGGAGTAGTGACGGCCCAGGAGCCCTCGGCCCCGTCCCAGTTGGGCGCCAGGGTAAAGTCGATGCCCCAGGCCGGCAGCAGGAAAGCGAACACCTTGGAGGCCGAGCCCATGGACTTGTTCCAGTCGTCGTTGAACTGGCCCTTGACGGTCTTGTCCAGATAGCCGGCGTCCAGCCACTCTTTCGAGTCGCTGATCCACTTCATGATCTGGGGGTCGACCTTGATGGTGCCCTCGCCTTCCACGCCCCAGGGCTCGCTGATGCTGTTGCCGTACAGGCGGAAGGTGTCTGCATAGGAGGCAAAGGTGAAATAGCCCTTGGCCTTCAGCTCTTCGGCGGTGGCCTTCAGGATATCCCAATCCTTGGTCTTTTCGCCCACAGCGGCGGGGTCGTCGGTGCCGAAAGTGTCCAGGGCGATGTCCCGGCGGTAGACCAGCAGGCCGGGGCAGCACTGCCAGGTGGAGCCGCGCTGCACGCCGTTAGCGTCCGAAGCGGTGGTCTTGGTAAAGGAGTACTGGTCGGCCAGGTCGGTGTCGGGGTCGATGCCCAGGTCGGTCAGGGGCATGGCCACGTCCGCAGCGGCGTCGGTGTATTTGTAAACGTAGTCCGTCTCGGACAGGAAGATGTCCACCTTGTCGTCGGCGGCGCCGGAGGCCTGGTTCAGCAGGGCTTCGTCCAGCTTCTGCTGGTAGACGCCGTCCTGGTTGGGGTTGATGACCCAGTGGATCTCGGTGCCGTCCTTCAGGGTGGTGACGGTGCCGTCGGCCGAGGTGCTCTCCACTTCCGGGTAGACGGCTTCCAGCCGGGTGCGGAACTCGTCGTTCCAGCTGTAGATGTTGATGACCTTGCCCTCTGCCGCGGCGCTGCCGCCCGACGCAGAACCGGACGCGGCCGTGGAATCACCGCCGCCGCACGCGGCCAGCAGGCCGGTGGCGCCTGCGGCGCCCACGCCCTTCAGGAAAGAGCGGCGGCTGATTTTGCTTGTGTTCATAGTGTGTACCTCCTCTTTGTTCTTGCAGTAGGGGGGCTTTTCCCGTCCCGGGGGCCCTTCTCGTACTTGTATTATAACGGAATTTTTCCGGCCGAATATATAACAATTCCATAAAAAATATCAAATCCTTGACAAGCTTTTGGCCAGAACCATAAATTACGTCATGATTCTGACACTTTTGCACACGGTTTTGATTTTTGGCCGCGCCCCGTTTCTATATAATAGGGATAGCATATTGTACAGAAAAGGAGAGGTATCATTGAACCATCTGCACTTTGTGGACGGGGACGGCAGCTTTGCCATCCGCAGGCCCGAAAATGTCAGCTATCTGTACTTTCCGCTGGCTTCGGAAACCGGGATGAAAAGCTCCGTCACCCCTACGCTGGGAGGCGACGCCAAGCTGGACCAGGACAGCTTTCTGCTGGAGCCGGTCAGCGCCGAAAACCTGCACAACAACCGGTCGGGGCGCAACTTCTGGCTGACCGGGCCGGAAGGCCAGGTCTTTTCGGCGGCAGGCGCTTCGGCCGGGCAGGAGGCCGCCCGTTTCACCCCTGACCAGGATGACAGCTCGGTGACCGCCGGCCTGATGTGGCACACCCTGGAGCGCGGCTGGAAGGCCATGGGGCTGCACACCGCGGTCACCTCCTTCTGCCCCCCGCACGACCGTGCGGAGATCCTGCTGGTCTCGGTGCGCAACCAGTCGGACCAGCCCCGCCGGGTGACGCCCACCGCGGCCATTCCCCTCTACGGACGCAGCGCGGACAACATCCGGGACCACCGCAACGTCACCTCCATGCTGCACCGCATCTGGACCACCGGGGACGGCGTGCTGGTCCGCCCCACCATGTCCTTCGACGAGCGGGGCCACCGCCCCAACCACCGGATCTATTACGTGTGGGGCTGCGGCCCCGGCGGCCAGCAGCCGGAGGCGTTTTTCCCCACGGTGGAAGCCTTTTTGGGGGAGGGCGGCACCTACCTGCATCCGCGGGCCGTATTTGAGCCGCTGCCCGGCGCGCCGGCCGGCTGCACCGCAGAGGGACGGGAAGCGATGGGCGCCTTCCGCTTCCCGGCGGTGACTTTGGCGCCCGGCCAGCAGGTCCAGTACGTCCTGGTACTGGGCGCGGAGGACAGCGAGACGGACATCCGCGCCGTCTGGGAGCGGTACGGCAGCCCGGAAAAGGCCGCCGCTGCTCTGGAGCGCACCCGCGCCGCCTGGCTGGAAAAGGTGAACGTCCGCTTTGCCACCGGCGACGGGGACTTTGACTGCCTGATGCGATGGGTCTGCTTCCAGCCGTTTCTGCGGCGGCTGTTCGGCTGCTCCTTCCTGCCCCATCACGACTACGGCCGGGGCGGCCGGGGCTGGCGCGATCTGTGGCAGGACTGCTTGTCCCTGCTTTTGATGGACCCTGCCGGCGTGGGGCAGATGATCGAAAAGAACTTTGGCGGCGTGCGGATCGACGGCACCAACGCCACCATCATCGGCGAGGGGGATGGCAATTTCATTGCAGACCGCAACGGCATCGCCCGCGTCTGGATGGACCACGCCCTGTGGCCCCAGATGACCGTCAAGCTGTACATCGACCAGACCGGCGACGTGGCTGTCCTGGACCGGCAGGCCCCCTACTTCAAGGACGCCCAGGCGATGCGGGGCACCCGCATCGACCCCGACTACCAGCCCGGCCAGGGCTGCTGGCAGCGCACAGCCGACGGGCAGGTTTATACGGGCACCATCCTGGAGCACCTGCTTGTGGAGCAGCTGGCCGCCTTCTATGAGGTGGGCCGGCACAACGTTTACCGCCTGCGGGGCGCGGACTGGAACGACGCATTGGACATGGCCGCTGCCCACGGTGAAAGCGTCGCCTTTACCTGCGCATACGCCGGCAACCTGCGGGAGCTGGCGGGTATGATCCGGCTGCTGCAGCGCACCACCGGCGCCTGCAGCACCCCCATCCTGGAAGAAGCCCTGACCCTGCTGAACGATCAGCCCGAGGTGCTGGACCAGGTGGAGGCCAAGCGCAGCCTGCTGGAGCAGTACGCCGGAGCCTGCCGCCACACCATCAGCGGCCGCCGGGTGGAGGTCCGCCTGGAGGACCTGGCCGACAGCCTGGAGCAGAAGGCCCGCTGGCTGACTGCCTGGCTGCAGGGCCACGAGTGGATCGACGCCGGGGAGGGCCTGGGCTGGTACAACAGCTATTACGACGACCACGGCCGGGCGGTGGAAGGCGTTTTCCCCACCGGGGTGCGCATGATGCTGACCGGGCAGGTGTTTGCCATCATGGGCGGCGTGGCCACCGACGCCCAGGTCCGTCAGATCACGGCCAGCGCCGACCGCTACCTGTACCGCCGGGAGATCGGCGGCTACCGGCTGAACACCGACTTCCACGAGCTGAAGTTTGACCTGGGGCGGATGTTTGGCTTTGCCTACGGCGAAAAGGAAAACGGGGCGGTCTTTTCCCACATGGCGGTGATGTACGCCAACGCGCTTTACCGCCGGGGCTTTGTGCAGGAGGGCTGGAAGGCCCTCAAGACCCTGGCGGACACCGCCCTGGATTTCGATACCAGCCGCATTTATCCCGGCATCCCCGAATACTTCCGCGCCGACGGCCGGGGGATGTACCACTACCTTACCGGCGCGGCCAGCTGGTACATGATGACCATGATCACCCAGGTCTTTGGGGTGCGGGGCGAAGCAGGCGACCTGCTGCTGGAACCCAAGCTGACCGCCGGGCAGTTCGACGCCGGCGGCCACGCCGCGGTACAGGTCACCTTTGCCGGGCGCAGGCTGACGGTCTGCTACCAGAACCCGGGCAGGCTGGACTATGGCAGCTACCGGATCGGGGCCGCGGTGTGCGACGGCGCAGAGCTGTGTGCAGGCAGCTCGGGCAGCCTCTTGATCCCCCGCGCCATGGTGGAAGCGCTGCCGGCCGCAGCCGAACACCGCATCACCGTGACCCTTTGCTGAAAACAGGCAGGCAGGGAACAGATACATCAAACAAAGGAAGCAATTTATGAGATACGGATACTTTGACGATGCCGCCCGTGAATACGTGATCGACCGCCCCGATACCCCGGCCCCCTGGGTCAACTATCTGGGCTCGCCGGAGTACGGCGCCATCATCTCCAACCATGCGGGAGGCTACAGCTTTGCCCGGTCCGGCGCCAACGGCCGGATCCTGCGGTATGTGTTCAACCAGTTCGACCAGCCCGGCCGCTACCTCTATCTGCGGGACAATGCCAGCGGCGACTACTGGTCCGCCTCCTGGCAGCCGGTGGCAAAGCCTCTGGACGCCTACCGGAGCGAGTGCCGCCACGGCATGGGCTACACCAAAATGAAGGCGAGCTATGCCGGCATCGCCTCGGAGGCCGCCTACTATGTGCCCCGGAGCCAGGCCTATGAGGTCTGGGCCCTGACGGTGGCCAACGAGTCGGACCGCCCCCGCAGCCTGACCCTGACCGGTTACGCCGAGTTCACCAACCACAGCAACTACGAGCAGGACCAGGTCAACCTGCAATACTCCCTCTTCATCAGCCGCACCCTGTTCGAGGGCAACCGCATCACCCAGCAGATCCACGGCAACCTGGACGCCCTGCCCCAGGGCGAGGACGTAGACGACAAGACGGTGACCGAGCGGTTCTTCGGTCTGGCCGGCGCGCCGGTGTCCTCCTATTGCGGGGACAAGGCGGCGTTCCTGGGCCCCTACCACAGCTACGGCGACCCCTGCGGCGTCGCCGCCGGGGACTTGGGCAACACCGACAGCTACAACGAGAACAGCTGCGGCGCTTTGTCCTGTGTGGTGGAGCTGGCCCCCGGCGAGCGCAGGACGGTGGCGTTCGTGCTGGGGATGAAGCCCTCCGCAGAGGCGGCGGCCATCCTGGAGCGCTACGCCGACCCCGCCTCCCGGACCGCCCGGGAAGTGGACGAGCTGAAGGCAGAGTGGTACGGCCGGTTCAGCCATCTGCAGGTCCAGACCCCTGACCCGGCCTTCAACACCATGCTCAACACCTGGAACGCCTACAACTGCTTCATCACCTTTGTGTGGTCCCGGGCCGCGTCCCTCATCTACTGCGGCCTGCGCAACGGCTACGGCTACCGGGATACCGTGCAGGATATTCAGGGCATCATCCATCTGGAGCCCGAAATGGCCTGCGAAAAGATCCGCTTCATGCTGTCCGCCCAGGTGGACAACGGCGGCGGGCTGCCCCTGGTCAAGTTCACCCACGACCCCGGCCACGAGGACACCCCCGACGACCCCTCCTATGTCAAGGAAACGGGCCACCCGGCCTACCGGGCGGACGACGCGTTGTGGCTGTTCCCCACCGTGTACAAATATGTGGCCGAGACAGGCAACACCGCCTTCCTGGACGAGGTGATCCCCTTTGCCAACCGGGACGAGGGCACGGTCTACGAGCACCTGAAACGGGCCGTGCAGTTCTCGCTGGACCACCTGGGCCCCCACGGCCTGCCCGCCGGCCTCTACGCCGACTGGAACGACTGCCTGCGGCTGGGCGCCAACGGCGAGTCCACCTTTGTGGCCCTGCAGTTCTACTACGCCATGCAGATCCTCCGGCAGTTTGCCTGCCACCGCGGGGCCGAAGCGGACGTCCAGTGGCTGGACGGCAAGCTGGCCGAATACGAGAGCCGGATCCAGACCCTCTGCTGGGACGGCGACCGCTTCATCCGCGGCTACACCGAGACCGGTGAGCGGATCGGCGCCGCCGGCGACCCTGAGGCCAACTTCTGGCTCAACCCCCAGAGCTGGGCCGTCATCAGCGGCCTGGCCACTTACGGCCAGCGGCAGACCATCATGGACGGGGTCAGCCAGCGGCTGAACACGGCCTACGGCGCCGTCCTGATGGACCCGCCCTACCACGCCCACGCCTTTGACGGCGCGCTGGCCGTCATCTACAACCCCGGCACCAAAGAGAACGCCGGCATCTTCTCCCAGTCCCAGGGCTGGCTGATCCTGGCCGAGGCCCTCTGCGGCCACGGCCGGCGCGCCTTCGGCTATTTTGCCGAGAACGCCCCCGCGGCCCAGAACGACCGGGCCGAGATCCGCCGCCTGGAGCCCTACTGCTACGGCCAGTTCACCGAGGGGCCGGCCAGCAAGCACTTTGGGCGCTCCCAGGTCCATTGGCTGACCGGCACCGCCTCCACCGTAATGGTGGGCTGCGTGGAGGGCATCCTGGGCCTGCGGCCCGACCTGTACGGCCTCCGCCTGGCCCCGGCCATCCCCCCGGAGTGGGACGGCTTTGCCCTGGAGAAAGATTTCCGCGGCAAAAAGCTGCACATCCGGGTGGAGAACCCGCGCCATCGTGAGTCCGGCTTTGGCAGCCTGACGCTCAACGGCGTGCCCTGCCCCGACAACTACATCCCTGCAGACGCCCTGCAGGACGAAAACGACATCGTGCTTGTCCTCTGATCCATGTGATCTGTCTGCACAATAGAAACACCGCGAAGGCGCAGCCCCCATGGGGGTTGTGCCTTCGCGGCGTTTTGCGTTTGATGATCCGGGGCGGATTCAGTTGGCCGGTTCCGGGGCCGGGGCATCGGCCCGGCCGTCCCGGGCGGGTTCGGCGCTCCATTCCATCATGTAATAGGTGTCCCGGTACTTTTTGGGGGTCATCCCCACCACCTCCCGGAACTGCTGGATGAAATGGCTCTGGGATGAAAAGGCAAGCCGGTTGGCGATCTCGATCATCGAGTCGTTGCTGAACCGCAGCAAATTTTTGGCCATGTCGATCTTGCGGTTGCGGATGTAGGCGCTGACCGAGCTGCCCGTCTCTTTTTTGAACAGCCGGGACAGGTAGCTGGCCGACACCCCCAGCACATCGGCCAGGTCCTCGATGGTGATCCGCTCCTTGATGTGGGAATAGATGTATTCCTTGCAGGCGTTGATGTGTTTGGAGTTGGTGTTGTTGTGGTGGTAGCGGCGCATCTTTTCGGCGTAGTCCATCACCATCTCGTCGTGCAGGTGCTTGATCTCCTCCACCGAGTGGATATCGTCCAGCTTCTGGATGTAAAAATCACTCATCCGGAAGGCCTGTTCCAGCTCCATGCCGTACTGCCTGCACATCCGGGTCACCATGGCCGTGGTGACCACAAAATGGTATTTCAAATTGGTGACCGGGTCCTTGGACAGGACCCCCACCCCGTCGGTGTCCATAAAGCGGTCCTGCTCGCAGTTCTTGCGCACTGCGTCCACTTCACCGTTGGCCACGGCGCGGTAAAACAAGAACTCTTCGCTGGGCTCGCGGTGTTCCGTTTCGTCAATGTCGTCGTTGGCTTCGATCACGAGCCATTCGTCCTTGTAGCTCATCACAGTTTCCTCCTTCCGCTTTTTCTCCCTCTTGACGACATCCATTATAGCATGAGGCGGCGCTTTCCTCAAGTTTTTTTCCTCGCAGCGCAGGAATCAGGACAAGAATTCGATAGAAAAAACAGGATTATAGTATAAAAACAGTCTGCAAATTGTGTAGAATTTATATACAATATGTACGAACAAAAGGAGGAATCCATCTTGATCCGCAAACGACAACTGTTGGCAGCTGCGGCCGCCGCTCTGTTCGCGGGGGGCCTGCTGCCCACCGCAGCGCCAGCGGCTGCAGCCGCCCCCGCCCCCAAGGAGGTACCGGCAATGGAAACGAATCAGGCAGCGCAGACCCTGTCCTACGAGGGATATACCCTTCGCTGGGAGGATACGTTCGACGGAACGGCCCTCAACCGGGAGGACTGGAATGTCGAGCTGCACGAGCCGGGCTGGGTCAACAACGAGCTGCAATCCTATGTGGACAGCCCTGAAAACATCTATCTGGAGGACGGCAAGCTGGTCCTCAAACCGGTGGAGACCCGCAGCGCCGACGGGACCGTCAGCTACACCTCCGGCCGGGTGAACACCCAGAACAAGCACGACTTCAAATACGGTATTTTTGAAGCCCGCGCCAAGGTGCCCGCAGGACAGGGCTTCCTGCCCGCCTTCTGGATGATGCCCACCAACGAGAACCTCTATGGACAGTGGCCCCGCTGCGGCGAGATCGACATCATGGAAGTGCTGGGCAACGATACCACCCGCTCGTATGGTACGCTGCACTATGGCAACCCCCACAGCCAAAGCCAGGCCGGATGCACCCTGACCGAGGGCAGCTTCTCGGACGAATACCACACCTTTGCGGTCGAGTGGGAACCCGGCCGGATCAGCTGGTATGTGGACGGCCGGATGATCCACACCGAGAACGACTGGTATTCTGCCACCGAGGGCCAGGGAGAGATCACCTATCCCGCCCCCTTTGACCAGCCCTTCTACATCATCCTCAACCTGGCAGTGGGCGGCAATTGGCCGGGCAACCCCGACGAGACCACCGACATCGCAAACGCCGCCTTTTATATCGATTACGTCCGCGTCTACCAGAAGGACCATTACGACGAGGACGTCCATAAGCCGGAAAAGACGGTGATCCTGCGGGAGCCGGACGCCAGCGGCAACTACATCGTCAACGGCGACTTTGCCGCCGCGGAGAGCCTGACGGACAGCGAAGGCTGGACCTTCCTCACCACCCTGGGCGGCGAGGCCGCAGCGTCTGTGGGCGGCGGTACGCTCCGCATCGACACGGCGAACGCCGGCACGGTGGATTACAGCGTCCAGCTGGTCCAGCCGGATCTGCCCATGCAGAAGGGCGGAGAATACCAAGTCTCCTTCGAAGCCTGGGCCGACGCGCCCCGCACCCTAAAGGTGGGCGTCTCGGCTCCCGACCGCGGCTACAAGCGTTACCTGGAGGACACGGCCGTCCAGCTGGGTACCGAGCCTGCAGCCTACACCTATGCCTTCACCATGACCGATGACGACGACCCCAATGGCCGGCTGGAGTTCAATCTGGGCGCAGCCGGGTCGACGGCAGGGGTCACCCTCCGCAATGTGCGGGTGGTCAAGACCGGCCAGACCGACCTCGACAACCCCGCAAAAACTGTCCTGGCCGACGGCAACTACGTCTACAACGGCAGCTTCCAGGAGGGCGAAGGCCGCCTGGGCTTCTGGAGCCGCTGGGCCCTGCCCGGCTCGAAGGTCAGCGTCACCAATGAGGACAACGTCCGCCGCCTGGAAATCAAGGCCGGTGCGCTGACTTCGCCCCTCAACCCGGTGATCGTCTACCAGAAGGACCTGGCCCTGACGGCGGGCAGCTACGCCCTCAGCTTTGACGCCGAAGGCCCCGCCGGCCGCGAGATCCTGGTGCGCGCCGCCGGCCAGACCCTGCAGGCGACGCTGGACGGCAGCGAGACGGCCTATGACTACAAGCTGACCCTCGGCGAACAGAGCGGCAACGACATCGCCTTCGTCATCCAGGCGCCCGGCACCTACTACATCGACAACGTTCGCCTGGAAGAGGACAGCCTTATCAAAAACGGCAGCTTCAACGCCGGCTTTGCAGGCTATGAACTCTACGCCTACACCCCTTCGGACGTGGACTATGTGGTGGACAGCCTGAACGAGCCCAACGCCGCTGACATCACCATCCGCAACACCGGCGACGCCGCCTGGAAGATCCAGCTCAAACAAAACGGCGTCGAGCTGGAGGAGGGCCAGTGGTACCGCCTCTCCTTCAAAGCCAAGTCGAATCTTGACCGCAAACTGATGTTCGCCATTCAGCGGGACGGTTCGGCCGACGACGACTGGACGCCCTACTCCGGCGAGGAGATCGTCACCCTCGGCGCAGACTACCAGACCTACGCCGTCACCTTCCAGATGAACTGGCCCACCGACGAGCAGGCCGTTCTGAGCATCTCGATGGGTGCTGTGGCAAACGAGCCGATCACCCAGCTGCACCGCATCTGCATCGACGACATCCTGCTGGAAAAGATCGACGCCCC
>ERZ1090879.1340-NODE-1341-length-13672-cov-6.871337_pt1 | contig 13672 bp, 7 predicted proteins | sample MGYA00478472_ERZ1090879 | MGnify/ENA primary metagenome ERZ1090879 (study PRJEB33644, sample SAMEA5815723) | chicken gut metagenome | biome: Chicken; feature: Gastrointestinal Tract; material: Caecum | place: Ireland | collected 2019-01-01 | study: A study of the...
GGCCCCGCCGGGGTACCGCTGACGCTGTACCGCAACGGGACCCCCGTACCGGCAGCGGCCTGCCCGCTCCTGCCGTTCCCGGCACGGCCCGGTCTGGTGCTCTACGAACTGGAAGCCGCCCTGGCCCATCGCCGCCGCCCGCTGCCCGGCCCGGCCCGCCCGTTCCCCATGGAAGTCTTTTACCGGGAAAGCTGGCAGGCCGCCTTTGCCCAATGGCGATGGCAGACCCCCGCCCCCCTGCGGGAGGACGCCGACCCGCCGGAAGTTTGGGACGAATGGCTGGAATCCCTGCGGGGCTGGAAGGTCCGCAGCGCCCTGCCTGACCGGGGTATTGCAGGGAAGCAAAGTTCCTGTTCCGCCCCGCTGGCATACCGCTATCCCACACTGTGGATCATCGACCGGCTGCCCACCGGCGAGCAGTACGCCTGCACGGCCCCGGTGGGCTGCAAACATCCCGGCTGGCCCCTGCTGCTGAGCAGCGTTCTTCGCAATCGTCCCGCCGGGGCCAGCCGCCGGGTCTTTGTACCGGAACGGGAGAATTCCTCCCGGGCCCCGGTCCGCGCCGTCAGGGGGCCTTGCCTCTGCTTCGCCGTGGACGAGGAAGAACACCGTATCACCATCACCCGGAATGACGACGCCCGAGTGGTGTTCCACCAGGCACTGGCGGACTATCTCCGCAGCCTGGACGCCGACGCGCGGCACTTCCCGCGCTGAATGTTGCCTTGAAGGAAAGGAGAAATCACCATGAAGAAGTCCTTGCCCAAACAGTTGAATATGCCCTTTGTAGAGCAGGTCAACATTCCGTTTCAAAAGATTCACGCCAGCATTCCCGCCCTGCAGCTGCCCCCGATGAACGAAGAAATGATAGACGCCGACCTGGACCTGGCGCCCCATCTGAAACCCCTGCGGAATCTGCGCCTGGACAAGTCCCATGCCTGCTGCGTGATCCGCAGCGAAACGAAAGAGCTGGGCCTGCTGGCAGCCGCCTATGTGGCAGCCCGCCATGGAGCCGTGTATCTGGACACACTTCTGGATGCCGAAGATTACAACCTTGACCGCACCGTGGCGTGCGAGTGTCCCCACTGCGATCCCGTGTTTTTTCAGAACACGCTGCCCATTTACTCTATGAAAACGCATCCTTCCTTTTTTGATGAGGAAAGCGAACCGTCGGACAATTATATGCTCACCAAGCAGGGCGAAAAGATTCGGCTGCCCCACTGGAGCCAGCTGCCCTGTGAACACCCCCTGATTCTGCTGCTTCCGTGCCCGGATGCCAGCGACAGCGAGCTGATGGAGGAATTGAACCGCCAGACCGCCATGCGCTCCCTGACACTGGTGGTCATGCCCCTGACCAACTGGCAGCCCCGGGACAGCTTTTTCTCGGCCTTTGAGAGCAACACCGTGCGCATCGCCAACGAATTGCAGTTCAGCTTTGCGGCCGATGTGGCAACGCTGCACCTGCCCAAGCCGGCCAGCCAGTACAACAAGCTGTTGCTGAAGCAGCTGCTGGAGGAAAGAAATCTGAGTCTGGATGCAGATTGCCGCCCGGAAACCGTGCTGAAGCGGCTGGAATCTTTCCGCGCCAAAAGCTACGGCGTAACCAACACCAACCTGCTCAAATATGTGCGGCTGCTGGACCACCTGTACGGCAACCACCATCCCCTGGTGCTGACCCGGCAGCAGGCCCTAAAACCGCTGACTTTGACCAGCAACCAGAAAAAGTCCCCCAAAAAGCGCACCGCCCGGCCCGAAATCCAGCTGTACGGCTGCGAAAATGTGAAACGCCAGCTGCGCAGCGTGGTGGATACCATGCGCATTGACCAGGAACGCCGTGCCAAGGAGCTGCCCTCCTCCCAGCACGGTCAGGTGCTGCTGTTTGCCGGCGCCCCCGGCACCGGCAAGACCACCGCCGCCCGGATGCTCCACCAATGGCTGGAAAAAGAGGACTTGCTGGATGATGGCTTTGACACCTTCTGCGACTATCATCAGGTGTCGGGCGCCCAGCTGAAAGCCCCCTTTGTGGGGCAGACCGCGCCGCTGATCCACAACCTGTTTGAGTCCCACGCCTTTATTTTCATCGACGAAGCCTATGCCCTGGCGGAATCCGGCCAGCACGGCGCCAACAACGACCACTTTGCCCAGGAGGCCATGGGCCAGCTCTGCATTGAACTGGAGAATCTGCCCGCCAACCATGTGGTGATTTTTGCGGGCTACGGCGGCGACCACGACAACCGGATGCGCTCTTTCCTGAACGCCAACCCCGGTCTGGCCAGCCGCATCACCCACACCATCCAGTTTGACCCCTACAGCCCCGAGAAGGAATTGCCGCAGATCTTCTTCACGCTGGCGGAGGAGCGGGGCCTGAAACTGCCCGCTCCATGGCGCAGCATGGTGGTGCCCTACTTCCAGCACCGCGCCCGGCAGGAGGATTTCGGTTCCGGCCGGGAAGCCCGCCGCCTGCTGGAAAGCTGCCTGACCGTGCAGGCTCACCGCCTGGTGAAGGAGATGAACTTCCACACCGCATCGCTGAATCAGCTGACAGAGGGCGACCTGCGCCGGGCTGTGGAAGACCTGGAATCCGGGTTCCGCGCCCTGGAGGAGCAGAGCACGCTGCCCTGCGGGCTGGGGCACAACCGCCCCGCCCCCGACCAAGCGGAGGCATGAGATGATCACCCTGGAACGGATCAACTGTGATCCCTTGCTGGCCGAAGCAGGGCTGGCGGTGTGCTGTACCGAAACCTTCTGCACCCTGATGGAACAGGGGGCGTTCCGCTCGGCCAACTGCCGCCGGGTGCTGGCCGCCCTGTACGACGCCGAGCCCGATGCCGCCGACCCCTACCGTGTCCGCCTGCCCCACCGGGTGTGCTGCTTTGCCAGCCTGGACCGCTGGGCCCGCACCGCCCTGACCGTGACGGCGGGGAGCGAAGCCCGCAACCCGCCGGTCTTTGCCCTGGACACCGAGCTGATGCAGCCGGAGATCTTCTGGCTGCTGAACAGCCTGCCGGTGGCCATCCACCTGGCGGGGGATGACAAAGCCCTGCGCCGCCTGGCCCGCTTTTTGCTGGAAAGTCCCCGTCCGCTGCCCGTTCCCGCCCGCCATCCGGCACCGGCGGACACCCCTTTCCGCCTGTTGACCGCCCATGGCCCGGTGCTGACCTTCCAGGACCGGGAAGGCACCGACGCTGCGGGGAACCGGCTGGTCACGGACGACGGCCTTGCCCTGCTGCGCCCCGCCGATCCGCTGGAAGACCCCCAGGCCCTGGGCCAGATGCTGTATGAACGGTCCCACCTCCAAGGGCTGCTGTACCCCCATCCGGCCCGGTCCCATCCCACCTGGCTGCAGATCGAAACGCCGGTGGTGAACTGCCTGCTGCGCACCCCTCGCGGCCAGGTCTGCCCCGACACCGACCTGCTGATCGTGGACCAGCACGCCGACGGCCTGGTGACGGCAGAAAGCGAATCCCCCTGTTCCGCCCGGTATTACACCGACTTTGTGGACCGGGTACTGGAAGACCTGCCCCAGGGGCAGCGCTGGGCCCTGGCCCTGCCCCGGCAGGACGCACCGCCGGGCACCCCCTGCTACGGCTTTGCCTTCCGTAACGGGATGCTCTTTCTCTACGAGGACACCGACGCCCTGGAAATGTTCACCCGCTGCCTTTCGCTGCTGCAGGACCGGCACAGTCCCCGGCCCTGACTCCCGGCTGTCCGCCCTTGGGCGGGCAGCCGTTTTTTCTTGGGATAAACCGTTGGATTTTGTTGTAATGCCCCGGGGGCTTTGCTATACTGAAAAGGTAAAACTTCATCAGATCCGCCCGTTTTTCGGGCGTTATACAAGGAGGATGTCCCTTATGGATTGGAAACATCTGCTCAGCGACCGCAAACTGGCCGAAAGCCCTGCCCTGCCCGACCAGTTTGCCCGGTTCCCCATCAACACTTTTGAGCTGGACTACAGCAACCTGGTCAGCAGCGCCGCCTTCCGCCGCCTGCAGGACAAAACCCAGGTCTACCCGCTGGACAAGGGGGATTTTGTGCGCACCCGGCTGACCCACTCCATCGAGGTTTCCACCGTGGCGCGGCAGCTGGGCATGATGGTCACCGACGACCGCAGCCAGTACGCCCGGGCCGAACTGCAGCAGTACCGCACCGAGATTCCGTCGGTGCTGGCCTGCGTGGCACTGCTGCATGATCTGGGCAATCCGCCCTTCGGTCATTTCGGGGAAGCCCTCATCGGGGAATGGTTCCGCGGCGCCCTGGACCGCCTGACCTACAAGGGCCAGCCCCTGCGCCAATGGCTGACGCCCCAGATGGCCCGGGACCTGGAAAACTTTGAGGGCAACGCCCAGGCCCTGCGGCTGCTGGGCAAAGCGGCCCGGGGCGGCAGCATCAATCTGTCCATGGCGGTCATCGGCGCACTGCTGAAATACCCCACCGACTCGCTGCACTTCAACCGCAAAGACCCCGACATCCGCCGCCACAAACTGGGCTACTTTGCCGCCGAGGAAGAGATTTTCCGCACCGTAACCGACACGCTGGCCATGCACGACGCCGCCGGCGCCGTCTGCCGCCATCCCCTGACCTACCTGATGGAAGCCGCCGACGACATCGCCTACGCCACCGCCGACCTGGAGGACGCCCTGAACAAGGGCCTGTTCACCATGGAGCAGTTCCTCAACCGGTATCGCGGGGCCTACCGCGACCAGTTCCGGAACGGTACCCTGCCCCACGGCACCCCCGCCGACTACAGCGAGCGGCTGCTGCAGGAGCTGGAACAGATGCGGCAGGAGGCCGGCCCCGACCGGGACGAAGCCGCCCTTTTCCACACCTGGCTGCTGCAGGTGCGCAACTGGCTGATGTATGTGGCGATCTACCGCTTCAACAAAAGCTATGACGAGATCATGGCCGGCACCTACCAGGAGGATCTGTTCTACCAGACCAACCATGTGCTGACGCTGCAGATCCTGAAGGATATTACCGCCGAGTACGCCTATGACTCCGCCGGCATCCTGCGGCTGGAACTGGCGGCGGAATCCATCGTGACCTTCCTGCTGGAAAAATACGTCCACGCCGTGCTCTGCTGCGATGAAGCCTACCAGGATGCACTTTGCCAGCCCACCAGCTCCGACCGCAAATACCTGGCCACCCTGCCCCGGGAACATCTGCTGGACTACCGCCGCGCCCGCACCGGCGATGAGAAAACCGACCTCTATCTGCGCATCCTGATGGCCACCGATTTTCTCAGCGGCATGACCGACGGCTACGCCCGTACCCTCTACCGTGAGGCCCGCGGCATCGACTTAACCCACCTGTAAAAGAGGTTTTTGTATGCAAAACGATTGCTTCCTCCGGTGTTTGACAGACTTCACCGCCGGGCAGCCGGCCCACCGCATCCTGCTGGCCCCCTCCCGCAGCGTGGGGCAGCGGCTGCTGGCACAGGCCGCCCGCCGCGGCGTGCCGGTGGCCGGTGTGACGGCCCACTCCCTTTTTACGCTGGCAATGGAACTTTGTGCCGGGGCCACCGCCGGTCCCGAGGGCTTGCAGCCCCTGACCCGGCTGCAGACCGAAGAGCTGGTACGGCAAAGCCTGTGCCGGCATCCCGTACCGGGCGCCGCCCACCTGAAAGGGCTGGATGCCGCCCGGGCCGTGTGGCGCCAGTTGGAAAACGACGCCCTGGCCTGCCGGGAACTGCCCGCCCATGACCCCCTGGCTCTGGTGCGGCAGGATGTGGAGGAAACCCTGACCCGGAACCGGCAGCTGACCCGGCCCGGGCTCTACCGCCTGGCCATCCGGCGGCTGGAACAGGGGGCCGTACACCTGCCCGCCGTGGCTTTTGCCCGGCTGGACGCCGTGGGCCTGACGCCGCTGGAAGCACAACTGTGGCGGACCCTGACCCACGGGCAGGAAACCGTGCTGCCGCTGCCTTCCGGCACGGACCGGGAACTGGCCGCCCGGCGTACGCCCCGCTGCCGGTTTGTGGAGAGCCGCGGCGCCGAAAATGCGAGCCGCCGGATCCGGGGCGACCTGGCCCGGTCGGGCATCGCCCCGGACCGGGCCGCGGTGGCGGTGCCCTCCCCCGCGGCGGCGCTGCAGCTGTGGCAGGAGGGCAAGCGCACCGGTCTGCCCGTGGCGGTGGACGGCGGCATCCCGCTGGCCGGTTCCGCACCAGCTTCCCTTCTGCGGGGCCTGGAGGCCTGGCAGCAGCACGGCTATGAGACGGAAACCTTTCTGGACCTGCTGGGATACCCCGGCTTCCGGGTCCCCCACGCCGCGCAGCTGGCCCGCCAGCTGCGCCGCCAGAACATCGCCTGGGGCCGGGAGCGCTACAAGCTGCTGTGGACGCCCCGGAAGGAGGACTCCAAGGCGCTGGCCGCCATCCGCCCGGAATGGGAGCCTTTCTTCACCCGGCTTTTTGCAGCGCTGACCCCCGGTGCCGGTCAAAAGCAGGCGCTTGCCGATCTGCTGCGTGAATCCATTGCCATCCCCGACGGCGAATCGGCAGCCGCCCTGGCCCAGATCCGCGCCCTGCTGCAGCAGCTGACGCCCCAGCCCGGCACCAACCTGCTGACCGATCTGCTGCCCGCCATGGACAACAGCCGCTATCTGAGCAGCGGGCCGCGCCCCGGCGCCCTGTTCTGCGCCAGCTTTGCCCAGTGCCTGGGCTGCGGTGCCGAAGTGCTGTACGTACCGGGCCTTTCGGCGGCGGAACTGCTCACCCCGCCCCAGCCGCTGCCTTTCGGCGGGGAACCGGCCCTGCCGGAAGAACCCCTGACCGTTTCGCTCCGGCGGCTGCTCTTCTCCGCCCAGGGTCAGGTGGTATTGCTGCGTCCTTCCTACACGGTGGAAGATCTGCTGGAACAGCCCCCCGCCCTGCTCTACACCCAACTGCTGCAGGACTGCGGCGCCCAGGAGGAATCCTTCGGCTTCACCAACCCCTCCGGCCTGCCCGCCGTCCCGCCTGTTGCCCCGGCTGAAGCCGAAAAACCGGAAGGCAGCAAGACCTTCCCGGACTTTACCACCTGGCTGGCACAGACGCCGCTGTCCGCCAGCGCCCTGGAAATTGCCATCCAGTGCCCCTACCGCTTCATGCTGCAGTATTTTCTGCACATTCCCACCGAACAGCCCTTCCCCTGGCCCCGCACCCGCTGGCTGGAAGTCAACGAGCTGGGCACGCTGGTACACAGCGTCCTGCAGGCCTGTTTTGACCCGAAGACCGCCCCTGCACCCGATGTCGACACCCTGCTAAAGCAGCAGATCGGTCTGCGGCGGGAAAGTTATCCCCCCGCCGCCGAAACCCTGGTGGAGAAGGACATCCGCAAAATCCAGGCCCTGGTGGCGGCGGGCTGCCGCACCCTGCCCGAGGGGTACAAGGTCCTGGCGACGGAACTTTCCTTCGGCGGGACGGACGCACCGCTGACCGTACCCATCGGTCAGTATACGCTGTCGGTCCAGGGCAGCATCGACCGGCTGGACCAGGCGCCCGACGGCAGTCTGGCCATTGTGGACTACAAGACAGGCCGTGTGGACAAATACCGCAGCCATCCCGAACACTATGTACAGCCGCTGCTCTACACCCTGGCGGCCGAAGCCCTGCAAAACCGCCCCGGTGACGTACAGCGCGCCCGGTATGAGGGCCTTGCCGACGGCAGCACGGTGGAACTGCCCATGACCGGGCCGGACCGGAAAAAAGCGGTTCAACAGCTGGAGTCCTTCCTCACCTATCTGTGCGATACGGCGGACGCCCCGGCCTGTGACCCCTGCCTGCAATGGGAAGAAAATCACTGGGTCCCCACCCCCGACGATGCGCCGGTCCGCGATTCTGCGGCGTGGTGCGCCTACTGCCCCTATCATGGCTTCTGCCCCGCGAAAGGAGGGCACTGAGATGACAGAGAAAGAAGAACTGGGCCTGCGCGCCGCGCTGACCGGGGACCCTGCCACCTACCGCACCAACTGGCTGGTGGAAGCCGGTGCCGGTGCGGGCAAGACCCATCTGATCGTGGAGCGAATGGTCAACCAGCTGGCCACGGGATTCTGCGCCCCCAAGCAGCTGGTGGCCATCACCTTTACCAACAAAGCCACCAACCAGCTGCGGGAGCGCCTGACCAACACCCTGCTGGCGCGCCGGAACCAAGCCGCCGGCGACGAGTTTACACGGCTGGAAGAAGTCCTGCGCCGGATGGATGAGATCCAGATCAGCACCATCCACAGCTTCTGCCAGCGCCTGCTGCGGGAGATGCCGCTGGAAACGGGGCTTCCCTTTTCCTTCACCCTGCAGGATGAGGAGGAGAGTTCCCGCTACCGCACCCGTTTTTTCAACGCGTGCTGCCGCGATCACGCCGACTGGTTTGCTGCGGCCCAGGACCTGGGCATCCAGCCTTCCTCGCTGGTGGAAAGTTTCCGCCAGTTGCTGGCCTGCGGCGACGAGGAGATCGTCTGCCTGGATGATGCCGCCCGGAAGGCGATGGAGCAGCAGGCCGTCCGCCTGGCGGAAGCCATGCGGCAGGACTGGACCGGCGGCTTTTCCGCCGCATGGCCGTCCGGCTGGCGCACCCCCGTGCTGGAACAGCTTCTCTCCTACCCGCCCATCACCTGCTTCCGGCAGGTTCCGGGCTGGCTCCAGCTGGCAAAACAGTTTGCCGGCATGAAGCAGCCCCGGGAAACGAAATGCACGCTGTCCATCCTCAAAAGTGATGGAAAAACAGAAAAATTCGACATCCAGCTGGTGGCTGCGGCGCAGGCGCAAGACCCTCTCTCCGCTTGCTGGAATGCTTACCAAACCGCCTATAACGCGCTGGAAAAAGCCCGCAAGGCGCTGAAAAAACAGCAGAACGCCAAAAAAAGCGACGAGGAAAAGATCCGGCTGGCCGAGGCAGATCGCAACGCATGCGTTTCGGCGGTACAGCAGTACCAGGCAAAAACGGAATGCCAGTTTATGCTTGCCTGTTACCACCTGTTGAAAAAACGCAAGGAACCGTTTGATGAACTGAAAAGGCTCACATCGGAACTGCTGCACGCCGTTGTCACCCGCACGCTGCTGCAGTGCCGCCAGGCCATGCAGGAGGACATGACCGCCCGCGGCCTGGTCAGCTACGACGACCTTTTGCGGCACACCCGGAATATGCTGCGGAACAGCCCGGCCGCCCGCGCCCATTTTGCCGCCCGGCAGTTCATCGTCTACGTGGATGAGTTCCAGGATACCGACCCCATCCAGGCCCAGATGCTGTTTTACCTGTCCGCCACGCCGGAGGGATTCCGGGATGACTGGACCCGCTGTGTGCTGCGTCCGGGCAGCCTTTTTCTGGTGGGCGACCCCAAGCAGTCCATCTACCGCTTCCGCCGCGCCGACATCGAAGTCTACAACCAGGTCCGGGACCGCTTTGATGAACCCGGCACCACCTGTAAGGTGGCCCGGCTGCAGTTCAATTTCCGCAGCACGCCGGCGCTGTGCCAATACGCCACCCACATCTTTGCCCCCAGGATGCAGGGCCATGCCGGGCAGGCCGCTTTCCTGCCCATGCAGTCCCGGCGTTCGAATGTAGCCGGGGAACCGGTGTATCATCTCCAAAACGACAACCCTGACGGCATCGCCGCCTGGATCGCCGAGGCGGTGGCCGGGGGGAAGGCCTGCTTCCGGGATTTTCTGATCCTGTGCTACACCAAAAAGCAGGTGGAAAGCTACCGCCTGGCCCTGCGCCAGCGCGGTCTTCCGGTGAACGCCACCGGAAACCATTCCCTGGCCGGCACCGCCCCCATTGCCCGGTGCGCAGACTGGTGCAACTTTCTGCTCCACCCGCGCTCTTCCGTGGCAGCGGTGCAGCTGCTGACCCGCGCCGGGTTCGGCCCCGCCCGGCTCTATGCCCTGCAGCAGGCTGCCCGGCAGTCCCTGGATGACCTGCTGAAAACCCGGGCGGATTCGCTGCAGGCGCTGCTGCCGGGGATGCCCCCGGAACTGCGCCCGCCCCTGCAGATGATCCTGCGTATGCAGGTCCTGCGTGCCCTGGCCCGCACCCTGCCGCCCATGGCGCTGCTGGAAGAACTGTTCCACGGGGATTACGGCCTGTGGGACGGCGCCCCCGACCCCGAGGATCACGGCTGGGTGTGCGAATACCTGGCGCAGCTGCGCCAGTGGCCTGACCAGGGCCTGGAGGGGTTGCTGAACAAGGCCATCCGGCTGGCCGGTACCAAAGCGGAATATCCCCTGGCCTACAAAAGCAACGCCGACGAAATCCAGCTCATGAACCTGCACAAGGCCAAAGGACTGGAAGGGCGCATCGTCATTCTGGCGCCGGGCGTCCACAAAAGCTGGCCGCCCACGCAGCATCTGCAGGACGGCAAGTGCTGGTTCTGCCCGAATTTCACCCTGGAAGGTCCCGACGGTTCCCGTGGTTCCTTTACCGCCACCCCGCCCGACTGGGCAGCCCAGTGCGAAAAAGAGCAAACCGCCGCCGAGGCGGAGCGCCTGCGCCTTTTGTATGTGGCCGCCACCCGCGCCGGGGAACTTCTGATCATCGGCCACAAATCCGGCAGCCGGAACGCCCAGGATGCCTGGGAGGAACTGACCGGCGGGAAGGAGCTGATCCGGGACACCTCCAACGTACTGCCGGGTCTTTCGGCCGCGGCCCTGTTTGCGCCGGAAACCGTTGCAACGGCCCCGGTCACCGCACCCCTTACCCTGCCCGATGCCGCAGACGACACAGCCCTGAAAGCGGCGCTCCATCGCCTGCCTGACGCCGCCCGGCTGGCCATCACCCCCAGCCGCCTGGACCATCCCGCCCCGCCTGCCCGGACCTTGCAGGAGGACGACACACCGGTGATTCCCCCGGAGGACGACACGGCACCGGCTTCCCCTTCCGCCGCCGTCCCCCGCGGCAGCGACTGGGGCACCATCGTTCACCGCACCATGGAACTGGCCGTCAACGCAGGCGTGTGGGGCGGCCCGGCGCTGGACCGGCTGGCCGAACAGGCCGTGGAAGAAACCCTGCCCGGGGAAACGCTGACCCAAGCCCAATGCCGCCTGCTGCTGGGGCGGGACAGTGCCCCCACCCGGCCGCAGGCAGTGGCAACGCTGACCCGTGCCGCCGCCGACGCCTGCGCGCCGCTGCTGCGGGAAGGCTCGCCGCTGCGCCCCCTGATGGCCCGGGGCCATGCTCTGGCGGAATTCCCGTTCTATCTTTCCCTGCCCGACCCGGCCGACGCCCTGTACCGGCATATCCGGGAGAACCTTGTAAAGGAAGTACCCGATGGCCGGCCCATCGACCTCAACGGCGTGCTGGACCTGGCCGTGCAGACCCCCGAAGGCTGGGCGGTGGTGGACTACAAAACCGACTGCCTGCAGCCCGGGGAAACCGAATCCGCCTACGCCGACCGGCTGCGGACTGCCTACACCCCGCAGATCCGCGCCTACGGCATGATTTTGCACCGCCTGACCGGCCAGCCTGTGGCGCTGTATCTGTGCGCTGTGGCGCTGAACGGGCAGCTCATTCCCCTGCCCGGCTGAAGGCCGCCCCACTTTTTTGCCGAAATCCATTGACGCCGCCCCGGCCGGGGGCTATAATAACAACCAAACAGAATAACCGGGGGAGCTTGTGTGGACAGGCTGAGAGGAAGGAATCACCTTCGACCCTTACACCTGATGCGGATAATGCCGCCGTAGGAAGTCGTGGGAAATTGTACTTTTTTCGGGAGGCACCGCGTACGGTGCCTCCCGATTTTTTGTTTCTTTGCCAGGAAAGGAAGTGAAACCGCCTTCGCGGGCAGTGCCGCGGCGGGCCGAGGGGGAGCGCCCTGGGCCTGGTTTGTACAGCGATGGGAAGCCGTGTTCCGGCGTGAGAGGAGGCCAGCAAGCCTCGACCGCTTTTTCCGTGCACAGGGGGTTGCCCTGTGTGTTTTCCTCCGGGAAAGTGTCGCTGTACGGCTCTTTTCCGCCTATCTGCAAAGGAGTTTTTACCATGAAACATCAAAACGTCCACAAGCTCGCCCTGGCGGGCATCTTCTGCGCCATCGCCGTGGTGGGCAGCCTGTTTTCCTTCCCCATGTTCGGCAGCAAGTGTGCCCCCATCCAGCACATGGTCAACATCCTGTGCGCCGTGCTGCTGGGGCCCTGGTACGGCATCGGTGTGGCCTTTGTGGCCAGCCTGATCCGCAACCTGACGGGTCTGGGCAGCCTGATGGCCTTCCCCGGCAGTATGTTCGGCGCGCTGCTCTGCGGCCTGGCCTACGCCGGCACCCGCAACCTGCCCCTGACCCTGATTGCGGAAGTGTTCGGCACCTCCATCCTGGGCGGGCTGTGCGCCTACCCCGTAGCCATCCTCTTTATGGGCCAGGCCGCCGGGGACATTGCCTTCTACGCCTACATCGTGCCCTTCCTGGTTTCCACCGCCGCCGGGTCCCTTCTCTCCGGCGTGCTGGTCTACGCCCTGCGGGGTACCGGGGCTTTGACCCGGATGCAGAACACCCTCTCTCACTGAAAAAGGAAACGCCTATGTTTGCACCGCTCCTCCAGAATCTGCGGGACCGGCGGCCGCTGGTCCATGCCATCACCAACTATGTGACCGCCAACGACTGCGCCAACCTGCTGCTGGCCTGCGGGGCCTCCCCCATCATGGCCGATGAGCCCGACGAAGCGCCCGAGATCACGGCCCACGCCGCCGGGCTGGTGCTGAACCTGGGCACCCTGCACCGCACCACCATCCCCGCCATGGTGGCCTGCGGCAAAACCGCCAACCAAAAAGGCATCCCCGTGGTGCTGGACCCGGTGGGGGCCGGGGCGTCGCAGCTGCGCACCGCCACCGCCCTGCGGCTGCTGCGGGAGGTGCGGTTCACCGTCATCCGGGGCAATCTTTCCGAGGTGGAAACCCTGGCCCGGGGCCAGGGCGGCGCCCCCGGCGTGGACAGCACCGACCGTGTGACCTCCGACAATCTGGACGCCTGCTGTGCCCTGGTGCGGGACTTTGCCCGCCGCACGGGGGCTGTGGTGGCCCTGAGCGGGGCGGTGGACCTGGTGAGCGACGGGCAGCGGGTCTTTATCATCTGCAACGGCCACCCCATGATGCGTCTGGTCACCGGCACGGGATGTCAGCTTTCCTGCCTGGCAGGGGCCTTTGCAGCGGCCAACCCCGGCCAACCCCTGGAAGCCGCCGCGGCAGCGGTGTGCGCCATGGGGCTGTGCGGAGAGATGGCCCACGCCCGGCTGGGACCTTTGGACGGCAGCGGGAGCTACCGCACCTACCTGATGGACGCCATCTGCCGCCTGACCCCCGACCAACTGGAGAAAGGAGCCCGCTATGAACTTCGATAAAAACCGGCTGCGGCTGTACGCCGTGACCGACCGCAGCTGGCTGCGGGGCCAGACCCTGGAGCAGCAGGTGGAAGCCGCCCTGCAGGGGGGCGTGACCTGTGTGCAGCTGCGGGAAAAGCAGCTGCACCGGGAGGAATTCATCCGCCTGGGCCGCCGCATGGCGGAACTCTGCCGGCGGTACGGCGTGCCGCTGCTCATCAACGACGATCTGGAAGTGGCCCTGGCCTGCGGCGCCGACGGCGTCCATGTGGGGCAGGATGACCTGCCGGTGGAGGAAGTCCGCCGCCGGGTGGGGGACAAGCTGATCGTGGGCGTTTCGGCCCACAACCCCGAGGAAGCCCGCCGGGCCTACGAGGGCGGGGCCGACTATCTGGGCGCCGG
>ERZ1090879.1341-NODE-1342-length-13671-cov-20.796269_pt1 | contig 13671 bp, 11 predicted proteins | sample MGYA00478472_ERZ1090879 | MGnify/ENA primary metagenome ERZ1090879 (study PRJEB33644, sample SAMEA5815723) | chicken gut metagenome | biome: Chicken; feature: Gastrointestinal Tract; material: Caecum | place: Ireland | collected 2019-01-01 | study: A study of...
GAGATGACGTCGAGTCTCGTGGGCTCGGAGATGTGTATAAGAGACAGGTTTTATTTCGCCTGATTTTCCGATTTGTTTCGCCTGTTCCTCCGATCGTATACGCCGGGCGGATCGGCTCATATCATTTCTTTTTGAACAGGTTGATGAATGCGCGAAGCGAGAATGGCATGTTCGCATTCTTCGGCAGCGCAAGCCCGACCGAACGGGAAGGCATGGCAGGCGTGACGTTGAGTTCGAACAGCTCCCCCGCCTCGAGACGGCGCATGGCATATTCGCGCGGGATGCACCCGATGCCCATGCCCTCGGTGACGAGTTTTTTCATGAAACCCCAGCTGTCGACTTCGACTGCGGGCTGCAGACGGACGCCGAGACTCTCGGCGTAATGATTGACCGCCGCCCGCGCGATGGTGTGCGGCTCGAGCAAGAGGAGCGGATAATTCTGCAGATCCCACACGGAGAGCTGTTTCCCCTTGAGCTCGGCAAACGCCTCGCCCGCGACGAATACGTCGCTCAGCAGTGCAACGGAGTCCGTAAGGCGGATGCCGTCGTCCGGCTCGATGGGAAGATTGAGAAAGCCGACGTCGCAGCGATCGGATTTGAGGCAGTCGATGATCTTGGGAGAGACGTCGGAAATAAGGTCGATCTTCACCTGCGGATAGAGCTTGTGATATTCCACGATCTTATCGGCAAGCACATACTGGAAGATGGTCTCGGAGGCGCCGATGCGCAGCGTGCCCGTGGCACTCTGTTTGAGTTCGGAGAGCCTGTCCTCTACGCCGCTCAAAAGCTGAAGCGCCTTTTCCACATCGGCGAACACGAGCTCGCCGCCCTGCGCAGAAAGCTCCATGCCCTTGTGCAGGCGGTTAAAAAGCGGCGTGCCGAGCTGAGTTTCGAGCTGTTTGACCGCCTGCGAAACGGCGGGCTGCGAAATATAGAGCTCTTCCGCCGCACGGGTAAGACTGCCGCACCGCGCGACCGTGTAAAACACCCTGTAAAGTTCAAGATTGACCATAATTTCTTTCCTCCGACTGCGTAATATTTCCAAAAGCGTGCGGAAATCACTTTCCGACGCAGAATTTTTCAAAGATCTCCGTGACGATCGCCTCGCTCGCCGTCTCGCCCGAGAGCGTGCCGAGCGCCTCCCATGCACGACGGATATCCTCGGCGTACAGTTCGGGCGGCAGTCCCCCTTCCGCAGCGGCGCGCGCCTCGCGCACGGCGGTCAGCGCCGCCATTGCCGCGCGGTAGTGGCGTTCCGAAAGCAGGAATGCGCCGTCGTTTTCCCGTCCGAACCCCTTTTCATACAGAAGTTCGCGCAGCGCCTCCAGCCCTTCGCCCGTGAGCGACGAAAGCACGACGTCGCACCCGTCGCGCCGCGCAAGGTCGCTCTTCGCGCCCACCGTGATGACGGGGATCCCGGCGGGAAAATCGGGTTTTTCGCCCTCCTCCTTGAGCCAGACGATGACGTCCGCCCCGCGGATCGCCTCGCGGGCGCGGCGCACGCCCTCGCGCTCGACGGCATCGTCGCTCTCGCGCAGCCCCGCGGTGTCCGTCAGACGGAAATTGACGCCGTGGATCTCCAGCGTGCCCTCGACGACGTCGCGCGTGGTGCCGGCGACATCGGAGACGATCGCCCGTTCATAGCCCAGGAGCGCGTTGAACAGCGAGCTCTTGCCCGCATTCGGATTCCCCGCGAGCGCCACAGATACGCCCGATCTGATCTTGCGCCCGGCGGCATACTGTGCCAGGAGCGCCGCAAGTTCCCCCTCCGTTTCCGCAAGCGCAGCGACGATCCCGCGCCTGGATGAGGCGTTCAGATCCTCTTCGGGATAATCGAGATCCGCATCTACCTCGGCGAGGCAGTATGTGAGTTTTTTTTGCAGCGCCGTGCCGAACGAAGTGAGTTTTTCGTTATACAGAAGATACCCCGCACGCACCTGCGCCTCCGACGAGGCAGCGATCATTTCGCCGACGCCCTCCGCCGCGGAGAGCGAGAGCTTTCCGTTCAGATAGGCGCGCTTGGTGAACTCCCCGCGCTCGGCAAGCCGCGCGCCGAGTTCGAGCGTGCGTTTCAGGATCCCGCGCGCGATCTCCGTTCCGCCGTGGCAATGAAACTCCACGACGTCCTCTCCGGTGAACGACTTCGGCGCACGGAAATACACGCACATTCCGAAATCGCGGAACACGCCCGCGTCGATCTCGCCCGCATACATATAATTGGGCGTAAACTCCCCCTTGCGGGAGAACATTTTACGCGCGACGCCGAGCGCGCCGCGCCCGCTCATGCGCACGATGGCAACGCCGCCCGCGCCGACCGCTGTTGCGATCGCGGAAATGAGATCGTCCATAATCCTCCATAAGTCCAGATTCTTGCGAAAGTGATTTTTATGATGCTCTCATAAATTTTGATTATATTATAGCACGCATGTGCGCACTTGTAAAACAATTTTTCCGATCAAAAGAAAAAAAGCGCCGTTCCGCAGAAAATTCTGCGGAACGGCGCGTCGCGTACAATGCCGATGCGGGCTCAGAACCCGGGGAAGGGATCGTCGTTCCCGCCGCCGGAGGACGATCCGCCGCCGGAGCTTCCGGAATTCCCGGAATTTTCCGGATTCCCGGCATCGCCTGCATCGCCGTAATCGGGGAAGGGATCGGCAGGCGCGCTCCCGCCCTGTCCGTAGCCGTTCTGCCCGCCGTTGTAGCCGCCGTTATACCCTCCGTTATAGCCGCCGTAGCCGCCCTGGCCGTACATCTGCTGCTGGCGCTGCGCGTATGCCTGCATGCGCTGCTGCATCCACGCATCGTAATCGACGGGCGTATTGTTCCGCACCGCGAAAATGACGAACCCGCGCAGAGGAAGAACGGCGCAGAGGAAGGTCATGAGGAAGGGTCCGCGCGCGTAGTATTTGCGGAAGAACGCATAGTAGAGCACGCACATGAAGAAAATGAGCAAAAACTCCACGACGATGCTGAGATAGCCGCACACGGTGTTTGCCGTCGCCATCCATCTGAGCGACGTGGGCATGAGCGAGATATCGAAGGAAGGCATCCACGACATGCCGTCCGACGAGAATTCCTGCTTATAGTAAGCGGGATTCATGAGCAAAAACCAGAGAACGAGCGAGAACACGTTGAACGCCACATAGAACACCTCCACGAGGGCGGCATACAATCCCGTGCGCTTCATCTTCTGATTGAACACGCGCGTTTCGCCCGCAAGTTTCCCCGCGTAATAGGTGTTGGCGAAGGGCAGGAAGGAGATCCAGCTGTGTTTCAAGCCGACTTTTTTTGCCATTGCCGTCATGCCGAGCCCGCCCATCACGAGACAGAGGACATACAGCCCCGCCGAGACATAGAGACTGATCGACTGAATATTCAGCCTCAGACCGGTATACTCTTCGAGCGTCGAGATCGAATACGAACGGAAGAACTGCATGAAGAACTGCGGCAAAAACATCCAACCGAATAATTCCATAGATTACCTCTCTTCTGTTTCCGTACGCAACGGAAAAACAGGGATTTCATATTCCACCCGCTCAAGGGTCAGCCCCCTGGCGGGCATCGTTTTATATAACAGCGACCGCTTTCCCGTTTCAAAAGCCGCGCGCACATCCTCTGCCTTCGCCCTTCCCGTCGCCAAGGCGTAGAGCTCGCCTGCGAGAATGCGCACCATGTTATAGAGAAAGCCGTTTCCCGTGACGCGGACCTCGTACATGGTACCCCCGTACGCCGTCTTGCGATCGACGGAAAGCGCGTATATCGTGCGTACCGTCGTTTTGGCGGAGGAACCCGTGGCACGGAAGGCGGCGAAGTCGTGTTCGCCGACGAACAGCGGACATGCCCCCTCCATTTTCGCAAGATCGGGCGATCCCTCCACGCGGACGGCATACCGTTCGAGGAGGGGCAGGGTGCACGGAGCGCTGTAAAAACGGTAGCAGTACGTTTTGCGTTTCGCCCCGCGCGTGCAGTCGAACCCTTCGGGCGCGAGGGCGCTTCCGAGCACCTTCAGATCGTCGGGCAGGAGGCGGTTGAACGCCTCGCGGAGTTTGTGCGGAGGGACGGAAGTCGTGCCGTCGAGATGGCAGACCTGCCCCGCCGCGTGTACGCCGGCGTCCGTTCTGCCGCTGAGCGCCGCCCTGACGGGGGCGCCGAATACCTTTTCCGCGGCGGTCTCGAGAACGGACTGAACGGTGCGCTCCCCGCGCTGCCGCTGCGAACCGGAAAAATGCGTACCGTCGTAACTGATGAGAAGTACGTATCGCGCCATGGCAGTCCTCTCAGTACGGCGCGGGGAGGTAGATCTTCATGAGCACAACGCCCGTGATGAGCGCCGCGCCCACGAGAAAGGCGATAAGATCGCGCCAGCCGAAACGCAGTTTTTTATACTTCGTGCGCTGATTGCTGCCCGTATAGCAGCGCGCCTCCATCGCGTCGCCGAGCTCTTCCGCACGGCGAAACGCCGATAAGAGCAACGGCACCAGAATGGGCACCATCGCCCTGATGCGTTTGAAGAGATTTCCGCTCTCGAAATCGGCGCCGCGCGCCTTCTGCGCGTTTTTGATGCGTTCCGTCTCGTCGATGAGGACGGGAATGAACCGCAGCGCGATGCTCATGACGAGCGCCAGCGCATGCACGGGGAACCTGATCCATTTGAGCGGCGTGAGGAGACTCTCCACGCCGTCCGTCAGCGCGACGGGCGTCGTCGTATAAGTGAGCAGCGACGAGCAGACGACGAGGAGCGCGAGGCGGAGCGCCAGGAACGCCGAAAAGATGAGCCCTTCCTTGGTGATGGAAATGATCCCCCACTCCGCATACACCGTTTCGCCGTTGTAGAAGAGAATATTCAGCGCCGCCGTGAACACGACGAGAAAGACGACGCCCTTCACCGCACGCAGGACTTTCCCGATCGGGATACGTGCGAATGCGACGATGAACACGAGCACGCCCGCGCAGACCGCCAGCCCGTAGAAATTGCTTGCAAGGAAGATCGCCACGATATAGGCGATGAGAAAGAGGAGCTTCAGGCGCGGATCGAGGCGGTGTACAAAGGAATCGACGGGATAATACTGCCCGAAAGAGACGTCTTTCATGCGTTATCCCCCTTCCGTCCGCCGTGCGCCGCCCAATATGCGAGCACCTTTCCGATGAAATCTTCCGTCGTGAAGTCGCAGCCGATCTCCACGCCGCGCTTTGCGAGCGCCGTGCACAGTTTTGCCGTGAGCGGGACGTCCAGCCCGAGCGCGGTAAGTTCGTCCGCATGGCGGAAAAGCTCTTTGGGCGGGAGCACATACCGCACGCTGCCTTCCGAAAATACGGCGGCTTTCGTGCAGTTTTCGCTGATCTCGTCCATATCGTGCGAGACGACGACGACCGTCTTGCACCACTCGCGGTGGAGCTTGTGCAAAAGTTCCATCACCTCTTTTTTGCCGAGCGGATCGAGCCCTGCGGCGGGCTCGTCCAGAACGAGCACCTCGGGACGGGTGACGATGACCCCCGCAATGGCGACGCGGCGTTTCTGCCCGCCCGAGAGATCGAAGGGAGACTTATCCTTCATCTCGCCGTAATCGAGCCCGACGACTTCGAGCGCGGCGCGCACCGCGGCGTCGATCTGCTCGTCGGAGAGTTTCTCCGCCGAAAAATTTTTCAGACCGAAGGCTACGTCGTCGCGCACCGTCTCGGCGAAGAGCTGATATTCGGGATACTGGAACACCATGCCGACGGACTTTCTCAGCGCGCGGAAATCCGTCTTTTTATCGGTGAGGTCGAACTCCCCCACGCGGAGCACCGTTTCGGGGGGCGGGATCTCCCCCTTTTTCGGCTTTTTCTTTTTATAGCGTCTGAGCGAGGAAGGCAGTCGGATGAGCCCGTTCAGATGCTGCACAAAGGTGGACTTGCCGCTGCCCGTATGCCCGATGATGCCGAAGAACTCCCCCTCCTCGATGGTGAGGGAGACATCTTTGAGCGCGGCGGTCTCGAAGGGCGACTTCGGATTATACACATAGGAGAGATGCTCGGCGACTATACGCATTTTGCGATCTCCTCCGCCAGCACTTCGGCGTCCAACGTGTTTTCCACGGGCATGCCCGCCGCCCGAAGGCTGTTGCAGATGACCCCGATGCGGGGCAGCGCAAGGTTATAGGTCAGGAGCTCTTCCTGCCGCTCGAAGATCTCTGCGGGCTTGCCCTGCATGACGATCTCGCCGCGGTTCATTACGACGGCGCGGTCGGCAAGCAGCGCCTCCTCCATAAAGTGCGTGATGAGCACCACGGTGATACCCTCCTCCTTGTTGAGGCGGGTCACCACGTCCACGATCTCGCGCCTGCCGCGCGGATCGAGCATGGCGGTGGATTCGTCGAGGATGACGACGCGCGGCTTGAGCGCCAGAACGCCCGCGATGGCGATGCGCTGTTTCTGCCCGCCCGAGAGGCGCGCGACGGTGGCGTTCCGATAGTCCTGCATCCCCACGGCGCGGAGCGCGAAATCGATGCGCTTGCCGATCTCTTCGCGCGGGAGCCCCACGTTCTCGGCGCCGAACGCCACGTCGTCCTCGACGATGGTGGCGACCGTCTGATTATCGGGATTCTGAAAGACGACCCCCACATTTTTGCGGGCTTCGAACATCGTCTCGTCGGAGAGCGTAACGCCGAACACGCGCACCGCGCCCGCGTCGGGAACGAGCAGACCGTTCGAAAGACGGGCAAGCGTGGATTTGCCGCTGCCGTTGTGCCCCAGAACGGCGACGAACTCGCCCTCCTCCACGGAAAAATTGAGTTTTTGAATGACGAACGGACTATCCTCTTCGTAGCGGAAAGTGACGTTCTCAAACTCGATCGCCTTCATATTGCTCCCAAAAAAAGTATGTACGGCGCGCCACCGCCGCCCTTGCGCAGCAAACGGACAGGGCGCATTTTACGGCGGAACCGCGCGCTTTTTGCTCTCAGATGAAAAACTTACTTCCCATATTATAGCAAATCGCCCGCTTTTTTACAATGAAAACGCCGTGATAATTTTGAAAAACATGTATTTTCTTCCCTCCGCCCGCCGCGCCGCCGATAGAAATTAAAATTTTATTATCTTATTGACATACAAACAAGAAAGTGTTACAATATTTATTGTCAAAAACAAATTAGGAGGCAGAAATATGAAAAAATTACTTGCTCTTTTTAAAAATCGGCTCTTTTACATTTTCCTGAACTGCATCCTTGTGATCTCAGCAATCATGCTGCCGTCAATAAGTACTACCGCTTTTGCGATTTTTAAGGATCCCCACACAAGTATTTGGCCCGGTGGTCTTGGCGGCGACGCACGGACCTCGATCAAAGTGTATATCGCAGACTATACGAACTGCACCGAGGAAGTCGATAAATTTGCGAATATTTCGTCTGCCGGCGGCAACGACGCAGTTTTCACTTTTAATTTTGCAAAGAAGAAAATTAGTGCAGCTCCCTCATCATCCACAAGCTATAATAATATCGATTATATCATCTATATGGTCAGGGAATTAGAAAAATTGGCAGAAGATTACCTTCTTGATACAAATGCCAATGAAGAAGATTATACACCCGCTCAAACGGACATCAATAATCTTGTACTCGGTTATATCCGCGGCATTCATAAAAATTATACCGCAAACGGATATTCAGGATATACAAGCAAATGGAGTTATATATGCGGCACTCCGAGCAGTTCTTTTATCAAGTATGTAAACAACAATGGCGACACGGGTACCGATATTACTTTCCCCGCTTTTTTCGCGAGTTTTTTATCAAATTCAAGCGACTATAACAGCGCGTCTTACGGAACCGTTCCATCAAAATACTTAGAAAAAAAGTACACGCTCAGCGACCCGCTCGGCTCTCAGCAAGGCATTGATTTTCTTCATATGATCGCCGCAATAGACGGAATCTATTCTGAGACCGAACAAAACAACATCGTACTTGTGACAATGCTCGGAAACTCAACCATACAACACGATCTCGTCTCGTGGCTCGGCGATCTACATACTTTTACCAATGATTTACATCAATCGGACGTTTCTAGCTATAAGGATTATAATTCATCCCAAGGTCATATTGACTTTAACGAACAGGTAAATTTCGAGTCATATAAATTCTCAGCGCAGGATCTTTTGGCAGATATCGACGCCATGAACATTACCAAGGCATTTTTGGATAATCCTGCAAACGCACTCTCCGATTGTCTTTCTGCCTATTATGATACAATGTATTCGGACGGCGATTCCAACGCCAACCGCTACAGCCTGTTTATTTACACATCGACGATCGACCAAGGAGCGGCAAGTTCAGAAAGCGCCCTCTTACAAAAATTCAGGCAAGAGGTATTTAAGCCAATGAACCTCGACTATACAAACGGAACCTGCACCGATCACGAGTACTACAAACCGTCAGATATGGTTCTTTCACTTCTGTCATATACAGAAACGAACGGCAAGGATGAAAACGGCAATCCTATCACGGAAACTGTCCTTCCCGATATAAGCGTCCGTTCTTATTGCGCGCGGCTCTTTTATGACTATATCGTCGCCATGAGCCAAAGGTTCTAAGGTTAGTTTATGAAAAAAAGTATATTAAAATCCGGATTTATAGTTTCCGTTGCCCTGCTGCTTCTCTTCTGCGGATGCGAAAATAACAATTCATACGCTCAATCATGGAAAATCCCCGTAGAAATGTTCAGCAACGAAGTATTGGAAGAATATCAAATTCCATGGCTTGTAAAACCTGCCAATGTTTCCAATGAAGAACAATATTATCTTGGTTATGGCGATACAGAAAATTACTATGGCGGGGTCTTCTATTATTCCGCTTATATGGGTTCTTCCGAGGAATTTCTCGAGTACGTCAGTTCTGTTTATTCCTGTTTCGCAAAGAGCAACCTCACGCTTGCTTCCTTTGGATATGCAGACAGCGACGGGGAATTGTGGAACTCTGTCTCTTTTTATAGGCTGCGCCCTGCAAACTCTCTCGATGCGTTTAAGCGGGAACTGAACAATAAAGATTTTATATATTATGAATTCCATTTTACAGAGCTGCCCCTCGGCGAATTTGATGTACAGCATAACGGATATATCTTTGAAAACGGCAAAAGATTAACGATCCGCTTCGACCAAAATCAAGACGACTCGTCCGAAACGACATTTCGAATCACGCTTTCTACAACTTATCCGATCAATTATCTTATGGATTCATAGTAAGCCGCAAATTTTGCCATGAGCCAAAGATTTTGAGGTAAATATATGAAAAAAATAATGTGCGCACTCGCCGTTTTGCTTGCTGCCGCACTGTTCTCCTTTTCGGGGTGCAGTCCACAAAAAGAGACCAAAATCGATAAGAATCTCTTTGACGACGATATTTTGGAGGCTTATAACATCCCGTGGCTGCAAAAACCTGACGACGCCATCAACGAACGGCAATACTTTGACGGGCACTATACTTATGAGGCGAATTTTCAGGAATACGATGATTATACAGAATATTATACCTCTGTATTTACTCAATTCCAAGAGAAAGGTTATTCGCTGTTTCGCGAAACAGGATATGATTCTCACGGGGAGCTTTGGTCTCACTATACTTGCGGATTTTTGGAGTCCATCGAAAACCCAAACGAGGCATTGCTCGAACACAGTTATATGGTGAACTATAACGTTTACTATACGCCCTCTCCTCTCGGAAACTACGATACAGAACATGACGGATATACTGCTGACAATATTAGATATCTGATATTCATGTGTTCAAAAGAACGAAGCGAAAACGGACTTTTCACCTTTTATCTGTATTTGGCAGCCGGACGCGAACATTATTATGTACAAACCGCGGACGCAGCTTCCGCATCCGCCGCCGTGTGAAAAAGCGGCAAATCTGCTTTCCTTCCGCCCGTAAGATTGCGGGCGGAAATTTATTTTATTTTTTGATGAATTTTTTCACTGACGGGGGTTGACTTGTCCGTGAAAAACCTTTATAATAAAAGTGTGCGTGCAAAGCGCTTGTTTTGCCGTGCAAATTTTGGAAGAAATATTAAAGTATTTGGAGGTTTTTCGATGACCAAGATGACGATTGACGGCAATACCGCCGCGTCGCACGTCGCATACGCCTTTTCGGAAGTAGCGGCGATCTACCCCATCACGCCTTCCTCCCCTATGGCGGAATCCGCGGATGAATGGGCAACTCAAGGCAGAGTCAACATGTGGGGACAGAAGCTCCGCATTGCAGAGATGCAGTCCGAAGGCGGCGCTGCCGGCGCTGTGCACGGCTCGCTCTCCGCAGGCGCGCTCACCACGACCTATACCGCGTCGCAGGGACTTCTTTTAATGATCCCCAATATGTACAAGATCTCAGGCGAATTGCTTCCCATGGTCATGCACGTTTCGGCGCGCGCGCTCGCTGCGCACTCGCTCAACATCTTCGGCGACCATCAGGACGTCATGGCATGCCGCCAGACGGGCTTCGCGATGATCGCGGGCTGCTCGGTGCAGGAGGTCATGGACCTTGCGCTCGTCGCACATCTTTCCACGCTTCGCGCGCGCGTCCCCTTCATCAACTTCTTCGACGGCTTCCGTACCTCGCACGAGGTCTCCAAGATCGACGTCATCTCCTATGAGGAAATGAAGGCGATCTTTGACAAGAAGGGGCTTGACAAGGACGTTGCGGAATTCCGCGCACGCGCACTCAACCCCGAACATCCCCTTCAGCGCGGTACCGCGCAGAACGGCGACACCTACTTCCAGAACCGCGAGACGGCGAACAGCTACTACAACGCAACGCCCGCGATCGTGCAGGAGATGATGGACGAAGTGAGCGCGCTCACGGGCAGAAGCTATCACCTGTTCGACTACGTCGGCGCGCCCGATGCGGAGGAAGTCATCGTCATCATGGGTTCGGGCGCTGAGACGGTGGAGGAGTCCATCAACAAGCTCAACGCACAGGGCAAGAAGTACGGTCTCATCAAGGTCCGCCTGTATCGCCCCTTCGTCACCGACGCATTCGTCGCAGCCATCCCCGCGACCTGCAAGAAGATCGCCGTCCTCGACAGGACCAAGGAGCCCGGATCTCTGGGCGAGCCTCTGTACCTGGACGTCTGCACGGCGCTCCTTGAGAAGGGCATGAAGGACATCGACGTCGTCGGCGGCAGATACGGTCTCGGCTCCAAGGAGTTCAATCCCTCCATGGTGCTCTCCGTCTACAAGAATCTGGAGCAGGACAAGCCCAAGAATCACTTCACCGTGGGTATCTACGAGGACGTCACGAACACCTCGCTCGACTTCTCCGAGAAGTTCGACGCGGCGCCCGCAGGTTCGACGAGCTGCAAGTTCTATGGTCTCGGTTCGGACGGTACGGTCGGCGCGAACAAGAACTCCATCAAGATCATCGGCGACCACACCGATATGTACGCGCAGGCATACTTCTTCTATGATTCCAAGAAGTCGGGCGGCATCACCGTCTCCCACCTCCGTTTCGGTAAGACGCCCATCCAGAGCGAGTACCTCATCGACGCGGCAGACTTCATCGCCTGCCACAACCCCTCTTACGTCATCCGCTACGACATGGTGAGCGACCTCAAGGAGGGCGGTTCCTTCCTCCTCAACGCGCCCTGGACGACGGTCGAGGAGCTGGACGCAAACCTTCCCGCAAAGGTCAAGAACATGCTCGCCAAGAAGAAGGCGAAGCTGTATGTGATCGACGCGATCTCCATTGCCGCAAAGCTGGGTCTCCGCGGCAGAACGAACACCATTCTGCAGTCGGCGTTCTTCCTCATCAACGAGCAGATCATGCCCTACACCGAGGCGGTCGATCTGATGAAGAAGATGGCGTACAAGTCCTTCGCAAGAAAGGGCGACGCAGTCGTACAGATGAACTACAACGCGATCGACTCCGCAAAAGAGCACCTCGTGAAGATCGACATCCCCGCTTCGTGGGCGACGACCACCGAGGGCGCAGACATGATCAAACTTGCAGATAACGACTACTTCAAGAACGTGGTCGCTCCCATCCTTGCGCTCGAAGGCGACAAGCTGCCTTCCTCCGCGTTCAATGCGGACGGCTCCGTTCCCACGGGTACGACCAAGTTCGAAAAGCGCGGCGTTGCCGTGAACGTGCCCAAGTGGGTGAAAGAGAACTGCGTACAGTGCAACCAGTGCTCCTTCGTGTGCCCGCACGCGTGCATCCGTCCCGCTCTCGTTGCAGACGGCGCGGACAAGCCCGAAAGTTTCGAAACGAAGCCCGCGCTCGGCGTGAAGGGTTACGGGTTCCGTATGCAGGTGAGCCCGCTCGACTGTATGGGCTGCGGCGTCTGTGCGGACGTCTGCCCCGGCATGAAGGGCAACAAGGCGCTCGTGATGACGCCTTTCGCAGAGCTTGAAGTCGTCGAGGCAAAGAACTGGGATTACGCGGTCGAACTTCCCGAAGTCGACCTGAGCGAAGTCAAGATGGCGGACGTGAAGAAATCGCAGTTCACGCCTTCCCTCTTCGAGTTCTCCGGCGCGTGCGCAGGCTGCGGCGAGACCCCCTATGTGAAGGTCGTCACCCAGCTCTTCGGCGACAGAATGATCATCGCCAACGCGACGGGCTGCTCCTCCATCTACGGCGGCTCCTCCCCTACATGCCCCTACACGGTGAACAAGCAGGGTCACGGTCCCGCCTGGGCGAACTCCCTCTTCGAGGACAACGCTGAGTTCGGCTACGGCATGAACCTGGCGTACAAGGCAAGAAGAAACGCCCTGAAAGACAAGGTCGCGAAACTTGCGGAAGTCTGGAAGGACTATGCGGAAGGCAAGGCAGCATGCGAGGCGTGGATCGCGGATATGGACGACGCCGAGGGCAGCAAGAAGGCGGCTGCGGCGCTCGTAAAGTGCTGCGAAGCGTGCAAGGACTGCGGCTGCGAGGCAGACGCGCTCACCAAGGAAGTGCTTGCGGATAAGGACTGCCTCGTGAAGAAGTCCTTCTGGATCATCGGCGGCGACGGCTGGGCGTACGACATCGGCTACGGCGGACTCGACCACGTGCTCGCTTCGGGCGAAGACGTGAACGTGCTCGTGCTCGATACCGAGGTCTACTCCAACACGGGCGGCCAGGCTTCCAAGTCCACCCCCATCGGCGCGGTCGCCAAGTTCGCATCTTCGGGCAAGCGCGTCAAGAAGAAGGATCTGGGCATGATCGCGGCGACCTACGGCTATGTGTACGTTGCACAGTGCGCGATGGGCGCAGACAAGAACCAGCTCGTGAAGGCGCTCAAGGAAGCCGAGGCTTACCACGGACCTTCCCTCATCATCTGCTATGCGCCCTGCATCAACCACGGCATCAACATGAGCAAGTCGCAGTCCGAAGAGAAGGCGGCGGTCGACTGCGGTTACTGGCAGCTCTACCGCTACAATCCCGAGCTTGCGGAAAAGGGCGAGAACCCCTTCACGCTCGACTCGAAGGATCCCACGGGCGACTATCAGGCATTCATCCTCGGCGAAACGCGCTACGCTTCCCTCAAGAAGACGCAGCCCGCCGTCGCGGAAGAACTCTTCAAGGAAACGGAAGAATCCTCGAAGGCACGCCTTGCAGGCTACAAGAAAATGGCAGGCAAAGAGTAACGCATAAAAAAGAACGGGTCACACTGCTATGCACCCCAAAAGTTGGACAGACTTTTGGAGGTGCATATTTTTATGGC
>ERZ1090879.1343-NODE-1344-length-13662-cov-41.763798_pt1 | contig 13662 bp, 9 predicted proteins | sample MGYA00478472_ERZ1090879 | MGnify/ENA primary metagenome ERZ1090879 (study PRJEB33644, sample SAMEA5815723) | chicken gut metagenome | biome: Chicken; feature: Gastrointestinal Tract; material: Caecum | place: Ireland | collected 2019-01-01 | study: A study of...
CGTCCAGGCTCGATTTTGTCTTGGACATCCTGATACCTCCCTTTTAACCGTTGTCGGACTGGGCGACCTTGAACTGGATCGCGGAGAAGATGGCGATGAAGATGGCCAGCACCACGCCCATCGCGTTGGCGTAGCCAAAGCGCTGGTAGTTGTAGGCCATGTCGAAGATGTAGTACATCAGGGTGCTGGTGGTGCCCAGAGGGCCGCCGCGGGTCAGCAGCTGGATCAGCGCAAAGCACTGGAAGCTGTTGATGGTGGTGATGACCAGGACGTACAGGGTGGTGGGCATGATCTGGGCCCACTTGATCTTCCAGAAGATCTGCAGGCGGGTGGCGCCGTCGATGGCGGCGGCCTCCTCCAGGGACTTGTCCACGTTGCCCAGGGCCGCCACGTACAGGACGATGGGCTGGCCGATGGAGGTGGTGAACAGGATCATGATGATGCACCAGATGGCGGTGCGGGTGTCGCCCAGCCAGTCAAAGCCGGTGGTGCCAAAGATCTGGTTCAGCAGGCCGTTGTAGGGGTTGAACATCCATTTCCACACCACGGTGACGGCCACCGAGCCGGTGACCACCGGCAGGTAGAACACGCACCGGAAGAAGGAGCGCATCTTGCTGCGCATGGGGTAGATGGCCGAGCCCACCCACAGCGAGAAGGCGGTGACCACAGGCACCGACACCACCACGATCAGGATGGTGTTCCACAGCGAGCGGATAAAGGTGGGGTCCTTGACCATCTCGATGTAGTTGTTCAGGCCGGTAAAGGTCGCGGCCGAAGTGTCGATGCCCATGTCCAGGAAGCTGTAGACCAGGCACATCCCCATGGGCACCAGCACGAAGCCCACAAAGAACAGCAGGCTGGGCAGCATGAACAGGTAGGCGGAGATGGTCTCGCGCCGGGCCAGCACCCGGGAAGAGTGGGCCTTGTTGGCTTTTTGTGTTTGCGCCACGTTGATTCCCTCCTTTGAAGAGTGTAGGGTGTATCTGAGAAGTCAAAAATGCTGGGATATTCGCCCAAAAGCGCCAGATGCAAGGCGCATGAGCGCTGCACTCCTTGGTGGAATGCAAGCGAATGCAACGCGGCAGATGGGGCTTTTGGGTAGAATAGAACAGCGTTGGGGAGTTTTCAGATACACCCTAGGACGGCAGAAGCGGGGGCGGGGCCCCCTCGCTGGCATAAAAGGGGCGCCTGCCCCGGCGGGGGGCCGGCTGGCAGGCGCTCCGTGTGCTCAGCTCAGGATCGGCGTTGCCAGCAGGCCCGTTACGGGTTGCTGGCCTCCACAAAGGCGTCGGCGGCCTCCTGGGCGGGGGTGTTGTTGACCATGATCTGCTGCAGCATGTTGAACCAGTTCTGGCGCTGCTCGGTCCAGTTGGGGGCCACGTTGTAGTAGTCGCCCAGGTACGGCATCAGGGAGGCGAACTCGCCCATGTTCTCGGCCTGGTCGGTGCCCTCGTAGACGTCGCCCAGGGACTCGCGCACCGGGAAGAAGCCGGTCAGCCGGACGCTCTCGGCGGCCTGGTTCTCGTCGTCGCAGACAAACTTGATAAAGGTCTTGGCGGCCTCGATGCGGGCCTCGTCGCCGCTGTCGAAGATGCCGAAGCCCCAGATGCCGCCGCACAGCTCAGGCACGCCGTCGTCGGAGGGGAACGCCATGGCGTAGGGGGTAAAGGTGACCTGGGAGGCGTACTGGGCCTTGTTGGAAGCGTTCCAGCAGAAGGTGACGGCGGCGGTGCCGTTGGCGAACTGCTGCAGCTCGTCCGATGCCTGGAAGCCGGCGTTGGCGTTCAGGCTCTGGTTGTCCACCATGCTCTTGAGCAGCTCCAGGGCTTTGACGTTCTCGGGGCTGTTGACGGTGTACTCGGTGTGCTCGGGGTTTGTGTAAGTACCGGAGTAGAGGTTGTTGACCAGCGCGCGGGTGCCCTGGTCGCCGCCCTGGCCGCCGCAGTAGAGGATGCCGGGCACGGCGGTCAGGCCGGAATCGCGGATGGTCTCCATCGCGGCCACAAAGTCGTCGGTGGTCCAGGTGCGGGTATCCTGGTCGAGATACTGCAGGGCGCCGGCCTGCTCAAAGACCTCGTAGTTGATGGCCATGCAGTGGGTGGTCATGCACAGGGGGTACTCGTAGTAGGCGCCGTCCAGCTGGCAGGCGCTGACCACCGATGCGCTGACGGCGGCGATGTCCTCTTCGGTGCCGGCCCACAGGTCGCTCAGGTCCACCATCAGGTTGTTGGCGCCCCAGTTGGACACCAGGCGCTCGGGGCCTTCCATGATCAGGTCGGGGGTCTCCTTGGCGGTGATGGCCGAGGTGACCAGGTTGTCGCCGTTCTGGTAGTCCAGGGTCTCGTAGGTGACGGTGATCTCGGGGTGGACGGCGTTGAACGCAGCGATGATGTCATCCAGCTTGGACTCGGTGCCGCCCCAGGAGCCGATGGGGTAGGTCCACAGGGAGATGGACACGTTGCCGCCGGCCGCGCCGGAAGCGGCGGAGCTGGAAGCAGAGGTGGAAGCGGCGGTGCTGCTGGAGCTGGAGCCGCCGCAGGCAGCCAGCGCGCCGGCTGCGCCCACAGCGCCCGCGACCTTCAGGAAGTCCCGGCGAGAGATGAAGTGTTTCATAATGTCCTCCTTTTGTCATGCCTTGTCAAAAACCGGACGGCACGTGCAAACCATCCGGTGCTCTTGTTTATCATTTTACAAAGGAATGAAAAAGAAGTCAATACTTTTTGGTCATTTTTTTGAAAATTTTTTTCAGAGCAATAATTCAGAACAAAAAAGTTTTCAAAAAGCCCTCACAGATGCTTGATTTCCAGCACTTCGGCCATCTCGCGGCGGACGTCCTCCACCTTGTCCTCCTGGCGGCGGCAGACCTCGGTGAACAGGGCGTCGATCAAAAACAGCTGGGCCATGCGGGCGGGCACCGAGCCCAGCTGCAGGGGGCCCTCGTTGGCGCCGCACTGCAAAATGACGTTGGCGTAGGCCGCCGCCGGCGATTTGGGGAAATGGGTGACCAGGACGGTGCGCACCCCGCGGCGCCGGGCCAGCTCGAGCAGCTCCACCGCCTCGCGGGTGGCGCCCGAGTAGGAGAAAAAGAGGATGGCGTCCCGCCGGGTGAGGGCGGCGGTGTACATGATCTGGATGTGGGAGTCGCTGGGGGCGAAAAAGCTCATCCCGGCGGTGGAAAAGATGTGCGCGGCCTCCTCGGCCATGATCATGGAGCCGCCCTGGCCCATGCAAAAGACCTTGTCCGCCTGGGTGAGGATGTCGGCGGCCTGCTGGATGCAGTCGGGGCGGATGAGGCTGAGGGTCTGGGAGATGGCGTCCACCTCGGCCCCGTACAGCTTGTGGCACATCTCCTGGATGTCGTCCTCCGGGGTCACCTCGCCGCTGAGGAAGGGGATGCCCCGGCGGCTGGCCACGCTTTTGGCCAGGGCCAGCTTGAAATCGTTGTATCCCTTGTAGTCCAGCTTGCGGCAGAACCGGGTGATGGTGGCCTCGGCCACGCCGCAGGCCTCGGCCAGGTCGGAGATGGACATGATCTGGGTATCGCGCTGGTGGTCGGTGACGTAGTCGGCCACCTTTTTTTCCGCAGCGGTCAGCTGGTAATATTCCGCGCTGATCCGCTCGATCACTGTGCGCAGGTCGGTGGGCATAATGGGTACCTCCTCGTAGGTGCAGAACAATCGGGTGGGCAGAGTGTCAAAACGGTTACAAGACTATAGTAACATGTTTGAAAATCTTTTTCAATTCTTGCGGTCGTTTTTAGAGATATTGCAAAATGCCCCCGGCGGGGTGACAACCGGGCCGGAATGTGTTATCATAGCACCAAACATTGGACCGCCGCGCGGCCTGTCTCGACCCGGAAAGGAGCCCGTTTTTCATGTCAAGTGGCATTTTCAACCCGCAGAACAGGTTCTGGCAGACGCTGGACCACTTTGCCGACCTTTTGATCCTCAGCCTGCTGTGGCTGGTCTGCTCCCTGCCTCTGGTGACGGCGGGGGCGGCCTGTGCCGCCCTCTACGACGCGGTGGCCCGCTGCGTGCGGGGCGCCGAGCCCCTGCCCTGGAAGCGCTTCTGGCAGACTTTCCGGCGGGAGCTGCCCTGCGCCGCCGTGGTGACGGTGGCCTGGGGGGCGCTGCTCTGGCTGCTGGCCTGGGCGCTGCGGCTGATCGGGGCGGCGGCCGCCGCCGGCAGCGCCGGCGCGCCTCTGGTGCTGGTGTTCTGCCTGGTGCTGATGGTCCTGCCGGTGGGGGCCGCCTGCTGGATGTTCCCCCTGCTGTCCCGGTTCACCTTCCGGCCGGTGGGGCTGATGCTGACCGCCCTGCGGCTGGCGGTGGGCTGCCTGCCCCGCACGGTGGGGCTGGTGGCCATCCTGGTGGCGTCGGCGGCGCTGGTATGGGTGCTGCTGTTCCCGGTGGTGATCCTGCCGGGGGTGGCGGCCTGGCTGTTTGCCGCGCTGCTGGAGCCGGTGTTCCGCCGCTACCAGCCCGAAGGCGCCGGCCCGCAGGAGCCGGAGGACGACGGCGAATAAAGCAAAAAAGGACCGTACCCGCCATGCAGCGGATACGGTCTTTTCTGTATGCACTCAGAGAAAGCGCCCGGTGACGCTCTCGGGGCAGGCCCGGATCGCCTCGGGGGCGCCGCAGGCCACCAGGCGGCCGCCTTCCGCGCCGCCGCCGGGGCCCATATCCAGGATGTAGTCGGCGTTGCGGATGACGTCCAGGTCGTGCTCGATCACCACCACGGTGGCCCCGTGATCGGTCAGGGTCTGGAACACCCCCAGCAGGGTCCGGACGTCCAGCGGGTGCAGGCCGATGGTGGGCTCGTCGAACACGAAGATGGCGTCGTCCTGGGCGCGGCCCATCTCGCTGGCCAGCTTGAGCCGCTGTGCCTCCCCGCCCGACAGGCTGGGGGTCTCTTCCCCCAGGGTCAGGTAGCCCAGGCCCAGGTCCTGCAGCACCTTCAGCCGGGGATAGACGGTTTTCATGTCCCGGCAGAAGTCCAGCGCCGTGTGGACGTCCATGTCCATCAGCTCGGGCAGGGAGCAGCTCTGCCCCGCCTTGTTGCGGTGCCGGATCTGGCAGGCCGCCCGGTCGTAGCGGCTGCCCCGGCAGGCGGGGCAGGGGATCTCCACGTCGGGCAGGAACTGCACGTCCAGGCTGATGGAGCCGGTGCCGTCGCAGACGGGGCAGCGCAGGCGGCCGGTGTTGTAGGAGAAATCCCCGGCCTTGCAGCCCCTCTGCCTGGCGTCGGGGGTGCGTGCGTAGAGCTTGCGCAGCTCGTCGTGGACGCCGGCGTAGGTGGCCACGGTGGACCGGACGTTGATCCCGATGGGGGATGCGTCGATCAGCTTGATCTGGGCGATGCCGGGGGCGTCCAGGGCCCGGACGTGGCCGGGCAGGGGGGCCCCGGCGGCCATGGCCTGGACCGCGGGGACCAGGCTTTCCAGAACCATGGTGGTCTTGCCCGAGCCCGACACCCCGGTGACCACCGTCAGCCGCCCTTTGGGCAAGCGCACCTCCAGCGGCCTGACGGTGTGGATGGGCCCGGTGGAAAGGGCGACGGCCCCTTTTTCAAACAGGGCGTCGGGGGGCACGGGCTTCCGCCGCACATCCGCCCGCCCCGCCAGGAAGGGCCCGATCTGGGACCGGGGGTTTTGCTGGATGTCTGCCACCGTCCCCTCGGCGATCACCTGCCCGCCGCCGGCGCCGGCCCCGGGGCCCATCTCCACCAGCCAGTCCGCCTGGCGCAGGATCTGGGTGTCGTGGTCCACCAGCAGCACCGAGTTGCCGTCGGCCACCAGGTCCTGCATGACCCCGGTCAGGCCCACGATGTTGGCCGGGTGCAGCCCGATGGAGGGCTCGTCCAGCACATAGAGGACGCCGGTGGTCCGGTTGCGGACGGCGCGGGCCAGCTGCATCCGCTGGCGCTCCCCGGTGGAGAGGGTGGAGGCCGCCCGGTCCAGCGAGAGGTAGGACAGCCCCAGGTCCATCAGGCGCCGGGCGGGCGTCTGGAAGGACTCGCAGATGCTTTGGGCCATGGGGCGCATCTCGGCGGGCAGGGAGGCGGGCACGCCGCCCACCCAGTCCAGCAGCTCGCCCAGGGTCATCCGGCAGGCCTCGTCCAGCCCGATGCCCCGCAGCCGGGGGGCGCGGGCCGCCGCCGAAAGCCGCGTGCCGCCGCAGTCGGGGCAGGGCTCTTCTTTCAGGAACTTTTCCACCCGCTTCATCCCTTTTTCGTCCTTGACCTTGTGCAGGGCGTTCAGGACGGTGTTGGTGGCGCTGTAGTAGGTGAAGTCCAGCTCCCCGGCGCTGAGGGCGTCGCCGTTTTTGGGCCGGTAAAAGATATGCTTTTTGACCATGGGCCCGTCGTAGACGATCTGCTTTTCCGCGTCGGTCAGGTCCTTGAAGGGCACGTCGGTGCGCACCCCCATGGCCCGGCAGACGTCGGTCATCAGGGACCACATCAGGCTGTTCCAGGGGGCCACCGCGCCCTGGTCGATGGTCAGGGTCTCGTCGGGCACCAGGGTGGCGCGGTCCACCGTGCGCACCGTGCCGGTGCCCCCGCACCGCTGGCAGGCCCCCTGGCTGTTGAAGGCCAGCTCCTCGGCCGAGGGCGCGAAGAAGCGGGCCCCGCATACGGGGCAGACCAGCTCCTGCCCGGCGGCCACCGCAATGGTGGGCGGCAGATAGTGCCCGCCCGGGCACCGGTGGCTTGCCAGGCGGGAATACATCAGCCGCAGGCTGTTCAAAAGCTCGGTGCCGGTGCCGAAGGTGGAGCGGATGCCGCCCGCCCCCGGCCGCTGGTGCAGGGCCAGCGCCGCCGGCACATACAGCACCTCGTCCACGTCGGCCCGGGCGGCCTGGGTCATCCGCCGCCGGGTGTAGGTGGACAAAGCGTCCAGGTACCGCCGCGACCCCTCGGCGTACAGCACCCCCAGCGCCAGGCTGGACTTGCCCGACCCCGACACCCCCGCGATGCCCACGATCCGGTTGAGGGGAATGTCCACGTTCACGTTTTTCAGGTTATGCACCCGCGCGCCCCGGATCAGGATCTTGCCGGGCGCGGCGTTGTCTGCGCTCATATGCGGCCGCCTTCCTTTCGCTGTGTCGTTCGCTGCCATTGTACCACGCCGCGCACAGGGTGGCAAGGGAAGCCGGCCCGGCGGGGCAAAACAGAAAACCGTATGCACCGCCCGCCCCAATCTGGCCGGTGCATACGGCTCCCCTTATGATGAAATGTGGATGGCGTAGAATTGATTATTTCCACAAACTAGGATTATCATAGCGTGCATCCAATGCGTCGCTGAACCAGCGGCCATTCATTGTATTGCGGATAACACCCATTTTGGCGTAATCAGGAATGGAGGTATCTGCTTCCATACAGTCCATGATTGCATCATAAGTTGTGGAAACGTCTTTAACTTCTAGCAGGGCCTGCTGTGCGTCAGCATCAAGTACCATACTGACCTTGTTTTCAGGGGTCCAGAGAGGCCACTCCAGGAGTTCAGGAGAAGTTTGACCAGACAAAGAACGCCACAGACTGCCTAGGATAGAAACCCCGTCGTTATTAGGATTACCTGTATGCAGGAAGTTTTTCAAATAAAGATTAAACTGGACTGCCATGGCCTGGTAACCTGCTCCACTGAAATCCATCATACTGCTATAATTGTTGATGCTGGACAGCATGGGAACAAAAATACCGTGAAATGCACCCAGAGGCAATTTTGATGGGCTATTTTCTCCGCCATAGTCTACCTGGCACAGATAAATAGGAGCATCATAATGGGCATACATGGTCTCCGCACTGCATTCAGCGTTGAAAATGCGATACATATCAGAACCATACCGGGTTGCAAAGTCGTTGGCCGCCTGTACGATTGATGGATCCCAGTCGGCTACAGCGCTACTGGTATAGTAAGGATCGCCCATATTGAACATACTGAATTCAGTACTGCCGGTAAGCATCAAAAGCGGAACACTGTTGTATTGAGTCGTTGCAAAGCCCTCTTTGGGTAGAACAACATCATCACCATACAAATGAGGAAAGACACTCATCCGAATACCGGCGTTGCTCATCAAAGGACAGAGACGGGCAGAATCAATACTATACAGCCAATCACGAACATCGGAACCGGAGGTCAACAGCCAGTCATGGGCAATATTTTCATTGGCACAGATACCATCTTCTACAGCCAGAGGGGCAATGGCCCAAGCAATCTGGCTGGCACTGGCAGCTTCATCTGCAATTGTCATGCCGCCGGAAAAAGCAATCGCTTTCTGAAAACGTCCGGCAAATAGCGGGCTGACCAGCATAGCCATTACATCACGGCCTCCGGCGGAGAAACCCGAAATCGTTATATTATCGGGGTCTCCACCAAATTGAGCGATATTCTGTTGAACCCAATCCAGAGCTTTAGAAATATCCAACAGAGTATAGTTGCCGGTGCTATTTTCGTCAGATTGTAGTGCAGGTAAGCAGTTGAAACCGAACACACCAAGACGATAATCCAATGCAACATAAACGCATTCGTCTTTAACAACCAGTTCTCCACCGGGAATCTCCTGCGTATTGCCGGTTTGATTATTGCCGCCATGAATGAAAATTAGGACAGGAAGCTTGTAAGCGTTAGGGGTAGTATAAACATCAAGCTTAAGGCAATCCTCAGTCCCGATAGGACCATTGCTATATTGATAAGCAACTTCACTGACAGCGGCGCAGTCTCGTGTTTCAGTCCAAGGGGTGGGATCTTCTGGAGCGCTCCAACGTAGATCGCCAACTGGAGCCGCGCCGTAAGGAATGCCATACCACACCAGATAATCTCCCTGATCCAGTCCTTGAACTGGGCCGCTGGAAGTCTGACGTACTTCAGTAATAGGACATCTTAAAGTAGCAAGACAATTTTCTTTGGGGGAAGCGGCCGATACATTGAGGGGCAGACTAACAGCAGCAGCAGTCAGCACAGACGCTCTCAAAAAAGAACGACGGCTAATTTTTCGACTGGTCATTTTCTCCATACCTTCCTTCATTTTAAAATTTCTGGAAATTATATAAACATCCAAAGAAAAAGAGAACCTGCGCCTCCTGCACAAAAGGCGCAGGCCGCTGTACATTTTACTTTACGATCAGCTCAGGTCCGCGCCGTTGGTGGCGATGACCTTCTGGTACCAGTAGAAGCTGTCCTTGCACTCGCGGGACAGATCGCCGGTGCCGTCGTCGAACTTGTTGACGTAGATGAAGCCGTAGCGCTTGGCCATCTCGCCGGTGCTGGCGGATACCAGGTCGATGCAGCCCCAGGGGGTGTAGCCCATCAGGTCCACGCCGTCCTTGACGGCCTCGGCCATCTGGGCGATGTGCTGGCGCAGGTAGTCGATGCGGTAGCTGTCGTGGATCTTGCCGTCGGCGTCCTTGACGTCCTTGGCGCCCAGGCCGTTTTCCACCACCATGATGGGGATGCGGTAGCGGTCGTAGATCTCCTTCAGGGTGTAGCGCAGGCCCATGGGGTCGATCTGCCAGCCCCAGTCCGAAGCCTTCAGGTAGGGGTTCTTCATGCCGCCCAGCATGTTGCCGCCGATCTCCTCGGCGTCGTCGTGGGTGGTGACGCAGTTGGACATGTAGTAGCTCAGGGTGTAGAAGTCCACCGTGCCCTTGCGCAGGATCTCCTCGTCGCCCGGCTCCATCTGCAGCTGGACGCCGTGCTCGGCAAAGTAGCGGCGCATATAGGCGGGGTACTCGCCGCGGACCTGCACGTCGCTGCAGAACCAGTTGGACAGCTGCATCCGGCTCTGGTTGGCCAGGATGTCGGCGGGGTCGCAGGTGAGGGGATAGCTGGTGATGAAGCAGATCATGTTGCCCAGCTTGAACTGGGGGTAGTGCTCGTGGGCGTAGGCCACCGCCTTGGCGCTGGCCACAAACTGGTGGTGCAGCGCCTGGAAGCGCACCTGGTCGCTGATCTTGATGTCCACGCAGGGGCCGTCGTAGCCCTGGCAGGCGCCCAGCTCCAGGATGGCGCCCAGATTCATGGTGCCGCAGTTGATCTCGTTGAAGGTCAGCCAGTATTTCACCTTGTCCTTGTAGCGCTCAAACAGCACCTTGCAGTACTTCACGTACAGGTCCACCAGCTCGCGGCCGGCCCAGCCGTTGTATTTTTTGACCAGGGCATAGGGCAGCTCGTAGTGGCTGATGGTGACCAGCGGCTCGATGCCGTGCTTTTTGCAGCAGTCAAAGACGCGGTCGTAGAAGGCCAGGCCCTTTTCGTTGGGCTCGGCCTCCTCCCCGGTGGGGAAGATGCGGGTCCAGTTGATGGAGGTGCGGAAGGTCTTGAACCCCATCTCGGCAAACAGGGCGATGTCCTCCTCGTAGTGGTGGTAGAAGTCGATGGCCTCGTGGCTGGGGTAGAGGGCCCCGGGCTCAAAGTCCACGGTGATGCGCTTGGGGTTGGTGTTGCTGCCGTTGGTGCAGTGGTCGGCGACGCTGTCGCCCTTGCCGTCCACGTCCCAGGCGCCCTCGAACTGGTTGGCGGCACAGGCGCCGCCCCACAGGAAATCGTCACGGAAAACGCTCATATGGTCACAAGCTCCTTTTCATGATGATGATAAAGGGAGATCAGCCCTTCTTCTTGGAAGGCTCGTCATGATAGGTGACGAAGGTCAGGACAAAGGCTGCCGCGACGGACACCAGAGACAGGACGATGGAAGTGATCATGCCCGAGATGTCGTTGGTCATGGTGTTGATGTAAGCGGTGTAGCCAAAGACGCCCAGGCCGGCGGAAGTGTAGGAGGTGACGCCGAAGGCCATCAGCAGGCCGCCGACCACAGCCGCCACCACGCAGGTGATGTAGAAGGGGGTCTTTTTGGGCAGGGTGATGCCGTAGATGGCGGGCTCGGTGACGCCGGCGATGGCCGAGATGAACGCGGGGGCGCACAGGCTCTTGGTCTTTTTGTTCTTGGTCTTGATCCAGATGGCGGCCACAGCGCCCACCTGGGCAAAGGTGGTGCCGAACATACCGACCATAGCGGTGTCAAAGCCCTGCACAGCCATGTTGTTCAGCATCAGCGGGATCAGAGCCCAGTGCAGGCCGAACATGACCAGCACCTGCCACAGGCCGCCCACCACAGCGCCCAGCAGGATGCCGTTGAAGTTGGCCAGCCAGTTGAAGAAGACGCCCAGCAGGTCGCCCGCGCCGGCCGCGATGGGGCCGATGATCCACAGGGTCAGTGCAAAGGTGACGATGCAGGTGATGAGCGGGACGGCGAACATCTTGATGGTGTCGGGGATATACTTGGAGTACAGCTTTTCAAACCAGGCCGCAAAAGCGACGGCGCAGATGATAGGGATGACGCTGGAGGTGTAGTCGCCCGAAGAAGGCATGGTGACGGGGATCATGAACAGGCTGTCATGCACGTTGGTCGAGCTGCCCAGCAGGTAGGGGTAGATCATGGCCGCGCCGATGATCATGCCTTCAAACTCGGGCAGGCCGAACTTCTTGGAGGCGGTGTAGGCCAGCAGGATGGGCATGAAGTAGAAGAAGCAGTCGCCCAGAGAATACAGGATGTTGTAGGTGGAACCCGCGCCGTCCATCACGCCGAGGGCGACGAACAGGGCCACCAGGCCCTTGACGATGCCGCAGGCGGCCAGCACGCCCAGCCAGGGGGTAAAGACGCTGGTCACGATGCTGACGAAGGCGTTGATGGGGTTGAACTTTTCCTTGGTCTTGGGGGCGTCCCCGCCGCCCTCGATGGCCGAGCCGTCCTCGTTGACGGCGCCGCCCGGGGTGATGTGGCCCACGGCGCACACCGCGTCATAGACCTGGGGCACATGGTTGCCGATGACCACCATGTACTGCCCGCCCGACTGGATGACGGTGACGATGCCGTCGGTGTCCTTGAGGACGTCGGTTTGGGCTTTGCTCTCGTCCTTCAGCTTGAAGCGAAGGCGGGTGATGCAGTGGGTCAGGGAGATGATGTTGGACTTGCCGCCCACGTTCTGGATGATGATCCGCGCAAGACCGTCGTATTTGCTTGCCATAAGCGTGTTCTCCTTTATTGCTTTTTCGTAGGTTTGGGCCTCAAGCTCCACCCGGACCCTGCCGCCGCGCAGGCTGCACGCCGCCACGGTGGGCAGGGCAGCCAGGGCTGCGGTGTCCGCAAGGCTCTGGTCCTTGATGGAAAAAATGAGGCAGCTGCTCTGCCGGGATTCCTTTACCACGTTGGATCTGCCCCCCAGCAGGGGGTAAAACTGCTGCATCAGCCCGTCCGGATCAGGCGTTTGCGCCATGGTACATTCCTCCTTTTGCAAAAGCAGGCATTTATATCCGACGCCCTGTGCGCATCAGGGCGTACCGATACCAAAAGGGACACAGAAAAAGGGCAGGGGCCGCCGGGGCCGCAGGTCAGTCCTCGTCCTGGCTGCCCTGGGCCGAAACACGGACCCGGTGGATGTGCATGACCAGATACAGCTGCTCCTCGCTGCTGCAGTGCCAGCCCCGGTTTTTGGCCAGCCAGTCGGCAATGCGGCGGGTGCAGTCGTAGTCCTGGGGGTACTCCATTTTGACCGTGCGGAACAACTCCCGCGTGGCGGGGTCCTCCGGCATGGGGCTGCCCTCGCTCATCCGCTGGACCAGATACCGCATGTGCATGGCCAGGCGGGAATAGTTGAAGCTGTCGCGGTCGATCTGGATGTGGAAATAATCCTCCACCATCTCGGACAGCTGGGCGATCAGCTGGACGTTGGCCAGGGTGTCGTGCATATCGCCGGCCTTGCCCTCGGCGTTGATGAGGTGCAGCGCCACGCTGACCGTCTCGCTTTCGGGCAGCTGGACCCCCATTTTGCTGCACAGCTCCCGCATCCCGCGGGCCGCGATCTGGTATTCTTTGGGGTAGAGGTGTTTGACGTCGTAGGACAGCGGGTTCTGCAGGGCCACGCCCTGCCGGGTGCGCTGGATGGCAAAGTTCAGATGGTCCGCCAGGATAAAGGGGAGGTTGGGGTTCAGCTCACAGTCCAGCTCGTCCCGGGCCTCCTCCGCAATGTCGTCGGCCGCCAGCATCAGCGCTTCGGGCAGGTCGGGCAGCAGGTCGATGTACCGCTTGCTGACGTTGTAGAACGTGCGCTGGATGCGGTCCAGATCGTCCAGCTCGTAGGGCATGGCGGGGAAGCCCACCCCCTTGCCGAACACAACCAGCTCATTGCCCCTGCCGTCCCGGGCCAGCGCCACATTATTGTTGATCTTCTTGACAATCTGCATTGCGCTCTCCGTTCTCCCATTCCCCGGTTCTTGCGTACCCCGCCCCCGGGGCCTTGACACACACGTGAGGGGCGGGCCTCTATCTTCAGGCGCCCGGCCGCCCGCAGAATCAGCGGCAGGGCGTAAATCACAATAAAAAAACTCCCGCAGAAGCTATCAACCCTGGAACCCCATACCAAAAGCGCCGCTGTTTGACACAGGGGGTTTGAAGTACAGGGTCACAAGTAATGCCTCGCTGGAGTAACAATCTTGCCGTAATTATATTAACAAAACGTTCATGTTTTGTCTATGATGAATTTGTACAAACATTGCATCAAATTTTGGACATTCCAACAAAAACCCCGCCCCGGGTGAGGAGCGGGGGCGGGGATCATGGAGCGCTTTCCTCCGGGGTCTTTTCCGGCGCGCCCGGACGCATCCGATGG
>ERZ1090879.1345-NODE-1346-length-13659-cov-8.769553_pt1 | contig 13659 bp, 7 predicted proteins | sample MGYA00478472_ERZ1090879 | MGnify/ENA primary metagenome ERZ1090879 (study PRJEB33644, sample SAMEA5815723) | chicken gut metagenome | biome: Chicken; feature: Gastrointestinal Tract; material: Caecum | place: Ireland | collected 2019-01-01 | study: A study of the...
TCATGAACATTTAAGGACACAACTTATATGAAAAACGCCCAATCATATTGCTATTTTTTACGTGTTCTGTTATAATATAAAAAAGAATTGTACATTGAATATGGTATTCGATGAACATTTTGAGATATAAAATGTTCATTGATTTTTCAAGAGGTAAATATATAATGAAAAAATTTTTTGCGATTCTTTTAATGGTTTTTGCTATTGCTGTATGCGGAGCTGCTTTTGCAGCCTGCGGCGACGGCAATAACGGCGGCGGTAACGGTAACTGGGGCGATGTGCAGGAGCCTAAGCTTACCGTAACGGTAATAGACTACAATAACCAGAGCCGCAGCCTGTATTCATTCGAAGAAAATCCTGCGCGTATCAATGTCAATGCGGGTCAGCGGACGGGATACGAATTTCAGGGGCTTGTTGACGCTAACGGCATACAATATGTTGACGCCAACGGCAACGTGACCGTTTCCCTTACCAACGGCATGACTTTATATGAGAGTTGGTCTGAAATCGGCTTCGGCGAGCAATACACCATAAGGTTTGAGGAAGGCGGGTATGCGCAGTCTGCCGTTTCGGATATTTCCGTTACGGTCGGCAGCGCTGTTTCCGATTTTCCTTCCATCACCCCGCAGGCAGGCTGGGAGTTTGTCGGCTGGTTTGCCTCGGGAAACGGAGAGAGTACGCAGTATTCCGACGGCAATACTTTGCGCGAAGAATATAAAACATTCCATATATACGATTACACCGCAGACGGAAAAACGATAACTTTGTATGCCCGTTACGAAGTTAAGAAGGTGGAATACACGTTCTATAACGGCACGCAGGAGCTTACGGAGCTCACCGCGGAATTTGAATATAATGCCGATATAACGGGCAAACTTCCCGTGCTGGAAGATACCGATTCGCAGGTTTTTCTCGGATGGTCTATCTATTCTTACGACATATCCGGCGATTATCTCATAACAGGCGGCAATGCCGTCGTCGATACGATTTTATATGCCGTGTTCCGCGATAAGGTAAATATCACCTTTTATGAACAAACGGACGGTACTCCCGTTGTAAAGAGCTATCCCGACGGTGAAACGATTACCCTGCCTGCTCCCGCCGATTATCCCGGCTATGCCTTTGCAGGCTGGTACGATAATCCCCAGTTTTCGCGTATGCCCGTAACGCGCGTTACGGTCTATGCGGGTAACACCTATACATACTATGCCCGTTGGGAAGAAACTTCGTATACGATCACCTTTGAAGGCGAAGGCACGGACGGTCTTTCCGATATAATGTATTATTACGGCGATGACGACGATCTGCCCGAACCCGAACGTGCAGGCTATTCGTTTGCGGGTTGGAGCCTTGTTCCTCAGGAAGAAATGGGTGTAGACGACGAACCTTTCTATTCCATTTCCGCCGATATGTACGGCGATAAAACGCTGTACGCAGTATGGAAACCCGAAGTTTACACGATTTACTTCGATCCCAACGGCGGCGATGCGGTGGCAACGGCAGGTGCTGCAACATACGGCGAAAATTATACGTTTACCCCTGCCGAACGCACGGGCTATACCTTCCTCGGCTGGTTCTCCGCTACGGAAGGCGGTACGCAGTATACCGACGACCGCGGCCGCTCGCTCGATGCATGGAACGAAACAGGGGGGCGTACCCTCTATGCGCAGTGGGTGATCAACACTTATACGGTGCGCTATGAGACGGACGGCGGCACTACCGTGCGCGCACAAAAATACGAACACGGCGAAAAGATAAAACTCCCCGAAAATCCCATAAAGAATGGACTTTATTTTTCGGGTTGGTATTCCGATGCGGAGTTCACGCAGGAAGTTTCGTCCTCTTCTCTCGTTTTAAGCGACATGACTTTATATGCAAGGTGGGTCGAGAGTATTGCCGTATCTTCGGCGGACGCCCTGAAAGCTATTGCGCAGGATACTGCGGCAAATTATCATCTTACGCGCGATATCAACCTGAACGGCGAAGTGTGGACGCCTATCGAAGATTTTACGGGCATACTGAACGGTAACGGCTTCAAAATCTATAATTTCACTATGTCCAACGTAAATATTCAGCGATTCGGATTCTTCGCTACCAATCACGGCGAGATAAGGAATGTGATTGTGGAATCTGTCTCCATGAACATTGTTAATAACAACAATGATTCGGAAAGGCATTTTTATGGAATTCTGGTCGGTGAAAATGAAGGTATAATATCTGATTGCCATATTATGCAGGGGACTGCAAATATTTCGGTCGATTTTACTCGCAATTTGAGTAATTTTGATGTTGACCTCATAAATTTTGGCGGAATGGCGGGAATGAACGCCGAATCAGCGGTTATCTTGAACAGCTCTTCGGAATTGTCTGTTTCTATATCCGCTTCGTTTACACATACGGCAAGCGGAGGCTGGGACTCTTTATATGTGGTTCGCGTGAATAGTGGTTTGCTTTGCGGTTATAATGCCGGCAAAATACAGTATTGCCATTCGACCGGAAAAACCGAATTGAACGATATTTCAGCAACAGGGAAGGCGTATTACTCTATTTCCGAATCCAGGATTGATTTGTATATGCAGGTTGGCGGTCTTATAGGTAATAATGCTGGCAGTTGCGTCAATGGGCAAGCCGATAGCATTATTCAATCGAAAAAAGCAACTTTTAATCTGGCAAGTTATTATCTCCGATTGGGCGGACTTATAGCGTATAACGCGGGAACAACAGAATGTTGTTTTGCTCATGGAGAAATTGAAGTTTCTCACAATGTTTGGACGTTAAACATCGGTGGAGTTGTTTCCTTTGCCGAAGCGGACAGCTTAGTGACCGACTGTTATTCTGATGTTTCAATGAGCAGTAACGGGAAAGTGGATTATCTTAAGATAGGCGGGATCGTTGGAGATTGCTATGGTGCTATAGTAAATTCTTTTGCTGACGCACAGATCAGTTATACGGATTTTTCGTATAATGATGTCGGTGGATTGATAGGATACATGCGATCAAGCGGTTCTGTTGCAAATAGTTTCAGCCTTTCGGATATATCAGCAAAATCTATGGGAACTATGGGCGCGATTGTTGGTACAAGTGAGGGTAGTGTCCGCAACTGCTATTATACCGCGGAAAACGTGTTCACGGTAAACGGCGTGCCTGTAACGGATTTTGCAAACGACATCGGCGAAAGTGTCGCGGAAAGCGAGCTGCTTACTTCCGAGTTCCTCGTTCAGTCGCTCTATTGGTCGTCGTCGGTTTGGTCGTTTGAGGACGGTGTTCTTCCCGAACTCAATTGGGTTGCCGCCCAATCGGCGGAATAAACAGTAACTATATAACGTAAGCGTTATACAAAAAAATAAAGGAGACAAATAGGCATGAAAAAATGGGTTATGGTAGGACTGCTTTCCGTAATCATTGCCTGTATGGCAGGTTTATTGTGCGCGTGTAATACAGGCGGCATAGGCGGACTTGGCGGCGGAAAACTTTCCGCGCCTTCGTCTATCAGTTACGACGGCGTTCAGCTTACCTGGTCGAGCGTAGACGGTGCCCAGAACTACAGCGTGGTCATAGGCGAACAGACTTCGCTCACCGCGCCGAATAACAGCATAAGTTATTCAAATCCTTCCGGACAGTCGTTCACCGTAACTATCACGGCGAATGCCGAAGGCAGGGAAAGTTCCGACAGCGCGGCGCATACGTTTGTTCCTCTTGCAAAGATAGAGGAAATAGACGTTGCCGAAGACGGTACTCTCAGCTGGGACGTGGTAGATTTTGCTACGGGTTATACGCTGAAAATAGACGGCGTGGAAACTCCGCTGACGACGGTATCTTATGACGGGCTTGAAGCAGGCACACACACCGTAAGCGTAAAGCCCACGGCGGCAAGCGCCAACGAAGGCACTTCCTATTATGCTCAATACAGCGCCGAAAAGCGCATCACCATCTGCGGTGAAGTGGAAGAGGAAAGCATCACCTATTCTGCGGTGACGGGCAGACTTACATGGGATGCGGTGGAAGGGGCTTCGGCTTATCGTTTGCAAATAAGCGGAGTATCCGAACCAGTGGATGAGGTGGTAACTTCCACTTCTTACGAATACGACGCGCTAAACGAAAATTTCGTGGCGAGCGTGCAGGCGGTAGGCAATCATTCTTCATCGTTCGATGCGAAAGAAAGCACTTCCCGCTCGTTCGTATATCTTGAAACGGCTACGGGATTGCGTGTGGAGGACGGCGTATTGTATTGGAATGAAGTGAGCGGTGCCGAAGGCTATCGCCTTATGGTCAACGACGTGCTTGTGCAAAATACGCTTACGGAATGCAGTTATTCCGATTTTGCCGCAGGCAGGTCTGTAACCGTTAATGTAATGCCCGTCAGCAACGACGCGGTGTATTTCAGTTCATGGACTTCGGATTTCAGCTTCACTATTCTGTCCTCTCCCGTTTTGCAATGGCAGAATTATGCGCTCGACGGCACGGCGAACAATAACCTCTATTGGGACAGCGTACCTAATGCTCAGGGATATGAAGTACGCCTTACCAAGGACGGCGAAGTTGTAGACAGTGCGACGCTCGCGCAAGGCGTTGTGCAGTACGGCAATGCTTATCTTGAAACAGGCGAATATATGGTGGAAGTAAAAGCTCTTGCGGATAACACGAGTTCCAATATCTGCGATTCAAAATATTCTGCGCCCATATACATAACAAGATTACCTTCCCCCACGTTTGTGGATAGTAATTATATCACCAGCGACGCCGAAAACGTTCAAAACGGATTTACCGTAACATTCCGCGGCGTTACGGGTGCAACGGGATACAGGATCTGGAAAGACAATACCGAGTACGCTTCCACTACTACCGCGCAATGGCATGAGGCTTCCGTCATCGGTTCAAGCGTGATTGAACAGCAGGAAATCAACTACAAAATCCAGAGTATCGGGCAAACCATACAGTCGGTCGGCGGAAAGCGCACGGTCATTCTCGATTCGCTTTCGGATAACGCTCTCGCTTTCGATATCACCGTGCTTGCGGCTCCCACGGGCGTGGATATTACGGGCTATGAATATACATGGCAGAGCGTTTTCGGTTCATTCGGCTATACGGTGGATATCGGCGGGCAGCCGTATGTCAACGACGACCTTTCCTATGATTTAAGCTCCCTTACGGCGGGCAGTCACAATGTGCGTGTATGCGCCCGCGGTAACGGCGGCGATATTCTTTCTTCAAATTATACGGCGCCTATCAATGTACAGAGATTGGCGGCGCCGCTCGATGTCCGCATTGAAACGGCAGATGCCGAAGAGGGGATGCTCTCCTTTACCGAAGTCGATTACGCCACCGGGTACACGGCAACGTTCGACGGCGGCGATCAGGCGATTCCCGTAAACGAGCTCGGAAATGTGAACAGACGTATTTCGACATTGGGCACGACGGTATTTTTGCAGGCTACGGCAAACTATTTCAACGATTTGCGTACGGTGTATTATATGACGTCGCAACCGGGCGAAACGGTAAACTTTATCAAACTCGCAACCCCTACATTCGGAGATACAAAGTTTACCGGATCGCAGCTTGTTTGGAATGCTCCCGGTAATATCCTTACGGATGAATTCACCCCTACATATCAAGTATATAACGCGCAGGATATCCTCCAGAACGGCGAGAGAAACGGTACGGTCATGAGTACCGATTATCTTGAAGGCGGCGCAACGTATACGTTCAAAGTAAAGGCGGTCGGCAATGTGAACAGGTATGGAAATACGCAGTATATCAATTCCGATCTTTCCGAAACGATAAGCGTTTATAAACTCGCCGCACCTCAGGTCACGCGTACCGAAACGGGATATTCGTGGAATGCGGTGACAAACGCCATAAGTTATGCAGTATATGTGGACGGAGTACTCTCTTCTACCGATTATCATGTTTCGGGTAATGTATATACCTTTACCCCTAATTTTACCGAGCTTAAAACATATACCGTAAATGTGTATGCCATCGGCGATAATGGAGCAACGGCAATCGATTCAAGGCCAGCCGAACTATTGCAGGAAACCAAGCAGTTGCAAACGCCTGATTTTGAATTTTCGTACAGTGAAGAGTATGTATCTCCTGACGGCGAGATCATTGTGAAAATAACGCAGGAATCGCCTTATGCAAGGGGATATTACTACTCGGTCGGCGGTGCGGCAGGCACAGCGGCAGGTACGGAGTACAGATATAATGCCAACGGCGCGGGCTCGTTTGCTATTGTCGTATATGCGCTCGGCGGAGGTTTTGACGAGGACGGCGTTTATTATCTCGACTCGCAGAGTCGCGGCGGAAATGCTGCCTATACGATATATTTGTTGCCGGCACCCAATCAAAGCAGCATCAATATTAACGCCGACGGATATATAACCTGGGCGAATGTAAGTAATGCCAATTCGTACGAGCTTGTTCTCACGATCAACGGTGAAGAGAAAGAGGCAATCACGGTTACTACGGCATCTTTTGATATAAATACAATAATATCTTACCGTGAAGTAACATCTCTTATCGTTTCTGTACGGGCCAAGGGAAACAGCAATTGCGTTACTTCGGCGCAATCGTCCCGTGAATGGGCAGTTATAACGCATTAATCTGAATAAATATAATGGGCATTAAAAAGGAACTCATACTTTTGTCGTATGGGTTCCTTTTAGCATCAGAACGTGACATAAAGGGAATAGAGTACCTCTAACGTGTGCTTGCCTTCCCGCTTTGGCATTGATCTCTGACTATTTCCGGGTTTGGGTATGATTTTTTCTGTCTCGGATTGTTTTATCGCTTGCTTTGTGGTACAATATATCCATGCACAAGGGATATCGTATCTTATCCGTCGAGGGGGCGGATATTTATAAGGCTGAAACGAAAAACGGCGCCGCGGTCGGGATTCAGCTGCCCGAAAAAAGCAGCGGTGCCTGTTTTCGTCTGTTCAAGGTGTTCTTGGACAACTCTTTGGACAGCGCGGAGCTGGAAAAAGCATACACGCGCGTCTGCCGCAAGCGGTTTTCCTTTGCGGATGAGTACGGCAACGCCTACACGCTCGCCGTCATCAATGTCAAATTCAATTATATATTTAAGCCGGAAGGCGGCAAACCCGTCAGCCTCAAAGCCCTGCGCGAGCATTTTTACACGAACGGTTTTTGCGTGGACGGCGTGCATTATGTGAGATACAAGCGCAGCGCGGGCAGCTCACGGGAGGGCAAGTGCCTGTTTATCGACGAGCGCCTCTTTCGCGCCATGGGCAAATGGAGCGACTGCGGTCTGAAACCGCAAAAAGACCTCGCCTCGTGGGAATCGTATAAAGCGCTTTCTCTTTCCTCCGTCAAAGGCACGATAGAGATCCCGCTTGAAAGCATCCTCTTTGTTCCCGATCACAAAAGCACGTTTACGGAAAAGGTCGTTTCCGTGGAGATCAAAAACGGCGCGCTCTGTGCCGAACAGAAGAACGCGCAGATCACCAACGACATCTGGGACGGCGAAAGCCTTTTGGACGAGAGCTTGTTTGTGGGCGACTATGCGGAAAAGCATATGTTGCTCCTTCGCAACAAGTTCTTCAAGTCGTGCGGCTTTCGCACAAAATTACAGAAATGGTTTGCGGATAAACATATCACTCTAAGCGATCTGAAAACGCGCGGGTTTGTCACGCTTGCGGAAGATATAGCCCAAATCGTGATGGTTACAACGCCCAACAGCCTGAAATATCTCAAGTTCGCGGGCGGGCTTTCGGAAAAGAGCATAAGGCAATGGGCGGTGCATACGGACGGCACGTTCGGCGTTGTCAAGTGGGATCAACCCACGCGCTTCTTCCACGGAAAGATGGTGCAGAGTAGTTATCAGCTTCTGAACACGCTTCCGCTCACGGAAGAGGAAGTTGAGAAGTTATTACAGCCGAGCATCGACTATATCGCCCTTCTGCGGAAGGATACCGACTTCATGCGCTACCACTTTTCGGATGTCTTTGCACGGGAAAAGGATGACGACGAAGAACATATAGACGGGCTTGCAGAGCGCGCGGACGTCATCTTCACGCTTTTGCATAATTGCCCGCACTTTGACGAAACAGCGCTCTATGCCAACTTCCGCTCTGACGTTGTGCGCAGCTTGAAAGAAAGATTAAAACGCGGGCATATCCTTCTGAACGGCACCAACGCCACCCTCTTCGGCAACGGTCCCGAGCTTTTGAAATATCTTGCAGGCGAGGAGATGAGCCCCGAATTACAGCCCGGGAAAGTTCGCTGTGAACGCTTTGCAGACGGCGCAAAACTGCTCTGCGCCCGCTCGCCGCATATCACGATGGGTAATTTATACTGCGCGGAAAACGCCCTCGGCTGCGGGATATGGGGCTACTTTGACTTGGGTGAAAACATCGTCTGCGTCAATGCTATCGGGGAGAATATTCAGCAGCGATTGAACGGCTGCGATTACGATTCGGACACCATGCTCATAACGGACGACGCACTCTTGGTAAACGCCGCCGAACGATATAGTGGTTTTTTCCGCGTACCCGTGTGCAATCTCCAAGCGGAAGCAAAGACGGAGCAGACGCTTGCAGAGCTCGACCACGATACGAGCATCAACAAGATCGGCGGGATCGTCAATCTCTCGCAAAAGCTCAATAGCATCTTGTGGGATGAGATTTATAAGGGCGCGGATAAGGAAACCATGCTTGCGATTTATTCGGACATCTGCAAGCTCGCGGTGCTTTCGGGGTTGGAGATCGACAAGGCGAAACGCACCTTTGAGAGCGTTCGTGTGGGTAAGGAACTTTCCGCATTACGCAAGAAGTACGCTCGCCCTTCGCCGCTGTTCTTTGCCGAAATAGATGAGCGCAAGACAAAGCAATACGCCTTTTACCACACGGCGATGGACTATCTTTATACGCAAGTGAAGAGGCTCCATTTCCGAAAAGGCAGGGAGCAATGCGGCGACTATCGCCCGATCTCATCGAATCTGGCGTATAACATAAGTTCGGGCAACGCCACCGAATACAGGCATAAGGATAAGATCGTTCAGATCATCGATGAAAGCAAAGCCGCGGTCAACCGCCTCTATCAGTCGATACGAACGGCGGACGAGCAGGAGCGCGAAGTGCTGTATGCGCAGATCGCGGATATCAAGGCGGAGCGCGACAAGCAGGTCTCCAAATGGCTGACGAACGAAAACGTGCTCATCCTCGTCCTGCGCCACTATGAGAAAAACAGCGCAGCAGACTGGCGCATCTATGCGGCGCTCATCAACCATCCCATTTTTTCGGAACTCTTATGGGAGCTGTACGACGGCACGGCTCTGCAAGTCGTGGAAGACGAGAACGGAGAATACACGTTATACGGAAGAAAATTTACAAAAAAGTACCGAAAAATGAGAATGAGGTGACGCGCAAGTGGTATGAAAGTGCCACACAATTCCCGATAAAGCAGTTAAAACAGGCAGAAAACGGCTTAAATACAGCCTATAATGCCGTAATTGTGGTACCAAGTTATCCCAACTGCTGCACTCCCCTAATCAACGTAATAGGAAGCAGCCCGACCGCACACAGCGGCCGGGCTTATTCCATACAAACAGGGAGGGAACAAATTGGAACAATTTACATTCTATGAGCTGTATGCAGACATTCTGCAAGGCACGGACGACGTAAGCGCGGGGAAACTGGCAAGCTGTATCTGTGCATACGAGTTCGAGGACAGAGAGCCTGACGGCGAGATGACGGACAAAGAGCGTTTCTATTGGAGCAACATTGCGGACATTTTGAAAGAGGTCAAGGAGACGGAACGCGCGGGGAAGAAGCCGAAGAAGTACGATCTTCAATCGCGGCACTTCACCTTTTACGAAACCTATTACAATGCGATGAAGCTGCTGAATGTGCGCAAGCGCGGCATCTTTGTAAAGGCGATTTGTGCGTATATGTTCGAGGACAAGCCGCCCGCTTTCGAGGACAAAACTATACAGGGATATTTCAATCTTTGCAAGCGAAAGATGGACGTATCGAAGAAACGCAAGGTGAGCGGCAGCACGGGGGGAACGCGGGAGAAGAGAATTTACGCAGCATCTCCAATAGAAGATGCAACACCTACGCCGCAGGAAATGCTGACGTATGGGGACTTCCGCGCGGCATATCCCGATATACAGGGCAATCTGTTCGGCACGGGGCAGGCGTACGAGAGCGCCCTTGATTGGAGCGACGTTGCGTTAAAGTTTGAAACGGACGAGGGACTTCGAAAAGAGCGGAATATCTATTACCTGGCAAGGAAATACGAACAGAAATACGGGCAAACAAGGCAAGCAAACCGTGTGGCAAAGTGGGATGATTTGAAGGACAACCTGTAGCAGGATAAGAAAAACGCAGTTTCGTGTACCACGCTGCGTTTTTGCTTTCCGATGCGGGAAACCCGCCATCGTCAAAGGCAATTAAACTGTCAATAGAACCGAGCAAGAGCAGGAGGCTGCGGCTTTTGCGCAGGGAGTTTACTTAATCGTAAATGACCAAGCGAAAACGTAAAGCCGACGAACTATTGCGACGGTTATATTGGCAGGCAGTAAACTTAAAGGAGGACAAGTTATCAGCAATCAACCAATTATCTTCAACATCACCTATACGCCGTGGAAGTTGAAGAGTAATGCCACGGCGGAGGAGCGCAGAAAGTTTGAGAGAGAACGCCCGTACTACGAAATGTCGGACGGCGGAAACAATATCTACAAGTACATGACCTCGGACAGAAAGCTGAACGGAGAAAATTCCAAGTCGGAGATGCGCGACATGATCTCGTACTTTGAAAAGAGCACGGGCTTATTTAACGGCGACGGCTTCATCCCACAGCAGGAACTCAAATCGATACAGGAGCGAGCGAAGGCAAACAAAATGCTGTGGCACGGCTTTATTTCGCTCAACGAGGAGATGAGCTATAAAATCGACACGCCCGAAAAGTGCACTCACCTTGTAAAGCGTACCTTCGGAGAGTTCTTCCGCGATATGGGGCTTGACCCCAAGAACATAGACCTCATCTGCTCGCTGCACAAGGACAAGCCGCATCACCTTCATATTCACTTTTGGTTTGCCGAGAAAGCGCCGAAATGCAAGTATCGAAAGAAAGAGCTTGAATACCGCCATAAGGGGAAGATCTCCAAACCCGTCCTCGACCGTATGCACGTTCGGCTCAACAGTTACGTCTGCGGACACGAGGAGCGGCTTTATATGACGCGAGACGAAGCGTTGCGGGAATTGAAGAAAATAACATTTCCCAAAAGCATCATCAGCGAAAACGTAGTGCGCAAAGCGCTCATCGACCTTGCCAAGAAGATCCCGAAGGATGCGAGCTTCTTCTACGGCAAGCGGGATATGGAACCGTATCGCGAGCAAGTGGACGAGACGGTGAAAAAGATCTTGCTCTACGACAGGCGGGCGCGGAAGGCGGACAGAGCCTTTCATGAACGGCTTGCAAAGTATGAGACCGACATCTTTGCGCCGTTCGCCAAAGACATTATAAAAACCGATCTCTTCAAGAAGGAGTTTATCGACCATTACAAGATCAAACCGCAAAACACCACCGTCATCGACGAGCTCCGCGCGGATTACAAGCGTCGGCAGGCAAATATCGTACTGCGCGCCGTGAAGAGTATCAAGCCCGCGATCTACGAGAGTAAATTTTGGCATAAGGTCAACGACAACGGCTTGAAGCGCAGGCTTGCCATCTCGCATTACAAGGTGGGTAAGCTCATCGGCGGCTTCCTCTCCTCGTTCGGGGAAGAAAGCGAATATCTGAGCCGCGACTATACTGACCGCTTGAAAGAGATCGAGGACGAGGTGGAACAAGAGCGCAAGCAGCGCGAGGAACGGGAAAATAAGGTAAGCCGCTATCAGTACGGCAAGGAATAAAAACAGATACAGGTACTTGACTTATCGGGCAGAGTATGGTAGAATTAGTGTTAATACGAGAAACGATCTTCGGAGGCGTTATGCAGCGGAAAGAGAACACGCCGGGCAGAGAGAGCCGCAGGCGGTATGAAGAGCGCAATAAAGAAAAGAGAAAACAGGCAAGCGGGAACTTCGGGACGATGATCCCGCGGGAACTGTTTGACGAGATCAACGCTTTCCTGAAAGCGCACGGCCTTACGAAGGTAAAGCTGATCGAAGAAGGATATCAAGTTCTGCAAGAAAAAGTCAAGGAAGAAAACGGACAACTGAATATCATGAACCGTCCGTCGGGGCAAAGCGGGTGAGCCTGAACAAGGCCTCCGCACGGCCCGGCGGACTTATTATTTCATAAAGGAGAGGGGCTTTGTGGAATGGTGAGAGAACATTGTAACCGGCACAAACAAAAATAAGGAGAATTGAAATATAGAAAACAGAGAATTGAAACAGAAACGATTGGCGGAACGGAAATTATCGTTATCGCGGAAGAGATGCCAAATATAAAGACCACAACTTTTGAAGTTATAAGCGGGCTTGTGAGACGACATTTCGAAGATGAACAAATGCAAAACTTGCTGTTTGCTGATTAACGGAGGAATTTCTTATGGAATCTGAAATGAAGCAGACAGTTGAAACAAAAAATTATAATTACGGAGGTGAAATAACGGCGCTCTACTGTCGTCTCTCTCGCGATGATGACCTAGTCGGAGACAGCAACAGTATCGTGCACCAAAAGGAAATTTTAGAGTCGTATGCAAAGTCGCACGCATTCTTGAACCCGGTGTTCTATGTGGATGACGGGTATTCGGGGACTAACTTTAATCGCCCCGCGTTTCAGCGGATGCTCGGTGATATTGAGAGCGGTAAAGTAAAGACGGTCATCGTCAAGGATATGTCGCGATTCGGAAGAAACTACATCATGGTCGGGTACTATACCGAGATATTGTTTGAGCAGAAGGGGATTCGCTTTATTGCAGTCAACGACATGGTGGACAGTAAGCAGGAAGGCGATGAATTTACGCCCTTTCGGAACATTATCAACGAGTGGTACGCCAAAGATACCAGCAAAAAGGTCAAAGCCGTGCTTCGTGCAAAGGGAATGTCGGGTAAGCATGTCAGCCCCGTTCCGCCTTATGGTTATAAGAAGGACGAACGGGACAAGACCAAATGGGTCATTGATGAGGAGGCCGCTTTGGTCGTTCGGGAAATATATCGGCTCTACCTTGAAGGCGCGGGGACAAAGGAGATCGCCGATATCCTTACGGCTCGCGGGATAGAGACGCCGATCATCTATTTCAAAAGACGAGGGATGCCCGTTCGAAGTAAGAGCGAAGTCCCCGATGTCTGGAGTATGGCGACGGTTGCAGGTATTCTCAAGCAGGAGGCATATACGGGGTGTACGGTCAATTTCAAGACAAGGAAGAAGTCGTACAAGACGAAATATCAGGAAAGATTGCCGCGAGAAAATTGGGTGATCTTTGAGAATACGCAGGAGGCTATTATCGACAGGGAAACCTTTGCGATCGTACATAAGATGCTTGAAAGCAGAAGGCGTCCCAAGAAAATAGGTGCTCCGCGTGTAAATGTCTTTAACGGGCTTGTGTATTGCGCCGATTGCGGCAATCGCATGTATTTGCACCATAACACCAAACAGACACAGCGTGACGCTTTTGTATGTTCGCGCTACAGACGGGCAAAGTTCCACGATTGTACAAGCCATCACATCACATATGACCTGTTATATA
>ERZ1090879.1349-NODE-1350-length-13605-cov-4.408192_pt1 | contig 13605 bp, 11 predicted proteins | sample MGYA00478472_ERZ1090879 | MGnify/ENA primary metagenome ERZ1090879 (study PRJEB33644, sample SAMEA5815723) | chicken gut metagenome | biome: Chicken; feature: Gastrointestinal Tract; material: Caecum | place: Ireland | collected 2019-01-01 | study: A study of...
ACTGCGTCAACTGCGACAGTGCTATCCCGACCTATGGGCGCGTTTGTCGAAAGGGCCCAACGATTCCCCGGGCATTTTCAAGTCGACTGGGCACACAGTTCATGACTACGACCGCAGATTCTCGCTGGAAGATTCGGGAATTGTCCCATGCGATCGCAAATTCAGATGGAGGATGCTTGATGACAGAAACAACAGCGCGTGACGGCATTCCCCATTCTGTTGGCGTCAACATTCAATAAACTCAATCGGCCACAACTTTTAAGGGGGTTAAATCTCATGATTACTGAAACCATGACGGTTCACGAGGCGCTTTCCAGTCTCAAAACGCTCGACGCCCGCATCACCAAGGAGGTCAACCGAGCGGGCTTTACCATCCTTCACAAGGCGTGTGAGAACAAGATCAACGGCGCGCCGCTCGCAGATGAGATGGACAAGATCAAGTCTCGATACAATTCCATTACGGACATGCTTGCACGGCGCGCGGCCATCCGCAATGCCCTGTCACAGTCCAATGCACAGACCAAAATCACGATTGCCGGTCGCGAATACACGATGGCTGAGGCCATCGAAATGCGCAAGGCAGGTGTAAAGCTCAAGCAGCAGTTTGTCGATGTTATGATGAGCGAATACGAGAAATTTGAAAAGCGTGCACGAGAGTGGAACAATGAGACACTGACGAATAGCGAAGATACCTATATCTCCAAGATGTATGGCTCCCGCGATGCGATTGACGCGCAGACCGTAGAGGCATCGCGCGCCGCCTATATTGAGGCGAACAAAATGGAGATCGTCGATCCGTTGGATGTACGCAAGAAGGCAGAAGCACTGCAAAACGAAATCGATCAGTTCATGTCTGAGGTCGATTCCAGAATTTCCGTCAGCAATGCGATTACGCAGTTGACGATTTCGTACTGATTGACAAACCAATTGACAACTTGACCGCATCCTTTTCTCCCGCTGTCGCCGAATCTTATGAATGCCCACAAAGGGTAATGCGAACGCTTCCGTTTGCCGAAGCCGGAAGTAAAGCTCAATTTCAGCAGAAGATTTGATATTACAAGATAAGTGCGAACAACTTGAAATTGTTTTGCAAATATCTTTGTGTGCAATTGCACGCACGCTTCCTCAGACAAGAAGCAATTGCATCCGCAAATTCAAACACTGGCACGATGAAACGAACTATTGGGCTGTCGAAGAGTGAAGCCAATGTGCCATTTATCTACGGACGTTTCTCAAAGATCAAATCATAAACTTCATGTTTTACACATCAGCCATCAACCATTATTTGCACCAAACATTAAAACTTACGCTTTAACGACTACAGCTTATCAAATCCCCGAGTCATGTTTTGCCGCTTATCGTTCGCTGAAGCGCATGGGGTGCACGGGGCTGGCGTCAGTGGGAGAATTTTCAAACAGAGCAGATCGGAGGCGTTTCGTGGAAAATCTGTCTACAATCAAAATCGAGCGCAAGTGGGCAATGCCAAGCCCATGGACGTTCTCCATTCGGCCAATTCACTATTTAATCAAGGAAGAACTCACGGACGGTTTATGGGTTGATCCGTTTGCCGGAAAATATTCTCCTGCAACGATTCGCAACGACCTAAACCCAGATTATAGCGCTGAATATCATATGGATGCATTGGATTTTCTCTCAGGATTCTCTGATGCAAGCGTAGACGGCGTTTTGTTTGATCCGCCATATTCACCACGGCAAATCAGGGAATGTTATGACCATATTGAAGGCGGCAAGTCATGGGATGGAAAGGCAACGTTCTGGAGCCAAGCAAAGAATGAATGTGCACGCATACTGCGTATCGGCGGGAAAGCGCTGTGCTTTGGTTGGAATAGTATGGGATTCGGAAAAAAACGTAGTTTCAATATGCAGCGCATTTTACTCGTTGCGCATGGCGGCAACCACAATGATACTATTTGCACCGTAGAAATCAAGGTGTGTGACTATATTAGAAAATGAGCATGAAAGATCTTGTTTACAACACTCGAATCGAAGATAAGATAATTTAATATTTACGGAGGTATTTATGAAACGTTGGCGCGCATGTAGTTCTTTATTCGCAAATCTTCGCGCAATTCTCCATAAGCGTGAATCTCCGCAAGGACTGGAATCTGTACCGCCTTTCTCGAAGTCTGAACTTGCAGAAATAGTGAGGCAGTCTTTGGAATCTCGTGACCCCGATCGTTATCCAGTTCTTGCTCCAGAAGGGTATAAGCCCAAGGATGGAGAGCCGCATTCTGTGTTTTCGATTCCGATGTCTGGCATACGATTCGTATATCTATGGATTCCCAAGGAGCAATGTTCACAGGAAATGGCGTGTTCAGAAACTCCTCATGACCCACCCCCTTTAAGTTTTGGATCGTCATGTTCAAAGCACATAATGATTCGCTCATAGCGATCTGCAAGCAGCCATTTGCTTCCAAAATAAATGCGGATTCCGTGGATGCTAATTGGACGTGCCGAGTGGTTTGCAAAAATCCCACAGAGCATGAACTGAATTTTTCCTTCATATGCTGGTAAGGCATATGCCCACATATCATAAATCTTTATATTCACTCGATTATCAAGTGCGTTCTTGATTATCATTGCCACTGACAAAATAAAACCAAGAACACCTATAATATCTAACCCAAGTTGAATTCCGTTAAAATTCATGCGTACTCTCTTCTTTCGTAGATTCTGGAACTTTTATCATTGTATCACGTTCCTGACTGGATTTCCAGTAAAAATATCGAGACTATCGAGGGTGTTACTATGTCAGAACACACAATCCAGCCTTCCGCTTCGCCCTCCCAACCAATTTCCCGCAACGTGCAAAACGAAATCCTGCTGATCGGATCGATTTACAAAGACCCGGATTTGTTGGTTGACAGCGCTTATTACATCCGGGAGCAGTACGATTTCTCAGATCCGGCCTGTCAGTTCTTCTATGAATCCGCCGTCGCATTGTATCAAAACCGAACTCACAAGTTTGATAAATCCAATGTGCTGTCATTTATGACCGAGGACGAATCGCGGCTGACAGTGTTTCGCAAGTATGGCGGTTGGAACACGCTGTCGAGCTGGATGCAGCTCGCAAACGAGGAAGACTTCAAGAATTACATGGATGTGCTGAAGAAGTTTTCCCTGCTGCGCGAGTATGAGCGCCGGGGATTTGACGTCAACAAGATCCGCGCGCTTAGAAACTTTGAACTGCTCAAGGCCAATGACATCTACCGGCTGATGCGCGGTCAGGTGGATAAAATCAAAACCGTCATCATGCCCGATTCGCAAACGGAGATTTTGAACAGCAACGCATTGAACACCGTGCAGCAGTGTGTCATTCAGCCGGATCAGGGAACTCCATACCCGTTTCAGGAATGGAATGATATGTTTCGCGGCGCGCGCATGGAGAATTTTATGCTGATTGGTATGCTTTCCAATGCGGGCAAGAGCCGTTTTCTGTGCAGTCTCGTCGCGTATATCGCGCTGGTACAAAAGCAAAGTGTACTGGTGTTGACGAATGAAATGAGCATACAGGAATTTCGGTTTTGCCTGATTACGACCGTGATCAACAACCCCGCCTATCAATCTCTGCATGGCATTCAGATGAACAAGCGCGAGCGCGAGATCACACTCGGAGTCTATCGCGATTTGATGGGAAATGTCGTAGCCCGCCGTCACGACGAGCATGGCTCGTACACCGAAAGTCCGGAGGAATATATTGCGCGTCTCAATCAGTCCAGCGAAGAATTTCGCAAGGTGCAGTCCATTTCCCAATGGATCGACGAGCAGACGCGCGGCAAGATCATCATCAAGGATGTTCAGGGGGATTACTCTGACGAGGCAATCAGTTTTGAGATTCGCCGGGCGGTGATGGTCGAAGGCATCAAATTCGTCGCCTACGACACACTCAAGACTTCTAAAGATCAAATTGGTGAATGGGATTCTTTTAAGAAATTGGCGACCACGCTTTCGGAACTCGCTAAAGAGCTGAAGATCAATATGACTGCTACATTTCAGTTGACGGATGATACAGCATTGATTGACCCATTGGACGTGACAACCAACAACATCGCAAACGCCAAGCAGATCATTCATCTCTGCGATTCCGCCGTCGTGTTGGCAGAGCCGAAGCGGGAGAACTATTCCAAGTATGCGATTGAGAAGTTTGATCCCGAATGGGGCGCGATGGCTTCGCAGTCGTTTGACGAAAAGAAGCGCTATTATATCGGAAAAACCCTGAAGAACCGAGCGGGCAACAAGCTCTCTCTGGCGTACAGCTTGAACCTAGATTACAACACATGGACGTGCGAGGGAATCTGCAAGCGAAAGTAATTGCCGGAAGGGCTGAAATGATGCGCAAATTATCCCTCCGAAAAGCGTAAATTCAGCAACCATCCATTCAATGAAACACGCGGCAATCTGATCCGCGCGTTCCAGTTTATATAGATTCATCAGCAACAGGAGGTGATCCCCATCGACATTCAGGCGCTCAAGGATGCCATCGTTGAGAACGGCCTGATTCCTGTTGTATTGGAGCGTTGTGGGTGTCACCACATTACAGATCGCGGGCGGTATTTTTCCGCTGCGAATCCAGACGGAGACAATCCTTCGGCTGTTCTAGTATACAAAGATAGCCTCATGGCGCTGGATTTTACCCGCAACATTCCAACCGCTCATCGCCGCACACCGGATCTCTTCGACCTTGCCACATTCTTTTTACAGGTGGATTTCTTTCAGGCGCTCAGACTCGTCTGTCAGTTTTGCGGCATCGATCCCTATCATGACTTCACCGGCGATCTTCCCGAGTCGATTCAGATTACAAAAATGCTGATGAACATGATGAAGGGCGAAGGTCAAACACAGGAAGATCAGGAGAGCGTCAAGCCCATCCCGGAGAAAATTTTGTCATATTATGAGCCGTGCGTTGCACAGATTTTCCTGGACGACGGCATATCGGCGGAGGTTCAGGAGGAGATGCAAATCGGCTACGATGCCTATTCCAATCGAATCACCATTCCGATTCGAGATGAATACGGGACATTGGTTGGCGTCAAAGGGCGATGGCTTGGAGCCAGCGTTCCCGATGGCGTCGCGAAATATTGCTATCTCGAACCCTGCGCCAAGGGGCGCGTGTTGTACGGATTGTATCGAGCGCTGCCCTACATTAGGCGAAATACAAAATGCTATGTGGTAGAGTCTGAAAAGGCGGTCATGCAGGGAATGTCCTTGGGAATTGATAATATGGTGGCAACGGGCGGCAAAACGGTATCCTCTCAGCAAATCGAAATGTTGTCCCGTCTCTGCGTGGATATTGTGCTGTGTTTTGATAAGGACGTCGAACGAGCCGAACTTCAGTCCATTGCAGATCGCTTTATCGGGCGGTTGAACGTGAGCGCGTTGATTGATACAAAAGGCATCCTTGCGGATAAGGAGAGTCCAACCGACCATGAAGAAAACTTTTTTCGTATGATTGACCAATGTGAAGTCGTTTTAAGAACAGAGTATCAAGATGCAAATGCAGCAGATCTGGAGGTTGTTTAACAGATGTCGCTTAATTATCAACTTTATCCCAATAGTTCGCCGGAGGATTTGCGCGATCTACAGGGTGCAGTGTTTCGCAACCGACAGTTTGAGAATTGTGCCGTCAAACTGAATTCGTGCTTTGCGCTTCATCGAATGGAGGATGCAGTGGAATTGTTTCTTCATATTATGAAGCGTTCTGTCGTTTATGGCACAAACACTTTGAAAGAATTTTCCGGTGAATACTCACAGGACAGAGTCATTGATATTGTCGTTGACTGTGACGTTGACGGTTATTGCTCCTCGGCTATTTTGTATCGATTCCTTCGAGAAGTCTTTCATTTCCCCAAAGATCAGATCCATGTTCACTTGCACTCCACCAAACAGCACGGGTTGTCCGCAGACATTCCATATATGGACTTCAAAGGACAGCTCGTATTGATTCCGGACGCCGGTTCCAACGACGTGGAACAGTGTACAAAGCTGTTCCAGATGGGAAAAACGATCATCGTCCTTGACCATCACTTAATTGAGCGATTGAACAGCGATGCCATCGTCGTCAACAACCAGCTTGGCGAATATCCGAACAAGGCGCTGTGTGGAACAGGCGTCACATGGCAGTTCATCGCAGCAGTTATCCTGATGCTTGACAAGCAGAGCATTCACCTTGCGAATTACAATAAGCTCTTACCGGATTACGCATCCTATGTCGCCATTGCCACTTTTGCAGACATTGTAGACGTCACTACGCCAGAAAATCAATACTTCATTCAGAATGCAATTACTCGCCCAAACCCATTTTTTGATGAATTGAAGCGGCGCACAAGCATTCGTCCCAACGCAACAGGATATGAGCTTCAGTTTGGCGCAATCTCTGCGATGAATGCACTGATCCGAATCGGTTCGCAGGAAGAGCGGGAAATCCTATTCCGGGCGCTGTGCGGAGAATACGATGTACACGAAAAGTACAATCCGCGCAAGGGCGTCACAGAAGATGAGGATATTTACGAAGCGGCGGCAAAGGCGTGCGTCAATGCCAAGGCGCGGCAGAAGCGCATTCAAAGCCATGACTCAGACATATTGATCCGGCAGATCGAAGAAAAACATCTCGATCAAGGCAAACTGATCGTTGTGGATGGATCATTTACCAATCATGATCTCACGGGATTGCTCGCCAATGCGATTTCCTCGCATTATCAAAAGCCCTGTCTTGTGCTCAATAAGTGCAATAATCGCTTGTGGCAGGGATCGGGTCGCAATGTGTCGGACGCGCTGGGGCGCGATCTCCGCAGTCTGCTCTTGCATACGGGCAAATTCCAGATGGTCGCCGGTCATGGCAATGCCTTTGGGTGCAAGATTGCAACGGACGATATCCCGGAGATGCTGGCGCGGTTTAACGAAATCGCTCCGGACGTCGCTCCTGAGCGATACGTCGATTTCATCGACGACGCAAACGCCGGACTCAATATTGATACGGCGATTGCCGTAATCAAGCACATTCTCCCTTACTGCGGGCAGGGGTTTAGACCGCCTGTCTTTGTCTACCGAAATCTGTGCGTAATGCCCGGACAGATTCAGGTCATGGGGAAAGGGAGCGCATGGAAGATTGTGCTGGATCCCGAAATCTGCGTGGTCAAGTTCAACGTTTCCGATGGGGACGCGATCATTTCGGCGCCTGAATCCAAGTCCAATCATCCTTTATGCCTGAACGTGATAGGCACGTACAGCCCCAATTATTGGAATGGGCAGATCAGCTTTCAGTTTATCGTCGATGAATATGAGGTTTGTTCCAATGAAATGCACGACGAATTCTAACTCGAAAGGAGGATTGACATGAAATGGATCATTGTTCTGACACTACTGGTGCTCCTGCTCTATCTGCTGAGCAAGTGGGTCATCTACTGCGCAACCACACGGGGATTGTTGTACTATCTGGCAAACGCGCACAACGACCTGTTGGATGCAGATAAGGTCAAAGAACTCCGAGACACAGCGCTGCAACGCATGGTCAGGGAGTTCTTGCAAAGAGAGTCATCAACATTGATTGACAAGCAAGGATTATTTTCGCACGATGAGTCATAAATAGAAGGAAGATTTACGATGTACAGTTCCCTGCACAATCACTCCGAATACTCCGTTCTTGATGGGTTTGGACATCCTGAACAGTATTTGCAGCGGGCGCGCGAAGCGGGCGTTCGGGCGTTTGCGATTACCGAGCATGGCAATGCGTATTCGTGGCCATACTTCGATGCGCTGCATGAAAAGTATCCTGAGATCAAGTTGATTTTCGGCGTAGAATTTTATGAGTGCTTCGATCACAGAGTTAAGGACAAAGACAGCAAATACTTCCATCTAATCGCTTTGGCGAAAAACGAACGCGGACGAATTGCGTTGAACAAACTGATCACTCGAAGCAATTTTGAAGGATTCTATTACAAGCCACGCGTCGATCTCAAGATGCTGCGCCCTTATGCGAAGGATCTGGTTGTATCGAGCGCATGCCTTGCTTCCAAAATCGCACGCGAAACTGATTATGAGAAGTGCGTCGCCTATGCGCTTGAATACCGCAAAATCTTTCCGCATTTCTATTTGGAGATGCAAAGTCATGCGACCGAAACACAGGCAGAGTATAATAAGAAGATTCTCCGCATATCCAAGCAGACGGGCATACCGTTTATCATCACAACCGACAGTCATGCTGCGACCGAAGCTGATCTGGAGTTCCAACAGTGGCATGTGCGCATTGCCCGCGATGCCGAAACGGCAGAAGAAATTTACTCGGGGTGCTACGTCCAGTCTGAAGCTGAAATTCACGCGATTCTCGATTCGGTGATCGGGCGGGAAAACGTCGATATCGGACTTATCAATACCAACCGCGTCGCTGAAATGGTTGAAGAAGTCCACATGCCGTGGAGCAAGCCGCAGCTCCCGACCTTCCCGCTGCCGCAGGGATATTCTAATGATAACGAATTGCTTCGCGATCTGTGCGAGCAGGGATGGCATGCGCGCGGCTTTGATGCAAAGCCAATGGATGTACAGCGCAAATACAGAGAGCGGATGAACTATGAATTGTCCGTCATCTCGCAGATGGGGTTCTCGGGGTATTTCCTGATCGTTCATCAATATGTGTCCTATGCCAAGAACAACGGCATCGTCATTGGCGACGGGCGCGGCTCCGGCAGTTCGTCCATCGTAAACTACCTACTTCGCATCACCGAAATCGACCCGCTGGAGTACAACCTTGTGTTCGAGCGATTCCTGAACCCCGAGCGCATTTCGATGCCCGATATCGATACCGACTTTGCGGAGCGCGCACCGATCATCGATTTCCTGACACACACCTACGGTGAAGCGCACGTCTGCCAGATTTTGAATGTCAGCTACATTACGCCGAATGTCGCGATCAAAGATGTTGGCCGCGTCATGAAAATGCCCTACGCCGTGTGTGAAAAGATATCTTCAAAGTTTACGGCAGACACGTTCGACGAATGCCTGAAGATGAACCGCGACATTGCGGACAACCCTGAGTACGCAGAACTTCTGCGTATTGCTGGGCAGATCAGCGGTCGTGTTCGGAATATGTCCATGCACGCGGGCGGCGTATGCGTCTCGAACAAGGAGATTACGGACTATATGCCGATGAAGCTCGGGGCGAACGGAGAACATGTCATTCAAGCGGACAAGAAAATGGTCGAAAAGCTGGGGTTGGTAAAAAATGATATTCTCGGCGTCTCCAATTTGGCAATCGTCCAGGACACATTGGTTTTCGCAGAGCAATCGCAGGATCTGCTGAGCGCAGATCGCGGCGTGTTTAAGTCGGATGCAGCAACTTACCAACTGCTGTGCGCTGCAAAGACCAATCTCGTCTTTCAATGCGAATCGGGCGGCATGAAAGATCTTCTGCTTCGCCTTCACCCCACCAACGTCGAAGATGTCTCCGCAGTGCTCGCGCTCTACCGACCCGATTCCATGTCCATGTTGGACGAGTTTATCGAAAATAAGCATCATCCAGATCGGATTCATTACCTGCATCCCGATATGGAACCGATTCTTCGGTCAACCTACAACTGCTGTATCTATCAGGAGCAGATTATGGAGATCGTGCGCGTGTTTGGCGGTAGAACCTACGGCGGCGCAGATAAATTCCGAAAGGCCATCAGCTCCAAGAATCGCGAGATGGTTGCGGAAGAATCGAAGAAGTTGTATCAAGAGATTCTGGACAATGGATATGAAGAATCCATCGCAAAGGCGATTTCTGATATGATGGCGGCAAAAGGCGGTTATGCGTTTGCAAAGGCACATTCCGTAGCGTATGCATATCTCACGCTCAAAACGGCCTATCTCAAGGCGCACATGCCAGCGGAATTCTTTTGCGCGGCGCTCAATCAAAACCTGAACGACTTTGGGGCAATTAACAAATATATCCTTGATGCGAAATCGTTCGGTGTCGAGATCCTGCCGCCCAGCGTCAACCACTCTCAAATGGGTTTTTCCATGCGCAACGGCAAGGTGCTGTTCGGACTGTCCGCTATCAAGGGTATCGGCGAGAATGTTGCAGCCGCCATGCTCGAAGAGCGGAGGAAGGGACAGTTTCAAAATTTCTCAAATTTTCTCGCACGCACATCACTGACCTCTGCGCAAGTGATCGCGCTCATTAAGTCTGGAGCGATCCCAACCCGTGATAAGCACAAGCTATTGGTGCAGTATTTCGAGTACACGTATCCAAAGCCGTCACCCTTTAAGCCGCTTAAACAACTGCCCACCAAGGCGAAGCTCATGTCCGACTATGGGATTGATCGTGCGCAGATCCCAGATAAAGAAGAATGTCTCCAACGTGTCAATGAAATCCGGCTGGCAGAATATGAATCGAGAGCGAAGGAAAAACACGATGCGCAATTCACCGAATTCAGTGAAGCCAACCTGCTCGACCCGGAGTTGTGGGAGTTCCAGACGCTCTCTGTGTTTCTGAGCCATAATCCATTTGAAGCCATCGCGCCCTATCTGCGCGTGTCATTTGATGAGACGAACGAAGGAAACAGTTGTACGTTGGTTGGCATCGTGTCTGGCATTCAGAAAAAGAAAGACCGAAACAAAAACACTTATGCGTTTGTGAACTTGAATACGCCCAAAGGGTTGATCGAAGTGACCTGCTGGAGCAATGTCTACAAACAATTTGGCGAGCTATTGACGAGGGGGACGCGCGTTGCGGTGCTCGTCAACAAAAAAGACGGCAAAGCCATTGCAAATCAGGTGAAAAGTTTTGAACAATGGTTGACAGACCGCAAGATTGTCCTCAAATCATCAGGAGGTGAAGACCAGTGAGCGAGGATCGCGAAAAGAATACCGTGCAGTTCCACGGCACCTGCACGTATGAGCGCTTTTACAACCCGGACAGCGGATGGGGCGTGTTCACCGTCGTCACAAAAGACGCATTGCCGCACGTTATGGATATTGCTGCCGAGGATTCATTCGGAGATATAGATGACTTCCAGAAAACTTATGTTGTTACGCTCGCTGGCCACATGCCTCATCTGAGTATTGGCTGCGAATATGATATTGTTGCAAAGCCCACCTTCAGCAGCAAGTACAATGTATGGCAGTACGCTCCAGAGATGGTTACGGCCATTAAGCCCTTTACGCCACAAGGCCGGATGGAGTATCTAAAGGCGTTTGTCAATGAAAGACTGGCAGGAGAGATCCTTCGCGTCTATCCAGACTTTATCGATCAGATCATTCTTGGAAAAGAAGAGGAGATCGATGTGAAGAAAGTCAAGGGACTCGGCCCCCAAAAATTTGACAAAATCAGAAACAGTGTGATTGAGAATTTCCGGTATTCCGGGTTGATTGCGATGCTTCAGCCGCACGGGATTACTTTTGCTCAAATCAAAACGCTGATGAAGGGCGAAAAAAGCCCGGATGAGTTGAAAGCCAAGCTGCTCAAAAACCCCTATCTGTTGACGCACCTGAATGGGTTTGGGTTTAAGCGGACAGATGACATTGCATTAAAGCTCAACTCGAAGCTGCGAACCTCATCCGAGCGCACACTTGCTTTTGTCAAATGGTATTTGAATGGCTGCGCAGAAAACGACGGCAATACGCGAATTCACATCACTCAGCTCTTCGGCAAGGCGCAGGAGTTGATTCCAGAGTGCACAGAGGCATTGCGCGACCTGTTGGATCGAGAAAAGAACGGCGGCGTGTTCCTGAAGACCTCCGACAACGACGCCTATGTCGGCTTGAACCATCTCTACAAAACAGAAACCAACATTCGCGACATTCTGAAGGGACTTGAAAGGATTCCCTTTAAGTATCAGGACAGGATCACCGATGAACTCGTTGAGCAATCCATGGAAAAGACGCAGGCTGCGCTCGGCTTCAGGTTTACAGACGAACAGATCGAGGCCGTCAAGGGGATGATTTCGCACAACGTCTCTTTTCTGACTGCTCCCGCCGGTGCTGGCAAATCGGTGTTGTCCCGCGCGGTATTGGACATCTATCGCGAGATCGACTGCGCCATCGCCGCTGCGTCCCTGTCCGCAAAGGCAGCACAGAGAATCATCGAAGCGACGGGCTACCACGCCAAGACAATCCACCGATTGTTAGGCGTCAATCCGCGCACGGGTGGATTTGTCCACAACGCACAAAACCCATTGACGGATGACGTCATTTTCATCGATGAAGCATCTATGTTGGACGATGAACTGATGGCCGATTTGGTATGCGCGGTCAATGTCGGCGCACGCATTGTCTTTGTCGGCGACCGCGCACAGCTTCCGCCCATCGGCGCGGGATGCCCGTTCTCCGATTTAATGGACATCGGAGATTTTGCCACCTACACCTTGACGACCGTGCACCGGCAGGCGGCAAAGTCCGGTATCCTGTCGGACGCAAACTGCATCCGTCAGGGCAAACTGCCATTTTCTCAGATTGATCCCCGCACAGTTCGCGGCGAGTTGAGGGATATGATTTATCTGTTCCGTGATAATCGTGAATTGATGCAGCAAATTGCCGTTGATCGATTCATTGAAGCAGTCGAACGCAATGGACTGGACAACGTAGTGCTGATCGTTCCTCGAAAGAGCAACTGTGCCAACTCTACCGCTGCGCTGAACGCAGCCATTCTTGACCGCCTGCTGCCAGATCGCCGGTACGAAGTCGAGCACAAGGGACAAACGTTTCGCAAGGGCGCGCGCGTGATTCAGATCACAAACGATTATGAGCGCGGCGTCGTAAACGGTAAAATGGGCATCGTGACATGGGTCGCGCCAAACGCAAAGAGTGATGAAGCGTGTCTAAAGGTCAACTTCAGCCTTGGCAATGAAACAAAGCTCGTAGATTATACCCGAGGAGATCTCTCTGATTTGCAATTGGCCTATGCCCTGACCGTACATAAAACGCAGGGCAGTCAGTGGGACGATGTGGTATGCGTCATCGATGTCTCACATTTTGCACTTTTGAGCCGCGAACTCTTGTACACGGGAATTACCCGCGCAAAGAAACGCTGCATGTTAATTGCAGAACCAAATGCGTTTGAGCGATGCGTCCGAACACAGAAGGCGCGGCGCAAGACATGGCTGTCAGAAAAACTTGATGCGTGAAAAATAGGAGAAGATTTGATGAGCAGATATACGCTTGAAGAAATGGAAACAACCATCATCTGGAATGCCAAGGATAAGACCGCAAAAATCTGGACGGCAGATCCTTCCGTCATGCGCAAGTTGGAAAAGAAGGTGTCCGAGCATCCGGATCAATACAAGTGCGTGCTTGACGATCAAAAGTGGAGCGCAAAGCGATACGAGGTTCCGAAGAAACTGGTGCGATTTAGTGTGCCGCGCACTGGACATTCACCAACACAGGCTCAAATGAAAGCGCTGGAAAAAGCAATGGCATCACGACAAAATAAAGATAAGAAAAAGAATGAAAATTAATAACCAATCCATTCAATCTGCCACTGAACTAGAGTTGTGGACATTGTGGTACGAATCCGAACTGTGTGAAATCATGCCGTTTGACGAATACAAACAAAAGATGCGAAAGCGCGGCGTCAAAATACTATGCGAAAGAGATGTGAATACGGAGGTGTGC
>ERZ1090879.1351-NODE-1352-length-13588-cov-15.910885_pt1 | contig 13588 bp, 28 predicted proteins | sample MGYA00478472_ERZ1090879 | MGnify/ENA primary metagenome ERZ1090879 (study PRJEB33644, sample SAMEA5815723) | chicken gut metagenome | biome: Chicken; feature: Gastrointestinal Tract; material: Caecum | place: Ireland | collected 2019-01-01 | study: A study of...
CTTTTCAACATCATCACGATACGGAAACTCTTTTCGCATATTGCGTACCGCCCTGCCTTCCTCGTCTTCATCTCCAAAGTTAAAGAATATTCTCCAGTCTTTGTAAGCTAACGTTGGTATTGAAATTAAAACATCTCTCATTTACTTCTCTCTCCGTCTCAGTCTACACTCTCATAGATTTCTTTAATCTTCACGGCTTCAACCTCAAAATCCGGTTGCCGCCAACTGCTTTCAAAACTACTTAATGCAGTGTTTCTACTTCTGTATGTTTTAATCGCAGTATTTCCGATATCATTTACTGGCTTAAACTGATAATTTCGTGCCAGACCACAAAATATTTCCGACCGGTTATTTCTCATGATTACCCATCGTTCTCTTTCGATTCTCATGCTAATCCTCCACTGGCTGTTTGATCCATTCTAAAATTCCTTCGTCTGGTTCGTTTGCTTCCATACCATTACAATAGTCTCCGTTCATAGAAGAGCATTTCTCGCACCATCCATAACTATAGCACCGCACAGACTCAATAAATTTTGCCAGTTCTATGTCAGACATGCTCCTGATACGATCAGCATTTGTACGTTTTGGTAATTCTCCCGTAAGCTGGCACGGAGTTGCATCACAATATTTTTTTCCTTTAAACATCATCATATGCGGGCATACACTTTCTGGATATTTACAAGTTCCACTCATAGCTTCAATCCCTTTCTTTCTCAAATATTCCAACACCGACATTGTGACCGGATTGTTGATGTCTGGATTTCCAGTTGACCGTAGTTCCATTATTTGCCAGTCCTTTCAAATGGAATAGGATACCCGTCTGGCAATGCCCTAATTAAATTTTCCAATGCGCTCAATCCGGCCATCTGCGCAGATACAAAAGCGTTTGTCTGGCATGTATTTAACTCATTGACCTGTGAATTGATACTGTCAAGAATTTCGCTTCTAAATTTTGGTGTAAGCGGTTTGTAATTTGTCATATCTCGTCCTCCTGTGGAAAACAGAAAACTGTGTGCATAGGTTCAATCTTGACATTATCTTCTCGATTATTGATACATATAAACCCCGTTGTCATGTTTTTTAACTGTTCTGCTCCTTCTTCCAGCAAACTCACATTCTGCATGAGCAGAATACCCGTGTAGCACTCATGCAGTTTCTGCATGGCTTTTTCGGTTTTATCCGCCGTGCTGTATTCAGCCAAAGAATATACAATCCCATTGCAATTCGCATAAATATGAGTTCCAGATGTGCTCATATAAAAAGCGCTATGTTCATACGGAATATCCTGATAGCAAAATCCTTTTTGACTAATTACTCTCATTTCGCTCTCCAATCCAATAAATACTGTCTGTAAATGCATCCGATTCTGCGTTCTGCCTTTCTCCGATCACGTTCCCCATTAAAAAGCAAGCCGACAGTATTAAAACAACTACGAAAAATTTCTTATATCGATCCCCGTTTCTTCTATGCATTTTTGAACCATATCCCTTTTCTCTTCTACGCTTTGCATCCAGATTTCCTGAGATTCAGCAAATATAGAATGAATCGCATCGTACTTTTCTTTATCCGGCATATCCAGCAAATGGTACAGCGCTATGGCTATTGCGGCGTAAATCTCAGTTGTATCACGTTCTATGATGCGGTTTCTTGCCTCAGCCATTTTCTTCGCCATTTTCAGCACGTTTTTGTTCTGCGCCATCCGAACCCATCCTTTCCTGAATGCATTCGCTTTCCCCTTGATTTTGAACAATACTATCCAGATACTTCTGACCCATGGCCGCCACCTGAATCGCCTCGACTGCCAGATTGATTGCCCACCGATTCATTTCATGCGCCCATTGCGTCCCCTTGGAATTGTTTTTAACTGTAGACCATAACTCCGCATATGCGTCATTTATGCGCTTTAACGCATATTCAACCTCATCTATCTCCCCTCTTATTACTGCCGCGCCTTCATGGCTTGAGTGGAATAATGGAAATTTTCGGTTTGCTGAATTCAATTCCTTGCAAACTAATTTTTCTACATCCTGTTTTACTGCGTCCATTTATTTATTCCTCTCTACATCTTCAAAAGAATATCTTCGTTGTCTACCCAACTACCATTTAAATTTCCGTTCGGGTGAAACACCATTTCATAAACAACATCAGAGTGTTTTTCTTTTTCGTCATACAGTTTTACAAGATTCGCTCCCTCGCTGCACATGTCGATATTCTGATATTTGTAAATCTCCACATAATAGTAATATCCAAGAAGATTTCTTATCGGAGTAAATCTGCTGTCGTTGTCAATAACCTTCCATATATCATTAAGGTAAACTTTGTTATCAACACAATACTGCATTTTCTCTGGATTACTCATGGATGTCTTGTCATAATCCATAAGCTCACGGAAAATTACATTATCAAGCCCCATTCGTTGATAAAACTCCATATACCGTATCATTTCATCCAGATTAGAGATTCCACTTTTTAAAAGAATACAACTCATTCTCGGACGTAAATGATTTGCTTTTGAATATGCAATAATCGTCTCCAACATTTCATTACTGCAATAACCTGTTTCGTATCTCATAATGGACTTATTTACATCTTCGTCATAATGCGCCTTGCTGATATTCAAGTGCTGAAACTTGTTGTCAATAATGTGCTGAATGACCGTTTTCCCATCCATATTGTCCAGAAGTCCACTCCCGTTTGTCGTAATCGTTCGCTTTCTGTAATTGTACTTATTGATTAGCCTTAAAACTTCCGGCAGTCTATGACTTTTGGATGGTTCACCGCCTGTGATACTCACGCTTGGATTGAGTGGTTTCAAGTAGTCAAGAACATAATCGAGTCTGCGGAAATATTCTTCATCACTTGATATTTTCTCTTTCTTATACATCATTCCTTTATTTTCAAACCGCAACTGCGCTACGCAAAATCGGCAGTCCGCATTGCAGTAATCATCAAGAAAAATTGATAGATTTACATTGCTGTATACCTTTTTCTTTTTGCCTTCAAAATCAAAATCTAAGAGTGCATAATCCTCAATGTTGTACAACTCTTGCCTCTTTTCTCTCAAAGGCTGAAATTTTAATGTTTTCATTACGCCAATCCTTTCTCGTACTCACTTCTTGCAATTAAATCCTTACCAAAACATTTTCCGTCACAGGAATAAATGAACCAGTCATCTACATTCTGGACGATTACGGGTTTTTCATAGTCCGTTCCAGTCATTTTCCCATATGACTGCAAATAAAACACATTACTCTGATCGTAAATTTTGTTCTCTTTGAGCAAATCAATAATCCATTCATCCCCATGCCGCATTCTGACATTGAAAACAACCGATATTCCATCCACAAATTCTGTAGAAAGGTATAAGTCGCTTGCCTGTTTGAAAATGTTCGGATTTTCTTTATAAAGCCAGTAATTCAAACTCATTTTTATTTCAATCGGTATTTCTGTTCGGCTCATAAATGTGATAACTTCTTCCAGATAGTCCGAAAGCAATTTCCCATTTGTTAAGATTATGATTTTCTTACATCTTCCAGTCGAATACGCATACCACATAAATAAAAACATAAGCGGATGAAGTAACGGTTCTCCGCCCTCTAATTGCAATTCAAAATCATCATCTTTTCCGTCAATAATGTATTTGAATACATTAAAGCCCATGAATGTATTCTTTTCTTTTCCTGAATACATACAGCAGAACGGACAATCTGAATTGCATTTATTTGTGAGATTTATGTACAATCGAATCAAAGTCTATTCCTCCCAAATTTCTTCTCTCATATCCACCACACGATATTTCGCATGGAATTCCCGCTTTGTCGCCCATATGCCATTTTTCGGGTTAGAGCACAGGAAACTGCGACAAATCTGCGGTCTCTGCTGATATATGGTGCAAATTTTATTTTCTTCATCACGGAACGGACAAGTCATGTCAAGTGTTGGTTCTGTGGTTGGAAAAGTATGCTGTTTCGGCTTAATATGATGCTTTTTCACATACCGCTTGATTTCCTTTAATTCCTTTGATGATAAAGGAAGGTATCGGGAGCAGCATGAGCCACAAGATGAACACTTCCCGTCCTTTGTGAAGTCATAAACTCCATGCTCCATGTCTTTTATCATCTGTTCGATTGTGCCGATCATTCTTCCAACTCCCTCACATTCGTATAACTCCACATGAGCCTTTCAAACAGTTCTTTGTTTTTCCGAATAGCAACACGAACCGAACTGATAAAGGATTGCAGTTCGCCATAATCCCCAATATAATGCACCCACTCCGGCGTGTCTAAGTCATACTTGCTGATTGTGATGTTATTCTCGCCAAACTGTATTCTCAAATTTCCACCCAATGCCTGCGACACAGTACAAGTATAGCCTGTAGATTCTGAAAGCAGATTGTCGCATTTTATTTCAAGTTCTAACGCTTCTTTCTTTGTCATTCTTCCACCTCACTATTCAGCCAATCTTTCATGGATTTAAACGCTTCAGGATATACGCCATACACACAATTTGTGTTAAACGCCTTTCTGCTCACGTCATCTTTAATTCGTTCAATGAGCATCCCGACCGCCACTTCATCTATTGTTTCATCCGGTCGTTCTCTTAATTTCTCATAGTTTGTCATTCTTCCACCCTCTCCATCTTCGGCAACGGTTCATTGGTTCAATCTCCATCCCAAACTGCGTCTGGCCGCATTTTTGCCATTGCTAAAAGTTGATACAACGGCTTGATTGCATTTTCCCGTGTTGGCATCCAGTATCCCTCTACACCGCCGTTTTTGTATTCCTGAATTTCTTTTTCGCTTAAACCATCTTCCGCACTTTCCAACGATTTAATAGCATGTTCGAGAATAGGAATACTGTCCGCTCCAGACAATCCATATATAGAACGGATACCTGTTAATCCATCGTGGAAATCTTTGCCCGCTTCGCCCCTATCTGGGAACACGCCGTCTTTGTAATACCACTGTGCATAATTATATGTAATGTTCAGCCACGCCTCGGTTGTTCCGCCAACTGCGTATGTACCTCCTGCCATCTGGTGTGGTGTATCAAAATGCACCGTTTCTTTCGTTACCCTGTCTCTCAAATAAATGTCATAACTCATGGTTTTAATCCTTTCATATTTTCACAGTATTCTTCAAACACTTTTAACCGCTCGACCTCTGCCTGTAATTCTTCTATCTTCTTCGCTCCGGCTTCACAATACACATGAATAGCATTGCAAATCTTATCTCCATCGTCCTGCGGAGGAATTGTAATCGGAAACTGGTTGCATAACCATCGGAGAGATTTTGCTTCCGGTATTTCGCTCATTCCTCTGTTTCCTCCCAACTTTCATAATCTCTTGTTACATCAACGGAATACCAGAAATGCTTTCCGCAGCTCTCACATTCTGTCCAGCACATATATGCGCTTATCTGGTCTGGTTCATGCGTTTCCTGCGCTGCTCCACAATAAGGGCAACAAAGCAAATCTTTGTTCATTTATTCTCAACCGCCTCTCTGAACAAAATACACTGCTGCTGTGTAGCGTTATGTCCATCTGAACAGTAAAAGAAAGAAGCCACTGGGTCATCATCTCTTTTGTCTGCAAACTTTTCATTCACAAATTCAATCAAGTCTTTCTTAGTTAATGTCATCATCCCTTGCATTTTCTCACCTCACACAAACAAAGTTGGTGGCACCGGAATTTCCTGTCCTATCGGTCTCCACAAATGCAAACAGTTCGGCATAAGGTTCACATAGTTGCTTTTCGCCGGATGCAACTGCATAACCACTTCATCCTCATTCCAGAACATATCTTTGATTGCACACATTTCATCCCAGTCTGGTGTTCTGTTCTCCGGGCATACAGAAACGTGTTCCCAACCGCCTCCCCAGCTTGCTATGAATGTGCATTTCCGTAATCCGGTCATGTGAAGAATGCCCGCCACACCGTCAATAGTCTGCTTCTGAATTTCCAGTTTTGAATTTTCTTTGATTTCTTTTATTGTTTTCAATACATCATCTCCTAATATTTTTCTGAAAAAGTGGCCTTTGTGGACATTTCAGCTACCCACTTACGCACCATTTCTGGCTGACCCTTGCGGAATTTCATTGTCATTAAGCGCCGCCGCATGACCGCTAACAACCGCCACCAGTAACATGTGTTCCCAACTGCATAAATGCTTTTCAGAAATCCCGGCAGAACCATATCTAAAGCACGTTCACTTATTGGCTACTCCGGTTACTCAACAACATTCATTTGATAATTGAAACCCACATTATAAAATACATACAGTCGGGAAATCCTTGGCTACTATAAAACCGTGTTATAGGGTCGAGCGCATTACTGCTTTTTCCTCACGACAAATCCCTGACATCATGGTGTACTTTAAGCCGTACCTGTGATTTATTTCTGTATGCAGAGTGAATTTGAGGATTTCTTATTATTCTTTCAGGCTCACTATCGTCCGCACCTGTCAATTATCAAATATCTGTTGCCTTTCTCCTTTACTCCAAACTTTCAGCCGCCGGATATTTTTTACTGTTCCATAGTCATGAAGTCGGGTAACGGCTGTTCTTTCTTCTCTTTGGCAGAGACATTTGTGTCCTTACCAACCAGCTCTTTCTCTTTCGCTCCTGCGGTCACATCAGCTACGGCTTTCGGGGCTGGTTTTTCCTCGATCCGCTCCGGTTCAGCTGGTATGAACTCTTCTTTGTTGGCGTTCGCCTCAATTTCCTCATGAACTTCCCGATACACGCCATCATCAATCATATTGTATGTATGAGCCACCGCCGCACTCCCAAAGTCTTTCGGGATTTTCTTCATGATGTTGTTCCGCATTTTACGGATAATCATGGACTCCTGCGACTGATATTCAGACCATGACGGAGAAATAAACGGTTTTAATTCCTCACAAGAGAGAATCGCTTCAACGTCTCCCAGTTCTCTGATTTTGTCCATGATTTCACGCTTCTTAGCGGCGATTTCCTGCTTCTGCTTGTCCGTAGCCTTGTATCTGTCCGCACAAATGCCGAAAGTCTCATTCTGCATATTATTATTGATGTGAGCCGCAAGATTTTTGGCTACGTCTGCACGTTCCGCAACATGGTATTCAATATGTCCGTCCGTGTACTCAATCGGATAAACTACCTTGACAACTTTTCCCTCTCCACTTTCTTCCCATTCCGGCGGTGTTACTTCCAGACCTCTATGCTTCGGCGGTACGAATGTATCTCCCTCTCTTACCGCCCAGTACGGATAAACTTTTTTCACGTTACGTCCATATCTGGCGGTCAGTGCGTCATAACCATCCCCTTCAATGTTAAACTCAACCTGTTTTTCCCATTTTGGTTCCTTGCTGTTTCTGGGCGCTACATTTACATTTCTAATCTGGAAATAACACTCTCTCGGAACAGCGTTTGCATTAAGCTTCAGCCTCGCTACAGACAGAAGAATATCATTCAGATTGTTGGGATTGATTGTTGATGGATCAGCTCCAGAGTTATGTACCATGTTCACGATTTCTCCCATTGCCGCCACAACACAATATCTGGAATAATCATCAAATGTTTCGCCATCCTCTGCAATCTGCTTCTGGATCATTGGCACATAAGCCTTCAGATAATTGTTCAGACCCGTACTGTATTCCTTGTTTGCTACCTGAGTGTTTTTGCTCTCTGCCATTTAATTTTCCTCACTTTCTTCATATTTATATACATCAAAGATTTCTATTTCATCAGTTCTGTCATCATACTCTTCATCCAACTCGACTACTTTTGCACCTAACTCCTTTGCCTTTTCAACGACATCATCTCTGTGTCCAAAAGTTTCTCCGGCAAGATCATCGGCAAGTGTCTCAGCCTCATCAATCGAATCACATTCAACAATGAGTAGATTCTGAAATACTACCTTTTCATTTATTGTGATTGCAAATTTAGGCATTGCTTGTTTCCCTCCAAAACAATTTCGATCATTTTCAAACATATTCCACTTTTAGGTCACATTCATCCGCCACCAAATAAACAACCTGCCTGTCAAACACATCCATCTTCGACTTCGTATTCTCTGTCACGCCGTCAAAATCATCCAGCACGATAGGGAGCGATGCTCCGCAAAAATTCTGGTATGCATTGCAAATATCCAAATCAATCAGTGACCGGCCACCGTGATTTAATCGCTCATTATACTTAACTCCTTTGTACGACGGTTCACATATTTCACGGTATCCATCATCGCCCTCATTGAATTTGAAAAGCACCCATTTCGTATACTTAAAGAGAGCATTTATCTTCTCTGTCAACATTTCACATTTCTTCTTCTGGAAGTCACGGAGAAAATCAAGCTCTCTTTGGCAATCAGCTAACTTCTGCGCCGTCTCCTTTCTCTGCGTTTCTAACTCGTCCACTCTATCCTGTGCATCATGAGAAGCCTTAATTTGAGTCTGATACGATGATATTTCTGATACAATCCGATCACGCTCAGACTTGATTTTTGCTCTCTGTTCAGAACTATTATCCATCTGCTTTAAGACTTCCTCCGCCTGTGCAATTTCTGCGGTAATCTTCTGGTATTCTACATTGTTAGACAGGTCAACCGACTCCGGCAGTTCGGAAAGTTCTGTCTGTTTCTTCTGAATTTCCATAGCAAGCGATGTGATTTTCTGCTTTAATTCAGCGATTTTCCGTTCCGCTTCTTCCTTCGCTTTTTTGGCTTCTTTAAGGTCAACGGCGGCTTTGTTGCCGGACTCGGTAATTGCGGTCAATTTTATGTCTCTGTCTTCTTCAAATTTCAGTTTCTTCTTTTGCTCTGCGTGGATTCTTTTCTGTTTATTTGCTTCATAAGAATCCCGAATTTCAATGGTCTTATCAAGCGGATATCTTTGTCCACAGGTCGGGCAATATAATGAATCTTCATCAAATTCTTCCGATTCTATGTTTCTTAAATCTTCTTCGTTAAATTCCAGCAATGACCATGATTTCCAATCTTCCTGCGCTTTCTTGACCGCTGCTGTATGTCGATCAACTCCCATGTTTGCGTGTTTTAAATCCATTTCAGCCATGCGCAGATTATTTTCTTTTTCCCGTTTCTGTACCTGCAAATCCAAAATTTCACCTTGAATAGACTGCCTGTTTCCAGAAAGAACATTGTTCCTCTCCATGCTCATCTGGCTCTGCTTATTCCGCAGTTCAACAATTTCTCTAGACTTATCATCATAGGCAAAAGAAATATCGTTCAGTTTCTGCTCCTGATCCTCTAATTTATCTAACTCATTTTGCAGTTCGCAAATCGCCAATCTGAGATGCTCTACATCGACGATCTTCTTGCTTGCCTCGTCAATCCTTGAAGGAAACTCATCCAATTTTCCTTGAAGTCCTTTGTCAGTTCGTCCTCTTCCGCTGATCTGATATCTTGCCCTGGAAATTAATTCTTCAACAGTTCCATCTCGAAGCATATCCCGCACTGGTTCAAATTCTAAATCGATATCAATTATATCTTCGTCTGAAAGCTCCGATACCATCCCAAATAGTGTTTTCCTGCGTTTTGCTGTATCCATCTTCAGGAGTGATGATGCATTTGTACATAACTCAAACCGATCCTGCATCATAATGGTCTCTTCTATGTATTCTCTGTATTCCTTCTCCTTTTTGGGGATTCCATTTATCATATATTTATTGACATTCCCCTTGAATTTTCCGTCTTTCTTTGTCCACTCCTGCGACTGGGTCTTCTGAATTGTCACATCACGGTCTCCGATATCAAAAACAGCTTCGACGATAATATCCACAAAATCTTCCCGCACTCCGTTCTTAATTGGGCGGATACCATCTGCCTGTCCACCGTTCATCAAGTGGTTAGTCATCAGCCATGAATAGGCATCTCCGATTGTAGTTTTTCCTGACTCATTTCTCCCTTTGATATATGTCTGCTTGTCAAAATCAATCGTCATGTCTTTGATATTTCCAAAATTCTGAATATGCAAAGATTTAAGCGTTACTATTTTCATCGACTACCTCCATTTTTGATATTGATACCTCAAAAACAGTTCTGCTTTCCGTGTATCCATCATTTTTTTTCAGATAATTCCTGCTCTGGATTCTTCCATCCGCTTTAATATGCGTACCAATTTCAATCTTACCTAAACTTTTTGCATTCCTTCCCCAACAGATGCATGGGATGTAATCCGAGTTATGATAAGCTCGGTTCACAGACAGAATTAAATCTGAAACCATTCTTTCAGAATCAGTTATGCGGTAATTTGATGTTTTGCACAGGAACCCTTCCAAATGGATCTCGTTTACGTATTCCGTATAATCTAGGACATCCAGTCTGTCTACAAATACATACAGTATCAGTCTCTTTTTTCCATTCTCGTATTTATTATGAGATCGGAACGATCCTTCAATGTGAACACATTCGCCAGTTAAGTCCCAATAAACTATTAACTTTTCCGAAATAATAACCGGTATGGTATCCTCTTCTCCGCTAAGTCTTAACACTCTTATTTTAGTGGTGAAAAATTTTTCTCCGAATGCTTCGTGAGAAAATTCAAACGGACATTTCGCCTCTCCCACGATACAGGCGTGATTATTCTGCAAAAATGCCATCGATGCTTTCCTCCCTGAAATTAAAGATGATGTCTCTTCCGATTGGAGTCGCACATCTGAGGCGCATCATTCCCCGGCTATTCAGCCCATCAAAAATCCCGGAAATCTTTTCTCCGCCTATTAAGATGTAATATTTTCCGTTCTCCTTAATCTTCTTTCCATCAGTTGTCCTAAGTGTTTTATTTTCCATTTTCTCTCTCCAATTCCATTGATAAATTTAAAATATCCTCTGCATAGTCCGAGATGTAATAATCCTTAAAAGCATCATTGTCACCGTTGTACACGTGAAGTACGATTGCCGGATCTTCATATTCGATAAATAACTCGGACAGATAATCCGCAGCCACCAGCATATTTCCGTATGGGTCATATAAGTTGTCCACCCCAAGCCGGTTCATTCGGTCTTTATGCCACTTTTGGCTCACCTGCATCAAGCCGATACAGTCTCCGTTTTTGGCGTATGGATTATAAGAACTCTCCCGGAACGCCATTGCCTGAAGAAATTCCGGACAAATATTGTATTTACCACCAATCTCCACAGCCATGTCATATACTGATTCTTCACTGATTTTTGATCCAGCATCTGTATGTATTGCCGGAACCAGCATCATAATCACCATAAACAACGCCAAAATCTTTTTCATTTTTCTATCGCCTCCTGACCCGAGTCCCCCTGCTCTTCTTCTTGTCCTTTTTCTTCCTGATCCGCTGCGCCATTCATAATATCTCCTTCCACATCTGAGTTATAATAGTTGTAACCGTTACCGTCCTGAGATACATAATCGTAACTGCTCCACTGATAAACCCAGTACATATTTGTTCCGATGATTCCTGCGGTCAGGATCAAAATCACACAAATTAAACAAATGATGATTCTGTTCTTCCTCGCATCTTTCCGATCGTTATCAGCCATAACCTCAGAAGCTAAACTGTTTTTTGACTCATCGTAAAATTTCTGTAATTCTACGTAATGATTAAGAATCTCCGGCCAGTTTTCCGGCTCATTATTCTGTTTTTCCATATAAAAATATCCTCCTGTAAATATTTGCCAATTACAGGTAGGATGTGCTATAATATTACCCGTAACTGACTAAGCATGTTTTAGTGAGTTACCGCCCTGGTTGGTGGTTCCAGCACCTTCCGGGGCACTTTATTTTTCTTTGCCTTCGTCTTTGATGAACACAAGGGTAGGTTCATCCTCGCCGTTCTCACGCTTCGCTGAAAACAGCGAGTATCCATCCTTGATAAGTTTATTGATAATTACCACATTCGTGGCTTTCACCCATTTCACTTTCATTTACAGCCTCCAACTCATTCAAGAGATATGACGGTAATTCATAATCAGAAATTGTCAAGCATATATCTGTAAAATATATCTCTGGTATAAGTTCAATGCTATATACTCCAGCCTCTCTGAGTGCCTGTCTGTAAATGTCCTGATATAATTTTTCTTCTGTCTCAGAACCCTCTTCTGCTTTGAACGATTTTGCTGCCTCGTCAATAAGAGCCATAATCTCGCACATTTCTTTGATTGATATTACTTTTTCGCACATGGCATTTCCTCTATTACTCGTTTCTTCTCACAGTCTGGAATATATTCTGCGCTGATATAATACTCTCCAGCGTCTCTGTAAAATTCGCGATAGACTTTCACTCCGCTCACTTCTTTGTATGCTACAATTTGAAATCCGTCTCCGGAAGCATCTGTGCACCCTTCGGCGTGTTCGATTACATATCCATTAAGCTCCTCGATCTCGGAAGCGTCGCAATTGCAACTTGTTATAGATTTGCTCATTTCAGTCATCCTCCCTATGCTATGTATTTCGCTCCGTATTTTCTGACGATATCTTCAAATATTTGCTTCAACCTTGCATCATCCTCAATAACAGCAATCTTTGTCGTTTCTTTCTGGATATCTGTCTTAGTGCATCCAGACCGCTCCATACGATCACGTTTGTTTCTCTGTCGTGTCGACAAGTCGCATCTGGCGATCCGTTCTAAATCAGAATACATTTCAGTAAACAACTGCTGATATGATTTTTTCGATTCCTTTGAGATTTTGCGAACCTTCGTGTTAATATCGTCACGCCAATTATCAAACGGTGAGATCAACTCTTCCTTCATGCGCTCCGTGGTTTCAAACGCTTTATCAGCAACTTCTTTTGCCTGAGCTATTTTACGATCACGTTCCTTGTCAGCGAGTTCTTTCTCAGCCATGGTATTCACCATCTGCATCAGTAACTGCATCTGTGGTGAAAGTTCTTCTGAAACAGTTTGCTTTACTTGAAAATATGAATCTACTAACTGATCTTGAACTTCCCACGCTAAATCATCATTAAATGACTTAACCAGTTTTAAATACCCTTGCTCAGTTATAAGAGCTTTTTGTGTATGGTCATTATCTGATATAGGGAATAAACCGCTTGTACGAATTTCGTCCGAACCTACAACAAAGTAATGTTTCCCCTCAATGAATCTTTGCTTATTTGCATTGAAATTGCGTTTCGCCGTTCCATCTGGTCTCTCATGAACAGTATCAATGTCTTTGAGAGTAACTACTCTTTGTCCGTTGTAACTCTTTATGAATATTTCATGATTTCCGATTTTCTGTAATCCTCCCACCCTCTCACCTCTTTCCTGTTCCAGTTTATTGGATATATGATACGTCATTATTCAATAATATTAGTTTCGTTTTTGTGAACTTCTGGCGTAAAAAAATATACACCTATCTCGTCAACAGGGATGTCGAGAATATCAGCTCCATTTGCAATATCATTCTGTGCAAGGTATGTACCATTCTGGAACACTTTTGAGACATAATTTGCAGTTCTTCCGATTCTCGAAGCAAACTCCCGTTCTGTTCCAAGTTTCTCCTTGATTCTTCCGCGAAGTTTACTGTAATCGTATCTCCTCATTCTTTAAGCTCCTTTCAGTTTCGTTTTTGTGAACAATTAAACTATAACCTCCAAAAACAAATTTGTCAATACATAAATTCACTTT